>Ga0315277_10011263_pt1 | contig 11282 bp, 15 predicted proteins | sample YL17G05_15_MG_FD_203695 | JGI IMG/M metagenome (GOLD analysis project Ga0315277, IMG submission 203695) | Sediment microbial communities from Yellowstone Lake, YNP, Wyoming, USA - YL17G05_15 | ecosystem: Environmental > Aquatic > Freshwater > Lake > Sediment | place: USA: Wyoming | collected...
GAGGGGGACGGCGTCGTTCCCCTCAGGGGGTCAGCGAAGCGCCGAGGGGGGAGCTTGACTCCCCCTTGGAAGGGTCCCGTCCAAGCAAAGGACTTTGTCAACATATTTACGGGACGGGACACTAGTCGTCCCTCCTATAATAAATCTCATAGCCTCCGGGCGTGTCATCAGTCCAGGTGACATGAATATAGTAGAACCCATCAACGGCGATCGCCGGGTCTCCCGAAAAGCCCGAATTCCAGGTGAGCCTCTGGCTGGAACTCCAGGTGGCTCCAACTGTCATGCTGGTCTTGTAATAAATCTCCCAGCTGGTGGACGTGTCATCGTTCCAGGCGAGATGGAGATAACCTGAGGCATCAACGGCAACGGCCGGGCTTCCGGAATAGCCCGAATTCCAGGTAAGCCTCTGGTTGGGAGCCCAGTTGCTTCCCCCATCTATGCTCTTCTTATAATAAATCTCCCAGTTCCCCGGCGTGTCATCCGCCCAGAAGGCATGCATATTGCCGGAAGCGTCTGTGGCAATGACCGGACCTCTGGACCAGCCGGAATTCCAGGTGAGCCTCTGGCTGGGTGTCCAGGAAGATCCCCCATCCGTGCTCCTCTTGTAATAAATCTCCTCGTTCCCGGGCGCATCACTGGACCACAGGACATGGAGATTTCCAGAGGGATCAACGGCCACGGCCGGCCCAAAGGATAAGCCTGAAGTGAAGGTGAGCCTCTGGCTGGGTGTCCAGGTCGATCCCTCATTTGTGCTCTTTTTGAAATAAACCTCCCAGTTCCCGGGCGTGGCATCATTCCAGACAACATTGAGCGCTCCGGAGGCAGCAATAGCAATGGCCGGGTTTATGGAGCCGCCGGAGGTCCAGGTGAGCCTTTGGATTGGTGTCCAAGAGCTCCCCCCATTTGTGCTCTTCCTGTAGTGAATCTCATCGTTCCCAGGTGAATTATCCGTCCAGACCACATGAATATTGTCGAGGCCGTCAACGGCGATGCCCGGACTCAAGGAAGCGCCCGAATTCCAGGTGAGCCTCTGGTTGGGAGCCCAGGTGCTTCCCTGATTTGTGCTCTTTTTATAAAAGATCTCCTTGTTTCCGGGCGTAATGTCCGCCCAGACCACGTGGAGATGACCGTTGGAATCAGCGGCGATGGCCGATAATTCAGAATCGCCTGACGTCCAGCTGAGCCTCTTGGCAGGATCCCAACCGTGCAGGGACAACTGACTGAAAAAAAAGAACCCGATGGACACCCCCATCAGCCCCATTCGTTTCATTCCAGCCTCCTTCGGAAATAAGGTTATCAAGAAGCGTCGATTCGCTCGGGAAAAGCGGCCTCTTGATGCTTAATCGGGTTTTCCCTTGTTTCTGCTCAGAAGAATAGCGCTCAAATGGAGGCAAAGTCAAGGCGATATCGGGCGGCCCAAATCTCAATTAGGCGGAGAGCACGGCCACCGAGAATTCCCGACCTCATTTATGGTCTATGGCAACGAGGCATTTTCTGCGGCCAAATTTCTATGGGCGACTAGAGGCCAGGGTCCAGGCCTGGCTTCCGCAAGGCACACCTTCGGCTGGACTGGAAGGTCAGGGAATCGCTCAGGCCCACCTACGAACAGCGGTTCCAGCCGCAGTTGGGGCAGACCGGGCACTTCTCGTCGGGGAGTGTCGCCCCGCAGATCTTGCAGATCGTCTGGTAGATGTCCTTCGAATTTCCCTGGACGGTCCCCAAGTGCCTTTCCAAGATCTTGGCGATGGCGTCCGGGATGGACTGCACCAGCCCGCCCTCGGTGAAGATCGGTTCCGAGCCGCCGATCCCCTTGAGCTGGCTGATGACTTCCTTGACATCGACGCCGCTCCTGAGCGCCATCGAGATCAGCCGGCCGAGGGCCTCCGCGTCGGCCATGGTTGTGTAACCGCTCTTCCCGATCGAGGTGAAGACCTCGAAGGGCTTCTGGTTGAAGAAGGAGATCGTCACATACAGGTTCCCGAAACCCGTCTTGATTTTATCGGTTACCGAGGGAAGGGAGGTGGGACGGTCCTTGGGGTGGAGCTTAGCTTCGGGTGACTCCTTGTAGAGCACCTGCTCGGCCCGGCTGCCGTCCCGGTAGATGGTGATGCCCTTGGTGTCGAGCTCATAAGCCTGCAGATAGGCCTTCTCCACGTCCTTGATTTCCGCCTTGTTGGGAAAGTTGACCGTCTTGGAGACGGAGTTGTCGACATACTTCTGGAAGGCGGCCTGCGTCCGGATGTGCCATTCGGGAGAGATCTCATGAGCGGTGCGGAAATAGTCAGGAAGGGGGCCCTTGGGGTGAGCCTTCTTCCACTCTTCATAGATGGGGTGGACGTCTTTGATCTCGCCGTCGATGATCTTGGAGGTGAATTCACAGGCTCGATGGAAGAAGAGCAGCCGGCGATGCGCGAGATCGTCCCGGTCGGGGCGATGGTCAGGGTCGTCGCGTTCCGCATCTTTTTTCCCTTATAGACCGACTTGGCGATGTTGGGGAAGCTGCCGCGCTCCTCGGCGAGCTGCGTTGAGGCCGCCGAGGACCCCTTGCGCATGATCGCCATGATCCTCTCGGCCATCTTTATCGCCGCCGGGCTGTCGTAGCGGACCTGCATCCTGAGGAGAAGGTCCGCCCAGCCCATGACCCCGAGCCCGATCCGCCGGTTGGCCCGGGTCATCTGCTCGATCTGGGGAAGGGGGTACTTGTTGACGTCGATGACGTCGTCGAGGAAGCGCACGGCCAGAACGATCGTCCGGCCGAAGCGTTCCCAGTCGAAAAGGTCCCTCGAACTCCGGCTGAAATAATTGCCCAGGTTGATTGAACCCAAGTTGCAGGATTCGTACTCGTGGAGCGGCTGCTCACCGCACGGGTTTGTGGACCGGATGGGGCCGAGGCCGCGGGTCGGGTTGTGGGCGTTGATGCGGTCGATGAAAATCAGGCCGGGGTCGCCCACGGCCCAGGCGGATTCGACGATCTGGTCGAAGACCGGCCGGGCCTTCCTCTTGGCAACGACTTTTTTATGATAGGGGTCGGTGATGTCATAAGATCCGTCCGCTTTGACGGCTTCCATGAAGACGTCGGTCACGGCCACGGAGATATTGAAGTTATTGACGCTTTTTCCGTCGATCTTCATCCGGATGAACTCCTCGACATCGGGATGATCGACGCGGAGTATCCCCATGTTGGCGCCGCGGCGCGTCCCCCCCTGCTTGACGGCCTCGGTGGCGGAGTCGATGACCCGGAGGAAAGAGACGGGACCGGAGGCGATGCCCTGGGTCCGCTTGACGAAACTCCCCTTGGGCCGGAGGCGGCTGAAGTCGAACCCCGTGCCGCCGCCCTCCTTGTGGACGAGGGCCGCGTTCTTGACGGTCTCGAAGATCGAGTCGAGGGAGTCCTCGATGGGCAGGACGAAGCAGGCGCTCAGGCACATGTCCCGGCCGGCCCCCGTCAGGGTGGGGCTGTTGGGCAGGAAGTCGCGGGCCATCATGGCGTCGAAGAATTTCTCCGCCCAGCGCTCCCGGTCTTTTTTCGTCTTCTCGGCGGAGGCGATGTGGCGGGCGACCCGGCGGAAGAGGTCGGCCGGCTCCTTGTCCAGGAAATCCCCTTCTTCGTTGCGCATCAGGTATCGGGCCCGGAGGATCTTGAGGGCGTTTTCCGTGAAGGGCCTATAGTCTGCCATCGTTCCGCTCCTATTCAATTTATCGGATTTATAAAAGCACTCAAATATCTAGCCATAGTATAGCTGAACAGCCCGCCCCTAGCAATGGGGCCTCAGCGGGACGGCCTCAGGCCCCCACGAAATCTCCGCTCGCCTTGTCGAGGCGGCTTGATCAAGGCGGCGCAGCCGCCGACTTTTCCCCCTCTCCCTCTCGACGGGAGAGGGTCGGGGAGAGGGTGAACAAACGAAAGAAGCCGGCCTATCTCTTTCCGATCGCGGATTTTTTCGAGGCGATCGTGGCGTCCTTGTCCAGCCGGTGATCCACCCGGAGGTCGATGTGGATGCGCCGGGCGCCCATCTTTAGGATGGCGGCGTGGGCGTCCTCGATGACCCGGAAGAGCGACTTCAGGTCCGGCGCCTCGAGGGTCGTGGACATCCCGCCCGTTTCAGTGCGCAGGCCCGAGGCCTCGATCGTCCGGACTGCCTCTCTGACGAAGCGGCTGACAGAGGAACCTTCGCTTGTCGGGAAAATAGCCAGCTCGGCGATGATCATGGTTTGTTCTCCCTGCTCAATGGTCTATAATCATTATATCTGAAGGAGGCCAAAATGCCGAGCGAGCTCCCGGAAATGGGCAAGATCTCAGCCGAAGTCTTTGATGAGCTGATCTATCCGCGTCTCGGCCGGCGGCGCAAATCGGTCCTGGTCGGCCCGAAGCACGGCGTGGACATCGGCGTCGTCGATATCGGGGGGGGCAAGGTCATGGCCATGACCACCGACCCCGTGTTCATCGTCCCCGAATACGGGTTCGAGCGGGCGGCCTGGTTTGCCATCCACATCCTCTGCTCGGATGCGGTCACTTCGGCGCTGCGGCCGACCTATCTCTCCATCGATCTCAACCTGCCGTTGGAGATGACGCGGGAGCAGCTTGAGACCGTGTGGAAGACGATCGACGCCGAGTGCAAAAAAATGGGAATCGCCATTGTCTGCGGCCATACCGCCCGGTACGATGGGTGTCATTACCCGATGGTCGGAGGCGCCACGGTGATCAGCGTCGGCGAGAAATCGCGTTATATTACACCGCAGATGGCTAAGCGTGGTGATGCCGTTGTCATCACCAAGGGAGCGGCCATCGAGGCGACGGGAATTTTCGCGCTGGCGTTCAACGACAGTATCAAGGAGCATTTCGGGGAAGAGTTCAGCCGGCGGGCCGAGGCCATCTTCTACCAGATGTCGGTGGTCGAGGATGCGCTGACGGCGGCCTCGGTCGGGACGCGGGAGCGCGGCGTCACGGCCATGCACGATGCCACCGAGTGCGGGGTCTGGGGAGGGCTCTATGAGGTGGCCAAGGCTTCACGGGTCGGGATGCGCATCGAAAAAGAAAAGATTATCGTCCTCGACGAAGTCGAAAAAATCTGCGCTCGGTTCGGGATGGACCCCTATTCGTCGATTTCCGAGGGGACATTGATCATCACCTGCAGGAAAAACAAGGTGGACCTCCTTCTGAAAAAACTGGCCGGAAAAAACATTCCCGCCTCGGTGGTCGGCGAGGTCATCCCGCAGGGCAAAGGGATCATCCTGGTCGAGAGCGGGAGGGAGAGGCCGCTCGACCACCCCCGCGTCGACCCCTTCTGGCCGGCCTTTGCCCGGGCGCTTGCGGACCGGAAGAAAGGGCGGAAGAGATGAAGAAACGCGTTCAGTTTCTCTGCACGTCCAACAGTTGCCGGTCGCAGATGGCCGAGGCTCTGGTGAACCATGACCTGCCCATCTTCTGGCCATCCGTGTACTCGCCGAGCTCGGCATCGACCACAGGTCGGCCCGGAGCAAGAGTCTGGACGAATTCGCCGGCCAGGCGTTCGACGAGCGGCGCATAGGTCCCGTGGCTCGCCACGGGAAGCCGGTAATGATTTAACATGAGAGACGCAATCAAGATTCTAAAGGCTATGGCCGACCCGACTCGGCTGCGAATTCTCCGTCTCCTGCTTCAAAGGGACCTCTGCGTTTGCGAGCTCATGTTCATCCTCAAGATGGAGCAGTCGCGGATCTCGCATCAATTGCGGATCTTAAGGGATGCCGGTCTTGTCGAAGACAAGAGAGAAGGGAAGTGGATAACTTACCGAGTTTTGGATAAAGCCCGCCCGAACCTGGAATTATTGCTGAATCAGCTGCTGGAAAAACAACTCAGAGAGTCGGACGAAGCGTTTGGCGACTTAGGAAATCTCGAGCTATGTCTCCGGGAAGATGTGCGCAGGAGGCATTCTTTATCCCCCCAGCAGTCAAGGGAAAATAGCTGAGATTAACGCGGACAGCGAGGCAATCAGCTTGGAAATCGCCGGTTACCTTCTGAAGCTGCTGCAGGGCGGACTGGGCAATCTTGCCGCCTATCTGGCTGCGCACGTGCTTTTGTGCCTGGTCCCCGCGTTCTTTATCGCAGGGGCCATGACGGCGCTCATCTCCAAAGAATCCGTCACCCGCTTTCTGGGACGCAATGCCCCGAAGTATGTCTCTTATCCGGCAGCCGCACTGGCCTTTCTCTTCATCCTGGTCGCGCTCCTTCTATCCGGGACACTCAAGATCGGGCTCCTGACTAATTCATATGGCCGGCTGACTCTGCCCATATCCGGGTTGGAGCGTTTTCAGGCATTTTTGTTCCGGCTTGTTCCCTTCGACGCCGGCAAAGGGCAGGAAGGCGTCACTGTTCAGGGCGCGATCCTGATCGGTCTCCTTTTCTTGGTCGCTTTTTCTTCCTGGCGAGGACTGGGGAAAATTTTCGAGGGCTTCAGCCGTTGGACGTGGGCCTCCCTCGGTCTGATCGTTCTTACTCTTTTAGTTGCTTCAGTCGGGATGAAACCGCAGGCCGGGGGACTGGACATCCTGTTCACAGGAAAGATGTTCGGTGTGATCCTGTCGATGATTCTCCTGGGGTATATCGCTTACAACCGGGCAGAATACCCTCCTGGGGAATCTGGCGGGTGTCCTCTTCGGCGTGTTCATGTACTTCCCGACATTGGTCGAGGTGCCGATCGCTAAGATGTTCTTGAGCTTGGGAATGCATCGGGGCCCGCTCCTGGCCTATCTGATGGCCGATCCTGAACTCAGTTTGCAGAGCATCCTCATGATCTCAGCCATCATCGGGCGGTCCAGAGCCTGGGTTTATGTGTTCTGGGTCGCCCTGTTCAGCACCCCGGCCGGGTTGATTTACGGCGCCTTAGAGGATGGAACCAGCATCTGGCCGATGGCGGTCTACCTGCTGGCTTTCCTGTCCCTTCTGGCGGCGGGGCTGTGGTGGATGAGCAGACGCCGGGCCACGCGACCCGCAACGACGCCTTTGTTCCCGCCGAAATCATAAGAAAGGAGGACTGAAATGGAAATCAGAATCCTGGGGCCGGGGTGCCCGCGCTGCCATGAAGTTGAAAAAAGGACTCTCAACGTGCTGGCCCTGCTAGGTGTCGCCGCAGATGTCCAGAAGATCTCGGACATCAAAAAAATCATGGAGTACAGCATCATCGGAACTCCCGGCTTGGTAATCAACGGAAAGGTCAAGTGCTCGGGAAAGATCCCTTCGCGGGATGAAATCAAGCGCTGGATTCAGGAAGAGATGTAGTTTTATGAGGAGGCGACGAACTTGAACCCCCATGAAGTCCTAGCCAACAGCAAAACCTTTGCCGTCGTCGGTGCGACGCGGAACAAAGACAAATACGGCTACCAGATCTTTCGGATCCTGACCGACTACGGCTATAAAGCCTATCCCGTCAATCCAAACTATGACTCAATTGACGAATATCCGTGCTTCCCGTCCCTCGCCGATCTCCCGGAAAAGCCGGATGTGGCGGTTACCGTTGTCCCGCCCGACGTCACCGAAAAGATCATCGACGAAGCGCGCCGGCTGAGCATTCCCGTTGTTTGGATGCCCCCCGGGTCAGGGTCGGAAGCCGCCGTCCAGAGATGTGAGGAGTGCCGGCTGGGCCATGTGGATGAGGCCTGCGTTATCCTGGCCGTCAAGTTTCTGGGGAGACGGACATCCTGATCTCCCTCAGAGGCTCTTCTGACAGCCCCGGCAGCCCGGCTGGCTCAGTGAAGAAAGGAAGTGATCCCATGATTTCAAACAAGGTCTCCCGGCTCTCGTTCCTCGACAGATACCTGACGCTCTGGATCTTCCTGGCGATGGCCTTCGGAGTGGGCCTCGGCTATCTCGTCCCCGCCGTCGTCGGGTTCATCAACCGATTCCAGTCGGGCACGACGAACATCCCCATCGCCGCCGGCTTGATCTTGATGATGTATCCTCCGTTGGCCAAGGTGAAATATGAAGAGTTGGGCGACGTCTTCAAGAATACGCGAGTCCTCGCTCTGTCGCTCGTCCAGAACTGGATCATCGGCCCGCTCCTGATGTTCGCCCTGGCCGTCATCTTCCTGCGCGACAAGCCCGAATACATGGTCGGCCTGATCATGATCGGCCTGGTGAATGTCGCCTTGAAATTCAGGAAGAAATATTTAGCTTCACAGGGAAGAATTTAGGGATCGCTCAGGAAGCCGCTTTAATCCAGCCAGTTTTCGATTTTGAGCCCTTTGATCCGCCGGAATTCAGCCGTATTGTCGGTCACTAAGACGGTCTCCAGGCTTAGCGCATGGGCCCCGATCTGCGTATCCAGAGGACCGCTGGGCCGGCCAGCGTTTTCAAGGTCGGCCCGAACTGACCCGTAGGCAGAAGCCGCCCTTTCGTCAAAATCAGCGACTTCCAAGGGGAGAAGAAACTCCTCGAGGGCCTGCCTGTTCTTTTCCGGGTGACGGCTTTTGGCGATTCCATAGCGAAGCTCAGCCAGGGTGATCGTCGAGATCCCGACATCTCCCGCGGACAGTCGATCGAAGCGTCTCAGGGCCCGCGGCGGCTTTCGCTTGATGAGAGCGATGCAGATATTTGTGTCGAGCATATATCTCATCAGAGCGGTTCGCGTTTTTGGGCCTTCGGCTGCCGGCGTTCGGTCAGGAAATCCTCGCTGAACTTATCGAGGCTCCCGATCAGGGAATCCCACGAATTCCTGGCCGGAATCAGGATGACGGCGTTACCTGATTTCTTGATGAAGACGTAGTCATCCTCGAACCGGAATTCTTTGGGCAGGCGGACGGCCTGGCTCTGACCGTTGCGGAATAGCCTGGCGGTCTTCATGCCGGCCTCCTTGGGGCAACGAAATATATATTAATAGTATATACTATGCGCCAGTTTTGTCAAGTCCGCGATATCTTAGGGGACACCTTATCAGACGAGCCTAGGGCCTCCTTTTTCTCGCCTATCTTGGGGATAGACCAAGTCGATCCGAATTCTGGTAGAATAGCCGCATGCCGGCTCCCCAACAGATGACACCCTCCCAAAGGGAATTGGTCAAGGTCATCCTGCTGGCCGGACTCGTCCTCCTCTTCCTGGCTATCATCTTCCGAAACCGCTGGCCGAAAGAGAACGAATTCCGGCCCGAACTATTTCAAGAGCCGGTCCAGGCGCCTGGAGATGTCCCCACGCCCTTTGATGTGGCTCAAAAAGGTTACACGTACACCGTCTATCCCCAGTTCGACTATGAGCTCTGGGGGATGGTCGTCTCCTCGCATTATGCCGGGTCTTTCCTCGATTATGCGCACGAGATGTGGAAGGACTATCTCAACATCAAGGACCTTTGCGTTATCTGGGGGAAGAACCTGGAAACCGGCGCCTTCCGGGAGATCAAATTCTGGAGCCGGGATTTCACCTGTTATTATTCCTGGTCCAGTCCGGAAACTGGACGTCAGTTCTCCCAGTCTCATATCTCGAACAATCATCTCATCACCGAAGACGGTCTCCTGCGCAAGCTCATCAAGAGCGTCAAGCGGGGCGACCAGGTCCACCTGCGGGGCTGGCTGGCCAAGTACGGTCACAAAGGGTCAAAGGTGGTGCGGGGGACGAGCACGACGCGCAAGGATACCGGGGGCCAGGCCTGCGAAACGGTCTATGTGACCGAGTTCGAGGTCCTCAAGCGGGCGAACCTGGGCTGGCGGGCGATCCTCCCGGCATCGCTGGCGATCAGCGGAAGCTGTCTCCTTCTTTTGTTCCTGTTTTAATCATGTGAATAGGGCGGTTCCCTGGTTCCGGGCGGCAACGCAGGCTCGCAGCTAGGGGAGCCGGAATTATGATATAATCCCCGAATGGACATCAAGGGGAGACCATGAAAAAGAGAGACGGGATTCTCCAAGGAGCTCTTTGGGCCGGCCTGACTTTCTTTTTCCTTTTCCCATCGCTTTCCATTGCCCAAGAAGGACTTATCCCCGCCTTCCCGATCGAGCGCGATGACCTCACTCTGGGGCGGCCCGCCCAGCCGAATACCTATTTCGACAAGGTGGGACGCCGGTTCGCCATCCTCGGCCTGGAGAGCGGAACCTTCGAAGCCTGGGCTTACCCCTTAAAGCTCATTCGTAACTTTGAGTTTTCGTTCCTGCTCCGCAACAGCTCGCGGCCCATCCCGGCAAAAGAGATTCTCCGGTCGATCGAGGTGACTCCGGCGGCTACGACCCTGACCTATACGTACCAATCCTTCACAGTGAAGGCGACCTATGTGACCGCCATCGAGGATCCCGGAGCCGTCATCCTGCTGGGCATTGATTCGACCGAGCCGCTGACCATCGTGGCGAGCTTCCTGCCGGTCCTCCAGCCGATGTGGCCGGCCGGGATCGGCGGGCAATACGCCTATTGGGACGATGAGCTTAGGGCTTATCTCATATCGGAGCCTACCCGGAAAAACCACGGCTTCGTCGGCTCTCCGGCTGCGCAGGGCATTTCCTATACACCGGCCCATATGCTTTCCGACGCCCCGAGTGAATTCACCATCGCCGTCCCCGATCCCAAGGCGGCCGAAGGAAAGCTCATCCCGGTTGTCTTAGCCGGCGGCAAGGGAAAGCGCGAGGACGTCCGGAAGGCGTACGAAAAGCTGGCCGCCGACCCCAAATCCGTCTATTATTCCGCTTCTGAACATTACCGGAACCTCCGGCAAAGCACGCTCCGTGTCCACACGCCCCTGCCCAAGCTCGACCTGGCTTTCGAGTGGGCCAAGATCTCTTACGACAACCTCCGGGTTCATAACCCCGACCTGGGCCGCGGTCTGGTGGCAGGTCTCGGGCTTTCCGGAACGGGAGGCCGGCCCGGTTTCGGGTGGTTTTTCGGCACGGACGCCTATCTCAATTCGCTCAGCCTGATGAGCTTCGGAGATTTTGAGGCCGCCAAAGAGGCCCTGGCTTTCACTCAAAAATGGCAGCGGCCGGACGGAAAAATGGCCCACGAACTCAGTCAAGCCGCCGGGTACATCGATTGGTTCAAGGATTTCCCCTACGGCTATCTTCATGGGGACACGACGCCTTACTATATCGCGGCCATGGATGAGTATTATGCGCTGAGCGGCGACCTCGACTTCATCCGTCAGAGCTGGACTTCCCTCAAGCTGGCATTTGACTGGTGCTTGACGACGGACGCCGATGGAGACGGTCTGATGGACAACTCCAAAGCCGGGCTCGGGGCACTTGAGTTTGGCTCTCTCACCGGTATCCAGACGGATATCTATCTGGCTGCGGTCTGGATTCGCGGCGCTCAAGCCATGGAGAGGCTGGCCCGGGTG
>Ga0315277_10011265_pt1 | contig 11280 bp, 8 predicted proteins | sample YL17G05_15_MG_FD_203695 | JGI IMG/M metagenome (GOLD analysis project Ga0315277, IMG submission 203695) | Sediment microbial communities from Yellowstone Lake, YNP, Wyoming, USA - YL17G05_15 | ecosystem: Environmental > Aquatic > Freshwater > Lake > Sediment | place: USA: Wyoming | collected...
CGGATATCCTTTTGGCCTTCGAAGCCGACGACGTGGGTTCAAATCCCACCGGGCCCGCAGAGCTCCCTGTGGTCGGCAATTGAGAAAAGACCTTAGGGAAGGAAAGGCGATTCGCCATCAAGTCTGGGGATATGGCTGAAAACAAGGAAGATCTGGAGTCGCTTCTGAGCCGTGCGAATGAGCAGGAGAGGGAGTACGATTGGCTAGGTGCCGCAACCTTGTATCGCAGCGCCCTATCATCGTTCTCCGAGACGGGTGTAGCTAGGACAGCCCAAATCGGCGAATCACTTGCCTACGCCCTGTTCAAGGCGGCCTTCCAGGCCGACCGCCTGGAGGAGTTCAGGAGCCAGCTCGGAGATGCGATCGCTGCGTATGGCCAGGTCCTAGGATCGTACCGTGGGACAATGCTGCCTGCGGCGCCCTCCTTGGCCAAACGCTGCGAAGCAATGCTAGCTCTTTCGAACTACTGGCTGACGTCTGACCAACAGAAGAGAAAGAAGCTTATTGCGGAGACGTGGAGCCTTTCTGACCAAGCCCTGAAAGGCTTTGAGGAGATTGACAATCGTGTGGAGCTAGGCCTAACCTTCCATCGGTTGGCGTTGAGTGCAGCCTTGGCATACGCTTTCGAAGAGGATTTTCAGCGCCGTGAGAGGATTGTAAAAAGCGTCGTGGACCACGGGGAAAGGGCCATCAAATCGTTGGAACCCACGGAAGACTCACGCCTTCTTGCGGCGGTATATGCAATCAGCGCGGCCTTCGTCAAGCTATTCGGCGATGCATTCCATGACATCCACAGCCGCGGTCCGTTCGACAAACGGGCGACGGATTACTGGATGAAAGCCGTCAGTCTCTCTGAACAACAGGCAATTTTTGAGTTGCCGCATTTTGACCTCATTTCGGATCTGCCATCGTCTGTTGGCTTTGATGAAACGATGAATCTCTTGCAGAAGGCGTTGGACAACTGTCGGAGGACTCGAGACAAGCTGGTAATTGGCTGCGTCCTTGAGTGGCTTGCTGGTAGGATAAGTTGGAAGGGGTGCGGAGTGGAGGATGAAGATACCCGACAAGATCTCTTCGACAAGAGTCTAAGATATGCTCGCGAAGGTAGGGATGCCTTCTCATCAATCTCACACGTAACTCCTGCCTGCAGGTCAGACACATGGGTTGAAGTCCCAGAGGCTGGACATTATGCCAGACTGGTCTTCTTTGAAACGGATCGGAGAAAGAAGCGCGCCTTTGCGGAGAAAGGCATCCCCTTTGTCAGGGAGCAACTTCGGCGAGCGTTCGATTCCGGCTTCCCTGATATAGTGGGGATCGCCCACGACATGCTGGATCATGTTCTGATCGGCCTGGCGGAGACCGAGACGGATCCAGAGATCAAGGCCACTCTCCTGGAAGAGGCGATAGACGAACGGACGAAGTCACTGCAACTTGTCGAGCAATATTACCCGTTCGAAGTCGCCGCGCAAGGCTGGTGGCATGGCCCTTTGGGCCATGCGAAACTCGAGCTCGCCGAGTTGGCGAAGGACCCCGTCCTCAAGGAAGAGTTGCTCAAGGAAGGTATTCGTTGCGAGGAGACTGCAGTCGAGCTACTGGATGTTGCAAAGTCATTGTCACCAGCCAGGGAACTAGATGCAACTACTGTCGACCTTTTTGGCTACTGTCGACACAAGCTCATTGACGGATTGCATAGTCTCTATGATCTCACGGGGCAGACTAAGCATCTCGCAAAGGCAATCGAGGCCCTCGAGGCAGCAGCCGAGAGCTATCGGAAAGTGAAAATGTTCAGCCGAATCGCGGAGTGCCACTGGAAGGGCGCCCTGTTCCTTGACATTCTGGATGAACACTCAAAGGCTGCGGAGAAGTTCCGGCTCGCATCCGATGACTTTAAGATTGCCGCCGAGAAACTTCCCCGTCTCAGCGCCTTATACGATGACCATTCTCAATACATGTTGGCCTGGGAGGAAATAGAGAGAGCGAGGTATCATCATTCGAGGCAGGAGTACGCGCAGGCCAAGGAGTCCTACGAGAAGGCCGCTGCTCTCCACGAATCAACGAAGAAGTGGAGCTTCCTGTCGGCCAACTACGTGGCATGGGCGCAGGTAGAGAATGCCGAAGACCTGAGTCAGAAAGAACGAAGCAAGGAATCGATCGACTCATTCAGAGAAGCTTCGAAGCTGTTCAGGGATTCCGAAACACAGATGCGCGAACGTTTAGCCAAGATTGAGAGCCCAGACGAGAAGCAGATGGTGGGGAGGCTCATAGAAGCTGTTGACCACAGACAGGGACTCTGCAGAGCAAGGATCGCACTTGAAGAAGCGAGAGTATTGGACAAGGAGGGTGACTTGGGCAGTGCATCCGAGAAGTACGGACTCGCGGCTGACATGTTCGCCAGGATCAAGCAAGAACTTCCCGGAGAACAGGACCAAAAGGAGATAGAGTTGATCATAATATTGTCAAGGGCATGGAAGGCAATGGCGAAAGCCGAGGCAGCCTCATCTCCCGAACTCTACGAGGAAGCCGCAAATCTGTTCGACAAGGCGAAGAACCTCGGTCCCGGCGACAAGGCGAAGAGTCTAGTGATGGGGCACAGTCGCCTGTGTATGGCTTTGGCAGCAGGAGCGAGATTTGCCGACAATGGTGATGCTGCACTTCATTCGGCAGCCGTTCAGAGCCTTGAGAGCGCAGCGAAGTACTACCTGAAGGCGAACCTGGAGAGCGCATCGGAGTATGCGAAAGGGTGCAAGCTACTGTTCGACGGTTACATCTTCATGAATCGAGCGAGCAGCGAGGAGGACCAGCAGAGGAAGACAAGACTCTACTCAATGGCGGAGAAGGTTCTACAGGCTTCGGCCTCTTCCTTTGAGAAAGCAGGTCAGCCCGGAAGGAAGGAACAGGTGGTGAAGCTTCTGGCCAAGGTCAAGGAGGACCGGGAGCTTGCAGTTTCATTGGTTGAAGTCTTCCTTGCCCCGGACATCGTCTCAACAACCATGGCCTTTTCATCCCCTGCAGCCACACACGAGACAGCTGTGGGTTTGGACAGGTTTGAGCATGCCGATGTGCAGGCAACCCTGGTTGCCAATCCGAAGGAGCTGCACGTTGGACAAGAGCTCAACCTTGAGATCGAGCTCGTGAATGCCGGCCGAGGAGCTGCTCAACTGACTAGATTAGAGGAGGCCGTGCCACAAGGGTTCGACTTAGTCACGGCGCCGGATAGGTGCAGGATAGAAGACAGCCATCTGAACATGCGGGGAAGACGGCTTGATGCACTGAAGACGGAGGACGTGAAGCTCGTTCTCAAACCGACAGCCAAAGGACGTTTTGTCATCAAGCCTCGGATCATGTACTTGGACGAATCCGGCAAGTACAAGTCATCTGAACCGCAACCTGTCACTGTTACCGTCAAAGAACTTGGGATTTCCGGATGGCTGAAGGGAACCTGAGAAGAGAAGGAAGGGGCTTTGTCCGAGCTCATTTCCCCTCTGATTGAACCCGTTTCTTGACTTGCTGGCTTGAAGTTGGTGCGGTTCCCACCGGGTCCGCAAAGTTCCTCATGCTTGGCAATCGAGGAAAGACAAATAGGGGATGAATGGTTATTCGGCTTCAAGTCTGGGGATATGGCTGAAAAGAAAGTGGATATGGAGTCCTTTCTGTCTCGCGCGAAGGAACAGGAGAAGAAATACGATTGGATAGGCGCTGCCGAGTCGTATGGCAAGGCCCTTGATTTGGTTTCTGTGAACAATCTCATAGAAGCAGGAGAGATCCTCGAGAAACAAGGTTTCTCTCTTTACAAGGCCGCAATGCAATCTGAGGGGAATAACCAACTAAGGGAGCTGACTCAGAAAGCTATTGACTGCTATGTCAAAGCCAAAGCGAACTACGACAAGTCACCCGAATCCGAAAGAATGCCTTTCCAAACAAGATCTAACGCGATGATTGCATTCCTGAGATACTGGCAGACTTCCGATGCAACTGAGAAGAAAGAGCTCGTCATGGAGGCTTGGCAAGAAGCGATTAACGCCATGAAAGGTTTCGAAGAAAGTGCGAGCAGCTTCGAATACGTGAGGACTTACAACCAGCTTACTCTGAGTGCCGTTATTGCGTACCAATATGCAGTAAGCTTTGATTCCGAGAATGCTCTCATCCAAAGTGGCGCGAACTGTGGTGAGAAAGCAGTCGAGATGCTTTCGACACAAGCAGAACCGAATGAGCTTGCTAAGGCCTATGTAAACACTTGTGCTTTTCTCACAGCCCTTGCTAAGGATTCTGGAAACTCCTCGGACAGCCATCAATGTGACAAGAGGGCGATGACATGCTGGCAGAATGCGGTCCAGTGCTCCGAGGAATCTGCTTTGACTGAACTTACGAGCATGTTACTATTAGGGGATTTGCCCTCGCCGTTTCAAAGAGATCAGTCAATGAATGTGCTTCAGAAAGCACTTGGATTTGGCAGGTCGACACATGATCGATTGCTGGTCGGTTCCGTCTTGGGCGCCTTGGCCGGCCGAGCTAGTTGGGGCACCCTCTCAGCAGGTGATTCCGATGAATGCGATAGACTCTCACAAAAGGCTCTTGAGTTCGCAGCGGAGGCTAACAAGGAATTCTCTAGGATAGCGTTCCTGCCACCTGGGTCACATTGGGAGATGTGGGTTGCTGCTCCTGACGCTTCAGTCTACGGGGTACTGGCATATCATGAGAATGATTCGAAGAAGAAACGCGAATATGCAGAGAAGGCCGTGAAATCCTATTCTAGTGCTCTCGAGCTTGCGCAAAATTCTGGATATCCCTATCTCATTAGCTACATTCAACATCGTCTTGGGTACTCCCTCACGAGCCTTGCGAAGACAGAGTCTGTCAAATCGAGGAAGAAGGACCTTCTGGAGCAGGCAATAGAAATGAGAAAACTCAGCGCGGCTGCAACGAACGAGTTCGAACCTTTCACATATTGGAGTCGCGGAACCGATCAAAGTCTTCTCGCGGAGGCGGAGTTCGAGCTTGCAAACTTAGTCGATGATCCTTCTGACAAGCGAGATATGCTCCACAAGGCTGTATCCCGCAAGAAGGGCTCTCTCGAACTCCATTTCAAAGCAATGTCCGTCACTTCGCCAGATGCCCCGGAGGAATTGCTGACCAACTACCCCATTGTCGGGCATTGGCTGCTACAGTACAGCGAATGGCTTGAAGCCCTCTACGAGTTGGAGGGCGACAAGAGCGACCTTCGTACAGCCCGGGATGCTTTGGTCAGAGCGGCAGAGATGTTTTCTTTGGGCGGAGTTGCGAGTCGCGCCGCTGAATGCCAGTGGAAGGCGGCTCAGACATGCGACGGTCTCCAGGAATACAAACGAGGGGCCGAATGCTTCCTAATCGCTTCGGACAGATTCAAAACAGCCGCGGAGAAAACACTGCAGCTGAGAGCCATGTTCGAAGAGCACGCGCAATACATGCGAGCATGGACAGCGATTGAGAATGCGAAGTACTTTCATTCGATGGACGACCCTGCATCAGCCTCAAGGTACTACGACGAAGCAGCCCAATCGCACAAGTCAACGAAGACTTGGGGTTACTTGTCTGATGTCTATTCGGGCTTGGCCAAGGCGGAGCATGCTGAGGACCTGAGCAGAAAGGAGACATATCGAGATGCTATGGAGTCATTCGAGCTGGCGGCAAGATTATTCATCGGTGCGAAGACGACCCTCCAGAACCAAGTCAGTAGAATTGAGTCTGTCGAAGAGAAGAAGATGGTCACAGGGGTCGCGATGGATTTGGATCGCAGGATCGCATTCTGCAGGGCACGGACGTCTCTCGAAGAAGCGAGACTTCTTGAAATGCGGGGGGAATTGGCCGCGAGCTCGGAGAAATACTCTTTGGCTGCGAGCTCATTTCAGAAGATGCTCGACAACGTTGGTTCTGCTGAGGACAAGAGGCCACTCGAGCTCATCATATCGCTGGCAAGCGCTTGGCAGGCGATGGTGAGGGCAGAATCGGAAGCTTCGCCCGAGAGCTATGGCAAAGCGGCCGAGCACTTCGATCATGCAAAGGAGCTTGCAGTCGGCGAGAAGATGAAGGTCATGGCCACGGGCAATGGTCATTTTTGTCGAGCCCTCGAGGCAGGAGCGAGGTTTGCGGATACAGGAGAGCTCTCTCTTCATTCCATTGCCACGAAGCATCTTGAGAGTGCCGCCAAGTATTATCTCAGAGCGGACTTGGAGAATGCTGCTGAGTATGCCAAGGCAAGTAAGCTGCTATTCGATGGCTATGCATATATGGACAAGGCGAGCACAGAGGAGAACCAGGAGAAGAAGGCAAAACTGTATGCCATGGCGGAGAAGGTGTTGCAGCTATCCGCAGCATCCTACGAAAAGGCAGCCCAGCCTAGCCGAAGGGATCAGGTGTCAAAGCTACTCAGGAAAGTGGTCGAAGATCGGGAGTTGGCCATCGCGCTCACCGACGTTCTCCTGGCTCCGGATATCGCGTCGACGGCAATGGCACTCTCATCCCCGGCACCTACTCATGAGACGGCGGTTGGTTTGGAGAGGTTCGAGCACGCAGACGTCCAGGCGAGTCTAGTCGCAAAGCCGAAGGATCTTCATGTGGGACAGGAGCTCGTCCTTGAGATTGAGTTGGTTAACGCCGGGAGGGGACCGGCTCAGCTCACGAGGGTCGAAGGGACTGTCCCCAAGGGATTCGTGATCGTCCAAGAACCAGAGAAGTATCGGATGGAGGATAGTCAGATTAACCTAAAGGGCAGGAGACTAGACGCTCTCAAGACCGAAGATGTGAAACTCGTTCTCAAACCCACTGCCAAGGGCAATTTCAAGTTGAAGCCTCGCATCATGTATCTTGATGAGTCAGGCGCTAACAGGTCATGCGAGCCCATTCCAGTTGATGTGGCGGTGAGGGAGATGGGTATCTCGGGATGGATAAGGGGGACTTGAGATGGAGTAATCAGAGGTTCCCCTGATGCAAGCACTGGACTCATCGAGAACAGGATATATATCAGCTCAGACCATCCTGATATGATGTCATCGGAGGCCGAAGACCGCTTGATGAAGCCAATCGTCAACGCATGCTTCCCAGGTATGTTGGCAGCTCTGAACCTGGCGGTGTTCGGGATCATAGACATACGTGGCACTCCTCCAATGGCTTCGAGGATAGCAATTCTGCTGGGCACCTTAGCATTCGTTCTGTCTTCTTTTGCCATCTTCTTCTATGGATTGTATCCAACTAGGAAGAAGCTCTGGACGGCAACAGCTATCTTCTTCTTCACAGGTCTGCTTTCTTCTCTCGCAGCTGTAGTAATGTTAGTCATTTGGCCTCCGTGATCAGTGCAAGTCTAGGAGGATCGGTCGGTACAAGGAAAAGGCAAGGGGTTTGTGTCCGACCGTCCTCCCCCTTTGATTGAACTTGCGTCGCAACTTACTGGCTGGATGATGGTGCAATTCCCGCCAGGCCGGCAGAGCGCCTGAGATTCCAGCGTCGCGAGAGCGTAACAGAATCTCAGGAACGCAAGTTTCTTCATCCTGGTCTAGCTACCTGACATCGTGACACAGTTCAGGTTCACAGCGAGAGATGGAACGAAAGTCCTCTTCAGGGAGCCTAGGTCAACTGATGCAAAACAGCTGATGGATTTCATTAACGGCTTCGTCGAGGAACCAAGATCCGGCTTGTTGATTAACAAGAAGGTCAAACTCAAGGACGAGAAAGCGTGGCTCAAGGGATGGATTGCAGATATAAGAAGAAGAGAAGGTCTGTTGCTTCTGGTAGAAGTCGATGGTAAGATCAAAGGCAGCTGCTCAGTCCTTCAGCTGAAATGGAAGAGTTCGCATGTCGCGGATTTAGGCATAGCCCTGAGCAGGGATATTCGGGGGAAAGGCATAGGAGAGGCGCTGATGAACAAGGCAATCACGCTCGCCGGAAAGCGTATGAAGGGCCTTGAGATTATTCAGCTTAAGACGTTCTCATACAACGAGAGGGCCCTGGAGTTTTACAGGAGACTTGGATTCGTTGAGGTTGGACGAGTGCCCCGTGTGAATAAGGAAGGCAGAAACTACTATGACGATGTGCTGATGACAAGATCCTTGCACTGAGTCCGGATGCGCTGTCGGTGGCACATCTTGTCACGTGGCCAACACCGAGTGTGGTCCGATCTATGCAAAAATGGAATGATAGAGAAAGGGTTTTCCATGCGGGCGATCCACCAAATCCAGCCGTCTGTTTTCGACGCCTGGATACCGGGATCCCTATTGCAGGATTGGGTACCTCTTCACAAGCTTGGTGTTCGACCACCACTTGCCCAGCCCGAACCACTGACCTGCATTGACTGCGCCCATGACGAGTAGCGCGAAGATGTAGACTATGTGGTCGTCGACCAGTGGGTTGGTTTTTGGGGGAAGGTATGAGGACCAGAGCATCAGCATAAAGAGGGTTCCGGCATAGCTAGCTATCCTCATCCCTATGCCCAGAAGCAGTGCTCCACCTATGAACAACAACCCGACCATGAATAGTACGTCCACAGCAACATTGCCAGCGAGGTCATGGTAGAATCCGCTCAGCGGTCCAGATGTGCCCAGTAAATAGCCCCTTGTCGGTGAACCACCGTTAATCCAGGCTTTTGATGATACCGTTGCATACCCCAGGCCGAATAGTTTGTCAAGAAAGGCCCAGATCAGCATCCAGCCGAGGGTCAGTCGGAGACCGACGAATGCGATTTTCTCTACGCCATACTCTCTCAGTTTTTCGAACACCATATAGGATCACTCCTACCTTAGCACCGTTAAGCCGGGGTCTCTTAATATATTTTGTACCGTAGGAACAAGACATCCGGCCCCGATTGGGGCAGCCTCGCCAGGAAGCGTTCTATGAAGAAAAGACGCGACATGGACTAGAATCAGTACTCTGGTTCGCGCTTCCCTCTTTCTTCTTCGTCCTTGTGCTCGAGCTTCTCGACCAGTGATTTGTCGTCCTCTTCCTCGACGGGATAGAGCTTGCCACCACACTTCTCGCAGAACCTATTCTCAGCAGGGTTTACCGCGTCGCAGCTCGGGCACCTGGTCGAGCCGGTAGCTATACGCTTGATCGCTGCCAGCTTCTGCGGGTCAAGCCTGTACAAAGTCGCAATCGCGTTGGTGTGATCAGCTTCTCTCTCTTCTTCGTCTTTCATGCTCACCAGCCCCCGACGGAGCATATGGTCCAGCTAGTTCATAATGAAAACGGTGGGAATCCCGGCCTATGCCGGGATTCGAAAGGAAACTGAGAGAGGTTTCTTGCTTGCTCAATCCGCCCGGTTCTTGTTGACTTCCTTGATGCACAGCTCGAGGATGTCCATGCCTGTGTCGATCTGCTCCTGAGGCGTGTTGAGCGGCGGGATGTACCTGATGTTCGATTTCCCACACGGCAGCAGCACGAGCCCCTTCTTGAAGGCCATGTCCGCGATCTTGTCTCTGCTCTTGGCGGCGTGCTTCTTGGTCTTCCTGTCCTGGACGAACTCGTGCGCGAGCATCATGCCCAGGCCCCTCGTGTCTCCGATGATCTCGTACTTGCTCTGCATCTCCTGCAGCCGTTTCTTCATCTCTCCTCCGACCTTTGTCGCGCGGTCCAGGAGCTTCTCCTCTTCCATCACGTCGAGTACGGCCAAAGCTGCTGCGTGAGACAATGAAGCGCCGCCAAATGTGTTGGAGTGCCTTCCATACCTGTCGAAGTTGAGCTTGGCGTCTACTATCGTTGCCGCAATCGGCAGGCCGCCTCCGAGCGCTTTCGCGCTGCAGATGATGTCGGGCACGACATCGAAGTGCTCAACCGCCCACATCTTCCCTGTTCTGCCCATTCCCGATTGGACCTCGTCGTCAACGAACAGGCACTTGTACTTGCGTGTGTAGTCGTAGATCATCTTCACGAACTCTTTTGGCGGTACCACATATCCTCCCTCGCCCTGCACGACCTCCATGAAGATAGCAGCGAGGTCGTTCGGCGGGATCTGGGTCTCGAAGTAGACATCCTCGATGACCCTCGCGCACCACATGTCGCACTCTGGGTACTGGAGCTTGTAGATGCACCTGTAGCAGTACGCGTATGGGACGTGGAACACGCCGGGCATCAGAGTGGCCGTGTAGCCCTCTCTTTGAACCCACTTGCTCGCCGTCAGCGACATCGCGCCCGTGGTCCTGCCGTGGAATGCGCCCAAGAAGTCCATTATGACCTGTTTGCCCGTCCCCCTCTTCGCGATCTTGATCGCGCTCTCGACGGACTCAGCGCCGGTGTTCGAGAAGAAGACCATCTTCTTGTTCTTTCCTGGCGCCGACTTGGCCAGCCTCTCCGCGAGCTCGTTCTGGAGCTTGCAGTAGAAGTCCGTGCCGGCGACATGCATGTACTTCTCGACCTGGTCATGCACCGCCTTGACGACCTTGGGGTGCCTCGCGCCCACGTTCAGAACACCGACACCAGCGTAGAAGTCGATGTAGCTGTTTCCATCGATGTCCTCAATGACTGCGCCCTCGGCCTTCTTGAAGACCAGCGGTGCGGTCTTCGTCGCCTTGACGATGTACTCGTCATCCTTCGCGACGGCCTTCCTTGCCTCCGGGCCGGGAGGCTCCACTCTGATGTTCGGGACTTTCGGCATTTGGAATCGCCTCTTAGTGATTCACCGTAAGCTGAACGCTTGATAAATCGATTATGGTTTTACGGAGCTTCCGACCGGAAAAAGTGCCGATTTCGAACCGATGGATACGATATACGGAACGGATCCTCTCTGAGTCGCTGGTCAAATGTTCTCATCGAGGTGTGCTCGAGGTCAAGGAGATCGATACCTATCCGCAGCCGCCTCCAGCAATCTGTGCCTCATCCAGGCACGTTCCGAATCGACTTCTAGGCCCACCCCAAACGTATATAAAGGACCCACATTTTAGGGGATACCTCCACTATAGAGGCTGCTATATTGAAGTACACCAGGTTTGAAAGGGCAAGGATTATTGGCGCTAGGGCCCTGCAGATAAGCATGGGCTCGCCGATCCTGGTGGAGCTTCAGGAGCCCATCTTAGACCCCATTGAGATAGCCATCATCGAGTTCCAGAAAGGGGTCATACCGATGACTGTAAAGAGGGAACCCTGAGGAGTCATGATGGACGAAGTCGCTGATAACCGGGCACAAACGGAACCGACCGAGCGCCTGCTCATCCCAGAGGACGTCTATCTCACTTCTGGAGTGCACATCGGAACTCAGCAGAAGAGCGCGGACATGAAGGAGTTCATTTTCAAGGTCCGCACGGATGGACTCTATGTCCTTGA
>Ga0315277_10011267_pt1 | contig 11280 bp, 8 predicted proteins | sample YL17G05_15_MG_FD_203695 | JGI IMG/M metagenome (GOLD analysis project Ga0315277, IMG submission 203695) | Sediment microbial communities from Yellowstone Lake, YNP, Wyoming, USA - YL17G05_15 | ecosystem: Environmental > Aquatic > Freshwater > Lake > Sediment | place: USA: Wyoming | collected...
ATGGCAAAAGAATCCTTTACTGAATTCAAATACAATAGTGGCTGTCCTATGATTGTTGCCGGGATCATTGAAAAGTCAACAAATATGTTATTAGAGGATTTCGCAAATAAATATTTGTTCGTACCTCTTGGAATTTCAGAATATTCCTGGATTAAAGACTCAACCGGTTTTTGTCATGCAGGCGGGGGTCTCTTTCTGAGACCAAAAGATATGCTAAAAATTGGGATATTGGTATTAAATAAGGGTAAATGGGATAATCGAAAAATTGTTTCAGAAAATTGGATTCAAAAAGCTACCCAATCATATTTTCTTACTTCATTTGATAATAGCGGTTATGGATATTTTTGGTGGGTAAGAGAAATGTTAACTAACAAAGCTAAAACAACAAATGTCATCTCAGCTGAGGGTGCTGGAGGACAAAAGTTGTATATCTTTAACGAGTACAATTTAGTGGTAGCATTTACAGAACGTAATTATAGAACACCACAAGTGGGACCACTTTTTATTAAAGAGACAATATTAAAATCTCTGGATTGAAATTCAAAAATAAAACTACCTACAACACGGTCAATGCTAAAGGTAATTTGTTTCCCGCTGTTGCGGGACAAGTTGTCACGGTTTTTGCAAACTACTCCTGCACTTAAGACAGCAAAAGCACGTGGTGATAAACCCAGATCCCCGCTACTCGCTGCGCACGCACGGGACAGTTGGTCGGCCTGCCTGCTCGGGGAACACAAACTCCCTTTATCGCCGGGCCGGTTAGACGGTTAGGCATGACACTATTGCAAAATTTTATTTTAATATAATAGGTATGTCTGCTACTTCCAATTTTACTAACAATTCACGATTATCTTGACAAGAAATTAACTGTACTTTACCCGGCTTGCCCCAAGGTTGAATGCATATGGCACCTGTCTGCCGGCAGTCAGGATTCACGGTTTTATTTTGGAAGAATTTACAAAACTGGTTCATGAGCACCATCTGCAAGTTACCTGATTCGTCGGCAAGCCTCGCTCTTTTGTTTACTTAGATAAAAAAGCAACACTACCTTACGGCCTTAAAAAAAATTTGTACCTTGATTCATGAAACTTATCAAACTCAGACAAATAATTAAAATATTGAATCTAGATTTTGTACGCAATGAAACATGCAATTATTGTACTAACCTTATTGGTTTTGTTGGGGTGTAATATTAGCACTTTACATGATAAATCAGAAACTGAAATAGCCAAAGATTGGACTATGCTCGATTTTATGAAGGCAGATAGCATAAATCCAATTTTAGAGCCCTCTTTCGATCAGATTTTTTACTGTCCTCTTAGTAAAAAGGAAGTAAGGTGGGAAGAGAGAAATGTCCTCAATCCTTCGGCTATCGTGAAGGATCGCAAAGTATATCTGATATACAGGGCACAAGACAAGGAAATGACTTCAAGATTGGGATTAGCCATCAGCGACGATGGATTGCATTTTAAAAAACAACCAGAACCTGTTCTTTATCCTGACTGCGATACCATGAAGCAATATGAATGGAAAGGAGGCGTAGAAGATCCTCGAATCATAGAAGGAGTAGATGGCAGATACATTATGACCTATACTGCCTATGACGGTAAAGTAGCAAGGCTTTGCTTAGCTAGTTCAAAGGATTTAAAAAATTGGATAAAACATGGTTTAGTATTGGGTGAAGGAAAATATAGGGACATTTGGTCAAAATCAGGAGCTATAGTGTCTAGATTAGAAGGAGATAAAATAGTAGCAACAAAAATCAAAGATAAATATTGGATGTATTTTGGTGATACTGATTTGTTTATGGTAACTTCTGATGATCTTATTCATTGGGATGTAGCAGAAAATGAAGAAAATAAAAAAATGATTTCCGTTTTACATCCAAGGATGGGCTATTATGATAGCCGTCTGGTAGAACCAGGACCATACGCTTTAGTACAGGAAAATGGAATTTTACTGATTTATAATGGAAGTAATGCCTCCAATTATAATGACCCCAGTTTGCCAAAATTTACTTATGCTGCGGGGCAAGCATTATTTGATAAAGAAAATCCGTTTAAGCTAATTGACCGAATGGAAGGGCATTTCATTCATCCAAACAAACCATATGAAAAAACAGGAGAAGTGAACGAGGTTTGCTTTGTGGAAGGATTAGCTCATTTCAAGAATCAATGGTTGCTCTATTACGGAACAGCCGATTCAAAAATAGCAGTGGCAATAAAAAAGGAAAGTAAAAAGTAAATGGGCTTCAGACAATGAGCCTAAAGTAAAGCAGGAAAACAAAAAAACAAACTGGCTGTATGACGAGAAAAAAATTGTTACGACCACCTAACACGCTGGTATGGTTAATTGCGAGATCCCCAATATATTAGACAAATTCTCAAGCAACTAACCATAACAGAAAATGCATAGTCAATAAAAATTGAAAATCCTTAACTAAAAAAAATATAACTGGATCAGTCTCTAATGTAAAATCGAACTTCATATTTTGACTACTTCATTAAAAAAGTACTATTATTATCATACTTTCACCTCAAATTAAAGGAATGATATATTCCCAAACATAAAGAAGATAAAATCAATCACTTCACATTTAAACTCCAGTTTTCATTTCAACATCAACCAGTTAGTTTAAGTTAATATGTTCTGTAATTGTTTGGCACCAGGATACTAACAACGGATATGTTTAATTGCAGCAGTGTTCAGGTCTGTGCTATATGATCGGAATAATTATTTGCATTCCGGGAGAAAAGTATATATTTTTATATCCTGTGTAATATTTCTAATGCTTGGTTATTTTTATATTAACTTTCACCTTAAAAAGAGGAAATTATGAAAGATACAGTACGAATGTTTATTGTTGTATTGCTTTTAGTGTCCACTATAGTTCAAGCTCAGGACTCTGAGTTTAAAGATACTCCATATTTCTCTGGAATGCCCAACTTTAATATTAGTGAAGCCTCAGACAAAGAATTTGACAATTATAATTTCTTTAATGGTAAGAATTGCACAACAGTCGAAGGGAAGAAATTTTCAAGGAGTTATATTTTGAAGGAAGAGGCAATGCAATCGAGCGATCTTCAGATATCCCGCAACTATGCAACTGCTGTCAGGAAAATGGGTGGAACTGTCTTATTCGAGGGAGTGTGCAAGGACGCCAATTGTGCCGAAAACTGCGGTTATCAAATGATGGTTGGGAAAATCCTTAAAGACAACAACGAGATGTGGATCGAAGTAGTACCGTTCAACGATGGCAACGACTACAATCTCACTATTGTAGTAAAAGAAGAGATGAAGCAGGATATAACAGCGAACGCAATGCTCGACTCTCTGAACCGTAAGGGATATATTGCTCTCTACATAAACTTCGATACAGGCAAGTCAATCATCAAACCTGAATCCATGCCTTTAATAGCTCAAATTGTGGATATGCTAAATTCAAACCCTGACCTTAAACTTAATGTAGAGGGACATACAGATAATGTGGGAAATCCAATATCGAATATAACTCTGTCTGAGGAAAGGGCAAAGTCGGTTGTTGCTGCAATTGTCGCTCATGGAATCGATGTTAAACGCCTGGGTTCTTTAGGACATGGACAAGATAAACCCATAGGTGACAATAAAACAGATGAAGGAAGAGCAAAGAACCGTAGAGTTGAGCTTGTTAAAAAATAAACTAAGCTTCCACAGTTGAGATAAAACTGCATTGATGTTAATTTGTAAATAAACTTAGCATTAAATATTAATTATGAGAAAATTGACAATATTTATTTTATCATTTACCCTGACTCTTCTTCTTGTTAACTGTGGATTAAAGAAAAACGCTGATGATAAGGGTGAGATTATCAAAGCTTATGACCTTGATTTTAATTGGGGTGAAGGAGGACCAAATGCTTTTGCTAAGCCTGGATTATGGGCTGATGCTTCTCCCAAAGAACATATTAAATGGTACAAAGATTTAGGGGTAAATACAATTCAAACATTTTGTGTTTCTTGTAATGGATACGCTTGGTACAAAAATGGGATAGTACCGGCTCAACCAGGACTAAAATATGACTTTCTATCAGAAATGGTTCGTTTGGGTCACAAGGAAGGGATGAAAGTAATGGGATATTTTTGTATTGGATCCAATACGCGCTGGGGTATGGAAAATCCAGATTTGAGCTATGGTTGTCCCAGTGATCGTCATATTCCTTTTACACGAAAGTATTTGGAATATCTTGATACTGCAATTCGGGATGCAGTTAAAAAGACCGGAATTGATGGGTTTATGATTGATTGGTTTTACCAACCAAATAGAAGTTCTACAGTAGGAAAATGGTTGGATTGCGAAAAACAGCGTTATGAAGAACTAATGGGTAAACCTTTCCCAGGGGTTGAGAAACTTACCGAAGAAGATTATAATGTGTATAGTCGGCTCGCAATTGATAAATGTTGGGAGGTCATACACAAAGCAGCAAAAGAAACCAATCCTGACTGCATTATTTGGCTTACTTGTTTTGATCTAACACATCCTCATATAATTAATTCTAAAATGTTTAAGGAAGTTGATTGGCTAATGAATGAAGGGGGTGATTTGGAAAGAATAGATGCAATTAAAAACATGGTGGGAAAAGATACTCGACTTATAACCTGCCTTGCAAATTGGAATAAGCAAGATGCAAAAACTGTAGTTGTTGAGGCAATAAAAACTGGAGTTGGTCTTTATGGATTTGCAAAACCCAATATGAATTCTCTTTTACTACCAACAGACCATTATCTCTCATTGCCAATTGACAGTTTTAAAGGAGATGACAGGAATATTGCAACATTTGCCCGTGTTTATAATGACTTACCTATTGACTTTATTCAGAAAAAGAAATAATCTGATTTTTAATCTCATAACTAGGTTATTTAAAGATGTAAATGAAATTCTTTACACATTTATTCATACTACAGGTTTTAATTATTAATTATAAATAAAATACGTTGCCTGACAATCGGGTAGATGTAAGTTGCCTTCGGCCAAAACCCTGGATAATACCCCAATGTCAGTTTTCCGGTTTGTTCGGCATCGCCTCATGAGCTCATCCCGATAAATCGGGACTCGGTTGACCGGACGACCTGCCTGTCGACAGTGTATTTCCTTAGTGCCGAGATACTTAGTAAAATTATTAAGCTGACTTGAGATATAATTGTAGTATTGGCTGACAAGTTGTAAATTGCAGATATTTAATAATATAGCATAAAGTAGTTTTACAATTAATTAAGATTTTAAAGAACCATTTTGCTTCAATATCCATCTATTGAAAAACCAATAACAAAACTTTCAATTTGAAAAAGTAAGAAATGAAAAATTCAGTTACGATTTTATTCCTGCTTATTTGTTCAATACTAACTGGTCAAAGCCAGACAATAAGGGTATTATTTCTTGGAAACAGCTATACTTATGTAAATGACTTACCTAAAATGATTGCAGACGTTGCTAATTCAATGGGCAACACTTTGATTTTTGACAGTAACACACTTCCTGGTTATTCATTGAAAAATCATTACTCCAACAGGAAATCTCGTAGAAAAATTGCTGCAGGAAATTGGGATTATATTGTATTACAAGAACAAAGTCTGCTTCCTTCATTACAGATTAGCCAGGTTCAAAAAGATGTTTTTCCTTATGCACATACTTTGGACAGCATAATTAACATTTACAATCCATGTGGGGAAACAGTATTTTTCATGACTTGGGGCAGAAAGGATGGTGATACCTCAGCATGTACATCTTGGCCACCTGTATGTACTTATTCAGGAATGGATAGTCTTCTGAATTTGCGTTATAGGATAATGGCTGAAAGAAATAATGCACTTTTGGCGCCCGTAGGTGCTGTTTGGAATTATATTAGGCAAAACTTCCCATTAATTAATTTGTATCTTGAAGATGGAGGTCATCCATCAGTTGAAGGTTCTTATGCTGCTGCTTGCACTTTTTATACTATAATATTCAGAAAAGACCCAACATTCATCTCTTTCAATTCCAGATTAAAAGCTACCGATGCATCAAATATTAAGGCAGCTGTTAAGTTAATTGTGTATGATAGCTTGATGAATTGGCATATTGGAGAATATGACCCAATAGCCAGTTTTACTTACCTTGATTCTGGGACAAGCCAAATTATATATACAAATAGTTCTAAAAACGCAACTACATATACATGGTATTTTGGAGACGGCGGTACTTCTTCTTCTGTAAATCCAACGCATAAATATTTGAATACCGGTCCTTATACGATAAAGCTTATTGCAAAAAGATGCAGCATACAAGATACAATTATACAAACCATCGCCGTAAAGTAGATTGTTGATACTTCACTTCTTGACAGTATATTAAATCATCTCTTTAAAAATGACTTTCAGATTTGCAGAATTTGAGATAAAAGAAAAATTTCACCTTACACGATCGATAGTTAATTATCTCATTCCGCTACAGCGGGACTTGCAAGAACCGCTCCATCACAGCCTGCCTGTCCGAATAGACTCCCTGCATAACTACAACGATAAACTGGTCGGCCGGGCTGACACCGGCAGAGTAACCTACTCATCCGCTGCCGTTAGGTATTATAGCAGCATCCCCGGAAGCATAAATATTCACTTTCAGGATCATAAAACTTGACAAAACAGACAAATAGCCGTACCTTTGAAAGTATTATCAAATATACAAGAAATGGAAACAATTACATTAAGAAAAACTAATAGAATATTGGATTTAGATACTAAAAAGGCAAAAAGGACTTTTTTAGTTCTTAATATTCTTTTGTCCACAGGAGTAATTACAATTGTTTCAACGCTCTTGTACCTTCTCATTCACTTAAACCAATCTGATATAGTGATTTATGAATGCGTATTTTGTATTGTATCAGGCTTGGTTTTAGTTTTGTTCTATGCGATTGGATATCATGAACTGAAAAAAAATAAAAATTGCACAAGCCATATAGGATGGAATTTATGACAAAATCCAGACTTAAATAAAATAACTATTAATCACATTTTCTTCCAGGTTTTTCGACATAGTATTGCATTTCAATTTGTTATTAGTGCCAACGCATAAGCAAGAGTTTGGCAGCCCAAATCCTGCAGCCATCCCTACTCTGCCAACCACATGTTTTTTTACCAAACCACGATTACTTTATGACAATGATTCTGTAACTTCAAGATTATAATCCTGAAAGATAAATGTCAAGAACAAAAAGTCAACGCCTTTAAAGAATTAAGTAATTATATTTATCAATTCATTAATCTGTCCCATATGTATACAACTAAAAATGCTTTCGCAAAAAATACCAGACTAAAAATCATGGTTGTCTCATTGTTGATTCTATTAGTTTCACTTAATGCGGGTTCTCAGGTTGGGAGAATCAGGTGGTTGAATGATGGCATCTCCTACTATCGTGTAGAGAATAACGAACTTTTTAAGTACACGCTTCCGGATAATGAGGCCAAAGTAGTTATATCCAAAAAACACCTTACTCCACAAGGAAGCACATCTCCTCTGAAACTCAGTTACTACACATTCACTGACGACCAGCAAAAGGCGTTGCTGTTTACCAACACAAAAAGGGTTTGGAGGTTAAATACAAAAGGTGATTACTGGATACTGGATATGAAAACTGGTTTACTCAGCCAATTAGGTAAGACCTTTCCGGCATCTTCATTGATGTTTGCAAAGTTCTCTCCCGATGAAAAATCTGTTGCTTATGTTTGCAAAAACAATATTTATGTTGAAGATTTGGCCACATCACAAATCAAGGCATTAACCACCGATGGTTCTATAACATTGATTAACGGTACTTTTGATTGGGCCTATGAGGAAGAATTTGCATGTCGGGATGGTTTTCGTTGGAGCCCCGATAGCAAATCGATAGCCTATTGGCGGATTGATGCCAGCAGTATCAAAAAGTTTTACTTGGTTAACAATACTGATTCCATTTACTCTCAGATTGTGCCCATTGAATATCCTAAAGTCGGGGAAAAACCTTCTTCCTGCAGAGTGGGTGTGGTAAATATTGCAGATGCCTTAACCACCTGGATGAAAATCCCAGGCGATCCTGCTCAAAACTATATCGTCAGAATGGAGTTTATCCCTTCTTCGAACAATTTGCTTATTCAGCAGCTAAACCGTAAACAGAACCATAGCAAACTTTTTATTTCTGAAATTGCTACTGGTAGTTCTAAAGTAATTCAAGAAGAAACAGATGATGCCTGGGTAGATATCTATCAGTCAGGAAATATATATACCATTGACTTTACAAATAACTTTATTTGGCTAAATGAAACCAAAAGTATTATTTGGGTTTCTGAAAAAGATGGTTGGAGACATTTGTACCAGGTTTCTTTGGATGGGAAACCGGAAAAACTGGTAACTAAAGGCAATTACGATTTTATAGAATTAAAATACATCGATTACAAAAAAGGGTATGTCTATTTTATGGCTTCACCCGATAATGCCACCCAAAAATACTTGTATCGTACCAATCTAAATGGCACTGGTACACCTGAATTACTCAGCCCAAAAGTTTTAAAAGGGACACACGATTATTCCATTTCTCCTACCGGGAAATATGCTTCTCATACTTTCTCTAACCATTTTACACGATCATCCCGTGAGTATATCACCCTCCCTGATCATAAGCCACTGAAAGAAATAGAAAGTATTGTTGTCAGACTCGATTCGCTTCAGGAACGACCAACGGCTGAATTCTTCAGGATTAAGACCATAGATAATGTTGAAATGGATGGATGGATGGTAAAACCTAAGGAATTCGACCCAGGGAAGAAATATCCGGTGGTGTTTTATGTCTACACAGAACCTGCCGGGATTACAGTATCGGATTTATATGGAGTAAGCCAGAATAACCTCTACAAAGGAGATATGGCGGAAGATGGCTACATCTATATATCATTGGATAATCGTGGTACACCTGCACCCAAGGGAAGAGTCTGGAGAAAAGTCATTTACCAAAAAATCGGACAAATTAACATTCGCGACCAGGCTATGGCAGCCAAAGAAATACTGAAATGGAATTTTGTTGATCCTGAAAGAATTGCCGTCTGGGGCTGGAGCGGTGGTGGCTCTGCTACCTTAAATCTCATGTTCCAATATCCTGAAATCTACAAAACAGGCATTGCCATAGCAGCCGTAGGTAACCAGCTTACTTACGATAACATATATCAGGAGCGTTATATGGGTCTGCCACAGGAAAACAAGGAAGTTTTTGTGAATGGCTCGCCTATCACCTATGCTAAAAACCTAAAAGGAAACCTATTGTATATTCACGGTACCGGAGATGATAATGTGCATTACCAGAATGCGGAAATGTTGGTCAATGAGCTGATTAAATACAATAAACAGTTTCAGTTTATGCCCTACCCAAACCGTACCCATGGCATTTCGGAAGGAGAAGGTACTTTTGAACATTTGTCTACTCTTTATACCAATTATTTAAGAAAGTATTGCCCTCCGGGTGGAAAATAATTTCAATTAAAAAGCCCTCATATTCGCAGATTTGAAGTAAATTTAAGAGCTGTAAGGCACCTTTGCAGCCCGTCCCGATCTATCCTGAAACTCATAGCTGCAAGAGAGCCTGACGGCAGTCAAGCGCATTTGCTGTCATGCATACCAGATTGAATCAGTCAGACAGGACTTATGCAGTGTCACTTATTTTGATGAGAAGGTTTGGAGATGAATATCAAGAATACAAATTAGCATACATCTTCGCAGTCGTTCATTAGTATTAGTTAGTATTGATTAAAAATAACCCAGGCAGATACAATGATTAAATTTGACAGGTTTTTGTTTAATAGTTTGTTTGGACTGGTAATCCCGATTCTATGTTTTTTGATTTTTTGGTGGAGCTCATTATTATTCACAAATGATGATAAGTATATTATAATTGCTGCACTTACTGGCTTTGGTGTAGGATTAATGATTAGTCTGTTTCTAAAACTGACTCGAAAGCCTGATATTTACAGATTATCAAAACCAATATTAATAATGATTTATTTGTTTTATAATGTTGGTATGTTCGGATTTTTTATGGGCGTACCAGTTTTTCATTTGATTTTGGGTGTAATTGCCGGATTTTATTGGACAAAACGATTGATTCATCATAATGCCGCAATAGTTTATAAAGCAGAGATTAATCGGATTTCGAGATTTACATCAATTGTAATTGGATTTGTATGTTTGTTTTCTGCCATTTTCGCATTGATAAGTAAATCAACGCCCAGTGATTTAAAACAAATGTTTCATTTGCCTTTTGATATTTCACAACCATTATTGATAAGTCTTATAATAACAGGAGGATTGTTTTTGATATTTGCTCAATATTTTTTCACTCAAATCACAATGAAAAAGATTCTAAAGATTAATAACATAAACGTATGCTAACACGGGTGTGCTATTCTAAATATAAATACAAGAGAGGAATTAAGCGAGAACTGGAAAAAGTAAATTGGGTTATATAACAATAATGAGAGGACTAAAAGTAAAGCACATAGCGGTAACAGCGTATATAATTAATGTCTTTGACACGGTATTTGCAAAAGCTATCCAAACAGGGAAACCATTATTAAGTACATCCTTTATATCATTAAATTATCTGCTGATAATGCGATCAAAAAGCTTATCCGTATATGACGCCAAATGTCCCGCTATGGCGGGGTCAACGCTTTACCAGCCCACACCAGCGGTCCGTTTTGTGTACTAAAAACGTAAGAATTTTGAAATAAGGTCAAAAAAAATTGAAAATTCATTTATCTATAATAATTTTATTAAAGAAATTAACTGACTAAATAGGTTGCAGATTTAAATAATGTTTTAATTTAAATAGTCATTTGAAATTCTGAAAATCTTTGGTATGATCAGTAGTTAGAACCGAATTAGAATCTTAATAAAATCAGAATATGAAAAAAATATTACTTCTTATTTTGTACATAGTATTTGAAGCTTACACTTTAGCTCAACAGACAACACCTTCTGTTGATTCAATTCCCAGTGGATATTTTATAACTCATTCACGGGAAGAACTATTGCAAAAGCTTTCTGATCTTCCATTAGGAATAAAAGTTGATGATTCAGTACCTGTCATAGTTCAAAAAATAGAAAGATTTTTAATATCATATCAACCTCAGAAACAATATCCTGATGATCTATTCGCCAAAGAATCTGTTTTACAGGCATTGCTTGGTTTTAAAGAAGGTGGATATGGCATTGGAGCTATTTTAGTTGATGTAAAAGGAAATATT
>Ga0315277_10011268_pt1 | contig 11279 bp, 12 predicted proteins | sample YL17G05_15_MG_FD_203695 | JGI IMG/M metagenome (GOLD analysis project Ga0315277, IMG submission 203695) | Sediment microbial communities from Yellowstone Lake, YNP, Wyoming, USA - YL17G05_15 | ecosystem: Environmental > Aquatic > Freshwater > Lake > Sediment | place: USA: Wyoming | collected...
TTGAGGAATGTAATCAGGGAAGTGCTTTGAAGCTGAGTGAGATACTCCCCGAAATTTGGACCAGCGCCTAAGGTGTAAAATCCCTATCGACAAAACGGAGGGTCGATGGGAAATCAGCGTAGGCAGTTCAGTGCGGCATTCAAGGCAAAGGTAGCGCTCGAAACCATCAAGGGACAACGAACGGTTCAGGAGATCTCCTCCACCTTTGAGGTGCACCCCAGTCAAGTGACGCAATGGAAACGGCAGGCATTGGAACAACTGCCGGGAATCTTCTCCGCGGACCGGAGCCATCTCGACCGCGCCGATGAAGAATTGAAGGAAGAACTGTACCAGCAGATCGGCCGGCTCCAGATGGAGCTGGCATGGCTTAAAAAAAAGTCCGGTCTGTAGCCATCACTGAGAGGCGGGCGTGGATCGAGCGAAGCAGCATTTTCAGCATGAGACGGCAATGCGAGTTGGCAGCGGTCGCACGTTCGGGGCTGTACTACGAGCCTGCCGAAGAGACAGCCGAAAACTTGTGGTTGATGCGCTTGCTGGACGAACAATACACGACAGCGCCTTTCTATGGCGTAGCACGTATGACCGCCTGGCTTCGGCGGGAGGGTTACCCCGTCAATCCGAAGCGAGTCAGGCGGCTGTTGCGGCAGATGGGACTCGAGGCGATCTACCGAAAGCCGCGATTGTCACAACCTGGAGTGGGGCACCGCATTTATCCTTACCGTCTCCGAGGAGTCGCGATTACAAGGACCAATCAGGTTTGGAGCTGCGATATTACCTGCATTCGATTGCGCCAGGGGTTTATCTATCTGGTAGCTATCATGGACTGGTTCAGTCGCTTCGTCCTGGCTTGGGAAGTCTCGCCTACGATGGAATCGAGTTTTTGCATCGCGGCTCTGGATTGGGCTTTGCAGAGAGCTCAGCCCGAGATATTCAATTCGGACCAGGGAGCACAGTTTACAAGCACGGAATTCACGGACTTCTTAACGCAGCGAGGAATTCTGATCAGCATGGATGGGCGTGGCCGTGCCCTGGACAACGTTTTCGTGGAGCGGTTGTGGCGCACCGTCAAGTACGAAGAAGTCTACCTGAAAGATTACCTGAACGTCCGCGAGGCGATCGACGGTCTGTCTTGCTTCTTCGATTTTTACAATCGCCGGCGCCTTCATCAGGCCTTGGGCTATCAAACACCGGAAGCCGTCTATCGGGGGATGCTATGATATGGACCCGACCGAGATCGCGGCTTGTAGGGCATCCTGGAGCAATTTATTTCGCACCACGAGTGGCTGTGATCGAAAAGAAAGAAAAGGCCTGTGGAAAATGCCGTCTCTATGGAAATCCGCAAAAACCGCGGATTCCCACAGAGACTTGGAAAAGCCTTCGGCTTTCCCACATTTCCCACAGGCCCTACTGGGATATATATTCATGGTTGAAGGGATCCACCTTAGATACGTCGATAATTGGTCCTAAGGATGGGGAGTGCCTCAGAGGACGGGATCAGCGACCACTCCTTAAGTGTGTTCAAGAACAGCTCGCGACCATCGGGAGCAGACACGACTTGGCACAACGATGCCGTCAGGGTAAACTTCTTGCATTCTGGATTGGGACAGACAATGAACACAGTACGGAGAGCGCGCTTACCCTCAGCATGCTCGATCCTAAGAGTATGTGTGCTCAACGAGTGACGTTCGGGCGACGAGATGGTCACCGCGCGTTCGCAGTGCGGGCATGTCCAATTAAATTCGCTCAAGTTTCCCCCTCAACGCTAACGTATAACATACAGGATTCTTTCCGGAGTCTCTCGCCACAGAGTCGGTTGGCAGAACTGACCAAGAGACTCCGGAAAGAACCTGTTGAAAAAAACCGCTTGCCGATTTATGGGGATTGTATCACCGAATGGCTCGCCCTGCTGCATCCGTATGACAAGGCTGCTTTGGCATGAGGCCGAGGCACAGCGCTTCCGGTGCCACAGAAACCGAGGACGCGGAAGCCTAGCTTCTTTCACCCTCAGCCACTTTCGCTTCGGGAAGTCGGATGACGGCTTTCGCGCGGCGCGTTATCCAGTTCAATGACACGTGAGTCTTTTCGTGAAGCCAGCGCTTCACGCCCTGTCCGGGGCGCAGCTTTTTCGGGGGCCAGGCCGCGTGGCTGTCCATGGAGAAGATAGCCGATTATTTTGGTATATCTCAGGAGACGTTTAGCAGACTTCGCCGAGAAATGCCCGAAATAAACGGTAGTGCTCTGTTTTTGTGTTGCCGAGAACTCGGAGGATGCGAAAACGTAAGGTTAGCTTCTAGCAGAGGACAAAAATGCTTGGATCTCTTTATCGTTTTCTCCGGCTTGACGGAGAGCGCTGATCACAAATTCATCCTCTAGCTTGTCCTTCAAGGGCACAAAAATGCAATGGGTTCCGCCTTTCTTGCGCCAAAGATCGGTTCGCTTTTGCTGTGATTTGAAAGTGTAATTGAGTTTGCGGATTTTATTGACGAAGCTCTCTTTGGAAACCATTTCTGCTCACCACGGCAGGAATGAAAGGCACGTCAAAACGAACTTTTTGTCGTTGATTAGGAACAGTTCCGAGAAGTTTCCAACCCTGATCTTTCAGGAATCTATCCAGTTCATTAGATTTAAGCATTTCTTTCAGAACCGCATCCAATGCAAGCGCAATATCCTCCATCAGTTCAGCCCACGTTTCAGACTGCAAAGTAATCTTGAGCGGATTACAGGCAGCGACCCAATTTCCACCTTTAGTACGGACGGCCCTCCAACCTACCTTTCCCTGGATGCGAATGATTTGTTGGTGCTGCATTTTGTCGCCCCCTTAAGCTCTCTATCGAGTCGATGACCGATTTAGTTTACCACAGCTAGCAACTCTCGCAGCGTCCAAACATGATCGGCAATCCCGGCTTCTATCGCCGGAGTCACGCGCAGGCTCCTGTGCACCCGGCAAAAGTTGTAAAAAGCGAAATGAAGCGTGACGGCATGCTTGAGGTTCTCCAGCTTCTTGCTGAATCCCGAAGATAGCCGAGTCAGCCGCCGAAGGAAAGTCCTCATTGTGAGATTGTTGCGCCCCACCTCCGCCGGGCAGCTCATGGCCGGATCAGCATTTTCTTGGATGACGATTGCGACCGCTCCGAATGGAGACCTGTCAATAACAAGTGACGAGTGACGAGTGACGAGTGACGAGTGAAAAGGAAGACTGCTGTAGCTTGAATAGTCGAGGCTTTTTTACTCGTCACTCGTCACTCGTCACTTGTCACTCCCCAAGACGCCTTGCTCCAGAATCCCGAGAGCGTGACTTCTGAGGATGTAGCTGGTTCCGTCCGTTTCAAAAAAGATGGCGCCCTGGTCCATGGTGAGCAGCAACCTCGCCCCGTGGCGCAGGAGACGAAGCATCGTCTCTGGGGATGGGTTTTGGAACGGATTCCTCCTCCCAGCCGAAATTACTGCCCACCGGGGCTGCACGCGCTCTAGAAAAGGATCGAGGGTGGTGTTGCGGCTGCCGTGGTGCCCGACTTTCAAGAGCGGGCTGCGCAAGTCATGCTCGCGCGCCAGGACCTCCGTTTCGCCGGTTCCCTCTAAATCCCCGGCCAAGAGTGCAGAGAAACGTCCAAACTTGAGACGCAACACTACGGAGCCATCGTTTAATGAACGGAAGGGCCCTCTGCCCGGCGGGCTCAAGACGCGTACTTCGACGCCGGCAACGTTACCTTCCTCGCCCGCCGCAACCGCGTGGATTGGGACATGTGCCATGCGCGCTGCCTCCAGGATGCGCGCCTGAGTCGGTTCGTTGCCGGCGTCGCCATAGTCCAGCCGGCCTGTTGGAAAGTTCCCTAACACGGCCGGCATCCCGCCGGCGTGATCCTGGTGCGGATGGGTCAGGGTGGCACGATGGAGGCTGACGATCCATCGCGACCACAAGAACCGGCTAACCAACGCCTCGCCGGTATCGAAGGGGCTCGCATCTTCAGGCTGAGGAGAATCCGTTCGGAGTCCGCCCGCGTCGATGAGCCAGGCGCGCGCATCTGGGAACTGAACGACGATGGAATCCCCCTGCCCAACGTCGAGAAAAGACAGCCGCAGTGGCAATGCGCTCGAAGGATACACGGATCTGCAGGAAGAGGGAACGAGAGCAGCGCTGGTTTGCCGCAGAGTCCTCAAATCGGCTAGTGCCAGGCAGGCGATTTCCAAACCGATGAAAGCGCATGGAATCCACAGGCGACGCCACCGGAGGAAGCACCACAGGGACACCATCAGAAGCCCTGCGATGACCCAGAGAGCCGGCGGCGTGGGGCAACGCTGCCAGGCGCCAGGAAAACCCGAGAACCATCGGTTGACGTCCTGCAGCAGCGAGGAACAGAAACCCGCCATGCGGAAAGCGGGCCATGCATGGGAAGTCATGCTGGTAACAGCCTCAGCCGTCATTCCCGTTGCCAAGACAAGGGAGGAGAGGGGAACGACGGCCAGATTGGCCGCCGGCGCCACCCAGCTCAACCGGTTGAAATAGTAGGCAAGAACCGGTTCGAGCCAGACCTGAACGGAGAGCGAGATCAGAATCATGCTCCCGATCATCAATCCGAAGCTGGCGGCTGTCCGGAACACCGCCATCGAAACACGCCCGACGCTCGCATGGAATCTGTCGGCACAGGCCTCCGCGAATGCTTCCGCGCGGAAGCGCAGGCGGCGACCATACAAGTGCCATTTCCCCATCTCCAAGGTCAGCCTCTCCGGATCACCCGCATGTCGCAAAGGTCCCAGCACAGGGTGCAAGAGCCTCTCGATGAGCGGCAGCCCCGTCAGCGCGATTGCCGTGACCGATAGGAAGGAGAGCTGGAATCCGGCATCCTGGAGCCAGCCCGGATGCGCGCTCAGCAGGAGAAATGCACAAGCAAGAACAGTGTTCACCGGAGACGCCCTACGAAACAGGCACTGGCCGATCAGATACAATGTGAACATCCAAAGGGCTCGCGTGATGCTTGCCTGAAAGCCTACCAGAAAGGTGAAGAAGAGAATCCCGCATGCAGCCAGCAGTTTGCTGGCGCCGGGAGGCACCCTCATGAGCCGCAGCAAGCGGATCAGGATCCAGGCGATCGTGCCGACATGCAGGCCGGAAACCACCAGGACGTGATAGGTTCCGGCATTCTGAAACTCGGCGCGCGTCTCGGTCGACAGCTCCCTATAATCGCCAAGGACGATGCTGGACAAGACTGCCGCCTGCTGTGGATTTCCCTCCTGCCCTAATCTCATGAGACGCTCGTGGAGCGAGCGCCGCACGACGGCCACGGCGCGGCCCCAAAGAGTGCCACAATCATGGGGCAGGATCTCCAGCAGACGCGGCGACTTCACGCGGGCCAGCAGATGAATCCCGCGGCGCGCTAAGAGGCCGGCCCGATCAGCCGAACCCGGGTTTCGAAAGTTGCGCGGAACGTCGCATTCGGCCCAAGCCCGCACCCTGTCGCCGTACATCAGAACGTTTCCAGGAGGCTGTTGGTCACCGGGCACGGCTACTCGGAGCTGCACCTGGCCGGTGCAGGAAACCCACGAATCTTTCCGGCGCAAGCCGTGCAGCTCAATGGTTGTCAGAGTGTCCGGGCCGCGCGGAGAGCTGTCCTCGAGCGCACAGCCGTCGAGCAGGATTAGGTCTCCAAGCGGCAGGGAGCCGGACGCGAGTAGGGAGCGCACGTCATTTCGCGCGTATCCGTCCCGCTCCGACAATGCCAGCAGGACTCCGTCCAGCCCAATCGCACACAGCCCCAGGCACAGGCAAAGTCTCAGACGGTCGCGGAGGAGTGACAACGATGCCGCGCAAACGAGCGCGCCCACGGCGAGCGCCAGCGCGGCGAAGCTATACTGCAGGACCGATGCGGCGGCGGCGATGCCCGCAGCCAGGCATACCGCAAGTGCAACGAATGGAGCTTCTCCCCACCTGCCCGGCATGACAGTCCGAATTTCAGCGTCGCTTCAGGCGCACAATGGTTTCGATATGGTAGGTTTGGGGAAACAAGTCCAGACCTTCGACGAAGTCGATCCGATAATCGCGCGCAGGCAACGCGGCCAGGTCTCGGATCAGCGTCTGCGGATCGCAGGACACGTAGACGATGTTTTCGGGGGCCCACCCCGCAAGGCGCTTCATCACCTCCACACCTCCTCCGGCGCGCGGAGGGTCCAGCAAAACCAGCTCATACCCGGGCGCGGCGATCGATCCCACCGCGTCCATCCAATCCAGCACGTCGGCGCATATTGCCTGGATGTTTTCGAGACGGGCACGAGCTGCGTTTTTGACACACAGCCGATGCGCGTCCGGGCTGGATTCCACAGCCACCACATTTCGGTAACGGCGGGCCAGCGGAAGAGAGAAGAAGCCCACCCCGGAATAGAGATCCAGCGCGGCGTTTCTTCCGGCTGCCAGCCTCAACGCCGTCGTTATCAGCTCCTCAAGGATGAAGTCATTGGCTTGAAAGAAAGCTGAAGCCGTCGTGGCATAACTGAATTCACCAGCGCGCTTCAGCAACACATCTTGGGATGATTGTCCGGCGCAAGACCGCGTGGGCCCAACTTGCGTGAAAGCCCAACTTCCATCGTCAGCGCACGCCAGCTCCAGCTCCTTCTCTCCCGGCTCGAAACGCCCTTCACAATGAGCGCTGCGCACGGCGGCCAAGGCCTCATTGAGCGGCTGCCGGAACAGCGGGCAATCGCTCACGTCCTCGACAGCGTGCGACCGGTGGCGGAAAAATCCGACTTTCGCCTGTGCCCCAAAACCGCGCAGTTGCACGCGCGCACGCGATCGGTATCCGTACGGGTTCGGGCAGGCTTTCACCGAGATCAGGAGTTTCCGGGTCTCGGGGAAACGGTGGTGAAATCCCTCTTCGAGGATTCTGCGTTTCGCCTCGACCTGCAGCGCATAGTCCACGTGTTGCCACTGGCAGCCGCCGCATCGGCCAAAATGAGGGCAAGAGGGGAGGCACCGGCCCGGTCCCGGCTTCAATATCCGCGTGACTGCGGCCCGGATGAAATCCTTCTTGCGTTCGATGGCACGGACCTCCACGCTATCTCCCGGTACAGTGAAGGGAACGAAGACTACCTTGCCTTCGTGTCGGCCCAACCCTTCACCACCATAGACGAGCTTTTCAATCTCCACCTCAAAGCGTGCAGAAGGGTGTCTAAAGCGATTGTTGCGGCGCATGGCTGTAATCCGATGTGACACGAGCGGCTACATGTGAAACAGGCTTAGTTCGCCTACGGTGAAGTGCCGATGGATCTTGGTGCGCAGAAAGTTGTCCAGAATCTTTCCGTAGGTTTCCTTGGGAAGCTTCTTGCGGTAGATCTTCAACTCCTTCTTTGCCTCTTGCTCCCATGCCGCGATCTGCTCGGGCGCTATCGCCGTGTGCAACTCTCTGACGAGCGCCTCGTCAAGGATGGCCAGGTCCCGATCGAGCGCCTCGAAATCCACCTGCTTGTCCGTTTCAAGGTCTTGCGCGATCTCCTCGAGCCGCAGCACGATCCGGTCGATGCCTTCCGACGCACTTTCCAATGCAGATAGTTTCGTGTACAGGGTTTTTATTTCGGCAATTTGTGCGTTCAGGAACTCCAGCACGGCTTGTTTATCCGGTCCTTCAGGCTTTTGCAGCGGAGCAGGGGCTGCGGTCCCAGCGGCTTCGGCCGGCGCTTCTCCGAGATGTGATTCCAGGTGGTGCGCGTACTCCTCCATCACGCTTGCGTGGCAATAGAATAGGGTGCTGACCCGTGCGTCGCTGCGCGATTGTTTGGCAAGAAAGCTGTCCATGGCACGGTCGATGCCGCGCAGGGCGACATGAAGAGGAACCCCGGAGTCGCGCCAGGTTGCGATCAGGCTCCAGTCCAAAGGGGAGACATAGAGGTGCTTGCCGCGGCGCCGGACGAAATGCTCCTCAATGTCGGTAAAGTAGTTATAGTAATTCATGGACTTGACCACTTATGGTCTGCGGTTGCAGATCGGAGGTCATTTTTTAAGGCGCTGGTAAATCAGGCGCATTCCCTCCAGTGTGAGGTTTTTCTCCACAGAATCGATCTCCTGGCAAGCGGGCGAAATCAACTCGGCCAGCCCGCCGGTCGAGACCACATGGGCGCCTTCGAGCTCCTCTTTCATGTGCCATAGGATTCCATCCACCAGACCGACGTAGCCCCAATAAAGGCCCGACTGAATGCTGCCGACGGTCGAATCGCCTATGACCCTGCGCGGCCGGCGAACCTCGACCCGCGGCAGGCGCGCGGCCTTGAGGAAGAGCGCCTCCGCCGAGATCGCGATGCCGGGAGCAATCACGCCACCCAAATATTCGCCCTGTTCCGAAATCGCATCGAAGGTGGTTGCCGTGCCGAAGTCCACCACGATGCTGGGGCCGCCGAAGTGCTCGTAGGCCGCAATTGCGTTGACGATCCGATCTGCGCCCACGTCTCCGGGGGGCTGGTAGCGCACGGGCATACCCAGGTCCATCGTGGGATCAATGAACAGCGGCTGGATGCCGAAGTATCGCAGGGACATTTCTTCCAGAGCAGGATAGGCAGGCGGCACAACACATGAAATCACGACGGCCGAAATCGCCCCCGTGGAAATGTCGCCCAGGTTAAGCAGGGTGCGCAGGAGTATCCCCCACTCGTCTGCGGTCCTGTCCCGTTCGGTCACCAAACGCCAGTAGTGCAGCAGTTCATCCTGCCGGTACACGCCCAGGACAGTGTTAGTGTTTCCCACGTCGAGGACCATGAGCATAGGTTGTCTCCGTGCAGGGAAGTAGAATTCTACCACCCGGCTTCAATGCCGGAAATGCCGGATGCCTGTGAACACCATCGCCATGTCGTGCTTGTCTGCAGCCTCGATGGCCTCTGCGTCTTTCACCGATCCTCCCGGCTGGATGACTGCCCTTACGCCAAAGCCGGCCGCTGCGATGATGCCATCCGGGAACGGGAAGAAAGCGTCTGAAGCCATGACGCAACCTTCGAGCGGCAGCACTGCCCGTTGAGCTGCCAGCTTTACGGAGTCGACACGGCTCATTTGTCCTGCTCCGATGCCGAGGGTACGCGTTGCGTCGCTTAAGACGATGGCATTGGACTTGACGTGCTTCACCACACTCCAGCCGAACATGAGAGCTTCCAGTTCTGCGTCGCTAGGCGCGCGCCTGGTGACGACCTTCAGCTGGTTGCGCCCGACATGGTAGAGATCCCGCTCCTGTATCAGGAACCCTCCGCTGATTTCACGGTGCTCCAGCGGAGACGGAAGCTGCAGAGGCATGCGCAGGAGCCGCAGGTTTTTCTTCGTTCTGAGGATCTCCAGCGCCTTCTCGGAAAAGTCGGGAGCGAGCACGGCTTCCACAAAGGTCGCGACAATTTCCGTTGCGGTGTCGTCATCCACCGTGCGGTTGAATGCCACGACAGAGCCGAAGGCGGATACCGGATCGCACTCGCGCGCAAGCACGTATGCTTCGCGCAACGTGTCGGACTGAGCCACGCCGCAGGGATTGGTGTGCTTGATGATGGCGGCAGCCGTCCGATCGAACTCGCACACCAGGTTCCAGGCAGCGTCGCTGTCGAGCAGGTTGTTGTAGCTGAGCTCCTTGCCGTGCAGAAATGCGGCAGCTGCGACTCCGATGCGAGGAAAGCCGACCCGCCCGTACAGAGCGGCGCGCTGGTGCGGATTCTCTCCATAGCGGAGATCCTTGATTTTCTCCAAGGACAGAATGTCGAGAGGAGGGAGGCCTTGTTCGGCCTTCGTTGGGCCATTTGGCGACCAGACCCGTTCGGCGAAATACCCGGCAATGGTGCCGTCATACGACGCTGTATGTGCAAAAGCCTTCTGGGCGAGGATAAAGCGCGTGGCGCCGCCTAGGCTGCAGTTGTGTGCTTTCAGTTCCTGCAAGATCCATCCGTAATCGCGCGGATCGGTGACGACTGCGACAAAGTCGCCGTTTTTGGCTGCAGATCGAATCATACTTGGCCCACCGATGTCGATCTGCTCCACGACTTCCGAGAACGTCGAGCCTTTCACGGCCGCTGTTTCGCGGAACGGGTAGAGGTTCACCACTACCATGTTGATCGCCCGGATGCCTTGTGCCTCCATCTGCTGTTGATGGGACGAATTGCTGGGGATAGCAAGCAGGCCGCCATGGATTCTGGGATGCAGCGTCTTCACCCGGCCATCGAGGATTTCAGGGAAACCGGTATAGTCGCACACTTCGATCACCGGAATCCCTTGGGTTCGCATGAATCTGGCAGTTCCTCCCGTTGAGAGGATCTCTACGTTGTTTTCGTGCAAATAGCGCGCCAGTTCCGCAAGCCCCGTTTTGTCGGAGACGCTCACCAGAGCGCGTCGGATCGGAATCAAGATAGCCTCCTTTCTTAAGAGCAACTAATATTTGACATGATTCCCGCCGGACGCCGGTCCTGGAGATCCGGTCCTGATTGCTGCGAGCGGCTCTCCGTGTATGGCGTTGTGAGGACGGTACCACCTTAGCAGTCTGTGCCTTTCCAGATGTCTGCGCCTGTGTTGTTTTGGCGCGTTGCCCGGCGGCCAGGAACTCCTTGCCTTACCCGCTCGATTGCAGCGGATAGTATACGATCGGCCGCGAGGAATAAAAGTACATTTTTCCCCTTGACAACCGTAAATCGGCTCTAATAGGCTGAAATCAAAGAGCAATCGCACATTAAAATCTCTAATGCCCGGCAGGCGTAGAGTGATGCGGGTTTAAGTGTCTGCGATGTTGTGGCGTTAGGAGGCGGAGAATGGCCAGAATCACCGGCACAGTTAAATGGTTCAACAATACGAAAGGCTACGGATTTATCTCTCAGCAGTCCGGAGCTGATGTCTTCGTTCACTACAGCGCAATTCGAGAGAAGGGATATAAGACCCTGCGGGAAGGTGAACCGGTAGAGTTTGACATCAAGATGGGGCCTCGCGGGCCCCAGGCAGAAAATGTGGTGAGGCTAGAATCGCAACAACAGCAACAAGCTTCAGCGTGACGAGCTGTTATCCGCTTTGGCCGTGAATTTCACCGCTTTTTCCTCCAGTGCAATTCGAAAGACGACACTCGCGCATTGATATTTCTTCCTGATGCCCTGTGTCTGGCTGGCAATGTAATCTGCGAACTGCTGGTAGGAAATGCCCGGCGAGTCCTTCGCATGCTCCCCCCTCATGCGAAGCAGCTCATCGTACAGCCGTCGTACTTTTTCTGCTTCGGTTTTAGGATCGCTGATCGAGATATGTACTCCCTCCGGCAACCTCTCCCTCCGCACATTGAAAGGTGAGGTCTGGGTAG
>Ga0315277_10011269_pt1 | contig 11278 bp, 3 predicted proteins | sample YL17G05_15_MG_FD_203695 | JGI IMG/M metagenome (GOLD analysis project Ga0315277, IMG submission 203695) | Sediment microbial communities from Yellowstone Lake, YNP, Wyoming, USA - YL17G05_15 | ecosystem: Environmental > Aquatic > Freshwater > Lake > Sediment | place: USA: Wyoming | collected...
CCTGCGAAGGGAGGATCACCACCAAGACCATCAGGGAAGAGACACAGCGACCGTGCGACCTGAATTCCCAGCCTACGCCCCGTTCGGGCGACTGCGGCTAACCACTTGGCCGGCGAGAGCTGGAAACCGATAGTGAGCCTGCCCAGGCCGCAGGCCGGGGATGGCAGCGCCCCCCAGGAGCGAACTCCAACAGGCACCGGGCTCACGACTTGAGCCCACTCAGAGTGCGGATGGAAGTGAGGCGAAAGGGCTACGCGGGGGAGATGGGTCCGCAGGGTCGCCACGTCGACCCTTGACAACCAAGGCCTTCTCATGGAAGTGGTTAGGCAGCGGCAGAAGTGCTTTTCTCTTCGCTACCAGAAGCGGATTGACCACCTGTGCAAACGCTTGGTGAGGATACCTCTGGTCTCGAGATGGCGGAGAATGGCCCTGACATTGTCTGAGGAGATCTTGCGTTTCAGTGCGAGGCAAATGTCTTCAGTTGTTGGAGCTATCTTGCCAAAGGCGGTGCTGTAGTTTCGGGATTGGAGGGCTTGGTAGTTGACGACTGAGAGCTGGTTCTGAAGGCGGTATACGGTTTCAAAGACGAGGCGCTCATGCGGATCCTCGAGCTGTTCGTAAAGCTTTTGGAAGTTCTTGGCAATATCGACAACGCTGAGTCCCGACCAGACCAGGAGAAGGAGGAGGAGAGGCGTCTGGCCTGCATATGCCAGAAAGACGCCGAGGACTTTGATGGCGACTGAAACGGCCTCTTGGACGTGGACGACTCTGCCAGGGCCGACTCTGAGACATTGACCCATGTCGGAAAGGACAGTGCGGGCTGGGTACGTGACTTGGAATACCTCGGTCTTCTCCTCCAGCAGGGCAAGAACCACCTGGGCAGCGTCGGTGGCTTCAACCAGTGAGATGCGCGATACGGTCGAAGGTATTCGGATACGGATTGGGTATCGCGCGCGGTGGGCGCTGATTGCATTGCCAAGCTGAGTTACAAGATCAATGTCAGTGCTGTACTTTGGATTGGCGAGGAGGCGCTGTGCTCTATTGAGCGTGACTTTAGGAAGGGGAGGGATTGATCTCATTGGAGTAGCCCCTGTGTGGCGGTTGAATCGTAGAGGCGGCAAGTTCTGTCGCGCTGAGCTGCCTAACGCCTTCGAACTGTGCCGCGCGGCGTGGCGGGCAGGAGTCCTATTCTATGACCTCTGAGATGGCGGGCAAGTGCGTGTCCCCCTGCGGCGGAAGCCGCGTCGGGAGGGACGAGGGACGCAATCGCCATTGTCGAGTTCGAGGTGGTCCTCCATCGATAGCCCACCACGGCCCCCTCTGGCGAATAGTCAAACCCCTCAGATTCATGGGCGATTTGCCAAGGAGGAAGCCGAACAACTTTCTGGTTTCTGCGAATCGTCTGACGGTCAATTCGCTGCTCAGCGTTGCACGTTTGGCAGGCAGACTTGATAGCCACAATTGCTGATATTCAATGTATAGGCTGAACAGCCACTTCCAGCCGTGACCTCATTCGCAATGAGCGTGTACGCTTGTCCAGCCGGAACATCGAAAGAGAAGGAGCCTGAGGGAAGGGGGCTAGATCCGATATCCGCCAAGTAGTTCGCAGACAAGTCCGCGGGATTGTATGCCCCCAGATACGCCGAAACAAACATCATGTTGGCCATGCAGTTGGGAGCGCTGACATCCACTCTGTAGCAGGCAGTCGTGCTCGTCGTGTTTGCGTAGGCATAGCTATCAAAGTGGATTGCACCGCCGCCCGTTGTGCCGGGGAACGTCTTGGGCAGCGAGCAGGTTGAAGCCTCCCCGTCGCGGAGTAGTCTTCCAGTTTGCGTCGCATCCGTGTTGGCAATTGAGCCAATCACGGTCGTGTCCCAGCAGCCGCACTCACTGAGGGTGAAGGCATAAGCGCCGCAGCCGGCATCCTGAGTCACCTCGTTCACGATGACGCCGAAATTCGCGCCCGCCGGAACTATGAATGAGTACCCCCCGGTGGGCAGCGGACTGCTACCAATGTCCGCGAGATAGTTGGCGCCGGGGTCGGCTGCGTTGAAGTTGTTCAAGTATGTCGTGAAGAAGACCATGTTCGACCCGCTGCAAGCCCCTTCAACGGCAACCGCATAGCATCGGTCGATAGTGCTTGAGTTGGAAAACCAATGCGCTGCATAGTGTCGCGGGTTGGAGTCGTTGAGCCCAGGAAAGGTCTTGCGAACCGCACAGGTCGTTGGCTGGCCGTCCCGAACCAGTCGCCCTGTCTCTACTGCATTGGCTCCCGTTATGCTCCCTTGCACGCTGCTGACAGACGAACAGCTGTGCGCTACGGGAAATCCGGAGGAAGAACCAAGTGTCGACGTTGACGAGTCGGTATCCGGCGTCTCACTGCTCAATAACACGTCGTTTGGCCCTTCCACTGGGGGCGTGGGGGTCTGCTGGACGGACTGTGCATACGCACTACCAGAGAGTCGGACGACACTTGCCTGGTCGATCACGGCAACCATCAGTAGGCTCACCGTCATGACGATTGACCATTTGAGTCTCATTGTGCCCTCCTGATGCGAGAGTCGAGCGAACTGGTCAACGCGCTTTCAAGGTATTGGACAGCGGTTCGCGTTGCCGGCGCAATCCGCCAGCGACCATCGTCGCTGACAAGCTGGCTGAATCCAGGAGCGGACGCAACCTCCATGCTTTTCCCCAGTCGAGAAGCTTCCAACCAACTTGCGTTGAGCTTGTATTCCCGGTCGTTTGTGGTGACTGCCCGCACGTGCGCTTTGCAGGTGTCAATCCCGCCCGCCGACCGAGGGCCTCCCCCGCCGGCGAGACCCATTCGCCACCGGAAATCAACAAGGGGGATATCGCGAAGTGACCCTCGGCAAGCACAACCGAAGAGATGAACGCAAAGATGGCAGGATCAAGCCCGATGGGTGAAAGATGTCGCTTCATGAGACCTGCAGGAAGAAGGCAATAACTGGCCCACCGATCTGGCCGGTCTCACTGTTGGCTCACCGCGCGTCAAGTGCCCCGCTTTGCGAGGCGCGGGTCATCGCTTCCAGACCTTTTTTGATTGATGCGTCAGTCGGCGCTGAAGAACATAGTGATTGCGTCCCCCACATTGAGAGGCAGCCCCACGGCAGCCTGCCAACCGCCCGGCTGGATCAACTCCCTGCAGAGCCAATCCGTGGATGCCCGGCGGCCGATGATCGATGAGCCGCTGGCGAGTATTCTGCCACCGTTCCTCGCCCCGCGCAACTGAAGGCACTGTGACTGGTACGGCCCTACTCTGTTCGCATCACCTTCCCTTCCGGCTGACGATGATGTAGTATGTTGAAGTGCGCGGAGTGAGATCTGGCAACGCACGCCGCGCAGTTCACCCAAAGACGAGTCGCTTTATTCGTCGAATGAACGACGGCGCCATCGCTGAAATCCAGGGAAAAGCAAGGGGTCCGGGCAATCTGAGAGTCACCCTATTCCCAAGCAAGCATTCGCGGGTTCGAATCCCGTCACCCGCTCACACTGCCAGAAACAAGGCCGCCCGGCATCCAACTGGATGCCGGGCGGCTTGAGACTCGCTTTCCATCAAATCAAGAATACTCGGGATCGAATCCCTTCACTCCGCCCTTCGCTTGTCTTGGCCTGAATCGCGCCCGTGACGTCCCTGCATGGAATGAGAATCATGCGCGAAGGTCACTTTATTCGGGGACTGCCCAGGCACCATTTGGCGTAGCTGCCCCCGACCGACCATTGGGTGGTGCAACAATTTCGGGAAGCAACACCCTATGGCCTAACTCCATGTCTCCCGATTCGCAATCGGGACAGCGAGTATGGCCACGGGTTCACACGAGTTGCAGGGGCAAGCTTCATTGAAGTCCTGAAGACGCCCTGCCGCGCTCGAAAGGGCAACGCTATCTGCGAACGGTTCCTGGGGAGCGCGAGGAGAGAATACCTCGATCACATGCTGGTTTTCGGGGACAGGCAACTTCATCGGCTGATCAAGGAATACGTCCAATGTTTGAACCGAGCAAGGCCACACCAGGGGATCGGACGGAGGATTCCTAATGGTGTCGTGCCCCAACCAGCCTGGCCGAGCCATGGAAGGCTCATCACGGTTCCGGTCCTCAACGGATTGCATCACAACTACCGGCGTGCTGTGTGAGCCTGTAGTCCCCCGAACAACTTCGGACGGGGTTTTCGGCTAGCACAGGTTCAAGTCCGCTCCCGCTGCCTAACTGAAGAACCGAGGCTCAGAGGGCCTCGGTTCTTCTCATTCAGACTCATGACCAACTGATCCCTGGTTCCACTCCTGAGACCGTCCTTGCCCCCACCGCAGCATGCTGGGTTCGTGCCCTTCGCGCTTCGACTGGTTCTTTCGCAGCCGACATGTTGGGACGGGGTTGTCGGTCACTATAGGACGTCAGCTCCACGCAGGGCTGGGCGGCTCGAGGCCCACGTTATGGCGCATTTCTCAACACTAGCGGCAGGTAAATCCTCGTGTTCACCGTCAGGGTAAAGTACTGCGTGGCATTCGGCAAGGCGCCATTGCTCGCCGTGAAGGTGAGGTCGTAAACACCACCAGCGCCAGAGACCGGTGTGCCTGCAAGTGTCGCTGTGCCGTCGCCGTTGTCTGTGAACGTGACGCCATCCGGCAGGGCACCGCTTAGGGCGAGCGTAGGTGTTGGAACACCCGTCGTAGTCACTGTGAACGTCCCCACAGCGCCCTCGAAGAACGTCGTGTTGTCCGAGCTGGTGATGGCCGGCGATTCGTTCACCGTCAGCGTGAAGGGCTGCGTGGCGTCCGGCGGGACACCGTTGCTGGCTGTGAAGGTCAGAGCGTACACGCCAACCGAACCGTCCTCCGGCGTGCCCGCCAGCGTTGCCGTGCCGTCGCCGTTGTCTGTGAACGTGACGCCATCCGGCAGGGCGCCGCTTAGGGCGAGCGTGGGTGTTGGAACACCCGTCGTAGTCACGGTGAACGTCCCCACAGCGCCCTCGAAGAACGTCGTGTTGTCCGAGCTGGTGATGGCAGGCGCTTCGTTCACCGTCAGCGTGAAGGGCTGCGCTGCGTCCGGCAGGACACCGTTGCTGGCTGTGAAAATCAGAGCGTACACGCCAACCGAACCGTCCTCCGGCGTGCCCGCTAGCGTCGCCGTGCCGTCGCCGTTGTCTGTGAACGTGACGCCATCCGGCAGGGCGCCGCTCAGGGCGATCGTGGGTGTTGGAGCACCCGTCGCCGTCACAGTGAATGTCCCCACGGCGCCAACGACGAAGGTAGTGTTGTCCGCGCTTGTGATCGCGGGTGCCTGGTCCAGGTATGCGTTTCGCACCGACTCGACCACCGAGGCGGAGTCGTTCCAACGGCCCGTGGCATAGTACCCTCGCGCGCGCAGCCACAGGTTCTGGCCCTTTGGCAGCGTCTGGCCCGTCAATTCCCAACCACCGGCGATGCGCGTCCCCACACCGAGCGGGGAATACGTCGCGCCGTCCGTGGACTGCTCGAAGGTCACGCGCCACACTTCGGGGCCGGCGCCGCTACGCGCCCAGGTGACGGAGGCACCGTCGCCGGCGACGGTGAGATTCTGCAGCGCGGCCGTGTCATTGGAGAGCCGCCCCATTCGGTTGCGCGCCTGCCCACCCAGTGTGGTGAAGCTGCCTCCCACAACGATCTTGCCATCGGCCTGCACCGCCAGCGCGTGGACAGTGCCATTCGCCCCTGGGTTGAACGATGCGTCGAGTGTCCCATCGGGGTTCAGCCGGGCGATGCGGCTGCGCGTACTCCCACCCAGCGTGGTGAAGAAACCCCCCACCAGGATCTTGCCATCCGCCTGCACTGCCAACGTGTAGACAGAGCTATTCGCCCCCGGATTGAAGGCGGAGTCCACTGTCCCGTCGGGGTTCAGCCGTCCGATTCTGTCCCGCGTTCCTCCGCCCAACGTGGTGAAGTCGCCCCCGACAACGATCTTACCGTCCGCCTGCACCGCAATCGCGCGGACTGAGGCACTCGTCCCAGGGTCCAAGGCAGCGTCGAGTGTCCCGTCAGGGTTCAACCGCCCGATTCTGTCCCGCGCCTGACCGCCCAGCGTTGTGAACCATCCCCCCACCACGATCTTGCCATCGGGCTGCAGCGCCATGGCGTAGACACTGTTATTCGCCTCCGGGTTGAACGCCGTGTCGAGCGTCCCGTCTGGGTTCAGCCGGGCGATGCGGTTGCGCGTCTCCCCACCCAGCGTGGTGAAGTTGCCCACCACCACGATCTTGCCATCCGCCTGCACCGCCAGCGCGAAGACCGTGTTATCCGCCCCGGGGTCGAAAGTGGCGTCGAGCGTCCCATCGGGGTTAAGCCGGGCGATGCGGTTGCGCGTCTCCCCACCCAGCGTGGTGAAGTTGCCGCCCACCACGATCTTGCCGTCCGCCTGCACCGCCAACTCGTAGACATAGAGATTCGCCCCAGGATTGAAAGTGGCGTCAAGCGTCCCGTCGGGGTTCAGCCGTCCAAGGTAGGTGCGCGCCACCCCGCCCAGCGTTGTGAAGGCGCCCCCCACCACGATCTTACCGTCCGCCTGAAGCGCCAGCGCGTATACATCAGCCTGTGCCCCGGGGTCGAGCGCCGTATCGAGGCTGCCATCGGGGTACAGCCGCCCGATTCTGTCGCGTGCCTGACCGCCCAGCGTGGTGATGTTGCCCCCAACCACGATCTTGTCGTCCGCCTGCTCCACCAGCGCGGAGACCCGGTTATTTGCCCCTGGGTTGAACGAGACATCGAGCGTCCCGTCGAGGTTCAGCCGTCCGATTCTGGCCCGCGCCTGCCCGCCGAGCCCGCTGAAGTCCCCTCCCAATAGGATCTTGCCATCCGTCTGCAGCGCCAGCGCGTGGACGGTGGCGTTCGCCGTCGGATTGTACGAGGCGTCGAGCGTCCCGTCGGGGTTCAGCCGTCCGACATAATTGCGCGTCGCCCCGCCTAGCGTGGTGAAGCCGCCTCCCAGCACGATCTTGCCGTCCGCCTGCACTGCCAACTCGTAGACATAGAGATTCGCACCCGGATTGAAGGCGGCCTCCAGCGTCCCATCGGGGTTTAGCCGGGCGAGGCGGTTGCGCGTCTGCCCACCCAGCGTGGTGAAGGAACCCCCCACCACGATCTTGCCATCGGGCTGTACCGCCAGCGCGAAGACAATATCGTTCGCCCCGGGGTTGAAGGTCGTGTCCAGACTGCCGTCGGGGTTCAGCCGGGCGAGGCGGTTGCGCGTCTGCCCGCCCAGCGTGGTGAACTGTCCTCCCACAAGGAGCTTGCCGTCGGCCTGCACCGCCAGCGCGTAAACAAAGCTACCTGCCCCAGGATTGAAGGTGGCGTCGAGCGTCCCATCGGGGTTCAACCTGGCGATGCGGTTGCGCGCCCCCCCGCCCAGCGTAGTGAAGTTGCCGCCCACCACGATCTTGCCGTCCGCCTGCACCGCCAGCGCTTTGACCGAGTTGTTCGCCCCCGGGTTGAACGAAGCGTCGACCGTTCCATCGGGGTTCAGCCGTCCAAGGTAGCTGCGCGCCACCCCGCCCAGCGTGGTTAAGTCTCCCCCCACCAGGACCTTGCCATCTGCCTGCACCGCCAGGGCGCTAACAGTGCCATTTGCCCCCGGGTTAAAGCCGTCGTCGGCGGTGGGTGCAGGGATGGTCGTGAACGACCACCACGTCCCATCATTGGAATACGTTGTGCCACCGGCATTGATGGCGCGCGCCTGCCAGTAGTAAGTGACGTTGGGACTCAAGCCGCTCAGCACGGCGGACGTGTCCGTTCCCGTGGATAACCATGACCCATCACACGCGGCGTTGCCAGTCGTGTCATAGCAGTATTCGTAACTGGCCGCGCCCGTGCTGGCGTTCCATGCGAGAGTCGGATTGGCCGGCTGGCTTGCTGCGCCGTCCGATGGCGCAGACTTGTCGAAGGCGGCAGGCGCCAAGAACGCGTTTCGAATTGACTCGATCAGCGATCCCGACGCGTTGTACTGGCCTGTCGCATAGTAACCATGGGCGCGAATGAACAGGTTTTGGCCGTGCAGCAGGGTTAGTCCGGCCAACTCCCAGCCGCCAGAGATGCGTGTCCCTTCGCCGAGCGGCGTATAAGTCAAGCCATCGGTGGACTGCTCAAAGGTGACGCGCCACACCTCCGGGCCGGCGCCAGTGCGGGCCCAGGTGATGGAAGCGCCGTCGGCCGTGACGCTGAGGTGCTGCAGCGCGGCCGTGTCACTGGAGAGCCGCCCAATGTAGTCACGGGCCTGCCCGCCCAGCGTGGTGAAGGTGCCCCCCACCAGGGTCTTGCCGTCAGACTGCACCGCCAGCGCGTTGATATCGGCATTCGCACCCGGGTTGAACGAGGCGTCGAGCGTACCGCCGGAGTTCAGTCTGGCGATGCGGTTGCGCGCCCCCCCGCCCAATGTGGTGAAGGATCCCCCCACCACGATCTTGCCGTCCGCCTGCACAGCAATCGCGACAACACTAGCATTCGCTCCGGGGTCAAAGGTTGTGTCCAGACTCCCATCCGAGTTCAGACGGGCAATGCGGTTGCGCGCCCCCCCGCCCAACGTGGTAAACAAGCCCCCCACCAGGATCTTGCCATCCGCCTGCAGGGCCAGTGCGTTGACATAGCTATTCGCTCCTGGGTCGAAGGTGGTGTCCAGGCTGCCGTCGGGGTTCAACCGCCCGAAGTAATTGCGCGCCTGCCCGCCCAGCGTAGTGAAGGCGCCCCCCACCAGGATCTTGCCATCAGGTTGCAGGACCAGGGCTTGGACTGGAAAATCCGCCCCTGGATTGAATGTCGTGTCCAGGCTGCCGTCGGAGTTCAACCGTCCGATGTAATTGCGCGCCTGCCCGCCCAGCGTAGTGAAGGCGCCCCCCACCAGGATCTTGCCATCAGGTTGCACCGCCAGCGCGTAGACCCAGAAGCTCGCCCCGGGGTCGAAGGTCGTATCCAGGCTGCCGTCGGGGTATAGGCGCGCAATGCGGTTGCGCGTACTCCCACCCAGCGTGGTGAAGGCCCCCCCCGCCACGATTTTGCCGTCTGCTTGTAGCGCCAGGACCTGAATATGGTCATTCGCTCCGGGGTCGAATGCGGCGTCGAGCGTGCCGTCGGGGTTCAGCCGCGCTAGGTTGCTGCGCGCCCCCCCGCCCAGCGTGGTGAACTGTCCTCCCGCCACGATCTTGCCGTCCGCCTGCAGCGCCAGCGCGTAGACTGGGCCACTCGCCCCTGGGTTGAAGGCGGCGTCGAGCGCCCCATCGGCGTACAGCCGGCCGATGAAGTTGCGCGCCCCCCCGCCCAGCGTGGTGAACTGCCCTCCCACTACAATCTTGCCGTCCGCCTGCACGGCCAGGGTGTAGACTAGGCCGCTCGCCCCTGGGTTGAAGGCGGCGTCGAGCGCCCCATCGGAGCTCAGCCGCGCGATTCTGCTGCGCGCCTGCCCGCCCGATGTGGTGAACAGTCCTCCCACCACGATCTTGCCGTCCGTCTGCACTGCAATCGCGACAACATCGTTATTCGCCCCGGGGTTGAAGGCGGCGTCGAGCGTTCCGCCAGGGTTTAGCCGCGCCAGGTTGCTGCGCACCCCCCCGCCCAGAGTGGTGAATTCCCCTCCCACAACGATCTTGCCGTCCGCCTGCTGCGCCAGGGTGATGACTGGGCCGCTCGCCCCTGGGTTGAACGTCGTTTCGAGGCTTCCGTCGGGGTTCAGCCGGGCGATGCGATTGCGCGTCTGCCCGCCCAGACTAGTGAACTCACCTCCGACTACGATCTTGCCGTCCGCCTGCACCATCAGCGCGCGGACATCGTCATTCGCCCCTGGGTCGAACGAAGCGTCGAGCGTCCCGTCAGGGTTTAGCCGCGCGATGTAATTGCGCGCCCCCCCGCCCAGCGTGGTGAACTGTCCTCCCACCACGATCTTGCCGTCCGCCTGCACCGCCAGCGCCTGAACTGAGTTATTCGCCCCGGGGTTGAAGGTCGTGTCTAGGCTACCGTCGGGGTTCAGCCGGGCGATGCGGTCGCGTGTCTCCCCGCCCAATGTGGTGAAGGATCCCCCCACCACGATCTTGCCGTCCGCCTGGGCCGCCAGCGCGACGACTTGGTTATTCGCCACAGGGTTGAAGCCATCGTCGGCAGACTGGGCCACCGCCACGCTCGGCGGTAGGGCAACGAGTGCCACTCCCGCTATCAGACTGGCAATCAGCCATGCGCGCAGCGCGCCTGCTAACGTTTGGGCAGTGCGATCGATCGACATTGAGTTGCTCCTTTGTCGCTAGATGACCATCTCGTCAACTGTGCTGGCCACAAACCCCATCCGTCATGCGCCTGCAACAGGGCCACTTTGCACGGAACCGACATCCCTTGGCAGTCACCGCGTGAACCGATGGGACCTCCGATGGAGACACTGCCCAACGGGACGCAATCAGGGCGGGAGCAGTACACTCAGTCTCCCGAGATTAGGGTCTGGATGGACCAAACAGCCGGCCCACGGATGCGGCGGGTTCCTCGTAACCCGATAGAAGGTCGCAACAAGGACACCACCTAGTCGACCCCCGCTTTCGGGGATCTACCTGCTCTAATCAAAAACCGGCCCACCGATCTGGCCGGTCTCACAATTGGCTCGTCGTGCGCCAAGCGACCAGGAGCAGCGCGCGGGTCATTGCTTCCAGAGCTTCTCAGTGCTCTGCGTCATGACAGTGAGAGGCTCAAGGCTGAGGTAGTCTCCTTGCTCAGAAGCGACACGGCTGAGATCTGTCGTGACACTCGGCTGGACCAGCTCGCTTCCGAGCTATTCCGGGGTTGCCGAGCGTACTTCGCCTGGTTTGTGCCGCTCCTCACTATTGTGGTTCAACCCGGCGAAAAGCGCAAGCGGTCGGCCTGCCCCCCTCCTCCCACTACGCGAACAGCGGTTTGGCCAATCTGATTCCGTCCTGGACAATCAGTTGGGATCGGGCTGGAGTGCTCCATATGTCACATGTTTGGGGGTTGACACTTCCGCAGGCATGCGCAGACATAATCCGCCCAGTTTGTCGCTGTGGGAATCTCCTTGGCCGGCAGAAAAGCGCCGACTCATTAGACTAGGAGGCATTCCATCATCGCGAGGCATCGCAAGATGCAGAAGATCTCCCCACAGAAGATCTCCCCATTGACATCTGGCCAGATAATGTCTCATGAGGTGGTGTAAATAGGCAGTTGGCTTGACAAAAAAGGCCATCGTGTGCTTCCTTGAGTGAACGGCCAAGCCCACACAAGGAGCCCACGATGACCGAGCAAAGTATGACACTG
>Ga0315277_10011270_pt1 | contig 11277 bp, 12 predicted proteins | sample YL17G05_15_MG_FD_203695 | JGI IMG/M metagenome (GOLD analysis project Ga0315277, IMG submission 203695) | Sediment microbial communities from Yellowstone Lake, YNP, Wyoming, USA - YL17G05_15 | ecosystem: Environmental > Aquatic > Freshwater > Lake > Sediment | place: USA: Wyoming | collected...
GTTTGCCCTTCACCAGGGGAACGGCAGACGGTGGCGCGCATGCAACTGGGAGGAGAACACCTGGAAGTGGAGATCGTCCCGCTGGTAGCGGGTAGGGATGTACTCATCCGTGGGGATGTACTCATCCGTGGGGATGTACTCATCCGTGGGGATGTACTCATCCGTGGGGATGTACTCATCCCCGTACACCCGTAGCGGACTACAACGTGGAGGTGAACGATGACAGACGAACAGATCCCGGCAGATGCCCAACGAGAAGTCGCTCAGATCATCAAGACCGCCAAGACGCTGGGAGTCGAGGTGGACGAGACCGACGTCGTCCACTGGCTGACGGCGATGGCGGCGTCCGGCACGATGGCGTGGGAAGTGGACGAAGAGACCGGCATCTACGGCCACGAAATCACGCTGCTCGACTTTGACAAGGCGACCCTCGATCGCTATCGCCGCATCGCCGACATCGTCCAACTGCCAGACCTGCCCGGCGTCGAAACTGCCATCAGCCTGTCGGGCAGCGCGGCCCAGGGGATCATTCAACGGTACCCCGGCGACTGCGACTACTTTGAGCGCGTCAACATCAAGGCGAAGACGCGGGAGGAAGCGTGCCACATCCTGGCCAACCTGTTGCGCGACAAGGCGCTGGACAAGTTCGAGGGGCCTGACTACCAACTGATCGAGGTCAAGTTCGGGACCTGGAAAACCGACGTGGCCAGAAACGGTGAGCACATCAAGGCCGGCTGCCCAATCTCCTGGAACCCCGACGAAGTCAAGGCCGGAAAGATGCAGGTCTTGCGTGCCACGGGCGAGCCGTGGGAAGTGGAATGGCAATACGGCTGCCAGGACCCAGGCTGGTGCAAGATGGACTGGATCGTCGCCGAACCGGGGAAGGGGCGCGTCGTCAACGCCAGCAACATGCTCGACGTGACCTGGGAGGCCCTCGACGGCACGATCACGCCACTGGACGGCTTCATTGACCCGTACTTCCAGGAGGTGTACCTGGAGGCAGATTCGGTGCCCCTGTTTTCCAAACTGGCCCAGCACGTCTCTCCGCGGGCGCTGGAGGATTACGTCCAGCAACTGACCGGCGAGGTCTTCAAGTATACCCACAAATCCGTCAACTACGGCAAGGTGGCCAAGCGCATGTACAACATCTTCCGGCTGACCGGCCGCCACCAGGCCGCCGCCCTGGTCCGCGAACTATTCGACGAGCCGGCGGCACTCCTGTACCAGGTCTGGTCATTGCTCGATACGATTGACGACGCGGGCAGGCCCGATTCGACGATTGACCGCGAGACCCTGGTGCAGCAGATGGACGAGATGATCCGCAACGTGGTCGAAACTTGCGAAGGCCCGCAGGAGACAGAAATCGTGATGGCACTGCTGAGGCTGCGCGACGACGTCACCGGGCGGGTGCAACACCTGGACCAGGAGTGGAGCACCCTGATCGCAGACTCCAGAGCCAGGGCGGAGCAGATGGTCAACGAGTTCTTCAAGGACAGGCTGTTCAAGATCCCGGAGGTGCGGGAGTTCATGGATTCTCTGGAGGAACGAGCATAGCAGTGACCATGCAGAGGATACGGGCTGGTCACGCTGTCGCGCGTACCTTTCCCGTTACCCGGTACCACATCATCAGTCCAATACCCCGCATCAGCCGCCGCCCGCTCAGCAGCGCATAGGTCTTGCCTGTCACTTTCCCTGGTTCTTGCGCCGCGAGCCGGGCAAAGGAACGCCCGACGACTTCGAGGGGTACGCCAAAGGCCTCCAAGGCATAGGGCACGCTTTGAGCGTCGGCGGCCAACTTGGGGCTGGTTTTCACGTCTTTGTAAAAATCTGTCGCTACCATACCTGGTATCACCGAGTGGATGGAGATCGGGTGGGCTTTGTTCTCCTGCGCCAGGCTCTTGGTCAGACTGCTAACAGCGGCTTTGGTCGCAGCATAAGTAGCCAGGAAAGGCGCCGCCTCACCCCGGCCACCCCTGCCACTCAGGTTGAGCAGGACTCCCCCTCCCCGCTGGACGAAATAGGGGATGATGATGCGGCACGCCTTGAGCGTGCCCGTGAGATTCACCTCCACGATACGCGCGATCTCTTCGTGGTCCAATTCCTCGAGCGGCCGTAGCCCGGCCGACAATCCGGCATTGTTGATCCAAACGTCCACCTTCCCCCAGGTCTCAATCGCATGCTGAAGCAACCTCTCGAGGTCGCCCTGGACAGAGACGTCAACCGTAACACCTGACACGTTGAGACCTTGTCGCCTGAGTGTCTCACACGTCTCTTTGACCGCCGATCCCTGGCGCGAGCATATCACCACGCTGGCACCCTCTTGAGCACACGCCTCGGCAATAGCACGGCCTATGCCGCGTGTTGATCCGGTAACGACAATGACCTTGCCCTTTAGCTTCATCTATCACCTCCCAAAGTGACAATTGTAACATAACCAGGTCACAAGGGGAAATCCCCGGCTCGATTGCTGACAAAAACGCAAAAGTGTGTTAAGATAGACTAGATTGTTTGAAAGCCCGGTTTCTAAGAAAAGGAGGCTACGATGGATTGGATCAAGGTGCTCGCCCAGGACGAACTTCCCGCAGGCACACGCCAAGTCGTGCAAGTTGCCGAGCGTGACGTCCTGCTCGTCAACCTCAAAGGGCAGGTCTACGCCGTGGACAACCGCTGCCCGCACATGGGTGCTCCGCTGGTGCGTGGAGAAGTGACGGAAGACGGTACGCTTGTCTGCCGCCGGCACCACAGCGCCTTCGACCTGCGCACCGGTGACGTGAAGGACTGGGCTCCGTGGCCGCCCGCCGTGGGGCGCGTGCTGGGGGCCATCTCACGCGAAAAACCGCTGCCCGTCTTCCAGACCAAGGTGGAAGATGGGAGCATCTGGGTGGGCCTCGAGGAACCCCAGTAGTCCGTACAGGAGCGGTGAATGGCAACTGCCCTGTGGTGGGTGCGCCGCGATACGCGCCTGGCGGACAACCGCGCCCTGACCGCCGCGCTGTCCCATGCCGGCCAGGTCATCCCCGTGTTCGTCCTCGACCCGCTGCTCCTGGCCGCGCCCGACGTCAGCCCACAGCGCGTGGCCTTTCTGCTCGGGGGACTGCGGGCGCTGGATGGGGCCTTGCGTGACCGAGGTAGCCGCCTGATCGTCCGCCGGGGCGACCCGCCATACGAGCTGGCCCGGCTGCGATCCGAAACTGGCGCCGAGGGCATCTTTGCCGAGGAAGACAATTGGCCCTACGCCCGCAGCCGCGACGCTCGGGTCGGCAGGACCTTGCCCCTGCACCTGGTCGGCGGGCTCACCCTATACCCGCCTGAGGCCACCCTGAAGGCGGACGGCACTCCCTACACCGTCTTCACCCCGTTCAGCCGCAAGTGGCGCAGCCTGCCACCGCCACAGGCCGGCGAGGTTCTCCCCACCCCTGGGCAGATTTCCACCCCCGCCGAGGTAGACAGCCTGCCCATCCCGGAAGAACCAGCGCTCCCGCCCACTGTGCCCTTCCCGCCCGGCGAGGCCGAGGCCCAACGCCGCCTGAGCGCGTTCGTGGATGGGGAGGAAAAGGCCATCTACCGGTACGGCGAGGGACGCGACCGGCTGGACCTGGACGAAACTTCTCACCTGTCTCCCTACCTCCGCTTCGGCATGCTCTCCACACGCCAGGCGGTGGCCGCTGCGCGGCGCGCGATCGAGGCCGCCCCCGACACACAGGCCCGCACAGGCGCTCAGACCTGGCTCAACGAATTGATCTGGCACGAGTTCTACCAGACCATCCTATACCACTTCCCGCACGTCCTGGAACAATCCTTCCGCCCCGACCTGCAATCCATCCCCTGGGAGAACGACGCGGCGGCCTTCGCCGCCTGGCGTGCAGGGTGCACCGGCTACCCGGTGGTAGACGCCGGCATGCGCCAATTGGCCCGCAGCGGCTGGGTGCACAACCGTGCGCGCATGATCGTGGCCTCGTTCCTGGTCAAGGACCTGCTGGTGGATTGGCGCTGGGGGGAGCGCCACTTTATGCAGCACCTGGTGGATGGGGACCCGGCGGCCAACAACGGCGGCTGGCAATGGGTCGCCGGCACCGGCACCGATGCCGCCCCCTACTTTCGCGTCTTCAATCCGGTGCTTCAGGGGCACAAGTACGACCCGCGCGGCGCCTATGTGCGCCGGTGGGTGCCAGAACTGGCCAGAGTACCGGACAAGTACATTCACGCGCCATGGAAGATGCCGCTTGAGGTGCAGAGGGCGGCGGGCTGCCTCGTCGGCCAGGATTATCCGGCACCCATCGTGGACCACGCCTGGGCCCGTGAGCGGGCGCTGGCCGCGTACAGGACGAACAAACCAAAGAAACCAGGTTTTTTCCAAAAACCTGGTTTCCCCCCCTCCCCGAAAGGAGACACCCTATGATCCCACCCTCGGACATCCGCCAGGGCCCGCGCGTCCGGCTGGCTGCCCTGGAACCGACTGACCTGCCCACCATCGCCCGCTGGTACGAGGACGCTGAATTACTGCGCCTGTACGACGCCTGCCCGGCCCTGCCCAAGTCGCAGGCGCAGTTGGCCCGCTGGCTGGAAGAGCGACAGAAAGCAACCGACACCTTCACCTTCGCCATCCGGCCTGCGGATGGCGACCTGCTGCTCGGCCTCGTCGAACTCGACGAGGTCCTGTGGCCGCACGGCGTGTGTGGGATGAGCATCCTTATCGGAGAGCGGGCCCACTGGGGCCAGGGCTACGGCACCGAGGCGGCGCAATTGGCGCTCGCCTTCGCCTTCCACGAGCTCAACCTGCACCGCGTCACCACGACGGTCTTTAGTTACAACGAGCGTTCGATCGCCCTGTTCGAGAAACTGGGCTTTCAGCGCGAGGGCGCGTTCCGCGAGTTCCTGCGCCGCGACGGCCAGCGCTACGACATGCTCCTCTATGGCCTCCTGGCCCAGGAATGGGAAGCCCGCCGCTGAAGATTTCGACGAAATCGGAGGAGGTAAATCCTATGAAAATCGCTAAAGCCGTGGCCCTGTTGGGCCTGCTCGCCATGACAGGCATCCTGATCTATGCCTTCACCACAGGCAACTTCACACAAGAGGGCAACGTCCTGCTTTCGATGCCGTGGGGCATCGTATCGCTGGTGGACCTGTACGTCGGCTTCATCCTCTTTTCCGGCTGGATCGTCTACCGCGAAAAGTCGCTCGCGCGCTCTATCGTGTGGGTCGTGCTCATGATGGTCCTGGGCTTCTTCACCGCCAGTCTGTACACGCTGATCGCGCTGCAAACCAGCGGCGGCGACTGGAAGCGGTTCTGGATGGGCAGGCGCTGGGAGAGCGACTGAAAGGCCAGTTCAGGAGACCATCTATGTCCAATGACGAACCACAATGCACGATCCGCCTGGGCGTGAGCAGGTGCCTGCTGGGCGAAAAGGTGCGCTACGACGGCGGGCACAAACTGGACCCGTTCCTGGTCAACACACTCGGCCGCTACGTCGAGTGGGTGCCGGTCTGCCCAGAAGTGGAGATCGGCCTGCCCATCCCCCGCCAGTCACTGCGGCTGGTAGGCGATCCGCAGGCTCCCCGCCTGGTGGCCGAAAAATCGGGCCAGGACTGCACCGAGCGCATGCAGACGTGGGCCCGCGAGCGCCTGGAGCAACTGGCCACCGTCAAGTTGGATGGCTTTGTGTTCAAAAAGAACTCCCCCTCTTCGGGCCTGTTTCGCGTGCGCGTCTACGACCAGAACGGCATCCCCGCGCGCGTCGGCACAGGGATATTCCCGCGTGAAGTGATGAATCGCTTTCCGCTCCTTCCGCTGGAGGAAGAGGGCCGCCTGCACGACGTGCGCCTGCGGGAGAACTTTATCGAGCGATTCTTCGTCTATCAACGCTGGCAGTGCCTGCTGGAAGAGAACCCGACACCCGGCGGTCTCGTCCAGTTCCACACGGCACACAAACTGACCATGCTGGCGCACAGCCCATCCCATTACGAACAAATGGGCCGCCTGGTGGCCCAGGCTGGGGCGCTGCCCTGGGCAGAGGTAGCGGACACCTATGGCCACCTGCTGATGGAGGGTCTGCAGCGCTTGGGCACGCCCGGCAAGCACGCCAACGTCATCCAGCACCTGATGGGCTTTCTCAAGGACAGCCTGGCGAGCGAGGACAAGGCGGAACTGTTGGGCCTGATCGAGGATTATCGCCAGGAACTGGTGCCGCTGATCGTGCCGCTGACGCTCCTTCAGCACCACCTGCGCCGCCACGCCGTGCCCGACTGGGTGCACCAGCAGGTCTACCTGCATCCGTATCCGAGCGAACTGATGCTGCGCAACCACGTGTAGAACGTCGTTGTTCTGTGATAGGGAAGTTGAAAGATAGGAGGAGCCATGATCCCCAACCAATGGTACGTGCTGCTGGACTCTCAGCAGGTCAAAGACGAGCCTGTGGGCGTCACACGCATGGGTGAAAAGATGGTCTTTTGGCGAGACGATACAGGTAAGGTGGGCTGCCTGCGCGACAAGTGCGTTCATCGTGGCGTTCAGATGAGCAAGGGCAAAGTGCTGGACAATGGCCGTCTCCAATGCCCATTTCATGGCTTTCAGTACAATTCATCTGGCGCGGTCCAGGTAATCCCCGCCAACGGCAAGCACACACCTGTCCCCGAGCACTTCCGAGTCCAATCTTACCCGACCTACGAGGCCCACGGCTTCATCTGGGCCTGGTGGGGCGAGAAGCCACCCGCAGACCTCAAACCGCCGCGCTTCTTCGACAACATCGGCGCAGGCTTCTCCTATGGCCGGGTCTACGACCCGTGGGACGCCCATTATTCCCGCGTCATCGAGAACCAACTCGACGTGGTGCACCTGCCGTTCGTCCACTACAACACCATCGGGCGCGGCGGGCGCACGCTGGTGGACGGCCCGGTGGTCAAATGGGATGGCGACGACAAGTTCTACGTCTACGTCTTCAACCGGGTGGACGACGGCACCCCTCCGCGCAAGCCTCTTGAAATCCCCAATCCAGAGCGGGGCTTCCGCCTGGAGTTCATCTTCCCCAACCTGTGGCAGAACCATATCGCGGACCAGACGCGGGTCCTGGCCGCCTTCGTGCCGGTAGACGAGGCGCACACGATCCTCTACCTGCGCTTTTACCAGAACGTGATGCGACTTCCCTTGCTACGCGAACTCTTTAACAGGCTGGCCATGCCCTTCAACCAGTACATCGCCCACCAGGATCGGCGTGTGGTGACCACCCAGCAGCCCAAGCCCTCCGGGTTGCGCATCGGCGAGCAACTCATCCAGGGCGACCGCCCCATCGTCGAATATCGCCGGCGGCGCCAGGCGCTGCAGGAGGAAGCGGCCCGCCAAAAGCAGGCCGAGACGTAAGGAGCGGCATGGCGAACCTGCTGGAGGCCACGCTTCATCCGGCCTGGTACCACGGCCACCGGACCAAACCCCCTTACTTTGAAGGTTGGTACTTTAAACTGATTAGCGCGGGCCAGGAGCACCGCTATGCGGTCATCCCTGGCATATTCAAGGGGGCCGGGGCTGAGGCCAGCCACGCCTTCGTGCAGGTGCTCGACGGCGTTACCGGCCAGGCGACCTATCACCGCTATCCGGTGGAGGATTTCTGGGCCGCCAAGCGGGACTTGGACGTGCGCGTCGGGCCGAACCACTTTACGCTGGAGCGCATCCACTTGCAGATCGGAGCCCCAGAGCAGGCCGTGAGTGGGGAAGTGGCGTTCTCCGGCCTCACCCCCTGGCCGGTCACCCTCGCCTCCCCGGGCATCATGGGCTGGTACGCCTGGGTTCCCCTGATGGAATGCTATCACGGCGTCCTCAGCCTCGACCATACGCTCGACGGCGCATTGACCGTGGACGGGAAGCGGATTGACTTTGCCGGTGGCCGGGGCTACGTCGAAAAGGACTGGGGGCGCTCCTTCCCGGCCGCCTGGGTCTGGTTGCAGACGAACCACTTTGAGCAGCCCAGGGTCAGCGTCACCGGCTCCGTGGCGTTGATCCCGTGGATCGGCCAAACCTTCCGTGGCTTCATCGTCGGCGTCTGGCACGAGCGGGTGCTCTACCGCTTCGCCACTTACACCGGCGCACGCATTGAGCGCCTGGCGGTCGGCGAGCACGACGTCACGTGGAGCATGCGCGATCGGGGCCACCGGCTGGAGGTCCACGCCCGCCGCACCCAGGCAGGCCTGCTACGCGGGCCGAGCGTGGCCGACATGGGGGTGCGCGTCCCGGAGACGTTGCAGGCCACCGTGCAGGTGCGCCTGTCGGCGCTGGTTGGCGGGCAGGAGCGCCCAATTTTCGAAGGCACCGGCCACAGCGCCGGGCTGGAAGTGGCCGGGGACATACTGAGGCTTCTCTCATGACAATCGGGAAGTCGTGAGGCTACGATTCACGCGCCGCCTGATGAAACGCTTGCCCCACTCACCACGCTACCTGGAGGTAGATGCCGACCACGACCTGGTCAGACCGGCCCACACAGATTGGCCCGCTATCGAACAGGCGGTGCTCGACTTCGCCGCTTCGTTGCCGCACGCCGCCGGAATAGAACCGCATCCCGGGGAGGATTCCCATGCGACGTGATCCGGTACACTATGGGTTCGTAGTGGCGACTTCAGTCGCTCTCCCTGCCGCGGCAACGACTAAAGTCATCACTACGAGCCGCCGACGCCTGAGAAGTAGACCGCTGGGCGTTCTCGCATGCGCCCTGACTCTGGCAGCGCTGCTGGCGACACCTGCCCTCGCTCACCACTCATACTTCGAAGAGAGCAGCACCGCCTCCAGCCCATCTAGCAGCCCGTTGGCCGTGCTTCTGTGGACAGCGCTCGGCTTCCTGCTCGGCGCTATGCCCTTCTCGCTCTGGCTGGGCCGGCTGTTCCTGCGCACCGACGTCCGCCGCTATGGAGATGGCAACCCGGGCGCGACCAACGCCTGGCGCGCGGGCGGCTGGCGCGTGGGCCTGGCCGCTCTGCTCCTGGATTACTTGAAAGGCGTGGTGCCCGTCGGCCTGGCTCATTTCGTCTTCCATGTCTCGGGCTGGGCGCTCGTCCCCGTCGCGCTAGCCCCCGTGCTGGGGCACGCCTTCTCACCGTTCCTGCGTTTCCACGGTGGCAAGGCAGTCGCCGCTACCTTCGGCATCTGGACTGGCCTGACGCTCGGGGAAATCCCGACCCTGCTCGGTCTCTCGCTCGTCTTCTTCCTGGCCGTGCAGACCGCCGACGCCTGGTCGGTCATCCTGGGTATGGTCGTGGCCCTCATCCACCTCCTGTCGCGTCGAGCCCCTCCCTTCATCCTCGCCTTATGGGCCGGCAACGTGCTGGTCCTCGTATGGAAGCACCGCCACAGCCTGCGGGAGCCTGTGCGGCCTCGGGCCTGGATCCTCAAGTTGGTGGGGCGCACACGGTGAGTGGCTTCTGGGTCCAGCACCAGACCGGCATCCTCGGCTTCCTGACCGTGGTCCTGTTGATCGCCCTGAGCAACCTGTGGGCGCTCCGGCGACTGGGCACGTATCCACCTCCCTCCCACTATCCGCGCGTCGCAGTCCTGGTGCCGGTGCGCAACGAGGAAGACAACGTCGGCCCGTGTGCGCGCTCGCTGCTGGCCCAGGACTATCCGGATTTCGAGGTGCTGGTGCTGGACGACGGCTCCACCGACGGGACCGCGGCGGTGCTGGCCGCCCTGGCCGCGGAAGACACCCGGCTGTGCGTCCTCGAGGGGGAGCCGCTGCCCGATGGCTGGTTCGGCAAACACTGGGCCTGCCACCAACTGGCCCGACACGCGCACGGGGAACTGCTCCTCTTCACCGACGCCGATACCCGCCACTGCCCTCACACACTGCGCGACGGGGTGGCCGCACTGGTGGCCGAGCAGGCCGATCTGCTCACCGCCCTCCCCCGCGAGGAGGTCGTGACGTGGGCCGAACGGCTGGCCGTTCCCATCTTCCAGTGGAGTTTCTCCTCGCTGCTGCCCATCGCCCTCGCCCACCGGCTCCCCACCCCCGCGCTCTCGGCGGCAGTCGGCCAATTTCTGCTCTTCCGCCGCCCCGCCTACGACGCCATCGGCGGCCACGCGGCGGTGCGGCAGGACCCGGTGGACGACGTGGCACTGGCTCGGCGCATCAAGGCCCACGGCCTGCGCTGGCGCCTGTTGGATGGCACCAGCCACGTCTACTGCCGCATGTACCACGGCTTCGCTGGAGTCTGGGAGGGGTTCAGCAAGAACCTGTTCGCCGTTTTCCAGTTCCGGATCCTGTTTTTCCTCTTCATCTGGCTGTGGACGGGGCTGGTCTTTTGGGAGCCGCTGGTCGTGCTGGGGCTGAAGATAGTGGGTCTCCCATTGCGCCCGTTTTCCCCCACCCTGGCCGCCGTCGCGGTGGCAGAATCGTTGCTCCTGTGGGGGATCACGTACTGGCGCTTCCGTTTGCCACGATATCTGGTATTCTTCTACCCGCTCAGCGTACTGCTGTTCGTGACCATCGCCATACGCTCGATGGTCCTCGCGCTGACCGGACGAGCCACCTGGAAAGGCCGTTCGCTGGCCAGGCAGCGCGTACGTTGGATATGATACTGAAGGGAGAATCCAAACTATGCGTAGGAACCTTGTGTTGATCCTGCTTTTCGTCTTCGTTGACGTGCTCGGCTTCAGCCTGATCCTGCCGCTGCTGCCGTACTATGCCCAGACCTTCGGCGCGACGTCCACGGTCGTCGGTCTGCTGTTGGGCGCCAATGCCTTGACCCAGATGGTCGGCACGCCGATCATCGGCCGCCTCTCTGACCGTCACGGCCGGCGGCCACTCCTGATCCTGTGCATCGCCGGCACGGTCGCCGGCTTCCTGATGCTGGGCCTGGCGGGGTCGCTGGCGATGCTGTTCGCCAGCCGCATCGTGGATGGCTTCCTGGGTGGCAACGTCTCGCTGGCCCAGGCCTACATCACCGACGTGACCGATACCAAGGAGCGGGCCAGGGGCTTGGGCCTCATCGGGGCCGCCTTTGGCCTGGGCTTCATCTTCGGCCCGGCCTTGGGCGGCACGCTCAGCGCTGGCGGGAACTATGCGCTGCCCGCGTTCGTCGCTGCTGGCCTGGCAGCCCTCAACCTGGTGGGGGTTCTGATCTGGCTGCCGGAATCCTTGCCGCCGGAAAGGCGCGCCGAAATAGCCAGGAGTCCCCGCACGGCGTTCACCTTGCGCGCGCTGTGGGAAGCGCTGAACCGCCCCTGCGTGGGGCCGTTACTGCACACGCGGCTGTTCTTCGGCCTGGCCTTCACCATGTTCGAGACGATTTTTGCGCTCTTCG
>Ga0315277_10011271_pt1 | contig 11277 bp, 7 predicted proteins | sample YL17G05_15_MG_FD_203695 | JGI IMG/M metagenome (GOLD analysis project Ga0315277, IMG submission 203695) | Sediment microbial communities from Yellowstone Lake, YNP, Wyoming, USA - YL17G05_15 | ecosystem: Environmental > Aquatic > Freshwater > Lake > Sediment | place: USA: Wyoming | collected...
TCTCTGCTGCCCAGTGCGCAGCAGTAGCTCCAACGTTTCCAGCGCCGACAATGGTTACCTTATTCTTCATTGGCATCCCTCCTGAATAAACGGGTAGCTCTCTAGAAAGAGCTCTGGTTAAGCCTCAAGAAGCCCTGGACAGAGCATGGACTGATGAACTACAGCCACGATAGCAACTTGTTATTCTCCCTTGTGTCAGACGCTGTGTCAATAGAATTTTGGCTCGCGTGTTGAGCCGGAGCGTTGAGGCAAAGTGCCGAGGCAAAGCGTTTGGTAATGTGGTAAAGCGTCGTGGCAAAGCGCTGCGGCAGAGACGTTGAGCGAGGTCTGCCCGGTTGTGAGGCGTCAGAATTCGAGCCGCCAGGTCGTGGGCTATCCGCACCGAGAGAACCCGCAGAAGCGGCAGACGAGACAACCGCCTTCGGGTTCCACGCTCCCGCCGCAGTCCGGACACGTGAGCGGCTGAGTCGCCGTGGCACTTGTCGCGCCCGTTGAGCTATCGTCTTCACTCGCGCCTGTCGAGCTATCGTCTTCACTCGCGCCCGTTGAGCTATCGTACTCACTCACGCCTGTCGAGCCATCGTCTTCACTCGCGCCGGTTGAGCTATCTCGTTCACCCGCGGGAGACGCATAACCAGAGCAGGGGCCGGAAGAACGTTCGAGAAACCTCTCTATGGCCTTCCCTATGGCGTCGGGGCAGGAAAGAACTTGACTGCCGTTGTCCCAGAGGGGCTGGGGACACCTTATCCCCTTCAACTGTTTCAGGGTCGAGCGAATGTCGATGCCAGACCTTAAAGCCAACGAGACGAGTCTACTGATGGCCTCAGTCTGAGAGGCGGCGCAACCGCCGGTTTTTCCAAGCCTGGCAAAGACTTCAAAGGGACCCTGTTCGTCTTCGTTAACCGTGACGTAGAGATTCCCGCAACCGGTCCCGACCTTCTCCGTTGAGCCGCTCGTAACGAGAGGCCGCGAACGAGGGGTGAATCTTCCCCTGGTTCTTCTGACTTCTTTACCGATCGTGAGAACCTGACGCTCCCTGCTCCCGTCTCGATAGATCGTCACTCCTTTGCACTGGAGGCCAAAGGCAAGGAGGTAAGCGTTCTCTACGTCTTCTACAGTGGCGTCGCGTCCAAAGTTGATGGTCTTTGATACGGCATTGTCTGTGTGCTTCTGAAACACCGCCTGCATACGAACGTGCCACTCTGGGGTGATATCGTGCGCCGTAACGAAAACCTTCTTTATGTCCTCTGGAATCCCCTCCACGTCCCTGAGACTTCCCTTGGCCGCAACTGCCCTGGCGAGCTCCTCGGTGTAGAAACCTCTGTCTTCTGCCGATTTCCCGAAGACCTTGTTGACCTCTGGGAGTTCTGTGTTGTCCATCACGTTTTTGACGTACGAGATGGCAAACAACGGCTCAATGCCACTCGAGCAGTCCGCCAGTATGCTCAGTGTTCCGGTAGGCGCTATCGTGGTAGTCGTGGCGTTGCGCAGTCTGAGAGCGCCGGGAGAGTCATACACGCTGCCCTTGAAGGAGGGAAAGACACCTTTCCTCTTAGCAAGCTCAACAGAAGCCTTCTTGGATTCGGATTGTATAAGGCTCATCACCTTTTCGGCGACTTCAATCGCGTCCTGGGAGTCATACGGAATCCCCAACTTCAATAGCATGTCCGCAAAACCCATGACCCCAAGGCCTATTTTGCGCGTGCTCTTGGACATCTTCTCGATTTCGGGAATGGGATACTTGTTTACGTCTATCACGTTGTCCAGGAATCTCACCGCAATGGGTATGACCTCGCGGAGTCTATCGAAATCCGCTTCTCCACGGCCGTTTGATGTCTTCACCATTTTGGACAGATTGATCGAGCCCAGATTGCACGATTCGTAGGGCAACAGAGGTTGTTCGCCGCAAGGATTGGTGCTTTCTATTCGACCAAGCTGGGGCGTGGGATTGTCGCGGTTGAGTCTGTCAAGAAAAACAATACCCGGTTCCCCATTCTTCCAGGCCATGAGGACAATGAGCTTAAACACTTTTCTGGCCTTGAGCTTCCCGATCGGATCATTTGTTCGTGGGTTTATCAGGTCGTATTCTTCGTCCTTCTCGACCGCCTCCATGAACTTCTCGGTTACGCCGACGGAGAGATTGAAGTTGTTGAGACAGTTCTCCTTGTTCTTGGCAGTAATGAAATCAAGAACATCGGGGTGATCGACGCGAAGGAGTCCCATGTTGGCGCCCCTTCGTGTTCCTCCCTGTTTGATGGCGTCGGTGGCCGCATCAAAAACCGTCATGAATGAGACGGGACCGCTGGAGATACCTCTTGTGGAAAGCACCATGTCATTTCTGGGTCTGAGCCTGGAGAAGGAGAATCCGGTACCGCCTCCGCTCTTGTGAATTAGTGCAGTGTTCTTCACGGCCTCAAAAATACTCTCCATCGAGTCTTCTACGGGAATGACGAAGCAGGCCGAAAGCTGCTGCAAGTCGGCGCCCGCGTTCATAAGAGTCGGTGAATTGGGGAGGAACTCGAGGGCGGCCATGACTCGGAAGAAGTCTTCTTCTATTCTCGCGACTTCTTCCGGGCTCTCGTATCTGAGGTCCGCCGAGGCGATGTTTTTTGAAACCCTTCGGAGCATCTCCTCGGGTGTCTCCACGAGCCTTCCAGATGCGTCTTTCCTCAGATATCTGCGTTCAAGGACCTTCAACGCATTTTCTGAAAAGTGAATCTTGGCCTCGCAACCCCCATGGCTGCATTTTGAGGTTTTGCCGCGGAGAGTAGATTTTCTTGTGACTCGAGATTTCAAAGGAGCGCCCGGCGCATCGTGAATCGCTTTTGCCATTGCTGTCACTCCCGAGCTCTATCGTGGAGAGAGATTGCGTGGTCTAAAAGGTACACGAAACGGAACCGGAATTTCCCCTTTGGAGAAACTCCGGTCCGAAACATTCCGAAACAAATCGACTTAACCGTATCTAGTGGCGTCGTGCACTATAGACACCAACATATGGTGGTGTCAAGAAAAATATATTTTCGACGTTTAATGGTGAAACATCTTCTTAACTTATTGATACTGCATGGGTTACTGCTGGCGTCGCGGAACAGGCAGGCCCACAAACTAGAGAGGCTTCTACCGGGTCGCTGACACTTTTCGGCGGCCAGTTTCTAGAATCGTGAACGGGGGACCGCCCAACCCCAATCTGGGGCGAAGGACCGGGTCCAAAAACACGCAATCACATCTGTGCGGCGCTTACTGTTCTGTGCGGGGTTTACTGCTCGATCTGGGGCGAAGGACTGGGTCTAAAAACACGCAGTAGCCTGGTTCGTTCCTCTTTAGTAAGAATCACGAACCAGGAACTCAACAAATAGACAAAAAATAGAGCGCCGAACTCCAGAAGGAGTAAGAAGAGGGAGCGAGGCTCGATCATACTTCTGAGCAATAGAGTCGCTATCCCGATGGGAAGCCCCAGAAGAAGAGGTTTTCCAATGCCCCCAAACCAGTACCGCAGAAAGGACACTTTCAGTTGCCTGCAGGCGTAGAGAGGCAGTATGACACCGTAGGCCGCCGCGTAGCATATCAAATTGGCAAGAGCGGCGCCTTCGAGGCCCAGCCCGAAGCCTCTAATCAAGAGCACACTCAACGCGACAGTGAATACAGCGGTGGAAACTGTGATTCGACTGAAGATCACGTGTTTACCCATGCCCATGAGCACATTAAAGACGCCCGCCTGAGAAACCTGGAAGCCTACGGCCACTGTCAGGAGGACCAGAACGAGGTGCGCACTCACGAACTCCTTGCCGACCCAAAGTAGAAGAACGCTCTTACCCAACACGACGAACGCAATAATGAGCGGCATACTCACCATTACGACATACTTCGTACCGAGAAAGAACACCGCCTTCAGCCGCTCCAGATCGCCCTTCGCTTCGAGCTCGCTGGCAACCGGCATGACGACGCCGGTCATTCCAACGGCTATGAACAACATGAACTCGACGAGGCGCGAAGGGATATTGAAGACCCCGACGTCCGCGGCCGTCAGGAATACCGCAATCACAAAATAGTTGGCCCTGGACATGATCTGCTGAGAAAAAAGGTAGATGAAAGAGCTCAAGCTGAACCCTGCCAACTTCTTCACAACGGCCAGTGAGACCCAGCGTCTGCTGAATTCCAGCCAAGGCGTTGCTTTACGAACCAGGTTCCACTGAAGTCCCAGTCTAATAATGGATGTGAATAGAACTATGAGTGACAAAGTCACCATCGAAGCGTAGGTCCTGAAGGCGAGAAAAATCGCGGCCACGTAGACGACTCTCACAAAGATGCGAACGGTCTCGCTTTCGACGTATCTCTGTTGCCCTCCCAGAATCGAAGGGAAGATGGAAAGGGGAAGACGCAGTCCAAGTTCGAAACCCAATACTATGAGAGCGATCTGAGCAGGTCTGTAAAACGCGGGAGGGATGTTGAACCAGGTGCTGAGAAAGAAACTGGAGACGGCGAGCACGAAGAAGGCAATCGTGCCGGTGACCAAAAACAGACTTGTCGTGCTGTTCACAACCTGATTCGTCCAGACAGTGTCGGCAGAAACAGATGTTCTTGCCACCTCGCGGCTGACTGCTGCATTGAAGCCGAGCGAAAGAATGGTTGAGTAGCCGGCGAACGACATTACGAGGACCCACGTCCCGTATTGAGAAGTGCCAAGGGATCCGATGAGGAAAGGAGTAATCCACAGCGCGGCCAGGATATCAACCAGGATTCCCGTGACGCTGAACAGCGAGTTCAGGGCAACTCTACGCGTACCTCCGGGCGAGATTTAAACCTCCTCGTAACCTACAGGTTCTGCAATCTCTTGAGATCGGTGTCCTTCCCCGTGATGACCAGAACATCACTGTCCTTGATCCTGTAGGAACCGCTGGGCATCGAAACGATGTTTTCCGGAATAAGCTCCTTGATTACGAGCACCATTACACCATACTTCTTGGGAAGGTCAAGTTCCCCCAGAGTCTTTCCCACAAAATCTCCCGGCGGCGCAAGCTCCATTATACTGTAGCCTGCGGCCAGTGGTATGTGCTCGAGTACATTGCTGCTGCTCAGGCTATAAGCTACACGCTCGGCCATGTCCTTTTCGGGAAAGATCACGTTATTGGCGCCGATCATGTGAAGGATCTTTCCGTGATCCTCCGTCATGGCCTTTACCCAGATCTCCTTTGCACCGAGTTCCTTCAAATGCAGGGTGGCAAGAATGCTCGTGTCGATCTGCTCGCCCAGGCAAACAACAACGACGTCCATGTCGGATACGCCAAGTTGGGAGAGCATTTCCTTGTCGACGGCATCTGCAAGCACGGCCTTTTCCACGAACTCCTGGACGCTTTCAACCTTTGAGGCGTCGCGGTCAATTGCCATCACCTGATAGCCTCTGTCAGCAAGCTGCTTACAAAGATAGTAACCAAAGCTACTCAACCCAATTACTGCAAATTGTCTCACTACTATCTCCTCCTGGTATTACCATCGCCCTGACTCGTGGACGTCTGCTCGGTGTTCGTGAAGTCTCACCACTATCTCCTCCTGGCATCACCGTCGCCTGGTGTCTTGCAGCTACTGAATCATCTTCTAACCTATCAATAGGTTTTCTTCAGCGTACCTGAACCTTGGCTTGGATTCTCTCGCTGTCAGGGCAATTGCAATCGTCAGCGGTCCCAGTCTACCTACTATCATGAGAAGTGTCACAAGGAGTTTCCCCGCTGTGCTGAGATACGGTGTGATTCCGGTACTCAATCCTACAGTTCCAAAAGCGGAAGTCAGTTCAAGAAGCAGACCCAGGAACCCTCCCCCAGCGCACTTCGGCTCCGACCCGGCCTCTGTTATGCAAATAACCATCAGAAGTACAGCTATCGCAAAAAAAGAAAAAACGGCGACGGAAATCGCGCGTGAAACAACGTTGTCGGGTACTTTTCTGGAGAAGAAGTTTACGTCGTCAGAACCCCTGAGTTTCGAAATGGCCAGACCAACGAGGACTCCGAAAGAAGTAGTCTTGATTCCTCCTCCGCAAGAACCCGGAGAAGCACCTATAAACATGAGAATGATGAGAAAAAACAGAGTCGCGCTGGCACACGATCCTATCTGCACCGTGCTAAAACCGGCTGTCCTGGGTGTGACTGCTTGAAAAAAAGACGCTAGGACCTTGTACCCAAGGGAGAGGTCGGCGAGCGAGTTGTTCCATTCCAGGGCCAGGAAGACTGCGGTACCGATTAGCAAGAGCAAAGCAGTAATAGTAACGACCATCTTCGTGTGGAAAGAGAGCCTCTTTCTCCGCGGGCGTCTGAAGAAATACTCCGAAAGCTCCACGAGCACCACAAAACCGATACCGCCGGTTACTATCAGCCCGGCCATAACAAGATTTACGCCTATGTTCAGCCTGTAAGCTTCAAGATTTGTGGCGTAGAGCGAGAACCCGCAGTTGCAGTACGCCGAAACGGAGTGGTATACGGCCGTGAAGACAGGAAAGAACCCGCTTCGCTCAGGACCGTTGAGAAAGAAGTAAAGAAGAGCAGCGCCCAGTCCTTCAACCGCAATAGTGACAAGAAGAATTTTTCCGAGAAGCGGGCCGGGTCTGTGAACGGGGTACTGAGTGACTGACGCCTCTACTATGCCCCGTCCCCTGAGTGACAGCCTGCCGCCAAGAACGAACAAGAAGAACGTGGAGAAGGTGGTGATGCCTAGCCCGCCAATCTGCATGAGGATCGACGTGACGATCTGACCGAATCGTGAAAACACGGTTCCTATGTCCACTACGGAGAGTCCAGTGACGCAAGTGGCAGAAGTACAGGTAAACAGGGCGTCTATTATGGAGACTGGGCTCTTCGTAGCAGAGACGGAAAGGGACAAAAGAACGGTGCCGATCAGAATGACACCCAGAAAGCTCCCTATCACAATGTGATTTGGGTTTATCGTCCCTCGTTTTCTAGAGGGCATGACCCGCTTCCTCCGCAGTCAACTCGCAGTAAACTTGACAGACCCGGCAGAGAACACTGCAAAAAGATTGAGGAAGAATCCGGAGTTCTGCATATCCAGATTCTTCCTCGCTTATTCACGCCTACTGATGTGAGTAAACCATGGACAGCAGGCTTGATGGCTTAGTTACCTCCCGTAGTGCCCGTCCCAGTCGTCGCGGAGGTATCGGTCGGAGCTGTCTCAGGAGCTGGAGTCGGGACAGCCTCCTCAGTCGTCGTGCCTTCCTTCGGCGTCTCTTTCTTTGCGCAGCCCAGACCGGCGCAAAGGGTTACGACAAACAAAGCTATCAAAAGGATAGCTAGTGCCTTCTTCATTTCACGTATCACCTCCTTAAGCTCGCAACACAACGCAAAGGCGGTGTATTGTTATGCTGTAAATCCTGAGTTGGACTCAACGCCCTTCTGAAAAAAGGCATCTTGAAGATGCCTACTACGACAACAGAGCAACAAAACTTTTCAGAAGGTAGACGCTACAGAAACCCTGTTTTAAAGTCAAGCGAAATTTTTGGGTTGTGACAAAGAAGGGGGCCAGCGCGACGTCGAAGGCCATAACTCGTTTAGTATCAACTAATTATCGGGTGGGCCGCAAGGCCACTGATCTCCCTGCGGATGACATTCAGTGGGAAATCTTCTTCGAGTAGGTCTTGTAACTAAAATCGGGACTCTGTTCTGTATTATGACATACAAGACACTTCTTTTCACTCGCCTGCTTGTAGCTACCGTCCCTTGTGTGTTTACTACCCATGCCGTGACAGGACTCACATTGAACGTTTTTCAGATCGACAGAAGAAGAGCCACCGAATCCGGTCGGTTCTCCGTAGCCGGTCGTGTGACAGACCAGACACTCTGCCAGGCCCTCTCTGTTATCTTTCACAAGACTATCGTAAGCGCGGGCATGATCCATCTTAGATACCTTGTCGTATACCTCCTCGTGGCATCTTCTGCAGGTCTCCTGACCGAGGTAACGATCCTCTCCTGCCCTGGACAGGGAGGCTTCCCGTTCCTGGCGCATTCTTTCCTCTGTCAGCTTCTTTTCCTGCTGGTTGTACTCCTGAATGAGTGCCTCTACCAGTTTGCTCTGTTTTATCCGTCCGTCGAGCGGCACTAGTGTTCCGTCAAAGGACTTTATGGCCTTCTTGTCGGCCAGCTTCAGGATAAGGCGCCCCACGTACTGCCCCTTGTTCCCGCTGGCCATCAGCAATGCGTTCGCTTCCTTACGAGTCTCCATCAGAACGCCCGGGTTGTGACCGATCACAAGGACGTCTATTTCCGGGACTTCGTTGGCCAGTTTTGTGCTCTTGGCCAGACCCATGTGTGCAAGAACCACCACTATATCAACTTTCTTCTTGAGAGGCGGTATCAGCTTCCGGGCCGTCTCTATGGGGTCAAGCACGACCAGGCTATCAGACTGGCCTTCTGTTTCGGGCAGCAGGAGTGCGTTATCAATGAGGCCAACTATGGCCACTTTGACTTTCGAGCGCTTGGCTATTACGTAAGGTTGGACTACTGTCTTTCCGGTCCTATGGTAAACAAGATTGGCACCTACGAGAGGAACCTTCGTCTCGCGTGCGGCATCCAGCAGGAATTCGGTGCCGAACTCGAGCTCCGTTTCCCCGATGCAAAAGGCATCATAACCCATAATACCCATCGAACGGAGGACGACCTCGGCCTTTCTCTTCTCCAACTCGGATCTGCCACCGAAAGCGTCACCTCCGTCCACAAGAACCATGTCCCTGAAAGATGCACGCATCGAGTCGATCAAACCGGCCCGCCGGGCCAGCCCACCCTTCTGGGAAGAGTGTCAGCCGCAGGGCGCAAGTTCTGAACGGGTGTCGCTGGTAGTGAGGACAAGAACTGTCTCTTCCTTGGCCTGCAAGACCGATGGCAAAACGGCCAGCAACAGCATAACCCCGAGAAGAATAGCAGGTGTAAGTCTCAAACGTCTCAAACCAGGGTTCACCTCCTGAAAACTCAAGCGCATTACAACATATAACTATAGCAGGCCCGAAGAATGACTGCAAGGGGTTTAAGAGACAGCCAGAACGCTACGAGGCGAGCCTCCTCATCGGGCCCTGATCCTCTCCTTTAGTGCCTTGCCGGCCTGAAACGCAGGGAACCTCGCTGCCGGTATCTTGATTCTCTCACCGGTCTGAGGGTTTCGCCCTTCTCTGGCTTTTCGCTTCCTGGTTTCGAAGGCTCCGAAACCCGTAATCTGGACCTTTCTCCGGCGCATGAGTTCGTCAACGATGATCCCGCGTTTAGGTAGGGTGCTGAAAAGAGCATCTATGGACGCCTTGGCATCCTTGAGAGAGAGTCCGGTTCTCTTGGCAAGCTCCGCCGCGAGCTTCGTCTTGCTCATACGATTTACCTCCAGAAAACGTGGGACGGAATGGGGCTCCGAAATGGCCTACTCGCAAGGTGAACGGAATTACGCTATAACATGGCGGAGTTGTTGTCAACACGTTCAGCAGATGAAAGAAACGCCCCGGCCCCAGGGAAAACGACTTGAACAAAGAGATTGACGCTTCCATCAGAAGACCCTAGCGGATTGCAGTTCCGCGCTCCAGATAGATTTCCTTGTGAGCCTTGATGTTTATCTTGAAGTAGTACTCCCACCTTTGTCCGGAGAACCTTCTTATAAAAGAGGCCTCCCAGCAATGCAGATCTCTGTAGAGTGAGAACGTCTGGCTGATGATGTCCTTTTGCTTCAGGTCATAATGAGCGGAATATTGAACTCGCCAGTTGGGAGAGAGATAGAACCCCGCGTTGCCATCGACCCAGTAGTTTGCGCTTGCTCTGTCCTGACCGCGATTATAGCTAAAGGTGAGGGCGCCCTGCAGAGGGGGGAGCGCGATGCTCTCTTCACTGGTGCCCTCGTCGACTCCCTCTGCTGTGCCTTTCTCCGTCATAATCTCTTCTCCGGGAGCCGTCTCCTGCGGTTGCTCCTCACGGCTCACCTTTCCGCCGGTCTGGAACGAAAGGTAAGAAACAAAGCTCATGCTGGTCATCCGGCGCGTCACAGGATCGTGTGTCAGAAAGAGCTCCGAAGAAAGGTTGTTCGCCGGCTTCAGCCTCACCGACGTGTTTATGTCCGAAAAGGCCTGAGATTTGTGTCTTTCTTTATAGAGAAAGTCATAGGAAGTAGAAATGCTAAAATCCAGAAGATCGTCCAGCTTTATCACTTTGTCTTTCCATTTCAACTTTGCCTGGACACGGTTGCTCAGCGCCAGGGAAAGAAACTGACTCTTGCTCCAAGAAGTCGAGATCGAGCCGAAACTGGGAAAACGGCTCCTTCTCAGACCGAACTGGTCGACGTAACTGTACTGCGGAAAATCGGGCTGATAAGAGAATTGGAGACTGGGCGACATAGAATGCCTCAACCCGTTGAGCGGACCCAGCTTTGGCATGAAGACGCGGTAGAGTGTGGCGCTTCCTCCGACCGAGGCACTCCATACCCCCGAGCGTTCATACTTGTTTCCCAGGACATCCTTGTCGTACCAATTTTCGACGTACGAAAAACCGGGAGAAATGTTGAGCATACCAAAGAGCTTTCTTGAATCTCTCAGGTTGAAACGCGTGCTCATCCCGGTATGCGTGTCCTTGGTCGATTCGTACACTCTGGACTCCGAAACGAACATGGAAGATGCGCTGAGATACGTGCTGCTGAGCCAGGGAAGCCGACCCTTGTCCTTTCCGCCTTTGGAAGCCCTCCCGATCGTCTTGCTCTGCAAGGACAGGCTCACCCTCGGTCTTAGCTCCCATCTCTTTAGCTCGTCAATGCCGTTCGTGGGGTCAGTGTTCATGTAGTCAGTTCTGTCGTAGGCACTGGTTAGCTGGGCAGAAGCCCAGCGCTTTGTTAGAGACATCTTTGACCGAAGTATTCGGTTCACGCGCTCCTCAAAATCTCTCCCCAGTCCCCTCTCGAGTCTGTAACTCTTGTCGCTGACGAAATCCCCTTCCATCGAAAGATCCAACCCCTCCCCGAGCTTCTGAAGATGACTTCCTCTGAAGTCCCACTGAGACTTGCCGATTGCGTCATTGCGCGAATAAGAAGTGTTTACGTAGCCTGAAAGCCTGTAACGTACCTGGTAGCGCCCCTCCAGATACCCTATCCAACGCGGTTCCCTTTCGAAGTAGTCAATCCAGGCCGTCGCGTCCGCATAATCGTTGACGGCCCAGTAGTAGCCCGCGTTTCTGATAAAACGCCCCCTGTTTGAGCTTATGCCAAATTCTACTTGAGGGATCAGAAAGCCCGAGTGCCTGCCTGGTTTTATGGGAAATACAT
>Ga0315277_10011272_pt1 | contig 11276 bp, 6 predicted proteins | sample YL17G05_15_MG_FD_203695 | JGI IMG/M metagenome (GOLD analysis project Ga0315277, IMG submission 203695) | Sediment microbial communities from Yellowstone Lake, YNP, Wyoming, USA - YL17G05_15 | ecosystem: Environmental > Aquatic > Freshwater > Lake > Sediment | place: USA: Wyoming | collected...
TCCGGACAAAAAGCTCATCGTGGCGATCGCCTTCCTGGCGGGGCTCCTGATTTTTTCGTTTTTGGCTTTGCTTCTGGAATATGGGGAGAGGCAAAAAGTCAAAGCCTGATCGTCGGGCACTCCAGGCTCGACGGGACGACGTCTTCTAAGGAACACGGCCCACGGCGATCCCGGATTATCCTGCGAACAAGAGTCGGACACAGAGAGAGAAGAGGAAAAAACAGAGAACCCGAACACAAGGACTGCTCCCCTCTTGGATAGGGGAACGGGGCACCGATAGGGGTGCGGCAAGCCTTTCATAAAAGGAAAGACGCCAAGGTGCGGGCACACAGCCGGGAAATCACCGTCTTGGTCAAAGGCGCCGGTATCGTCTTCGGCGGGACGATCATCGGCGATGCCCTCAAGTATCTCTTTGAGGTGATCGTCGCCCGCAATCTGGGGCCCCAGCTGTTCGGGATCTTTTTTCTAGGCTTCACCGTTTTCAAAGTCCTGGAAAGGGTTTCCACAGTTGGCCTGCACAACGGAGTCCTGAGATATGTCGCCCTGTTTAGGGGGATCGGGGACCAGGCGCGGATAAAGGGAACCATCCTGCTCGGTCTCCGGACCGTCTTCACCGCGGCCGCGCTCATTTCCCTGCTGACCATCGTATTTTCCCGGACCATCTCTCTCCACCTTTTCCATCAGGAGAATCTGTCTTCCGTTTTGATCATCTTTGCCTTGGGGACCGTTTTTACAGCGATAACGGAAATCCTGACCTATTCTATTCAAGCCTTCCAGATCATGAAATATCCCGTCCTGGTTAGGATGATTTTCGAGCCGGGATTCCGGATTGTCCTGGTCGTTCCCGTCTTATGGCTCGGCTGGAAGCTGCAAGGCGTGCTTTTTGTATTCCTCGCCTCTCTTATCCTGGGGACATTGCTGGCTTTCTCTTATCTGCTCCGGGTTTTCCCCCTGACAAAAGACGACATCCGCCCCGTTTATGAAACCAGAAGCATTCTGGTCTTTTCCTGGCCTCTATTCTTTGTCGGCTTCCTCGACCTGTTCATCGTCCAGATCAACACCTTGATGCTCGGGAATTTCAGGACTTCTCAGGAGGTGGGGATCTACGGCGCCGCCCAAAGGACGGCTTTTCTCATACCCATCGTCCTCAATTCCTTCAATGCGATCTTTGCCCCGATGATCGCCGATCTGTATCATAGAAAAGAGCTAAAAACGCTGGAGGGCCTGTTCAAGACCGTCACCAAGTGGATCTTCACCATCAGTCTTCCTTTTTCTCTCATCCTGCTGCTGTTCGCGGGAGACATATTGACGTTATGGGGAGAGCAATATAAAGCGGGGACCCTGTGTTTGATCATCATCTGCTGCGCCCAACTGGTCAACTGCGCCACGGGTCCCGTCGGTTTTGTCATCATGATGACCGGCAACACGGTCATTAATCTCGTCAACAATATCATCGTTTTATCCATGATCATCATCCTGAATGTCCTCCTAATCCCGGGATACGGGATCATGGGGGCGGCGGTCGGATTAGCGATCGCCTTGATCATCATCAACATCATCCGGCTTATCCAAGTCTATTTCATCCTCAGGATCCACCCTTACAGGACCGACTTTTACAAACCGATTGCGGCGGGAGTGTCGGCCGTTATGGTATCATTGACCGTGGCTCACTTTTTGGGGCCCCAGATAAGCCGCCCCTGGCTGAAGCTGGCCGGACATTCGGCGGTTATTCTGCTGACCTACGTTGTCGTCTTGATCCTCTTCGGACTGGAGGAAGGAGATAAGGTCATTTTCGAAAAGCTTAAGGCCAAACTTCTTGACAGGGGAGCCTAGATGACGATAGCTCAAGGACCTCTTCCGAACAAGCCAAAGAGCCAGCCGGCGAGGAAGGATAAACTGTTCATCATGGGCTTGGATGGAGGGACCTGGGATGTCTTGAAACCCCTGATGGAAGAGGGAAAACTGCCCCATATTTCCGGATTGGCCGAGAGGGGCATCGCGGGCATCCTGAAGTCCACCGTGACCCCGGAAACCGCCTCCGCCTGGACGACTTTTCAAACAGGCGTGAATTCGGGCAAACATGGTATTTTTGATTTCTTCCAGTATCTCCCGGGCGAGTACAACCCCCTTGTCATCAGTTCCCAGATGATCCCTTGCGAAACGATCTGGCAGATTCTCAGCCGCCACGGCCGGAAGGTCATCGTGGTCAACGTGCCCATCACATACCCGGCCTATAAGATAAACGGTCTGATGGTCACCTGCCTGTTGACCCCGAGCGTGAAATCCCATTTCACCTACCCTCCGGAACTGGCCGAAGAGATCTTAGAGATCGAGAGAGATTACACCATCGTGACGACCCAGGAGGTATTCAACCGGCTCCCCTTGGAGGAGTTTGTGGACACGTTGATCTCCACGGAAGAAAAGCGGACCCGGGTGATGCTCCATCTTCTGGACAAATACGAATGGGACGCCGCCATGATCCATTTTCACTCCTCCGACCCTCTGCAGCATGCTGTTTACTGGTACATGGATAAGAGCAGCCGCTTTTTCGATCCGGAGAAGTACCTGATTATCCAGAAATACTATCGCTCCATTGACGATAATGTGGGCCGGCTGTTGAAGCATCTCAGCCCCGATACAATGAAAATCGTCCTTTCGGACCATGGCTTCTCTTCCGTATATAAGACCATAAACATCAACAATTTCCTGATGCGGGACGGCTTCATGGCCCTCAAAAGGAAAGGGCTCTTCAGCGGCAAGATCCTGGCCTTAGTCAAGCTGTTAAGGCGGATAGATGACCGCTTCATCAAAGGGCGGTTTTCTTTTGGAAAACGGTTCGCCCTCAAGGAGAAGATGCGGTTGGATAAATTTGTCGATTGGTCCAAGACGCAAGCCTGCATGATAAACGGCTGGCTCTACGGCTTCATCTATCTCAATTGTGTCGGCCGGGAAAGCCAGGGGATCATCCGTTTCGGCGAGGAATACGAAAAAGTCAGGGGTCGGATCAGGGAGAAACTGCTGGACCTGAGAGACCCGGAAACCGGGAAAAAAGCCATTCAGATGGTCCACAACAAGGAGGATATATACCAGGGGGCATTCCTGGATAGAGCTCCGGACCTGATCGTGGTCCCGGAAGACGGATATGAATTCAGCCGCAGCTTCTTGGGGAAGCCGAAGGAGGTCTTCAGCGAGAACCGGATCAAAAGAGACCACGCCGGCAATCACACCAGAGACGGGCTGTTCATTTTCGAAGGGAACGCGGTCGCTCAAGGACGCGCTTTCCCGGTAGCTCATATCGAAGATATCCTCCCGACGATATTGTTTTTTTTTGACGCTCCGATCCCCCGGTATGCGGATGGACGGGTCTTGACCGAGATATTCCGGGAAAGCTTCCGCGAAAACAAGCCTCTCCGGTTTGAGGAGGCCGAGGGGGTGAAATATTCTCCGAAGAAGGAGGAGGGGTATTCCGAGGAAGAGAAAAAAGAAATAGAAAAAAGACTCAAGGAGCTGGGGTATTTTTAAAAAGCCCCACCCATGAATAAAGCGGCCTTCCCTCGACTCTTTGTGCCCTTTATTACGACCCGGATCTCGACGGATATCGCGCTTTTCTTTGTTTTGCTGCCTCTCTGGATGATCCTGGGCATCACTCAATTCCTGGGTCCCGTCTTGATGATCTTCCTTCTTTTCAAATTGCTGCTCATAAATTCCCGGCAGGAGAGGAAGATCGTCATCCCCTTTTTCCTTGTGAGCGCCATGCTGGCCTTCTTGCTCTCCTCCTTGATCTCCGGCTTATACATCCGGGAAGATCAATGGAACCTGGTTTTTTTGCGCAATTTCGCCGTCTATGCGGGAGCCCTGTCCCTTTTCCTGGTGGTCGTCAATACAGCCAAAAACAAACAGGATCTATTAAGAATAATCGGGGGACTGAACGGGATGGTCTTTGTGGCCTGCCTGATCGGCCTGGCGGTGATCCTGGATATCATCCCCATTCAACCCGGCCTGGTGGCCCCGGTCAGCCATCTTCTTCCCGAGCATATCAGGGACAGTGAATTTTTCGATAAGATATTGCATCCGGGGTTTGGGGACTATATCCACCTCGAAATCGTCAACATCCAAGTCAAGAGAATCAATTCTGTGTTTCCCTATCCCAACATATATGCGGCGGCTTTGCTCATGGTTCTGCCTTTCCAAATTTTCCTTTTCAACACGTCGAGGGGACGGAGAAGGGCTTTAGCTCTATTGAATATCCTCCTCATTTCGATCAATCTGTTTTTTACTTATTCCCGGAGCGCCTTGTTAGCCCTCGTCTTTGGATTCTTGTGCTATAGCTTTCTCCAGGTCAAAAGGTTTCTGGGGTTTCTTCAAAGACCGACTATTATCTTCTCCACCATTCTGATTCTTTTGCTGTTCATCCTGGCATTAAGAGGGCCGCTCCTGGAATCGAAGTCGTGGAGTACGACCGTCCGGACCCTGATCTATGAAAAAACGATAGAATCGTGGACAGAAAACCCCATTTTTGGCTGGGGAACTGACCGGAACATGGAAGTCGTGGGAGAATCTCCCAGACTCCCTCCCCTGGGCTCTCATTTCTATTATTTGACCATCCTGTATCGATATGGGTTAGTCGGGCTGCTTTTCTTCTCAGCGATCATCGGAATGATTTTTGGAGAGATAAGAAAGATAATCATCTTGGCCAAGAACGAGGAATTCCTGGGAAAATTGGGCTTGTCGGCAAGCTGGGGTTTTTTTATGATTCTCATTCAGGCGGCTTTTATCGTCATGGATTTTGATATCGTCGTTCTCTTTTTGATGTGGATGAACTGGGGGATCATTGTGGCCATCAGGATGATGTTAGAGAAAAAAGACTTGACGGAAAGAGTCTCCGCACCATGAGCGGGCCTCTCTCACCTGGATTTTAGGGAAAGAGGGTTTTTTATGATTCCTGGCGCCCGGGACAAGAAAGGGAGATCCCAAAAATCTCAACCCCTCATCCTCCTCCTTGGCTGCGGCCTCGGGTTGGCCATCATCACCGGGATATCCGGGTGTCTCCTTTTTGAAAAACCGCCGGAGATCCAAAAATTCATTTTGCTTTCTTTGGATAACCTGCGCGCCGACAGGCTGGGCTGTTATGGGAATCAAAGAAACGTATCTCCTTGCCTGGATTCCCTGGCTCGGCAGGGGGCCCAATTCCTTTCGGCTTTCACTCCCTATCCGTTTACCCCGCCTTCGCATGCCTCTATGTTGACCTCTTTATATCCCTCCGTCTTCGACCTTCCCTTGGACCCGAAAATCCCGACCCTGGCCTCCCTCCTGGCGGGCCATGGCTACAAGACGGCGGCGCTGACCTCGGGTGCTTGGATGTCAGCCGGCTACGGCATTTTGAACGGGTTTGCCGAGACCGACGACCGGGTCATCGAGCTGAAGCGCCTGGAAGATAAAACCCGGAAATGGCTGGAGCAAAACGCCGACCAGAAATTTTTTCTTTTTCTTCACACCTATGCCGTCCATGTTCCTTTTGTCGCCCCGGAAAAATATTTTCGTGAGTTTGCCGACCCGGGCTATTCCGGTCCCATTCAAAATAGTGGGGACAGCACCATGGCCTTCATAAAAGAAGCCAACGAAGGAAAGATCGCCGTCTCGCTGGAGGACAGGCAGAGGATGCTGGATATCTACGACGGCCAGATCAGGATGGCCGACGACTTCGTGTATTCCCTGATAGACACCTTAAAACGGCTGGGTCTGGTCGAGAAAACCATGGTCATCATCACCTCGGATCACGGCGAGCAATTTTATGAATTTCAGCACTTTGGGCACAATTCACTGGCCCGTCCCTTCGCCGATATCTCGACCCGAGTTCCGCTCATCATTTACTGTCCCACGCTTCCCCGAAAGGGCCCGGTGGGTCAACAGATCGAGCTGGTCGATCTTCCGCCCACGGTCTTGGAGGCGGCTCAAATAGAAGCCCCCGAGACCCTTCAGGGTAAAAGTGTCTTCCCTATCCTGAGAAAACGTTACCGCCTGGGGTCGAAAAAGAAAAAAGAAGTGTTCTTCCAGATGGAGCGGTATGCCGGGGTGAGAACGGAAAACTGGAAGCTGGTCTTGGATTTTATTGCCGGAGAGAAGAACCTGTACGATCTCGAAAAGGACCCAGCTGAAAGGGAGGCCGTTTCCCGGGCATCAGCCGCTCGAAAAATGAATTCCCTCATGAATAAGCTTCGCGTCTTCCAGGAAAAAAATAACGCCCTCAAAGAAAAACTCGGGATCACCAAGATCAAATTGGCCGACGCCCTGCCTTCCGCTTCTTTGCCCTTTGACGCCCGGTCCGTCTTTCTCGCCTCCTTGGATGATTATTCATTTTCTTATAGGACAAAGGATTCCTACCAAACGGATCGCTTGCCGGGGGCGAAATCCGACTTAAGGAAGGGGAAGTTCGGAATGGGGCTGCTGTTGGAGCCCGGAACGGAGGTCCGTTTCCCTGTAGAGACTGCTCTGAGCGCGAGCTCTGGAGCCATCGAGTTCTGGTTCAAGATAAAGGAAGAGGCCCCCCAAGATCAAAAAATAATCCAGATCGATATTGTCGGCCCGGACAGCCGCCTCTCTATTCAATTCACGGTTCAATGGCAATGGGGGGGGGCGCCGCAAAAGAGAGGATTGGTCGAGATCAAGACGCAGGCGATCCCAGCTGAGTCGATCCAGTTTCCGGCCCGATTTTCGTGGAATAATTGGCATCATGTTTTCATCGCCTGGGAGGATGAAGAGGCCTTTTTGTTCATCGACGGCATTCTGGCATCTCGGGACCAGCTGAGCTCGAGCCGTCTTTTTGAGCAGGAAATGACCAAGATTATCCGGATCACAGGCCAAAACTGTATTCTGGATGAGTTGAGAGTCTCTCACTCCTCCCGTTTGTCTCATGTCCGAACCAACAAGGCGAAGCTGGACAAAGAGGCGATCGAGCGTCTGAAGGCACTGGGTTATGTGGGCACTAAGGAACAATAGCCTCTTCCGGTGAAAAGCTTGATCTCTCCCCTTTAAAAAAACCCCGGGACCGGCTGTTTTGACAGGGGCAACCGGGGGGCAGCCTTTTAACCGGCTTCTCGAAGAGGGGGACCGATTTAAGAAAGAGAAAAAGGAAGCCCGTCTAAATTCTTGAGGATTTGGAGCCCAAAATCGGGTATTATAAGGGATGGATGATGACGCTCAGAGATGAGCGGGCATTCCATACTGAGAGGAGGTCTAGGTCAATCGGATCCTCACGGGCATGAACCGGCCGCGGACCAAAGAAAGAAAGCGAAAGACGCCGTTTTTTATGAGCCGAGATATACAGAATGCCGCAATTTAAAAAGTTGCTGAGTTTCGCCTGCCTTCTCTTGACCGATATCCTGGCGTTGTTGTCCTCCTTCCTGTTGGCCCACCTGTTCAGAAGCCAGGTCGTGCCGCACTTCACCTCGGTCCCACAATATGCTCCTCTGCCTCTGGAAATCCAGCTCAAATACGGTTTCCTGTTCGGAGCCTTGATCGTGATCTTCATTTTTTCCCTAGAAAGACTCTACACCAAGAGATTTTCGTTCTGGGATGAAGTGAAGCACCTGTACAGAGGTCTGGTCTTTTCTTTTGTTCTCTTGATGCTGTTTGTTTTTCTTTCCCGGGGCTACACGCAGTTTTCGAGGGTGGTCATCATTTCGGCCTGGATATTAAGCCTCATCCTTTTTCCTATCTACAGGCGCATAGCGAAGACCATGCTGGTGAAATTAAACCTGTGGAAAAAGAAAGTGCTCATCCTGGGCACCGATGAAACGGCCCGGGCGATCGCCAAGGGGATAAGGGCCAACCCGACGATCGGCTACAATATCATCGGCTTTCTCAGCACCGATAAAAAGGATACGGGCCGGTTCCTGCTGGACGATTTGAAGGTCATCGGTGAAGTGGCCGAAGTGGAAGACTGGGGCAAAAAGTCGGGTCCTCTGGATATCATCATCAGCCTGCCGGAGATCGATCAGCCGACCATGATCGAGCTGGTGGAAACCAGCGAAAAGGTGGCCGAAACCATAAAGATCGTTCCCAGCATCGGCAACATATTCACGATCGGGGTGGATGTGGAGACGTTCGGGGATGTCCTCTCGCTCTCGGTGGCCCGGAATCTGATGAAGCCGTGGAACATCTACCTAAAGATAATCATCGAACTGGCCCTGACGGCCGTGTTGATTGTTGTTTTTTCGCCTCTCTTATTGATCATCGCTCTGGCCATCAAAGCCGAATCCCGAGGCCCCGCCCTGTTTCTTCAGGAAAGGCTCGGGGAGAACGGCCATAATTTCCGGCTGATCAAATTCCGCTCGATGTATGAAAACGCGGATTCCAAGTTCAAGGATTATCTGGAGGAGAATGCGGACGCCCGGACAGAATGGCAGGAATACCAGAAACTCAGAAACCATGATCCCCGAGTGACCAGAGCCGGGAAGATCTTAAGAAAATACAGCCTGGATGAACTGCCTCAATTGATTAACATCCTTAAAGGAAATATGGCTCTGGTGGGGCCGCGACCTTACCTGCCCCGGGAGAGAGAGGCGATCGGAAAAAGCTATGACCTCATCCTGCGGGTCAAGCCCGGCATCACCGGTCTCTGGCAGGTCAGCGGAAGAAACATCCTGCCCTTCAAACAGCGACTTCTTCTGGACGAATATTACATCAGGAATTGGTCTTTATGGATGGATCTGGTGATCTTGATCAAATCCGTGAAGGTTTTCTTTTCCAGAGAGGGAGCCTTTTGATTGCCTTATTCAGAGGACCAGAAAACAGCTCAAAAAGACGGCTGGTCATCCTGTCCTTGTCCTGCTTTTATCTTCTTTCCCTCGGCTTTTTTTATTGGAAATATGTTCCGCTGATCAAAGCTTTTCAACTGGCCCTTGTGCCTGTCCTTTTGGTTACGATCGCCTTGACGGCCGCCCGGATCCGGCTGGGGATCCTCTTTTTTGTCTTTGCTTTTCCCTTGATCAACGGTCTCCCCTATCTATTCGGGATCTACGAGGAAATCCCCCACGCTCCTCTGGCCCTGGTCCTTTTCCTGGCCTTTTTTCTGGGCGGGATGCTGCATGAGGCTTTCTCCGGCCCGACGAGGGGCACCCCAAGCCCCATTTTCAGACCGCTCGGTTTTCTTTTTTTGATCATCGTTGTCTCGGCCGTCGTGACATCTCTCCGGTATGCGAATTTCTTCCCTTTTCTCGCCGGCACCCCCCGCGAGCTGGCGGTCAATGTCAATGAGGTCAGGGCAGGCGGAGCGGTGATGAGCGTCCTCTTCAACTTTTTGAATTACGTCACCGGTTTTCTCTTTTTTGCCCTGCTGTTCCGTTCCCTGAGATCAAAAGAATTCGCCAAGACGCTGCTCATCACTTTGTCCATTTCGGCCTGCGTCTTTTTGATTTTTTCGATGGTCCAAAGGTTCTGTTCTCCCGCTCTGGGCAATACTCCGTTGTGGACCGGGCTCGGCCGGATCAACTCGACTTTCAAGGACCCCAATTCGTTTGGAGCCATTTTGTCGGCCGCCTTGCCCCTGTTTCTGGGCTTGGCCATAGCTTCCGACAGGGGGTTACGGGTGTTTTTTTCAGCCTTGTTCCTTCTGGGCCTTTCGGTATTCCCATTCACCGGCTCCAGGAGCGGTTTCCTGGGGCTGGGTTTTTCGCTCCTGGTATTCCTGCTTTTGATACTCAAGGAGAAGAGGCTGAAGGACAAGAAAAAGCTGATCTATATGGTCGTCCTCCCCCTGATTGTGGTCGCGCTCATCATCTCCTTTTTCATTTTTTACCAAAAGTCAAACCTCCACCAGAGAATGGAGCTGAGTCTGGACCTGTTCGGAAAAGAGGGATCATTGAGCCATCTCTTCACCCAAAAAATAGAATTCTGGCGGGCCGCTTTGCAGATGGTCAAGGAATATCCGCTGTCGGGCGTGGGCTTGGGCGCCTATATCATCGAAATGCCGAACTATCTGAAGCAGATGAACCTGCCGTTCCGGCACACGGATTCAGCGGAAAACTATCTCCTCCAGGTCCTTTCCGAGCTCGGCCTCATCGGGCTCTTCCTGTTTTTTTGGATTTTCCTGGAGATCGGCAGGGCCGCCAAAAGGAGCTGGGAAGAATCGCCATTCCAGGGCCGGGATAAATTCATCCTCGCCGGCGCTGTCTCCGGGTTGGCGGCCATGCTCGTGAACTCTGTTTTTCACAGCTACATCGGAAGCTTTGAGGTCAAGTATTTTTTCTGGCTCTTGGCGGCGCTGGTGATGTTCGGCGCTCCCCGCCAAAAAGAGTCTCCGGCCGGCGCTCTAAAGAGACCGGGACGGAGGATTTTTGCCGCCCTGGCTGTCGTGGCCTTTGCCGCCGTTCATCTAGGGAATTCTTGGCATTCCCTGTCTATCGAAGAAAGACGCGAAAGATTCGGCTGGGCTCAAGACTTCGGGTTTTACAAGCCGGAGAGCGACCACCGGGGATTCCCGTTTCGCTGGGCGCGAAAACAGGCCGGACTGGCGATCGACAGTCGGGACAGAAACCTTATCATCCCGATGAACGTCTCTCATCCGGATGTGGCGGAGCATCCCGTAAAAGTCAGGGTTTTCTTGTCCGATCGATATTTTCGGGGGAAGAGGCTGCTCGAGGAGGTGGTGTTCAGCAACAGCGGATGGATGGATAGGGAGTTCATTCTGCCCGAGTCCCCGGACCAATGCTCTTACCTCATCTTCGACTCGGACCGCGAGTGGCAGCCCCTGCAGCATTCCGGCGTTCCTGATCCGAGATGGCTGGCCTGGGCCAGGGGAGACATCTGGTTCCAGTACCCCAAAGAACTGGCGGCCGAGAGAATCGCGGGAATTCAAAAAATCCCCGTCGAAAACTGGCAGGGGAAATGGAAGGATAGGCTCTCCGCCGGAGGAACGAGTTTCCTGAAGTTCCAGAGCCCATCCGGAGAGGCCGCCTTTCGACTTCAGATCAAGGGACAAAAGGCCTTTGGCCTGGGGCCTTACATCGTGGTGAGGCTGAATAACCGGATCATCGGCCGAACCGTGATCACGAATGAGGGCTGGACTTCATTGATTTTTGAAGCGCCCGTAGAAAAGGGAGAGAAGACGTTCAGCGTAGAGTATACGAACGATATCTACCGGCCCGACCTGGGCCAGGACCGGAATGTCTTTCTGGGCGATGTGGAGATTCTCTCTCTTCACCCAAAATCCGGAAGCTAGTGCTCCTCAGCGGATGCCGGGTTTTGCCGCAAACCCCATTTCGATCCCGCACCCTTCC
>Ga0315277_10011273_pt1 | contig 11276 bp, 9 predicted proteins | sample YL17G05_15_MG_FD_203695 | JGI IMG/M metagenome (GOLD analysis project Ga0315277, IMG submission 203695) | Sediment microbial communities from Yellowstone Lake, YNP, Wyoming, USA - YL17G05_15 | ecosystem: Environmental > Aquatic > Freshwater > Lake > Sediment | place: USA: Wyoming | collected...
GAAAGAACTGGCCCAGCGGATGAGCCAGGCGTCGGTTTCGATCAAGGCCAAGGCGAACGAACTGGGGCACCTTTTCGGGTCGGTGACCGAAGAGCACATCGCGGAAGCGCTCGCGGCGGAAGGGTTCCCGGTGAAGCCGGAGCAGGTGGCGCTGGCGGCGCCGATCCGGACGCTGGACAAGTTCCGAGTGCCGATCCGGCTGGCGGAAGGGATCGAAGCGCAAGTGGACATCTGGGTGGTGCCGGCGTAGCGGGCCGTGGGGTGTGCGGCCGGAAGTCCCCTGCCCCGCGCGAGGCGACCGTGCCGAGATTGCTTGCAAGTCCGCGCCCGATCCGGTATAAGCCGGGCGCATGCTGGGACTCCTGGACCGGGTGTACCATGCCGGACGATTCGCTGGCCGATAAAGCCCTGCCCCACAGCATCGAGACCGAGATGGCGGTTCTCGGTGCGATGATGATGGAACCGGAGGCGATGGGGCTCTGCCTGGAATACCTCGACGAGGACTGTTTCTATCATCCCGCCCACCGCACGCTTTTCCGATTCCTCAAGACGGGATTCGAGAACAATCGGCCGCTGGACGGCGTACTGCTGGAACAGGCGCTCCGCGACGCGGGGCAACTGGACGAGATCGGCGGCCGGCAATACCTGGTGGACGTGTACAACAGCGTGGCGTCGGCCGCCAACGCCGAATACTACGCCAAGGTCGTCAAAGACAAGTCGCTCCTCCGGGGCCTCATCCAGGCCGCGGGGGATATCCTCCGCGACGCGCGCACGGCGGGCGACGACGTGGACAACGTCCTGGACCGCTCGGAACAGCGCATCTTCGAGGTGACGGAGCGCAAGACCGTCGGAGAAGCGGCGGACGTACGCTCGATCCTGAGCCAGGTGATGCAGTCGCTCGACCTCCAGGGCGGCCGCGCGGTCACGGGCCTCGAGACGGGGTTCTACGAACTCGACGACCTGACGCGGGGCCTTCAGGACGGAGAAATGATCGTGCTGGCGGCAAGGCCGAGCGTCGGCAAAAGCGCCCTGGCCCTGAACATCGCGGAACACGTGGCGGTGGACCTCGAGAAACCGGTGGCGTTCTTCAGCATCGAAATGAGCCGCGAGGCGCTTGCGCTGCGGCTGCTTTCGTCGCGGGCGCGGGTGGACGGCCAACGGCTGCGCAAAGGGACGCTCTCGAACGACGAGGCCGCGAAGGTGCGCGACGCAGCGTCGCGGCTCTATGAGGTGCCCCTCTACATCGACGACACGCCGGGCCTGCGCATTATCGACCTGAGGGCGAAGGCGCGGCGGCTGGTGGCACGGCACAAGATCGAGCTGATTATCGTCGACTACCTTCAGTTGATGACTAGCGGACAGCGGGAAGAGAACCGGCAGGTCGAGGTGTCGAATATCAGCCGGGGCCTGAAGTCGCTGGCGCGCGAACTCCACCTGCCGCTGTTGGCCATCTCGCAGTTGAGGCGCGAAAGCGAGGAACGGAACCTTCCACGCCTGAGTGACCTGCGCGAGTCGGGCGCCATCGAGCAAGACGCCGACGTCGTGATGTTGCTGCACCGCGAGGAGATGCGGCACCGGCCGGGGACGGCCGAGTACCGGGAAGCCCAGGGCAAGGCGGACCTGATCATCGCGAAGCAACGCAATGGGCCCGTGGGGATGATTTCGCTGACGTGGATGTGGCAGTACACGCGGTTCATGCCCGCGTCGCCGCGCGAGGGTCCGGGGCCGGCTGAGGCGGCGCCCTACGGAGCGGCGGGCGTGGCGGCAGGCGAAGAAGACCAAGAGCCGTATTAGACCCCGGAGGGGTGAGCGGTCGACCGCCGCATAAGGCGAATCCAAAGGCCGCATCGTGAGAATGCCGGCGATGCCGAAAGAGATTGGGCTTGACGGGAGCCGTTCACACCCGATAAGATAAGTACAGGATCGCGGGGTGGAGCAGTCAGGTAGCTCGTCGGGCTCATAACCCGAAGGTCGCAGGTTCGAATCCTGCCCCCGCTACCAGATGTCGAAAACGGTCGCCGCAGGGCGACCGTTTCTTTTGCGCCGACCGCCCAGGCGCAACGAACGGGGCAGGATGAGAACCTGCCCGGCGGCGCAGCCGACGGCTCGCAGGGGCGACGCCACCGGCGCCGCGCAGCGAATCCTGCCCCCGCTATCCGAAAAGCATGAGGACTTGGGCACCGTGGGTGCCGGGACCTCCCCCTCTCGGCCGTCAGTTCCGTATTCCTGAAAAGGGCCGTGTCCTTTCTTCGAACAATCGGCTATTCGGATTGTTCGCGAGGAAAGTCGCTGGGTGCGCATGAGTCCGGGGCCCGGAAGGCCTGGAAAAGCGCACCAAAAGCCTGCCACAATGACAGGCACAGCCTCGTGAGGCGCCCGGGGGCCATACAAGCCGACAACCGCAGTGGACACTTGACATTGGCCTGGACGAAATCTATTAATACAAAGGGGGAGGTGGAATCGGGGCATGCATTGGCCCAAGCGGAAAGGAATCCCGCCGGCCGAGACGGCGAGGCGGCTGGAGCGGAGAGGCCGTGAAAGAAGGACCGTGATGGCCCGTTCGAGACGCAAGGCATTCACCCTGGTCGAGTTGCTGGTGGTCATCGTCATCCTCGGTATGTTGCTGGCGCTGCTGGTCGGCGGCATCCAGTCGGCCCACGAGCACGCCATCTACACCCAGTGCAAGTGGAACCTGCACCAACTCTGGCAGGCGTTGCAGGTCAACGAGACGCCGGGGTTCCCGGACCCGAAGAGTTGGACGCTCACCGTTTCCGAGAGCGAGGCGGCGCCCTGCCTGGCGTGCCCGAAGAATGTCTATGCGACATCATCCTACACGCCCGAGCGTCCAGGCTCGTCGGGCACCGTGGAGCTAATTGCCCCGCCGCCGTCGGTCGAGTTTGACAAGATCGAAAACGCCACGCAAATCTGGTACTTCATCGAGCGGGAGAACTACACGCTGCCCTCCGACGTGACCGTGGATATCTCGGTGCCCGGCGCCTATAGTGGTAACTTTACCAAAACGTCCTCCACGATCCCCGCGGGGACGTGCGTCAACTCCATGTTCCTCTTCTATGACGTCCCCGGAACAGCCCGCAGCGACACCAGCGGGTGGATTAGGATGAGCAACAAGATCCTCGGCATCATCTGCGTCAACAATAGCCTCAACAAGACCGACGCCGTCCTCGGGCGCCCCGGAACCATATACCCCACCAACAAGAATAATCGCGGCTTCGAGGGCGGTGGCGAGGAGCAGGCCACCCTTTTGGACGACCTTCGCACCTTCGTCATCGTTCAGTTCTCCACCACCACCGCCGACGAGAACGTCCGCATCCTGACGGAAGGCGGCGGCGCGGAGGGATCCAGTTACGGCATGAACAACCAGATCAAGTCGACCGGCTCGTCGCCGGGGCAGATTCTGCTTCTCGAATACAGCCGGTCGACGGCGGATGTGGACGGCCTGAACGCGGACGGCGTGTCCCAGGACGACGATTTCTACGACGAAGTCGCCCTGCGCCACTTCGGGCTGGTCAACGTGCTCTTTGTCGAGGGCAACGTCGAAAGTTTCTCGCCGGAAGAAATCGACCCCCGGTACCACCCCAACCTCTGGAAACCTTAGCCGGCGAGGCCGACGACCCCCGGCCCCTGAGCCCGACACAACCCGCGCTGCCCGTGGGGGTAAAGGGGCACTGTGCGCCGAAGCCGGAATTCCGCCCTCCGTCACCGTCCTTCCCGCTTCCTCGCGCCAGTTCCCGGCCGTACCGTACCACGCATGAAATATGCGGACTAATCCCGGGAGCGCCCTTGCGGGGGGTTTCCCATTCTCCAAGAGTCCGCCTTGCGGGGCGGAAGGGGCCTTCGGAGGCCTGGAAGGGGCTTTTGGGCGCCCTAATGGCCCGAATTCGGCCCGAAACGCGGGTTTTTGGGGTCAGGCCGGCCGGTCGGGATTTGGACGCTGGACGGCTGCGTTTCCGGTTTCTATGATGAGAATAGAGGTGGTGGCGTGCACGGGTGGAGACACGTCGGGTCCCGGCGCGCCGGGAGCGGCGCGCTCGCCGAGGCGAGTCCCCGGCGGAGAGACGGTGAAAGGAGGACTGTGATGGACCGTTCGAGACGCAAGGCTTTCACGCTGGTCGAGTTGCTCATTGTCATCGTCATCCTCGGCCTGTTGGTGGCGATGCTCGTCCCCTCGCTGCGGGGCGTCTGGGATCGGTACAAAATGACGCGATGCCAGACGAACCTCTCTCACATCTACCAGGCGTTCCGGCTTCGGGCGGCGGACGAGGCGATGGGCGTCGCACAAGCCTACCCAGTGGCGGCGTGGACGACGGCGCTGCTGCCTTACCTGGAGAACGACACCGGCCAATTCTTCTGCACGGAGACCTCGGAAGGGGAAGCCACTCTCGGCCGGCCCATCACCGACCTGGTCGAGTTCCGCTCGGTGGTCGGCGGCAGCACGTGGACGACGCAACTGGAGCCGGGACCGTACATGCTGAAACTCTCAGACACCCAGTGGAACACGGCCCGCGGCATGGGCCTCCTCAGCAACGCCGGTTCCGCCGACCACATCAACACCAACCACCCCGAGTTCAACACCTACGTTCCCGACGGACAGCCGCACATCTACTGGCTTTGCATGGAGGATATTGGCGGCGACAATGACTTTAAGGACGTCATGACCCGGGTGACGGACACCCGCGACGGGTTCGTCACCCTGGAGAGCATCTCCGGCACCACCAACCGCACGAACACCCTCATGAACAAGGAGGTTCCGGGCGAGGAATACTACCGTACCGGCGGCAACCAGTGGGACTTTTCCCCGGCCAGGACGGTCAGGTTGGACGTGGGGGGGTTGGTGGCGGAGGCGACGAGTTACGGCATGAACGAGTACGCCATCGACAAGGTTACGAGCGGGAAACTCATCCGCCGCGGCGTCGGCGGCGCCGGCGGAAAGATTCTCGTCCTGGACTATTCGCGCTATGTCGCCGAGCCCGACAAACCAGACGACTGGACCAACAAGGTCTTTGACCCGGATAAGAGGGGCGTGCCGAATTTCGCCCGCCACTTCGGGCAGGCGAACATCCTGTTTTCGGACGGGTCGGTCCATCCCGAGCGGCCGGAAGATATCGACCCGATTAAGGCGACCGTCGCGAATAAATGGTGGATGCCTTGAACCCTGGCCGACGGGGCGGCCCCGGCGCGCTCGCCACGGCGAGTCCCCGTCGGAGAGACGGTGAAAGGAGGACCGTGATGGCCCGTTCGAGACGCAAGGCCTTCACCCTGGTCGAGTTGCTCATTGTCATCGTCATCCTCGGCCTGTTGGTGGCGATGCTCGTCCCCTCGCTGCGGGGCGTCTGGCAGCGGTACGGTATGACGCGATGCCAGACGAACCTCGCTCACATCTACCAGGCGTTCCGGCTTCGGGCGGCGGACGAGGCGATGGGTGTCGCACAAGCCTACGCAGTGGCGACGTGGACGACGGCGCTGCTGCCTTACCTGGAGAACGACGCCGGCCAATTAGTCTGCCCGGAGGCTTTGGAGGTGCAGATCGGGGACGCCGCTCCCAGCCGGCCCCTCACGGACCTGGCCGAGTACAAGAACGGCGCGCGCATCACGATACTCGATGCCGGGCCGTACATGCTCAAACTCTCGGTGACGCAGTATAATAAGATCGTCAGCTTGGGCCTCCTCATCAACGACGGCGCGGCCACCGACATCAAAACCAGGTACCCCGAATTCGCCACGTTCGTTCCCGACAGCACGCCGAACGTTTGCTGGCTCTTCCTGGAGGACGGCGGTGGCTGGGACTATAATGACGTCCAGACGCGGGTCACGAACAACAGCGACGGGACCATTACCGTGGAGTGTGTCTCCGGCTGGACCGCCGGCACGTCCTACCTGATGGACAAGTTGACGGGCGAGGTCCTCGCCACCTGTAAAGGCCTGCCGATGCCCTATAAGGGGCCGTTCGTGCTGGGAGTTGCCGGGGGGGCCGCGTCGTCGAGTTACGGCATGAACGAGTACGCCATCGACAAAGTTGATACAAACGGGAAACTCGTCCGCGGCGGCGTCGGCGGCGCCGGCGGAAAGATTCTCGTCATGGACTATCCGAGACTGGAAGCGAAGACCACCGACATCTGGACCGACACGTTCTTTGACCCGTCCACCCCCCCAGCGGCGTGCCGATCTTCGCCCGCCACTTCGGGATGGCGAACGTCTTGTTTTCGGACGGCTCGGTCCACCCCATGCGGGTGGACACCATCAACCCGCCTCCGGAGGACATCAACCCGTTTACACCGACCGCCGCGATGAAATGGTGGACGCCTTGAATCCCTGGCCGACGGGGCGCGTGCCGCCGCCGGCCGACGTGAGGTAAAGGACGGAGGACACAAAATGGCATATCGTGGTGTCAGGCTGGTGGTGCTTCTGGTTATTGCCGGCGTGCTGGCCACGCTCGTCGTCTGGCGCGCGACGCGGAAGGAGCCACTCGGCGGCGGACCGGCGCCGCGCGATCCGGACACGGCCCGCGTCGAGCAGTACCGGCGCGAGGGGAACCTGGAAGCCCTGGCCGGCGAGGCTGACGACCCCCGGCCCGAGGTGGCAACGCGCGCGGTCCGGGCGATGGGATCCCTCGGCCCGGCTGCGGTCCCTCATCTGGAGCGGCGCATCGCGGACGCTCGGCCGGAAGTTCGGGAGGCGGCCGTCGTCGCCTGGGGCAGGGCGGCCGGCGACCGTCGTCCGGAGATTGTTGCGGCCGCGGCGCGAACGGATCCGTCGGTCGTCGTGCGGGCGACCGCCGTCTCGGTCCTCGGCCAGGTTCGGGCCGTCAACGAAATGGAGACGCTGATTGCGGCCCTCGACGACCCGGACCGCATGGTGCGGGTCCGCGCGTCGGCCTCGATCGAGCACATCCTCGGACGCCGCTACGAGGTTTACCTGGACGACCCGCCGGGTTCCGATCGGCGCCGCGAAGCGGTGGAGAACGTCCGGCAAATCTGGGCCGAGGAAGGGCAGCTCGCCCGCGACTACTACGCGGCCAAAAAGGCCGCGGGGGAACGCTGAGAGATTTCCGGATGCGGCGAGAGGCAAAGCGATGGGCTGTCCTGGGCGCCTGCCTCTTGGCCGCTGTTGCCGCAGGCTGCTCGGACCCTGCCGCCCAACTCAATTCGGACGACCCCGCTGCACGCATCGAGGTGATCCGTTCGCTCGCGCAGCAAAGGACCGACGCCGCGGCGGACGAGATCGCACGGACCGCAGCGCAGGCTGACGAGGCGACCGCCGGTGAGGCGGTGCGCGGCCTGGGGCGCATCGAGACGCAGCGCGCCCTCGGCGCCCTGGTGGCGGTGGCGGAAGGCGACGCGCGCCCCCAGGTGCGCACCGAGGCGGTGGTTCAACTCGGCTACCGGCGGGATGCCCGCGCCGCCGAATCGCTGCGGGGGGCGCTGCGTTCGGCCCCGGATGCCCAGGTTCGTGCCGCGGCCGCCGCGAGCCTCGGAAAACTCGGGCGCCTCCAGGACGTGGAACTGCTGGTGCAGGCGGCCGAGACGGACCCGGACGTCGCCGTGCAATGTGCGGCCGTCCGGGCCGTCGAGCGCGTGGTGCGGCTGGAGTTTCTTTACGATCCGACGGCACCGGAAGCCGAGCGGCGAGAAGCGATCGCACGGGTGCGCAGCCGGGCGCTGCGGACGGCGGCGGTGATGGGCGAGGCCCGGAAGGAACCGGGGGGCGGGCCATGAGGAAGCGCGGCTTCGCGCTCGTCGAGTTGTTGGTCGTCATCGTCATCCTCGCCCTCTTGCTGGCGCTGCTGTTTCCGGCCGTCTCGGGCGTCTGGCAATCGGCCCTGATGACCAGGTGCCAGCAGAACCTGAAGCACATCTTCGAGGCGCAAAGCGCCTGGCGAGCCGAACACGATTCGCTCACCTTCGCCGGCGACCTGGGCTGGCAGGGAACGCTGATGCCCTACGTCGGGAACCAGCAGAGCGTCTTCATCTGCCCGTGCTCGCCGACGATGGGAGGCGTGACGATCGCGCCGCAGGCGCCTACGGTGGGGTTCAGGATCCTTGCGCTTCCGGGCGCCACTTACGACGGGGAAGGCAAGGGGGGCCTCAGCCGCAGCGACTACCCCGTCGTCATCCCGCTGGACGAGAGCAATATCTTCGTTCAGAAAAAACCTCGAGACGACGGCTCGAGCCGGTGGGAACTGGACGACGGCGAGCAACCCCGCGGCGCCGCCAAGCACGCCGACGACATCTTCATCATCGTTTACTATCGCGACGGCATGCCGTACAAGGCGTCCAAACCGAAAAACAATGGTAGCGGTTCCGAGAAGGAGTACCGGTACGAGTTCCTGGTCAACGGGAATGTCATCGTGGCGGACTGGCAAGCCATGGCGCTCCATGCGGAGGTCCCTATTCCCGGCGGGGGCGCCTCCAGCCTGACGGGCTACGGGCTCAGCAAGGGGACGTACCAGGCGCTCGCGGGAAAGGTCAACCGGGTCGACCGCGCTCAGTTCTTGGTCCTCGACTACCCGAAACCCGTCGCGGATTACAACAACGAGGTGGGTGACAACGACCGGTGGAACCAGTATTTCATCGTGGACCCCGCCACGTGGGAAAAGACCCGGCAGAGCGGGGGGTTCGGAACGTTCATCGACCCGGCGGCCACGTGGCAGAACTTCCAGGCCCTTCGGCATTTCGGCAAGGCGAACATCCTCTTTTGCGACGGCCGTGTCAGGGCCTTGGGGCCGGAAGACCTGTACGAAACCAACCCCGCGTGGCGGTGCGCGGAGAACCGGTAGGAAGCATCGCCGCTCGCCACGTCGAGTCGCCTGCCGGCCACGGCACCCTGGCAGGGCGAGCCTGCCGTGGCTCGACCGCGAGCCGTAGCCGTGCCAGGGCGGCGACCGGCCGGCGGACGATCCTCCATCACAACGCGCTGGACCTTCTGACGATGGCTGAGTTGTCCGCTCACATCCTCGAGGCGTCCGCCTGAAGTCTCTGTTGCGTCGTCTCGCCATCCGCCCAAACCCCGGGGTCCCCGGTGTTCCGAGCGCCGGCGGTCTATGCCGGTTGTGCGGGTTATGCGTTTTGTAGGGACGCCTATACGGAGTGTGTCGGTTGGAGGGGCCGTAACGTCGGCGATGCAATCCGCGCGGCGCGTTGATTTGCGGATGCGGGCCGGCGCCAGAGCGTAAGTCCGCCCTCCACAGATTGTTATGCGTGCCTTGTGCCCGACGCACGGGTGCGCGTGTTGTCCGGCGGGGCGTCGGTCGGCACAGACGGCATGCGCGTCACAGGCGGCGCACCCCGCACAGACCGACGCGCGACCCCGCGTGGCGCGGCCGCGGCGTGTGCCGGCAACTATTTTGCGCGGGCGGCCGAAGTTCGGCACGGTTTTTGCGTGGAGAAAGGCGGGCACCTGTTGCGTCCCGCCTGGGCCCCTACCAGGTGGGGACGCCAAGAGGGGAGAAGGAACATGGACGAAGCGGCTCTTCGTGAAAAGATCGGCGAGATTCTGTCGGAGGCCCAGGGCGTTCCGGCGGTGGCGGATCCGAGCGCCGCTGGACCCCGGCCGGGTGAACAACCGCATCCTTCCGGGTTGAGGCGTGAGATGGCAGCGCTGGAGGACAGCCTGGATCACCTCCGCCTGGCCATCAAGTACCTGGTGTTCGACCTGGAAGCGACGAAGCGGGAGAACCGTCTCTTGCGGGAGTTGCTGGACTAGCGCACAAGCCTTTGACGGCCGGCACCCCGCGCCGGAGACATGTCTTTCACATCCGACGCCGCCGTGTGAGAGCCACGGCGGCTGAAGTGGCAAGAGCAGACCCGTAGATAACTCGTGTCATGTGCCGCGCCGACGTCGGAAGTAAGCCGCCGGCGCCAGAGGGGAACCGCTGCGGCGGTTATTGACAGGCCTTGCCGCAGGAACGGGGCCTTTGACATACGAGCCTGTGAAGTAAAGGGGAGAACGGTTTCCGGGCCCGCGACACGCGGCGCCCGGGCGACCGCGAGAGCGAAGGAGGTGTGTGATGAAAAGCACGACGACATGGATAGGGGTTGGGCTGATGGTGCTGGCCGCAGCGGGCGCCGCAAGGGCGGATTGGATGCAGGGCGACCCGTACAAGATGCACTATCCCCAGTATCCGGACCCGAACGGCTGGGACATTGACATGAAGAACTACGTTCTGGCGGACGACTGGCTCTGCACCCAGACGGGTCCGGTGAAGGACATCCACTTCTGGTACTCGGTGCAGGGGGACAGCGAACTTACCAACCCGATCCCGCCGCCGCACTTCACGACCGTCAGCGTGAGCATTCATAATGACATGCCGGTCGGGCCGGAGGGCTTCAGCATCCCCGGCAATTTGAAGTGGGATGCGGTGTTCACGAACGTGGTGCTCAACGGGCCCTTCAGCGGCAACCAAGGCTGGGACTTGCCGATACCGAACCCTGAAGGAGTGGTGTTGTGCAAGCCCAATGACCACGTCTGGTACTGGCAGGTCAACATCACCAATATCGCGGACCCGTTCATCCAGGTGGCGGACAACATCTACTGGCTGGACCTCCAGGTTCAGGGGCTGACCGACGGCCTTCAGATCGGGTGGAAGACGACGCAGGATCAGTACCGGGACTACGCGGTGTACCAGAACGCCGCGGCGCCGGGCGGATGGAGCCAGATCGCGGTCTGCGCCAATAATGAGCTGACGGACCTGGCGTTTGTGATCACGCCGGAGCCGGCGACGCTGGCGCTGGTCGGGATCGGCTTGGCCGGCCTCGTCGCACGTCGCCGCAGTCGGTGAGTTGAATGCGGGGTCCCGCCCGGCGCGCGTTGCGGGGGTTGGGAGCGCCGGGCGGGAAGGTCTGCCCGTGCTGCGGGGATAGACGGATGCGCGGGCGATAGGCGGGGATGCGGCCTCGGAGCGAAAACTCCGGGGCCGCCCTCATTCCACGGGGGGGCGCGCGGATGGCCACGCCACGGCGCCCCCGGTGTATTCACCGGGAGGAATGACGGCACCCCCGGTGTATTCACCGGGGGCTAAATAAACGGCGCGCGGGGGGGGGCCGAATCGGCTCAAGGGAGCCCGCCGGCGGCCCGATAAGACCCTGTGCGGGGTGCTGCGGCGTCCGGGCGTCCTGCGCGGAAAAAGAAAAAATGGTGCTTGACACGGCCGGGGCGCATGGTATACTGTTGGTTGGGGTATGGGTGGTACGCCACTCCAGGGACCTCGCTCGCGGTTCACGCCGCGGGGTTCCGAAAAAGTGAAAACGACCTCATCAGGG
>Ga0315277_10011274_pt1 | contig 11276 bp, 25 predicted proteins | sample YL17G05_15_MG_FD_203695 | JGI IMG/M metagenome (GOLD analysis project Ga0315277, IMG submission 203695) | Sediment microbial communities from Yellowstone Lake, YNP, Wyoming, USA - YL17G05_15 | ecosystem: Environmental > Aquatic > Freshwater > Lake > Sediment | place: USA: Wyoming | collected...
GGACTAAACGTGACGAGCTTTGGTTGGAAGACCCAGAAACGGATGAGGTCATGAACTCCGAGGTCTCAGACTTCGTGGATTTCCTTTGATTTTTGAAGGTTTGTGCTGTAGTGGTTGACGCATGTCAGATCATCCTGAGAAGCATTTCACTGGCTACTTGCAGTCCTGGACCGAGTCGGAGCGTGGTTGGGGGAATCGTCCAGACGGACACACTTTGTACATCACCTTGGGGGCTCGGAAGGCTCATCTGGAGAAGGATGCGGCAGAAAGGGGGGTCGAGATCCCCCACACGTACTCATTCCCTGACGGTGAGCCCAAGCTGGTCCGAATCACGGAAGATGCTGCGGATCGGATTGCGGCGAGCGAAGGCAAGTGGATTTGGGCACACATCAAGGACATCATCCTGTGAGCTACATCCCGGGCAACCATTTCCGCGTCTCCGCCACACGAGAGGCAGACGGTAGCCTCAGCATGCCTCGTATCTACTCGAAACGATTCCGATTCAGAGCCCCTACGGACGCCCCGACCGCCCTTCTTCAAGATGAAGAGCTGGTCGAGGTCTTGGCTTACCTTGACGGGGCTGTCATCGTAATTGCGCATCGGACAAGCGAAGTTGGCTGGCTCGGTTAGGGTTTTGAGCTACCTTTGGTTCAGAGGTAGCAACACAGACGACGTGTGTGTGACTAGGTGACACGGAGCGAAAGGATGGCTTGGCCCTGACCGGTGACGGTTGGTATTTTGTGCGCCAAGCGAGATGGGTTGAAATCCCAGGCAAAAAAGACGTGGGCTCATGATCCACGTGCGTCTCAATGGGTCCTTCACCATAGCGCCCCCCAGCCTTCCAGGGGGACGTGGGCAGCTCCACAGTCGGTAAAACTCCGACCTACCTCGCTTTTTTCTAGTTCAGAACCTGTTCGACTCAGCGTTACTTAGGGAAAGAGAGGTCCCTATGGCAACCAAGAAGTCCGGGTTTGAGATGTCGATTGAAGAGTTCAAGCAGCACTGCGATAACTCCGATGGGGTCTGCCTCTCCTGTGGGGAGTGGGGCTGTGGGGGAGTGGAGCCGGACGCTGAGGGCTACGAGTGTGAGGCCTGCGGGGAGTCCGAAGTCATGGGCGCAGAACAGGCGATGATCGAGGGCAAGTTCACTTTCTCGGAGGATTCGTGAAGCACTCTGATTTTTCGATGAAGCAGAAGTTTCAATGCGGCGGGCGCGAGTGGCTCGTGACTGACATCGGAACGCGAACAGTAGTGGCGGTGGAATTGGGCAAGACGCCGTATCAGGATTGGTACGGTGGTCCGCCCTATGCAGTGGTGGAGGAGGTCTTCGACGAAAACGATCTCCCCGGGTGCGAACCAGCAGAAGTAGAAATCGTCACTTCTAGTTCAGAACCCAATCCTTCTAGCGTTACCTAGAACAAGAAGGGTAGGAGAACATGGCGAAGCAGACGGCAGAAGAGATGTTCGAGGAACGCCTTGCGGAGTTGATCAACACTGAGACCGGCCTGAACGACCTGGTCGGCACCATCCGCAAGAGCGACCTTCTCTGGGATTTCGGCACCATTCGCCAGCTTTCCAACGACCTCCTTGGTGACATGTCTTGTGCCACCGGTTGTGAGAAGGTCGAAGACTTCGATGCGAACCTCGGTCTCATCGCCAAGAAGCTCATCCTACTCGCCGACGCTCTCCGTGAGGCGAAGAAGGAAGCCCGCAAGGAGAAAGACACCGTGGCTCTTGACTGTATCAGCGAAGCCATGGGCGAAATCAAAGGTGTCCGCCGTGAGGTCAATGCTCTCTTGCCGGAGGTCTAGGACATGACAACACCCGCTGAAATCCTGGAAGAGCTGGAAGTCATCGTGAACTACGCCAACATCGACGCGGATTTTACCGTGGAGTCGGCAGGCAACTTCACCTCCACAGTGAGGGTCGAATCCTTGGGACAACTTGTAGGAGAGTTTCTCGTGATTTCAAGTTGGGTCATGGGGAACTTGAAGCGCCTCCCTGACCGGACGACTCTTGGTCAAATTCGTCTCGCCTTGGAGGCGTCTCACCCTGATGTCAAAGATGTGGGCCCGAAGCACCCTGAGCGGGGGTAAACCATGCCCATGAAAACTGCCCACGAGAAGCTCCAACAGGCCATCCTGGCCGCTATCGATACCTTCTACGAAGAAGTGAGCGGAGACCTGGAACGAGGTGTTGTCGAGGGTGGAGCTGACTTGAAGCAGTACGTGCTCAGTCTCTCGGAAGAGAAGTACGCCGCGCACCTGGAACTTAACCGTGAGGTTTCGTCTCATATCCGGTTCGCTGGAAGGTACCAGGCAAAAGCTCTTGCGGATCAAGTGGTAAAAGCAGCGAGATCCGAAGCCAACCTCAAAGCTGAGGCGGGCTTCGTTCGGATCGTTCGTAAGCCTGTGTCGAGTCCATAATTAGGTGGTGTGTCTGAGCTAGTAGGAGTGCAGAAGGTTCTGCCCTCCTACCTGGAGTTCAGAACATGCTCAAGACCTATCACCACTCAGACGGTACCAGTCGACAAGCCCATCTCGGTGGTTGGAAGAAACAGACTACCGACGTTCGAGACAAGAACTACAGCATCAAGCTGCACGGTAGCTTGCTCGCGATCCCCACCTCCGTAGACCAAAGGGCCATTTGCAGTCCGGTGGAGAATCAAGAGACGCTCGGGTCGTGTACTGCCAACATGTTTGCAGCCCTCGTTGAGAGCAACGAGATCAAGCGAAACAGTGGGAAGAAAGCGTCCCTAGCGGCGGCTGCTACGGCCCCACAAGTAGCGGTATCGTCTGTGGCAGTAGGCACCAACGGGGTCATCACGTACACGACCACGATCACGCCCCCGGTACCGGTCCCCACGCCAGTTCCCCCAACTCCGGCCCCAGCACCAACCCCCCTCAAGTTGATTCAGGTGAGCCGACTCTTTCAGTACTACGCGACTCGAAAAATCGAAGGTACGGTAAGTGAGGATGCGGGTGCGACCATCCGTGACGCGATCAAGACCGGGGCGGTCTACGGCGTTGCTGATGAGGCAGTCTGGCCCTACGACATCACGAAGTTCACCATGAACCCGCCCGCTGCCATCTGGACCACAGCGGCAACCCACAAGGTGACGAGCTATCACTCAATCGCTGATGGTGACACTCAGAGTATGAAGTCAGTACTCGCGAGCGGTTTCCTGATCGGATTCGGGTTTCAGGTGTACGACTTTTTCATGAGCGCTGAGATGGCCAAGAAGGGCGTTCTCCCCGTACCGGGCCCAAGCGAGCAACTACAAGGTGGCCACGCTGTCTGTCTTGTCGGATACGACGACAGTAAGAAGGCGTTCCTGGTTCGCAACTCCTGGGGTACCGGTTGGGGCCTTTCTGGGTATTTCTGGATGAGTTACGACTACGTGGCCAACACGGCACTAGCCAGCGACTTCTGGGTTGTCGCTAGCGCCCCCATCTGAGGCCTCTTCCTCGTCTTCACCTGGGTCACTCTCTTCCGAGTCGTCCTCGTCCGAGTCGCCCATCAACTCTTCGTCCTCCTTCAAATGCTCATCCACGACCTTGAGCATTTGAAGGAGGTAGGTCTTCTGCACGTCCCACTCGGCTTCTTGCGGCCCCACTGAGTAGCTCGGCTTCCACCAGTGACGCAGAGTCTGAAGGTGGCTGGAGATAAAGGCGAACTCCGCAACCGTGTCCATGAAGGATTCGGTGAGAGCGCCTTGACGAGACAGTAAGATCCACTGCTCGCCAAGCCCCACTGTGAAGGGGATAGCGGACTTGGCTGCGATCCAAGACCCGGGGCAACTGTCCACCAAGTCGTGGTCAACACCGAAGGAGTACAGAGGGTCCTTCGGTTTAGCCTCTGCGAACTTCCGAACCCCTGCACGGTAGTCGTCAATCGTAAGGCTCTTGTATGACTTCAACTCGAAGTCATACCGCCCCTCAATGGGTTGAGTGAGCAAGGCCTGCCACACGTCCTCACGGATCATGCCATAGCGAACAGCAAGAGGCTCTTTGTTCCGATCCTCAAGCCTACTCCCGCCGTGGAAGTCCTTGGTTCCAGGCTTGGGGCAGACCGTAAGTTCCGCAGCATGGGGGTAAGTCCCTGTCCCGGCTGAGATCATGGTTGCGTAATCCGTGAGTAGAGCAGCGAGTTTCTCAAGGTGTTCTGTACCCTCGTGGCCTCGCCAATCCCACCGAACTCGGACCTTACCCCAATCAACATCGTCGACCAAGTAACCCTTTCCCGTAGTGTCACCGTAAAGAGGCAGGTCCGCTGCTTTGATCACAGCCATGACGCTACGGAGAGTCGGGATTCCTGGACGGTCACTAGGAGGCGTCGGCTCTCTCATGCCCTTTTTCTCCATCTCCTTTTCGTATAGCTCAAGAGCTACAATTTCGGTGCTCCTCTTTACCTTCACCCGCTGCTCCCAAAGAGCTTCGAGCAACTTGTCGAAGCTCATGTCCTTGGTAGCGGGGAGGTCGTGAAAAGAGTTGTCCCCAAACCCGACCTCGATCAGGTCGCGTTGGAACCCCTCCATCCAAACATCCCTAACCGGACCCTCTTCAACTTCCTCCACTGACCCGTAGTCGTTGTACTTCGCTTTCAACGGGAAGGTGCGAGGGAACCAAACATCGTGCATGTAGCACGGACGCTCCCCGTAAGGATTTTCGGTGAGTAGGAAGAATCGGATTTTGTCCCCACCTCGGATTGGGAGATTGGAGACTGTGCATGTGAATGAGAAATGGCCCATGGGCGAACGGTACACCGGGCCGTGAAGGTTTCCGTTGCCTTTTCGAGAGCCCCGGTGTAGGAACCCCCTCAATCTAAAACTCAAGGGGGAATCGCATGCCTACCATCAATCAAGTTGTTGCCGTTGAACGAGGTCTCAGGAGTCGCGCTGGAACAGCGTTGACGGACGCCCACCAGCAGCTCCAGAAGAACGACCTTTTCCTTGGGATTTCGCGCAAGTACCGTCCCAAGGACGATGATCAGACGAAGGTCACGGGGGAGCTACTCCCGGAGGAATCGAAGCAGGTCGTGCTCAAGGCGGTCCAGGTGATTCTGGAAACGAACCATAAGCAAGCCGAACTGCTTGACATTTCGGCTCAGCGAGACTGGGCCAACTGTGAGGCCAGGGCCGATGTGATTGTCGGCGACAGGGTCCTGATCCAGGGCGCTCCCGTGACCTACCTGCTCTTCCTTGAGAAGAAGCTAGTGGACCTGCGCACCTTCATTGAGAAGCTGCCCAAGCTCTCCCTGGGTGAGGAATGGGTCCATGACGTGAACCAGGACCTCTACGCGACCAAGCCGAGTGAGTCGACTCGCACCAAGAAGGTCACCATGCCCCTCATCATGGCCGAAGCCACGAAGGAGCATCCGGCACAGGTCAAAGAGGTGACTGAAGACATCTTGGTCGGCTACTGGACCACGGTGAAGTACAGCTCCGCTCTCCCCGTATCACAGATCAATGCCATGCTTGCCCGTGTCGAAGAGCTTCAGAAAGCTGTCAAGTTCGCTCGGGCCAAAGCCAACGAGATCCAGGTCGCCAAGATCGAGGTAGGTAAGACCATCCTCGATTTCATTTTCGCCCTCTAAGCTGCGTTTTACGCTTGCCTGGTCAGCGTCCCCGGTGTAGTTTCAGGCCTGGAGTAACAAGCTCAGCCTCAAGCTCAATCTAAAATGACCAAAGGTCCAAGTGCAGGTTCGACTCCTGCCCCCCGCACTGAGCCCTAAATGGCTCTTTGCACCTGAGCGGGGGTAGCCCAATTGGCAGAGGCAAACCCAAGGCAACGTAACAGCTCAAGTTGTAGCTCCTAATCTCAAACCATCCCGTGGGAACCATAATCGAACGGACAGAGCAAATCGACCACCGTATGGGAGTTCAAATCTCCCCCGCCCAGCCAGGACCCAGTTGTGGGTGACACACACAGATCAGAACTCTCTCGGTTCGTCCTTGGGGAGTGTACGACACGTATAGCTGTCGGCCTCTGCTACGTGTGTTGAACCCGCGACTGGGGACTTTCGAAGATGTATTGGGCGGTCGTCTAACGGTAGGACATGGTTGGATTCAAATTCATCTCTGCCCTTAAATGCTGTATGGATCCTATCAACAACGGGGGGCCTAAAAAGCCAACCAACAGAGACTCGGGGAAGGCTACTCTCCGGGTTTCGCCTAATTTAAGGGGGTAGTGATGCCTAGCGCACCGATCACGTATCTTCCGCGTTTTGTTCGAGATCCGGATGCTGCTTTCGCAGCTCTGCGGGACGAACTGGAATGGGAGAAACGTCCGGACGCCCCTCGTCATGAGTACTATTGCAATGACGTCAACAGGCACTACGTCTATGGCAGGGAGCGGGGTAGGAGGCTTTACGAGCCTCGCCCCTATCACCCGGTCATCTTGGACATCAGGAAGGCCCTAGAGGCCCACACAGGGGCCGTCTTCGAGGTCTGTTTCCTCAACCGCTACCTCAACCAGAGTGACCATCTCGGGTGGCACTCTGACGACTCTCCTGAGATGGACGATGCCCGCCCTATTGGGATCGTGTCCTTTGGGGTCGAGCGTGAGATCTGGTTTCGCGAGAAGCCCGTGTCAACGCCCCCCACCTCCCCCTATGACCCCCACCTGAACATCGTAGAGAACCTCAAGCTCGGACACGGTTCCCTATGCCTCATGGCACCGGGGATGCAGGACACATGGCAGCATCGAATCCCTAAAGCTTCGTTCCAGTGTGGAGAGAGAATCAGCCTAACTTTCCGAGGGTACGTCGATGCAGGGTAAGTGGGACTATGAAGAGGACGCTAGAAGGCAGTTCAACAACCACCTTTTAATCGGTGTGTTCCTTATCCTACTACCATTGGTTACATTGGTTTGCCTTGGCTGCATCGCTTTACCTGGCCAAGTTGACTTGAGACCTGAACAGTGCGAGAAATGGGTGAGGTATGAGCCGAACCGTTTTCGACGATGAGTGCAAGGACTGCCGACCCATACTCATAGACGCGAAAACGGGCCAGGTCATGGCCAGTGACGCTTCGGAGATGAGGGCGATCAACGGGGTGTGGGAAGCCACGACATCGGAAGAGCGCCGGGCTTTCCACAATGTGTGTTGCAACAACAGCCGAACGGATGCTGACCTCACCCTCTGCAACGGTCTGATCAGTCGTGTCGAAGCTAGTCTCAGGGCCTTGACCAAAGACCTGGCTCTGAACTAGCAGGACCCGCAGCACTCCGAGTGCCAACCATGCGAGAACTCGGATTCGCAATAACGGCACCTGGGAACGAGAGCCGGGAATCGAGCCTTGATCTCAGCTTCGACAAGAGCGGCCCCACTCAAGAGGGTCTTGCGCTGAGCCATGAGTTCCTCAAAAGTCTTCTTGACGCTCACGACTCCAACCCCTTCTTGGTCTTCTCGATGTCCTGACGGATCAGCTCGATCGCTTCCTCGCGAGTCAGCCAGGGCGGCGGCTCCTCCGTCTCGTTTTCCAAGCCGTCCAGCGTGTCTTGCATCTCCAACAAGGCCTCTGCCGTGGACATGCTGTCGTCGGTCAAACGCCCGTTGGCAACAAACTCACCGTCAAAGGTCTCTCGTGCGTCAGTCATGGTTCACTCTCCTTGCCTAGAGTAACGCTCTGAAACCAAGGTTCTGAACTAGAAACCTTCGGGTGCCCAATGCCGCCGGGTACACCGTAGAGCTATTCTTTCTCGGCTACCTCGGCGAGACTAACCCCCATCTGAAGCACACTGGCGATTGAGAGTTAGGTGCAAGAGCACGAGGTGCGGGGCCCGGGTCCTTGCCCGCAAGACCCGCAACAGGACCGCTTCAACTCGTAGCAGGTGCGCTCACACTCGAACTTGTCCTTGGCTCTCCGACAACGGACCTTGCAGGAGACGCAACTTCGGAAACACGTCGTGCGATCTGTCTTGGCAGCACTCACCGGGCTGGTCAGGGTCAACAAAAGAAGGAAGGCGAAAGTACGGGTCATACCTCGTCCGCTTCAACCTCTGCTTGGGTCAACACAACGACGGGACCCGTGATGAGCTGGCCGGCTAGGACCGACGCAGCAGTGTTCGGGACCAAACCCTTCAGGAGCCCCTCCTCGTCCACGTACATGCCCGCAGCCTCAGCGGTGCCCCCGGGAATACGGACGAACTCTATGTAGCCGCCAATGGCCTCACGGAGAGTTTCATACCCCGTGTCCGCGATCGGCGTGTGTGCCCCGTTGATGTCGATTCTAAAAGCCATTAGGGATACCCTCGTTTGGTTGCCTTTGACACTACGTACCAGTCGATAGCCTTCAGATCCGCATCCTTCGGATCGTAGTTTCCGAACCTGTCCGAAGCGATCTCCAAGGCCGTCATCTTGAAAGAGGTGGGGAGCTGCTCCACTTCACACAGGTGGATCACTTTGTCTTTCCAGTCTCCGCCACACCCACGGGTCATCACCCCGTGTTTGCCCGCCTTGAGCGCTGTCTCTCGAAAACCTGGCATCTTACTTCTCACACCCGGTCAACCAATCGAGGTACTCAGCTTCAGTGTACGTACCGCCCGTGTGCTCTCCGAAAGTCTTACCCTCAGCGTTCCGGCGGGGTTGGATCTTCCCGTCGAGGTAGAGGTAAACGATGAGACCGTCTATCCCACACGATTCCGCTTCCTTCATAGCATCCAAGGTCGATTGAAGTGTGGTGTGGTAGGTCGCCCCAGCGTCACGGCCATGAATCTCAGTGGTCAGCATGTAACTAAACATATCGTTTCTCCTTGCCCCTAGTAACGCAGCCCTGAGTCAGTTCTAAACGTGAGGTGGGGCCATGGGGTGAATCATGTCGTTCAGCTCCCCGGCCTCCATGAGGATCTTGATCGCCTCGTCCCGATCCTTGACCGTGAGGGCATCCGAGAACATCCGCTTAATGTCCTCAGGGAGAAGGACGAAGACTTGACCTCGCACCCCGACCCGGTCTCCGCGATACCCGACCATGCCTTGCCAGTACAGCCAGAGTCCGAGCCTCTTACCCTCACGTGACGCACGGTCTAGACTACGGTCGTACTCGATACACTTGATACTCATTAGACCATCCTCTCGACATGCATCAGAGTGAGAGTCCGAACGCACTCTTCCCTAGTTGCCTCTGTCACGGCGGGTATAGCTTGCTTCAATTCGGCAAGAAGTTCGTCGTCGGAAGCCACGAGCCATGCGCGAGTCTTCCTACTCAATTCAAGAAGTAGCTCTTGTCTCTGTTTTTTGGTGGTTGGCATCTCAAGCTCCCGGAAACACGAAGTAGATGAAACCTTCGAAGGTCACGACTCGGCAACCGTAGAGCTTGGACTCCGTTTTGAGGATCTCGACAAATTCAAGCTCGAACTCATCGGTCAGGTTGATGGCACCGTACTCGTACACTAGCTCACCCGCGAACTGTGTCGGATGCTTCGATGCCAGCTTCCGCGCCTTCTCCCAATCCGTAGTCGGATTGATACGGAAGTCCTTGACGCTATCGAATCCCACGAACATGTTGTTCGTGGTCGGGTACGGGCCGCTGAGGTGCTTGGCCACATACCCAGGACGCGGGTAGCTCGAATCGATCCGGATAACCTCGTAGGTCGCACCCCAGAAGTCCTGGAACGTGTCCCCGGCATGGCGGGTACGGAGCTTCTCCACGATCTTCTCGTGGCTGTTGACCCGCTCCTGGTGGATCTGTTCGGCAACTTCAGACGTGGGCTTTTCCATAGTTTCTTTCCTAGCCTTCCGGCCATTGTCTGCCATTTCGATTCGGCTTTTCAAGGCCGTTCAGAACGGCGCTCCCGCCTTGTGGGAGGCCACCTCGACCCGGAGGGCCTCTACGATGGCCAGGAGAGACCGGCCCCGCTTGGTGAGCCCTTCCAGCTTCCTGGAAAGGCCAATCTTCTTGCCACCGTGGGCCGCAAGGACCATGGAGTTGTAACGTGACCACTCGGAGCGGAGGTCCACAAGGTCAGCCTCAATGGAGGTCAGGGTTCCCATGATGTCCTCACCCGTGCCGAAGCAACGGCCACAAGCGAGGGTGCGACCAGACACCGGAGCCGTCTCACCTTTGCCACCACAACGGGGGCACTGGAGGTGAGCGATTCGCGTCGTATTTTCGTAGTGGTTTTCCATGTTGCCCCTAGTAACGCTGGCTCAAGAGTTTTCTAAACTCGAAACCTGTTTATTATTTCGAGGCCCTGCTCTTGGCCAAGCGTCGTCCCCACGCCCGCTCCCACTCGAAACGGTCGGAAGGAGTGATCTCCGTAGTACCAGAGGGAAGCAGCTCCGAGGTCGTGCTCAGGATCTTCAGGCCGCTGAAGTTGACACAGGCCTCCCACACCATCCTGAAACCATCGTTACGAGCCCCACGAGCCTCATCGGATTGAAGCACAAGCACCTCACGGCCACACAGCCCGAAAAGCTTGAAGTTCACGGTCACTCGGTATGTACGGTTCGTTCGCATGCCTAGAGTAACGCTATGGATTAGAGCTTCTGAACTTGCCTCGAAACTAAATTCGAGCGAAAGTAGGGCATGTCCATCTCTCTTGCGGCTACTGTCAGGTGCGATCACATAGATAAAGGTGAGCGATGTGATCGCACCTTCGTTATCGAGGATCCGAGCATTGACGTCTGTACGGAGCAGAACTCTTACGGGGAGTCGTATTCCAGGAGTGAGCCGTGGGTCCCGTTTCAGGATGGCTGGGAGAAGAAGTCCTATGGGAGTTCCATGCACCTAGCGGTGACAGGGGATTTCTGTCCTGATCACGCCCCTCTGTACCCGCTCCCCCGGGACGTGAAGCTACCGTTTTGATCGGTACAAAGTGTTGAAGTTCACGTCTTCTCCTGGCAGTCAGGGCACCACGACTCAGGGTGTGATAGGTGACGCTCAGCCAGGGTGCGCGAGGAATGTCCGACGATCCCTCCGTGGTCCTCGCATACGGTGGACCACTCACAACCCTCCCCACTCTCCATGCCAGCTTCCGCTGACTTGTAGAGGCCCACTAGGAGCCCCGTGGTCCGAGCCCGACGAAGGGCAACGCAACCGGCTCGGCTCTTCATCTCCTTATCGAGCGCATCCCGAACAGCTCGGTTCGGCGGGGGAGGTTCCTCCGTGTACTTCTTACACGCAGGGCAGTAGGCGTCATAAACTTGACGTCCACCCACCTTACGGTAGAGGCGCATCCCACCGAGTTGGTTGTAGTGGAGAAGGCCTTTGCAGGTGCGGCAGTGAAGGCTTGGGTTTTCCATGTTCTGAATAACGCCAACCCTACAATGTTTCTGAA
>Ga0315277_10011275_pt1 | contig 11275 bp, 9 predicted proteins | sample YL17G05_15_MG_FD_203695 | JGI IMG/M metagenome (GOLD analysis project Ga0315277, IMG submission 203695) | Sediment microbial communities from Yellowstone Lake, YNP, Wyoming, USA - YL17G05_15 | ecosystem: Environmental > Aquatic > Freshwater > Lake > Sediment | place: USA: Wyoming | collected...
AAATCTGATGTAATAAGCGGCCGGTCCCAGCGTTCGATGTTCCAAGGTAGTATCCGTTGTAGTATCTTCCGAGTGCGCAACAGGTTGAATCTATGTTGTCTGCTTTCAGCCAGCATGAATAGGTTATGGGTTTCGGCTGGTTGATGACACCGATGTTTATGCTATCAGCGTCCCCGTTGAATCTGAATCCGTTACCTATTATTCCTGTGTCGCTGTAGGAGTTCCCATTAGCATCGGTGAGTGTCCCATCGTGATTGTTGCTGGTTGAGTCTTGGAAATGACCTGTTTGTGTACCCCAAGTCTGATTAAGATGATGGACTGACATGTAATTTTTGTCCCATGTTCCTGCTGGGTTTTGTTGATTGCCGCTGGCGGGGTTGCCATAGTACATGTATATGGTCGTGTTTTGTGTGGATGAGAGATGGGTGATATTGACCCAGGCGATGAGTTTTCCGGAGGTGTGATCGTAATATTCTATTTCATGAGATAAGATTGTGCCTGTTTTATTGGTGAAGACGATGTCGTTACCATTCTGTTGGGCATGATTGCTGAGATCAGTATCAGTTATATCAAGGAGTAATGGGTATCCGTTGAGATCTTCATTTATTTTATTATGATTTATAGTTATTTCCTTTCGATAATTCCAGTTCGGATTTGCCCATGGGTCGTTTGGATTTGATTTAACCGTTGGTGGAATTATATTAAAACACGCCATCAGCATTATTATCGTGAAAAAGAATGAAATATATTTTAACCTATAGCTTTGTTTAAATATAGATATCATATGTTTTTTCATGTTTTTTTCACTTCCCGAGTTATTATATACTAATTATTTTCATTTATAGCTATTTAATAGGTTATTATTTTACTTTCTTATACTTTAGGAGTATAATAATCCTATGTTTTTTCTATTCTACATTTTAATAATGTTAGGACATATATTATTTTATAATGTATATAAATTTTTCTCATTAGTTTACGTTATCAAACAATTTAAAAATATCTTAATGATTGTGAGTTATGTAAAAATGAATATTTGTTGGAAATCTAAGGTAAAGAAAAAAACTCTTCATAAGACGACGAGATTCGAGATTTCTGAAGAATTAAGAAAAAGAAGGCATCAGGTAAAGTTGATAACTGAAAAATATATAGGTGAAAAAAAACAGATGATGAAAAAAAAATTTAGTGCACCTTTGCCCCTAGCACATATATGGTGGTTTGTTAGTGCGCCTTTAAAAAAATTGGAATATCTGGCAAGGGCCAAACCTATTATTACAACAAACATACCATTTCTTTTTAGCAAATTTGATAAAGGTAAATGTAGATTGTTAATCAAATCAAATGATAAAAAGGATCATGCAGAAGCTATTACAACTATGTATAAAAACAAAGAAGAATTAAAAATAATGGGTGAAATTGGTAGAAACATTGTTAAAGGAAAGATCAGCTTAAAAATTGGTAAAATTTATTAAAAAAATGGTTTGAAGAACAGAATGAAGAACAAAAATATAATACAAATTAGTAGTATAATTTTTTTTATTGGAATTATTTTAATTATTATATCGTGGTATTATTCTTATCCAATTTATATGTCATCTGTAAATGATTTGACTTTTTCTCAATTTTTTCCTTTACTATGGCCAGGTATAATATTTAGCTTAATTGGTATATTTTTAGTAGGTTATTATAGTAGAAATAAAATTTTACATATTTTGTGTTGTTTCCTTTGCCCCATATTGCTTTATATCACAACTTTTTTTTTCTCTTATATAGCTTCTTCAGATTGTGGTACGGCTAAAAGTAATTTTTTCGTTTTTCAAAAAGTAGGTATAGATCCGCATGTTGTAACCTATTTTGAATTTCCAAATTATTTTATTCTAAATGATATCTTACATCAGGCTGTTGGATTTGATGTTAAAGGTGTCGCTTTTATTTCTTTTTCATTATATGGTATACTCATTGCGCTATTTCTTTATTTAATTTATTCAAAACTAATGGAGAAAAATTATCAACACCTATCATTTTTATTAGTTATTATTTATTTTATCGGTATGTTTTCCTTTTTAAACTATCAGTGGGCTCCTCAAACACTTGCTTTGATTTATACCCTTGTTCTAATATTTATATCCACATACTTACTTTCTGAATCTTCAGAATTTAAATGGAAATTTTTGATTATATTAATTTTTTCTTCACTGGTTTTTACTCATGCATTCCTTTCCATAATTTTTTTATTATTTTTTGGTATACTTACCGTAAAAAAGAAGTATTTATTTCCTCTTTTTTTGTTACTGACCTCAATTTACATAATTTATACATTATATCATACGATAGCCAATTTTGAGCAATATGTAGAAACTTTTCGACAATCGATACAAGGATTTGGGGGTGAATATACTAAATATGTATCAAAATCAACAGGAGAATCAGAAGGGATAATTAGTCAACTTATAAGTAACTTTAATAGAATAAGGATACCCATCATTTGGATTATTGTCTCTGTTGGAACAGCATTATTATTTTTCAAAAGAAAATTTGGATTTTTTTTAATAGCATTAGGTTTGTCCGGAGGATTTTATCTAGGTGTTGGGATTTTTTATTCAGTATTGGGATTACGAAGCTTTCAAATTTTATTTATCCCTATGACGATAGGGATGATATTTTTTATTTCGAAGTGGAAAAAACTAACAATACTTGTAATATTTATTATTTTAATTTTGGCTGTTTTTGGACCTATGCGGGATGCTTATAATGCAACCCAGTTCCAAACAGATGAAGAAGCAAATGCATGTAATTTTTTAGCCAATAATGCCACAGCGGAAGAACCACCTAGACTAGCTGTGAATCAAGTTGATTACGGATATTTTACGACTATTTATTCTTATTTAAGAAATGTATATCCAACAGTAATTCGTCCAGGGGAATTAGAATTTTTTAATATTTTCAATAGATCTATGAATAAAAAGGATTATGTGATATATAATTCAAATTTAGGAAAGGAAATAATAAACAGTGGGATAACAAAAGATCACCTTCTTAATCTATTAATGGAATTAAAGATGAATAATAAAATATATGATAGTGGTAAAACCTTTATTATCAATGGAGCTTTTTCAAAAACAAAACATCAATGATATACAAAAAACTATATATTTCATGAAGAAAAAATTAGATCTATCAATAAAGAATTGTATTCAAAAGAAAAACTCTTTGTATGTTGCGTCACACCCCTTAATAACTAGTGTTGTCTATTTAGGTGACCTTTGCTATAAAAATTAATCGCAAAGTTTGTAGTTCTTCTCAGTTATAAACATGTTGTATCCACTCTTGGAACATCAATATATATACAGAGTCCGCAAATCCTATTTTTAGCGTAAACAAATTTCATGATTTTCTTATTGACTAGTATTTCATTGCACTCTCCAAGAGGTGGGTGCGTTTTTCTACGAATAAAAGAGCAAAACTTTGATAAAAGAAAACACGATATATTCCATGAATTAGAGAGTTAGGATTTCCCCTTAGATGGAGTTAATATAAATAACTGATTTATTATTAATCATTTTATGCATAAACAACAAAGAGTCACACAAACATCTAAATTCTATAAAAAGATATATTAACCAAAAATTCATCGTTTTTTTGTTAATTAAATTTATACAATCTAGGTGTATTAATGTATTCAAAAATACTAAAAAACATAATTTACCCCTTATACCAAATCAAACTTCCTCAGGATGAACGTATTATCTCGAATCTTAAATTATTGAATGAAACTCAATGGTGGCATTATTCTGAACTTGAAAAATTTCAATTAAGAAGGTTAAAAAAACTTCTACAACATGCGAATGATAATGTCCCTTTTTATCACAGGATGTTTAAAAAATTGAATTTTAAATCTGACGAACTAACAAACGTAAATGAATTGAAGCGATTACCAATTTTAACAAAAGAGATAATCAGAGAAAATTTTAACGATCTATGTGCAAGAAATTACCCAAAAGAAAATCTTATTTCTTCTGCAACAAGTGGTTCAACAGGAATTCCAATGAAATTTTTTATAGATAGAAAATGGAAGGCATGTAATATGGCAGCAACCTATAGGGCATGGAGTTGGTCTGGATATGAACTTGGAGATAAAATGGCCTATATATGGGGTGCAATTCAGGATTTAAAAGATCAAAATAAAATTATTAATAAAATTCGCAACTGTACATACAGAATAATTAAATTAAATGCATTTGATTTAACTCAAGAAAATATGCATGATTATATAAAAATTTTGAGAAAATATAAACCTAAGATAATAAATTCCTATGCATCTGCTATGTTTGTTATGGCTCAGTACATGGAGAAAAAAGGGATTGAGGATATTAAACCCGAAGCAATATTAACAACAGCAGATATGCTTTTTGATTACAGAAGGAAGACGATAGAGCGAGTATTCGGTTGTAAAGTTTTTGATTATTATAGCGGGCGCGACACAACTTTACAAGCTGCAGAATGTCCAGAACATATAGGATATCATTTATCAATAGAGAATGCAGTAATTGAATTCCTTAGAGAAAATGAATATGTAACATCAGGTGAAACAGGAAAAATAATAATAACTGATCTATGCAATTATGCAATGCCATTTATTAGATATGAAATTGGTGATCTTGGAGTGCCCTCCGATGAGAGTTGTCCTTGTGGGCGTAAATTACCATTGATGAAATCTCTTAAGGGAAGAATTTTAGATATTATTGTGACCCCTGAAGGTAAGATGTTGACTGGTGAATTTTTTCCAGGGATATTTGCATTTTGTAATATTAAAGGTTTTGAAGAATATCAAATTATTCAGAAAAGGAAAGATCTTCTATTAATTAAATTAATAAAAGGGAAGAATTTTCAGGAAACAGAGCTTTATTTTTTTATAAACATTATTAAAAAAAACGTTGGAGATCAAATGAACATTGAAGTACAGTTCGTTAATAAAATTGAACCTACTATTTCTGGTAAACGTCGTCATGTTGTATCTGAGATTCAGGGAAGTGATATAAAAATATAAGATACGAGGTGTTTAGGAATATGTCATTTGTTGCTAAAAATTATTGGAAATATTTCAAAAGAAAATATTATAATAGTTATATTACTCAGAAAAAAATTAGGAATCTTCCTCTTGCTGAAATTCAAAAAATTCAATGGAATCGGTTAAAAGAATTACTACAAATCGTTTATGAATCCTCTGATTTCTATCACGAATGTTTTAAATCTGTTAATCTAAAACCACAGGATATTAAATCTTATACAGACTTTGCGCAAATCCCAATTGTAAATAAAAAAATCTTAAAAAAGAATTATAAAAGAATAATAGCAAAAGGAAGTAGTGATCAAGACTACACAGTCTCGTACACTGCTGGATCTACAGGGGAACCATTTTCTTTTCTTGTTGATAAAAAAAGAGAAGGGCTTTCGACTTTTGCAGCGTTCATGTTGAATAAGGAGAGTATTGGTATCAACCCTTTTAAAAAAATGAATGAATTGATGATTAAAGCAGAGCCTATAAATGAAATTAAAATTCTTTACGAACTGAATAAACAAAGAACATTACATAGATTAAAATACCACTTTTTTTCAGAAACATTTGGAATAAGATCTTCGGAAATAAAGGAAGATAATATAAAAGCGATATACTCAATAATAAAGAATAATAATATTGAGAGAATATATGGATATTCGTCTAATATTTTTTATTTAGCTAAATTATTTAATATGCATAACTTGGAACTAAATTTGAAATATGTTATTCTTATAGCAGAAGGTTTATTAAAACAACAAAAAGATTTCATATCAAATATCTTTCATTGTCCATTGTATATGGACTATAGTGCATCTGAATGTATGAGAATGGGATTTGAATGTAATCAATTTCATGGATATCATATGGATATCTATAATTACTATTTTGAATATCTTAATAATAGTGGTGAAACATGTAAACCTGGTGAGATTGCAAATATTATTGTAACAAACTTGAATAATCACATTTTTCCTCTCATAAGATACAAAATTGGAGACCAATGTATTGCCCCAAAGGATAACTGTTCATGTGGTCTCAATTATCCTCTTGTAAATCAAATAATTGGAAGAGATTCAGATTTCATAATAACACCTCTACATGATGAGATATCTAGTACCGATTTTCAATTAAGTCTCAACTATTTATATGAACATATTAGTCAATATCAAATCATAGTTGATAGAAATCTTAATACAATAAATATAAAAATTATTCCAACTAAAAAATTCAAACCGGAAACAAGTGAACAAATCAAAGATCATATCTTGGAATTAATCAAATATTCTATGGATATAAAAATTGAACTTGTTGAAAAAATACCATTTGAAAAACATGGTAAAACAAAATTCTTAATTTTTAAATGATTAAATATAAATCAAAAAAATTATAATATAATTTTGAAATTGAACAAAAAGATTGGATTCATGAAGACGTTGATAACAACGTAGAAATAAATGTTTTAGATATAGTATTAATATTAAATCATTATGGGGAAAAGTGGTAAATGTGAAATTGGGATACGGCTTAGCAATCCCTTTGGGCTTCGCTTACTTGGTACGCCCTTCGCATTTGATTTCTGTTACGTCACATCCTCAGCTCGACGGATTTTCATTTGGGTTGCTATTCCTGACCAACTGGAAATACAAATACCCTATGTTGAGGATGCTGATCAATAAGATAATCGATGGCTAAATTTAAATTTATTACATCTAATGAGGCGTAACGTTCATATCCACTCTTGAAACCGAAACGGGGATACTATTTCCTGAACCATGATACAATTCGAAAATTTTCTTGGCAGTGTATAATTTGAGTATGATTTCGACTCACTCAACCAAAAATTGTTATTGATTATGGGTTAAGAATATCGTAGTCATCTATTTATTGCAAATATCACTCACAATCTTTTTAGAGCTTCACCATATACAATATTATTTATATCTAATATTTCCTGTTGCATTGTATAATAAGTAGGTGAAAGCTTATTGCACGCGACAAAGAAACTTAATAGTTTAATTAAACAAAAAGAAGATACAGCTTTTCTGCTGCAGATCTTATTCTATTACCTAGACCATGATGTATACCATCAACCGAAACTTTAAAATAACTTATATGAAATGCTGACAGACGCGAATGATTCTCGCATATTATTTGCTATTTGAGAAGACAAATAAGGAAGGAGAAGATATTATGGAATTCGTGTTCATTATTGGTGTTTCAAGAACCGGGTCAAAAATATATATGAATGTTTTAAATCAAAATTCTGATATTAATCTTTTAACTGAATTAAATTTTTTTGCACCAAGATGGGTACGAAAGGATTTCAGATATTATGTCAAAAAATATCTAGGCGATATTAATTCAAAAACCGACGTTTTAAAATTAATTGATTTGATGTACAGCGGAATAATTAATGGAACTTTTTGGACAATTGAATCATGGGATATTTCAGGTGTACAAAACAGTATAATTGGAATAAATAAGGAGAAATTAACAAAAGAAATTTTAAATTCTAACATGACATACAAAGAAATATTTAGTATATTAATTAAAGAACATACAATTGCGCGAAATAAAAAAAGAGGAGGGGCAAAATTTCCAGTCGATATTTCATATTTGTCAACATTAATGGAATGGTTTCCTGATTCCCAATTTGTTCATATTATAAGAGACCCAAGGGCAATATATTCATCCATGATTCTAAAAGATTTAAAAAACGCCCCTAATTTGAGTAAAAGTAAAAAAAATATTATTCGCATCACAAGACTTTTTTATTTGTGGTTACAATATAAACAAGCAATTAAAATGCATAAAAAGTATAAAGATATGAATAATTATTATCTCTCAAGATTTGAGGATATTGTGTTACAACCAGAAACATATCTCAAACAATTATGTGACTTTTTAAAAATAGATTACAAAAAAGAAATGTTGCTTCCATCTGTTGTAGATTCATCTTATAAGGAATCTCAGAAAAAAATGGGATTTGATAAAATAACTTTATCTAGATGGAAGAATTATATATCACCAAAAAATGAAGCAATAATAAAATTATTATTAAAAAAAGAAATGAAGGTGATGGGATATCTTTAATATCCTATGAATTATCATTTGATATTAGATTAGATATATTGTAGATAAGTATAGATGAATACCTGTTCAATAAGCTAAAGAAGGAATACCCTGACTATTCCTTCTCCACAATCATACGGATGCTATTAGATAAGAGACGACAGAGAAGGGTATAGTGTATTCCTATCGCACGCATGGACAAAAGAACGTTATCAGAATAAAGCCAAAGCAAAAGACATCCATGGTGTTGAGAGCGATTGGTCTCCATCATTGCCGATCAACATGCCTTACTCGTTTAATAGGCCGATTCTGCACTTTTTGGAGTCGTTGTTCGAACAACTCCCACATGCATTCCTGATTCTAAGACAATTACTAGAATATTAAAATTCCCTCCTTTTTTTACATTGATAAGCACAAAACATGAGTTCCCAAGATAATTTTTTAAGGAAGATACTACTACGAATCAGCCATGTTCGCCAACAGGTGAGGCAGTCTGAGGATAGAGATATTCATAAGAAAGACCAAGTTCTAATTTCTATCTTAGAGTTGGCAAAGGATACGTCTTAAAAATCTTCGTTTCCTTGTTTTAACACAATTTTGATACGAACCAAATCATTTTAAAACAAATTTACTTCAAGTATCTGAAAAACCCATGAAACACAAACGGATTATACTCGGATTATTTGCTATATTTCTCCTTATTACCTTGATGTTATATTGCTTTCAAGAATACGATAAAAATAATCCGCACATCAAAAAATACAAACTAATCTTCGAAAACACTGAAAACTATAACAATATTGAAATCTCGTTTCATGCGAAAATAATTACGGTAAATAAAACAAACCAAACGTTACATGTCTCTATTCAAGAAGAACCTTATACCTATCCAATTGTTCAAATAAATACAGGAAACCTTGATATTCAAAATCTTAAAAAAGGAGATCTTATCGATATCATCGGTATTCTCCATGGAAAAAACCAAATGACTGCGACGAAAATATGGCTTAATGAACCATGGAAAACTGATTTAATCTATTTACGATCGCTACTGGCGGTTCCTTTTGTTTTGTACCTCTTTTTTCGAACATGGAAATTTAATACTACAGCCTGGCGTTTCGAACGGAGGAAAAAGGATGCCTGATTGGTTGACCCATTCTCTTATAGGTTGGATAACTGGAAAAACAATAAAACTAGATATTAGTTTAGTAGTGATTGGCTCTTTAATCCCTGATATTAGTAAATTATATCTTGTGTCTGCTTGGTTGTTACAAAGAAGAACGGAGACTTTTTTCCTTCCTATACATACACCCATTGGTGCTGTTCTTATCGCATGTGTTACCGCACTCTTTTTCCAGAATATGAAAAAAGCTTTGATCCCTTTGGGAATAGGTATCGCTACCCACTTCATTCTTGATTTTTTCTTGTTAAATGTCTTTGGAGACCCATTACTATTTCCCTTCAGTTGGGATGAATGGCAACTGGGTTTAATACGATCAGATGATTATACTATGACGATTATTGCAATTGTGGCAGCCGTCGTCGTGTACTTTCTTTATTTTATTTATAAGAAAAGAAAATTTATCCAAAATAAAAACTTACGATTCTTCAAGTGATCAATGTTTTTTCAATGCTCTAAATGTGGGAAATTCAAATTTATTTTTATAGTTGCGGCTTGGGATACTGCGCGGTCTGGAACGTAGCGTAAGACCCGCATTCCTTAGACCTCTTTTTTTCTGTTTCGCTACATTGATATTCTCCATCTGGTTAATATTTTTATCAGCAAGGGCTTAATCCACAAGCATTCCTGGGTGCTCACACAATATTTTGTGGCACAATGTGGCAAGTGGTTAAAGCGCCCCCAATCAGATAGAAGAAGCTCAAACAACACACGCGTTGTCGGCTTAGCGGGTCTTTGGGGGTGCCCTTGCCCTTATGGTTTGTCCAAAGGACTCTGGTGAATATATTTTATGATGCTCTGTAGGTTTCTTTATTGGTGAGCACATACCATATGATGGTGAACATTTTCCGTGCAGTAGCTCTTCTTGCTGTATTCGCTCCCTTCCTTTTCTGAATCGGGTAGAAATACTGTTGAAATCTTTGGTCTAGCATGATTGCTCTTCCGGAGCATTCGTAGATGATCCATTTCAGCCACTTGTTCACCGCGGTATTATGGACAGATCGTTCAGTTGAAGCAGATTGGTATATACCACGACAGAGACCTGCGTAGCTCACCAGCTCTTTTGGTGATCTGAAACGTTGTATATCACCAATCTCAGCGAGTATCATCAGAGATGAAAACTCTGCGATCCCTGGCATGCTCATGAGCAAGGTAGTTTCTTTCCTATTTCTTGCAACTTGTTTTATCCGTTTCATAATTTCTTTTTCTTCTTTTTTCAAACTGTTATACACATTGATGAGATTCTGTATATCCTGATCTTCCTTTGCTAGTGTTGAAAGTGTTTTTTCATTCCATAGTTTACCATATTTCACTCCCTTGCGCAGGAGATAGCTTTTTATTTTACATTGAACCTGTGTTTTGAGTCGTGTAAGACTGGATTTATGTCGTGCGAGATCTCTGAACTTCAGGGTTTGTTCATCTGGTATCCATACCTCGGGAAGATATTTCGTCCGAAGTAAATCCGCTAATATCTTCGCGTCGACTCGATCGGTTTTTTTCTTACAGGCAATATCATGTGTTTTCTTCGGGTTTGCAAGTTTAACTTCATACCCCATATCTGTTAAAATCTTGTATGTTCCCCTCCACATACCGCATGCTTCTATCGCGATTGTTATCCCTGAGCTGGGGATGTCGCAGAGGAATCGTTCCACTGCTTTTTTCGAAGATGGAAAGATATGTTCTCTGGTAATGTTTCCATCTCTATCCATAATGCATCCTGCAAGTTTTTCCTTGTGGATGTCTAGACCTCCGTAGAGTTTTTCCATAGTTCATTATCACCTCAATCAAGTGCTTATAATGGCAATAAGCACTTGAGTATTTTTTCCTGAAAAAGAGTTCTACTGCCATCAGATGGTAGACGGCAAGCCATGCATCTGTATCACGTTTATGTGATCTGAAAGAGATGATCCAAGCTGGCTTGCCTTTGGCTTTGCTTGTGGCATTCTTTCTGAAGCAGAGATACG
>Ga0315277_10011276_pt1 | contig 11274 bp, 13 predicted proteins | sample YL17G05_15_MG_FD_203695 | JGI IMG/M metagenome (GOLD analysis project Ga0315277, IMG submission 203695) | Sediment microbial communities from Yellowstone Lake, YNP, Wyoming, USA - YL17G05_15 | ecosystem: Environmental > Aquatic > Freshwater > Lake > Sediment | place: USA: Wyoming | collected...
TGAGCTGCAACCACTGCCCCACCGTCATCCAATACGAGGACCGCATGGTCCAGATTCAGCGGGATTATGCCGCCAAGGGCGTGCAGCTCATCGCCATCAACCCGAACGAGACGGACGGCCACCCGACCGACAGCTTCGACCACATGGTCCAGCGGGCGAAGGACAAGGGGTTCAACTTCCCCTATCTTCGCGACGAGACCCAGGAGATCGCCAGGGCCCTCGGCGCCGTCCGCACCCCCGAGGTCTTCCTCTTCGGCCCCGAGCGGACGCTGGTGTACCACGGACGCATAGATGACAACGCGGACGCCCCCGCAAGAGTCAGGCGGCACGACCTACGCGTGGCCCTCGATGAAGTCCTGGCCGGCAAGCCGGTCACCGTCGCGGATACCCCGCCGGTCGGCTGCACAGTTAAGTGGTGGGGCAAGTCGTCGCGTTGATTGGCGTCACACCGCTCACATCGCCCAGGAAGGCGCTGCCGAGCCACTCGACGAGAACCTTCCCGCCCTCGGATACCGTCACCTCGACTTCGAGCTGTCGCAGCACACGCCGCCTGCCTTCGAGGTCGAGGGTCGGTAGCTTGTCGCGGTAGAGCTCGGCCACCTTGCCGAGCCGGTCGGACGCGCCCGCTGGCCCCTTCGTGTTCGCCAGCAGGGCCTCCAGCCGCGCCTTCTCGCCGACCAGTTGCTCCCGCCGCCCGTCCAGCTCCTTCATGTGCTCGGCATATCGGTCGAGCGGGTCAACACCCTTGCGGTAGGCCGTCATCGCCAGCGTTTCCTCGAACTTCAGCCCGTCCAGCTCCTGCAAGGTCCCCTTCAGTTCCCGCCGCCACCGCGGGCCCTGCTCCCGCTCCGTCCGGTTGGCGAGCGCCTGCATCGCGTCGGGGTCGCGTACCAGCTCCTCGACCTTCTCCCATACCCTCGCGTCGAGCTTGGCGGCCGAGACGTAGCCGACCTTGCACCGCTCCGAAGTGCGCGACCGCAGCGCCCGGTTGCACCCGTAGTACCTGCATCCGGGCCTCGGTTCCCGCGCCGTCATGGTGGAGCCGCACTCGCAATGCACGAAGCCGCCCGAGAGCAGGAACTGCCGCACCGGGGTCTGGCCCGATCGCTTGCGCCGATGGTCCGCCCTTGCGAGCTGGGCCGCCTGCCATGTCGCCTCGGTGATCACCGCCGCCGGCCCGTCCTTCGCCAGTCGCCGGGTCAGGTCGCCAGCCAGCCCGAGCCTTGCGATCAGTGTCTTCGTGTTCGGCGATCTTCCGCCCATGGGCCATACCTGCCACTCGCCCAGGTAGCAGCGCGAGGTGAGGATCTGCTTGACCGTCGAATCACACCACTTGCCCGGTATGATCTTCGTCACCTGGCCCGCGCGCTTCGCCCTCTCGTACCTCACCTGCGTCCGGCACGGCACTCGCCGCGCCGTCAGCACCTCGGCGATCTCCCGGTAGGACAACCGCTGCTCCGATGCCAGCCGGTACATTTCGAGCACGTTGGGGAGCTCGTCCTCGTCGGGGACAGGCAGGCCGGTCTCCGCGTCCCAACGGAAGCCGTAGGGGTCAGTGGGGAAGGCGAACTCGCCCCGGTGGGCCCGGGCGATCCGGGCGCCCAGCATCCGCTCGCGAATCCGCTCCTTCTCGTACTCGGCCACCGCCGCGAAGATGTTGAAGGTGAAACGGTCGGCCGGCATCTGGAGGTCGAGCACGCCGTTCGGCGTCGCGAACTTGACCCCCGCTGCCTTGAGAATGCCCCCGATCTTCTCGAACTCGCCGCGGCCGAGCCGGTCCTGGTTCTGGCATACCACCACGTCGAACTTGCCGCCGGCTGCTTCGATGAGCAGGTTCCTGACCGCCGGCCGTTCCTCGATCGTCTCCCCGCTTATGCCTTCGTCGGAGTAGACGTGGATCACTTCCCAGCCTTGCCGCTCGGCGTACTCGCGGCACACCCGCTCCTGTTCGGGGAGGGAAGTCTTCTTGTCGTCGGCCTGCTGCTCCGACGAGACACGTCGGTACACCACTGCTTTCTGCTTTGCCATTGCCCCATTCCTTTGCCGGGCCGGCCAGCGAGGGCGAATGGGGTTCTCCCCCGCCGACCGGCCCCGGTTCTATGCTACCTGCCTTCTGCGTCCGCCAGTTTCCCCTGCGTCACGCCTTCGCCGAACACGCCCATGACCTGAATGCCCACGTTTCCGAACACCACCAGCCGGGCCGCCCAATCGTCCGGCAAGTCAATCTCCACGCGATGCCCGGTCTGGCGCATGGGCCATCCGAGTTTCCGGGCCAGCTCCAGCGCGCCCTGGTCGCGCCGATCAATAATGCACCGCACCGTCGCCCTCCTCTGTTCGCGCCGGCAGGCGGGCGGTACGAAAAGAGGCCCCGCGTGCCGAAGCCGCAATAGTGGTGCTACCGCAGCGAGGCCCGCAGGGCCACAATGGGAAGTCGGAACTCAGGTTGTGTGCGAGGAAGCGGCTTCGCATTGCGGTAGCACCATACTCAAGTATACCATGTCAGCCCCGAGAATCAAGGCCTCCTGGCCGCGATCTGCACCGCCCTGCACCCACCATACCACCCAGGCGCCGAACGCCCGTCCTGGCCCATCGTAGTGCGTCGTTTGCGCCAGTTTCGGCCTCCCATGCCCCTGCGGCCCGGTTTCCGGCACACCGCGAGGATCCCCGACCGCGATCAGCGCCTCTGCGTGGCGCCTGCGTCGCCGGTATCACCATCGTTCACCTCGCAGGTCAGGGGAGAGGCCGCCGCGCACCCACGGCGGCCCCTCAACCCAGGGCGAGTCGCTCCCAGGAAACGGGTGAAGTGTGCAAAGCCCCGCGCCGAAATCAACGGCAGGAGCGCATCGCCAAGCCAACCGCGATCACCGGCCGGCCTAATGGGCCCTCGCGAGTTCTTCGCGGCCCTCCCGGATGTTCAGTTCTTAGGTGGGGCCGGTCGCGGCGGCGCCGTGCCGGCCCCCGGCCTCGGTCAGCTCAGGCGCACTGCCGAGACCACTCAGGTCAGTACAACGAACGGCGACTGCTGAGTCACGCCGTCCTCGAGGAGTAGCGGGCTGTTGAGCGACGGCTGGCCATCCACGTTCCACACGGCGCGCACGATGGTCTTGTTCTCCCGCCACAGCAGATGCGGGCTCGCTTCGATGGCCAAACCGTAGCCATCTTTCACGAGGTAATACGACAGGTTGACGAGCATCAGGTCACCGGCCGTGCCCAGCACCGGCTGCCTCTGGTTTTCGACGAACGCGATCCCGAACAGCGCCGCCGGGATACCCTCCCGCGCGCTCGGCTGCCATATCAACTGCCCGAGCGGCGACGCCATTGTCATCAGGCTGGGCAACGTGGTCGGGTTGCCGATCCACACCAGCCCGGTGCGCCGATCCTTGATGCAGGCAGCAAACATCGCCACCACATCCGCATAGGCGATCGCGCCCGGAGCGGCGCGCGCCACGTTGACGTTGCTCGCATGGCCGAGGAAGCCGAGGGGGCGCCCAATGCCATTCCCGGTGATGAACGCCGTGTCCTCGGCCGCGATGATCGCGCCCCGCAGCTTCGTGGAAATCCACTCCGAAGCGGCCGCCGCGTTGTGGAGTAGCTTATCGGTGACGTTAACGTAGGCGGACACCTCATGCGGCGTGAGGGTAATCTCGCGCAAGGCGGGCGTCGTCTCGTGCTTCGCAGCACCTTCACCGGTCCAGACGACCTGAACACCGCTGTGGACACCCAAGGCGCCACCTTGATCGTCGCTCGGGATGCTGACCGGAGCATCGGGCGAAGCGCCGGCCGGCAACACCATCGCACGCGGACGCACGACCGCATCCTGCGGCGTAATGCTGAGGAGCATCGCCGCGAACTGCGGAGGCACCAGGAAGCCGCCGGCGGCGCCGGTGCCCATTGAGAGGTCACGCGTGGCAGACGGCGTCAACGCCTGGAGGCGGCTGTCGCCCGGATTAAACCGGCAGACATTCAGGAACTCGCCGAAGCCGCTCCTGAATCCCCCGTCGTCGAGGGCCCCGATGCTGCCAGGATCGCAGGTCTGTATGCGCTGGGCAGCGATCGCGTCCTGCTCCCGCGCCCGCTCAAGCGCCGACACGCGCTCCACAATCGTGGTCATGGCCCCGCGCACTAGCTGGGACAACTCCGCGTATTCCGCCGCCGGGTCCGCTGGCGGCAGGGTCAGTCGCGTTCCGCACGTGCAGAAAAGTTCGTCACCTTCGTACTGCAAACCGCATCTCGAACAGGTTCTCATCGAACCCTTACCTTTCTGCCCGCCGGGTCACCCCGGTCGGGCTCACGAGTTATATGCATCCGCAGGAAGGTGCCGATGCGGCCTCCCCGCGTGCGAGTGCCGGCCTCCGCCTGAGAGTGGAATCGCGCCGTCGCGAACAGCGCGCCCGGCCCCCAAACGAAGGTGGCGGGTACTGCCGCAGGAAGGTGGACAAGCCGCCCTCCCTGCGCCCTGCTGCCGCCTCGATAGCGCCGAGGTGGTAGCGCTCGTAGGTACGAGTCGCCCCGCTCAACGGCTTCGAGTGGCGAATGCGTCAACGCCCCGAAGGGCGATGATGCCAATGTGATCATGTCCACAGCCCTCGCCAGCCCGGCCCCACTGGTTCCCAAAGTCCGGGACCGACGGGCTCCGAAACTATGAACCCGCCGACCTCCCCACGCGCGATTCCCGCCACCACCACCGAAGCCATCCCGTGTATCATCGCATCTGCACGATCCGGGCTTCCCGCGCCGCCGAACCCATCCCGACACAGCAGGCATAACTGCTCCTCCAAGTCTTCGAGGTCCGCGCCCGCTGAGTGATACACCTTCCCCTGCTGGTACAGCAGCGCCACAGGTTCCGCCCTAAGAGCCTTCGACTTGCTCGCATGGATAAGCTCGATAGGTGGCAATGTCGCCCCCGAGGTAAGCAGCGTGTGACTCACCATCTCGCCGCCTTGGTTCCGTTCTGCGACGATCCCGTCCGCCCCGAAGTCATCGCACGCCCGCGCCACCGCACTCGCCCACTGTGCCGGACTGCCCCGCAGCGAGTAGTCTCCCAGCACCCAGCCGAGGCCCTCCGAGTCCACGCCGACGACCACGATCCCCGTCTCATCGGCCCTATCCCCCGAAGTGACTGCCGGGTCAACCGCTACCACCACGCGATGTAGCTCCTCGGGCTTCACACCATGCCGGAAGAGATCCCGCGTCCACAGTGCCCCAGGCAGAGAAGCCAGGTATTCCCCAAGCAGCTCCTGCGCAGCCAGTGACGTGCCCTCGTACCTGCTCACGATCTGCTCGAAGAACGCCGGCGACAGGTTCGCCCGGTTGTCGAACACCGACCCCGCCGTCAGCACCAGCCGCCCCGTCCCCCGCCGCCCCTCGGACACCAGCTCGCCGATCAGCGCGATTGGCCGCGGCGTGGTGGTGACGCACACCTGCGGCCGCCCGCCCTTTCTCATGCAAAGCATCAGGTTATCCCAGGCCTGCCGCATACGCCGCCATGCCCCAAGTTCGTCTGTCCATGCCCACTCGAAAGAGAAGCCGCGCAGCCTGTCCGGTTCGTCGGCCGAGAACAGCGTCGCCGTGCTACCGTTGCGCCATGTCAGCCGTCGCTTCGAGGGTTCGTAGGTTGGCATATCCCAGGGAGGCGACACCGCCAACATCCCGCACTCGCCCTCGATCGCCACGTCGCGCACGTCCGCCGCCGTCGGACACACGATAGCGCCCCTGCTGCACACCGCCGCCGCCCTCTCCCGAACCCACTCGGCACCCGCCCGCGTCTTGCCGCTGCCCCGGCCCGCCAGGAATGCCCACACCGCCCACTCGCCGGCAGGTGCGATCTGCTCCAGCCTGGCCCTCGATCGCCAGTCGTACTGTGCCGAGTCGCGGGCCCGAAGCTCAGTCTCCGTCTCTACTCCCTCCAGCACGGCCTCCAGCGCCGCCACGCGCCGCGGAATCGCAGTCATGTGTCCTCCCCTGCCTCAGGCGCTACTTGCCTCTCTGTGAGGCCCACAATGCGTGAAATGCGCTCTTCGAGCGCGTCCAGCCGTTCCTCCATGACCTGCCCCGACAGCGCGGCCAGCATCCGCCCCGCCATCTCGGACAGCGCCCTCGCCCGCGCCGGGTCGAGTTGCCCGGCCAACATCTTCTCGCCCGCCGCCGCCATGATGCGCACCAGGCCCGCCGGCGTCTGCCAGTCGAGTTCCCCGATCCCCAGGGCAACCGGAAGCAGCATCGCCGCCCTGGTCAGGCCGCCCTTCTTGCGAGCATCTGCCAGCAGCGCCGCCGCGTCTGGACTGTGAAACAGGCACGTCCGCTGCCCTGGAAGCGCCGCCGCCTTGCAGGGCGCGCCGTCCAGGCAGGTCGCCTTGCACCTTGGCAGGTTGCCTGCTTGCCTGTTTTCACCCGTCTCAGCCGCTTCTGCCGTCATGTCGCCATTCTCTCGGTTTCGCCTACAGCGCCACCAGGCTGCTGTGTGGCGCGTTTCTCAGCATCGCTACACTCATGGGTTCTCACACCCATCGTTATAGCAGCCCGCCTGCCCGCTCACCGCTCGCCCGGGCCGCCGCCGGCCGCGGCGCAGCGCCCAGCCCGGCCAACGCCAACGCGTGACGCCGGCCGGGCCGCATCTTACTCAGTCATCCTCTTCTGGCGGCGGTTCGGTCTGCGCCAGGTTCTGCGCGTCCATCTCAGCCTCGGTCGCCTCAAGCAACGAAGCGCCCGGGATCCTCTCGACTATCTCCTCTAGGGTTGTCGAGATGTGCAGTCGTTCCAGCACCGCCGGCAGTTCGTTGGCGATGCGCGCCAACACGTCATCGCTCAAGGGCAAGTCGCCTTTGGGCGGTGTGTTCACCGTGTACTTCACGAAAGTCCCCGTGGTGTCGCCGGTGATCGTGAGGTCATAGCCATCCAGCGCTCCGTACTTCTCCAGCGTCTTCTCCATCCGCGAGAAAACGCTGCCGGGCGCGTCGAGCACCATGACCGCGCCATCGTCGTAAGACCAGACGGCGGCCCGGTAGCGGGCCTGGCGATGTGGCCAGCGGTCCATCAGCGTCTTGCCATCGGGTAACAGCACCCGCCCTGCGGCCTCCGGCGGTGTCGGGAAGGGGACCATGATGTTGGTCGCCTCGCCGTTCACCTCGGCCTTCAGGAAGATGCGAGCGTACTCGATCCACGGCGTACCAGCGATCTGCCGGAAGCGGATCGTGCCGCCGTCCTTCGGGAGCTTCAGGATGTCGCTCCCGCTGGTCTTGATCCGGCGTGAGCCGGGTGCGAAGCTTGTTCCGAATTTCATCGTGTTCTCTCTTTCATCTGACGATGTGCTACAGTGAGTCATTGGTGTCTATGGTATCGCACGACACAGCCTAGATCACGTAATCACCTCCTGTCACGAGAGTTGAGGTTGGCAACCCTGCATCATGCCTGCAACCTGTTTTTGCCTCCTGCCCCTCTTCTGGTTGATCCTGCGAGAGATGCAGGGTTGCAGGCTGATTTTCGGGGGGGTATAGACATACAGACACACCAGAGACACGTTCTCTATCGGGAACCGTGTGTGTGGGTATACCCCCCCCTAAAGATGATTGCAACCCTGCATTGCTCATTTGAGCGTCCACGTTGGCGCTAGAGGCATGTGTTGGGATGCAGGATGCCAAGTGGTCTATGAGAGCGTCAACGCTGGGTAGTACCGGCACGTCCGCTGGCAGCGGATCGGCTATCACCCAGCGGGCGGGCTGGCGTTTTTTTGTCTCGATGTTCTTGACGTAGCCGCGAGTGGCGGCTGTCGCCAGCCTAGACCGTGCTGACTCGCGGCATATGTCCAGCGTCAGCGCCACCTCCGCCGTGGTGACACCGCCGATCGCGTTCAGATCGCTGACCGCGTGCACTGTGTCGAGGATCGTGGCAGGCACGGTGCTGCCGATAGCATCCGAAATGAGCGGGCCGAGTAGCTCTGCCACTGCAGCATAGTCATTGTAGTCAGCCACGATGCGGCCCTCGGCATCGCGGTCGCGATTAGCCTGCTGGAGCAGCGCGTGCGTCCGCACGAGCGTCAGCATGGCGCCGAAGTCGCGGCGAAGGCGGATGGCCGCGGGCGGCACCAGGTCAGCGAGCGCGTCGGCAAACGGCACCGACACCATGTTGGACTGTGTGGCGAGCCATGTCTGGAACTCGATCCAGCCGGGCGCCGGGGCAAGGGCAGCGTCACAGGTGCGGGCGAGCTCGTGGAACACCGCGGACGTTTGTGCCTTCGAGTCGGTGATCGGGATGCTGAGCAGGCGGGTTTCGTTCTCGGGGTGCAGGGTCGGCCGGGTCGTCGTCATCGCCAGAGAGATAGGGCCCTCTCTCACGATCGTCAGCGGCTGCATCCCCTCGTCGGTTTTTACCACCGTTTGGTATCGGATCTCACCCTTGCTCAGAATGCCGCGCAGCAGGTAGGCGGTGAACTCGTTTGCTGCCCCCTCGGCCTCATAGATCACCAGCACTCTATGCCGCAGGTTGGCGTCGAGGTAGATCAGCGCGTGCTCGCTCAGCCCGGTCAGCTCGAAGAATCCCTCGGCCGGGAAGTGGGCGAGCACGCGGTCGAGCACGTAGTTTTTCCCCCCGGAAGAGGGACCGCGCACCACGACGGATACCGGATGCTGAAGTAGCCGCGAGGTGAGGCATAGGTAAAGGATCTGCCCCGCCGCAACCTCGCCCGCCACGCCGATGGACGCGAGGGACTCGCTGAACGCAGGGAGGATGTTCCCGATGGTGGCGATATGTCGGCAGGCCGACCATGCCTCGTCCGCCACCGCCGCCACGCGCTGCTGCTCGATCTGCGTCCACGGCACGGCCGCGTCGAGCGCCTGCTGGAGTTTGGCGTCGAAGGCCTCCGGATCCGCGCAGTGCAGCTCACTCAGATCTTTGCAACCATCGAGCCGGTAGAAGTACACGCGGTCACGGATCGCTGACTTGGCCACCCATGCCCGGATGGCGTCGGTGCCCTGGTCCTTTTCGTCGGCCACATAGATGCGCTCAAACCCGTCGAAGTGGGCCGACCAGTCCACCCGAAAAATGCCGGCCCCGGGCAGCCCGATGGCTGGCCAATCATGCAGCCAGGCGGTCTGCGCATCGCTCTCGCCCTCGACCATCAGGACGTATCCGCGCTCGCGCGCCTTGGCCAGGCGCTGCAATCCGTAGAGCGCGGCCTTGCTTCCCGAGCGCCAACGAAACCGCATATCGCCGGTCATGGCGAGGCGGTAGCGGGTGGCGATCTGCTCCCCCTTCGTGTTGTAGTACGGGATGGCGACCGCTCTATCGCCCTTCTTCTGACCCAGCGCCACCTCGCGCAAGCCGAGAGTGGCGAGGAAACTCAGAGGCAGCTTCTTCGCCTCGGAATACTCCAGCAGAGAGAGCTTTGCACGCGGCCGGGCAGCGGGCGCCAGTTCAGCGGCGGTCATACCCAGGGCGGTGACGATCTTCTCGAATGTGCATCCGCTAAAGCACTTGAGCAAGATGCGCCCGTCATCGGCCAGGGTCACGGACAGGGACTTGCGCTTATCCTTATGTGCTGGGCATAGCGCCGTCCATGTGTTAGCGTCGCCGCTGCTCTCAACCTGCTTCAGCTTTGACAGCATGGTCTCGATGATGCTGGACTTCGCGCCCCCAATGTGGTACGCTTGCTGCGACGATGTGCTTGCCGCGCTTGCGCCGGCGCCTGTGTCCGCATGGGCGTCGGCGTTCCTCTTCTTGGTCATCGCGCCCCCCTCTCGGCCAGCCGCGCCGTGATCTCGGGCGTTCGCCTGGCCCACCAGGGCGCGTGACCACGGCGCCGCCCGAAGCGCGCCACCTCGGTGGTGTGGCCGTCATAGGTGGCCGCATCCGCGTGACGTAGGGTCGCGGCGTGGGGTTCGGGGGATCCGCGGTGGCTGTGCAGTCTCATCGCGGCGCCCCCTCCACGATCTGAGCCAGCGCGGTGAGGCATTTCTCGCGCGCCTGCTCGCGCGTGACACCGCGCGGGAGTGCGAAGTGGAGGTCGAGTTCGGCCGCCGCCCGCCGGCGCTTCCCCCTCGGGTCCTGCTTCGGGTCCTTCTTCGTCCGCTGCCTGAGTTCGCTCACGGCCACGATCTCCCGGCAGGCCTAGGCCTGCTAGAGCCGTGAACGACGGTCTCCAGGGCAGCGGTAAAACCGACTGCGCGTAATTGACAGCGCCCCCTTTCCCAGGGGGGCCCTCGTTATGTGATCGGCAGACTCGTCAGCAGCGCCTCGCCATCGCTGCACCTATGCTTCTGTTCCCACTCGGTGAGCATGACTCGCGCCCGCCGGAGTAACCTCTTCTCACTGCGCGCCCACACCATCAGCATCGACACGGGGCCCGGTTGCACCGCCTCGATCATCAGCGTCGCCAGGAACGAGCCACCACCAACGACGTGGCTGTCCTTCGTGTTCCCGTAGCCCGGATGTCTGCGCCATTCCAGCTTCAAGGGGTCCATTCCCTACTCGCCAATAGGTTGCTTGTCCGGCAAGTCCGCCAGGATTTCCCGCCACCTCGCGCACACGGCCTCGGCAAACACTTCATCACCAGGGCCGAGGCGAACGCCCGCCAGCGCGGCCAACATCGCCGGCGTCAGCCCCGCCGCCTTCTCGCGGTTGTGCGCCAGCACCTGACGACGATGCTCGGCTAGACGTTCAGGTAAGGCCGCCGCTTCCTCGGGATTTCCGGTCCACACCACCACTGCCGAAGGATACCCTTCGACGACAAACTCGCTCGCCGCCTGCTCTAAGCGCGCCGCCATCTGCACCGCCCTGAGTCTCCTTCCCAGGGCCTCGCTCCTTTCGACCTCCTCCTCGCCAACCAGCCTCGTGATCTCGTCGCCGAGCACGCCGCGGAGCGCCGCCGCGTGGGCCATGAGCCGCCGCGTGCCGGTGCCGCCCTCAAGGTCACTGACGATTTCCGGGTCAAGATTCGCCTGCCGAGCGACCTCTTCCGGGGTCAGTCCGCCAGCATCTTCTCGAAGGCGCCGCAGGCGCTCCCCGCGTGATACAGGGTCTGTTGTTCCCATTCTAATCTCCCTTTCGGATTGTTCCCTCTCACTATATACGACACGCCAACCTGCCCAAAACGTGCCAGGCCGCGGCCTGAATTTCCCCTTATTCGGGCATTCGCCGCATTCTACGTCTAGCGTTTCGGAGTGCCGATCTCTGTCCTGGGGACAATGTTTCGCCCCCCATGTCAGCGATAACGGCCTTGGTTTGAGTATCGGTAAGGCGGGCGGCACTCAGTGTATCTGCCAGAACGATTCTCTCAAGCGC
>Ga0315277_10011277_pt1 | contig 11273 bp, 7 predicted proteins | sample YL17G05_15_MG_FD_203695 | JGI IMG/M metagenome (GOLD analysis project Ga0315277, IMG submission 203695) | Sediment microbial communities from Yellowstone Lake, YNP, Wyoming, USA - YL17G05_15 | ecosystem: Environmental > Aquatic > Freshwater > Lake > Sediment | place: USA: Wyoming | collected...
AATCCACCGTTTGCTCTTAAGCGGGGAACCGAAAAGGAATACCGATTCGTTGACCAAGCTCTGGCGCAGATGCAAGATGGCAGCCTGTTGTTTGCCGTGCTTCCATATTCGGCAATGGTGCGGCGCGGCGGATACTTCAATTGGAGAAAAAACCTGTTACTGCCGCATAACAGGTTGCTGGCCGTGGTCACTCTGCCGGGTGACGTGTTTTATCCGGTTGGCATAACGACACTCGGTATATTCATCAAGAAGGGCAGCCCTCACGACAAGCACGATAAGGTGTTGTGGGTGCGTGCGCTTTCGGATGGTCTCCTGAAGAGCAAAGGCAAGCGCCTTCCAAATCCAAGGGCGTCTAACGATTTGGACCGGGCGCGGAATCTCCTCAGAGCTTTCATTCACACTCCAACTAACTCGGTTCCAAATGAGCATCAATTCACAAAAGCCGCCGTGATTGATTTTAGCGACAAGCAACTGGAGTTGGTGCCTGAAGTGTATTTGGAACAGGCAGAACCGGGCCAAGAGCAAATTACCGAAAGCGTCGAGCGCGGGGTAAGGGATTTGTTCTCCTATCTCATCAAGATCAACAAGGCCATTCTCAGGCCAGAGTTGTTGCCAGAGCCGAAAGGAAAATTGGGACGTGCGCCGACTTGGAAGAGTTTTAACGTTACTGAGTTTTTCAATCTGAAACGCGGAAACTTTCACTCGATTGCCGATTTGGACCCCGGCCCGTATCCGACCATTTCGCGCACCAGCACTGACAACGGATTGATTGGTTTTTACGATAAACCAGAGCGGGCAGTTGTATGGGAACCCGGAACAATTTCAGTGTCCACTGTGACGGGAGACGCATTTATCCAACCTATTCCCTTTATCGCGACTGACAACGTTGTTTTGTTGATTCCCAGAGAGGAATATAGCGACCTTCGACTGACAACGCTCGTGTTCACCTCGGTAATGATAAATGAAGTAAAGTGGAGATATTCCTACGGACGGCAATGCTATAAAACCAAGTTCGCCACTACAAATATCATGCTGCCGGTCAAGGGTTCAGCTTTAGATGAAGATTATATGCAGAGCGCCGTGGAACGCGCTTCTTATTGGAAGCTCGTCAAGGCCGCGTTTTTGAATGACCAGTTTGAGGATAGCCGCGATGCTGAAATCGCGCAACAGCGGCTAGACGAACTCCGGCAATCTCCGGAGAAAATATTGAGAGGCCCGGCGCTAGAAGAGAGAATGAAGCAATGGGTGTCGTAGCCCTATGGGAAAGATGCTCTTCGGATTTGGCTTTGGTCCTGCCGCCACAGCGTTTCTCGATGGGATGGCGGCTGGAAAGCTACGAGCGCAGATTACCAAGAAAGCCAAATCACTGATTAACAATCCGTACCCTGCGGGCTGCAAGAAACTGAAAGGGATTAAGGACGGAGAAGATGCGGTATGGCGCATTCGTTCCGGCGATTATCGTATCCTTTACATTGTGCGAGAATTTGAGGTGGTCGTGCTGGACATAGGACATCGAAAGGACGTGTACAAGTGAAAACGAAGGCAAATGCACTTCCAGAACTGCGCATGAAAGCCGCAGAATTCAACGAGACAATGCGGCGGGTATTTCAGTCCACCCCAAAGTCACGCGGCAAGCAGGCCAGAGCAACTCTCCGCAAGAGGCGTAAGAAGGCCACGCAATAGGACCGCTCCCGTGTAAACAGCTTGGCTTAATTACTGGTATTGTGAAGTGCATAATCGCCAACAGGTCTAAGCAACAACGCACTGCGAGAATGATCAGGGAACTCCGAAGACTCGGCTACCGCGTCCAGCCGGCAACTTCTCAACCGCGTAATCCAGGATGAGTGCAGGGATTTTCGACCCTGCTGATCGAGCCCAGCCGTTGTCGGCCGCCGCTACTGTCCTCACGGGGATTCAGCCCCAGATAACTTACCACTTGCTTGGTCTTCTGGAACCGGTCCACCGGTCCCAACGTGAGCACAAACGCCAGCGCCGTCACCGGCCCTCCTCCCCGCTGCCTCATCAAAAGGACGGCCTCGGAACAGTTCTCAGCTTCCTTCACTACTGCCTGGTCCAGCTCCCCGATCGCCGGGTTGAGCCGATCCAGCATCTCCAGCAGCTCCTGCCTAAGGTGGTCACAAAGGGTCCGTGCAACCCCCTCCGCAAACCGTTGATCCCCCACGACCGGAATCCGCCGTTTCGGCTTGTATTCTTCGCATGCGAGTACGGACCGCCCAACGTGTCTAGACCCTAGTTTGCGAAACTTTCTGGACATTTTTCGTCAAGGCATTGAAAGCAAACCGTCCGCACCTCTGCGTGAAAATCAACACGCATCAAAGTATTAGTGCATACCAAGCCTTGACTTGCGCCAAGGCCGGCGACACCCCAAGTGAGAAAAGGCGTAAGGAGGAGCGTGTCCTTCACCACGTTGTGCATTACGCGCGTTTGCACGAGCCGTGAACTCGCAATTGGATTCTCTGCCTCTTTAGCAGCTACTATTCGGGCAGCTTCAGCCCTCCCTCGATCGAGAACTGAGCTTCCACCCCGGGCACGCCGGTTCCAGGCTGACCCCCGCCGACATGGATGCGGTAGACGCCCGCCGCGACCACGTGATCTCCGGCCTCATTGACGCAGCTCAGGTCCCGCGGATCGAGTCCGAAGTGCACACGCTGCGTTTCGCCCGGGGCCAGATGCACCCGCTTGAATCCGCGCAACGCACGGATCGGTGCACTGGGCGTTTTCGGAAAGCTCAAGTAAAGCTCCGCGACTTCGTCTCCGGCGACCTGGCTCGTGTTCCGTACATCCGCATCCACCTCCAGAGAAGCGCCTGCCTTCAGCTTCGCCGCTGAAAGCTTCAGGTTACTGTAAGCGAACTGCGAATAGCTCAGACCGTAACCGAATGGATATAGCGGTTGCCCCTCGAAGTAACGATAGGTTCTTCCCTTCATTGAGTAATCCTCGAATGGGGGCAAATCATCCACGCTCTTATAGAAAGTGACGGGCAAGCGCCCGGCAGGATTGTTTACGCCCGCCAAAGTCTCCGCAATCCCGGTCCCGCCTTCTTCGCCCGGATACCATGCCTCGAGGATAGCGGCGGCATGCTGGTCGGCCCAATTCACCGCCAGTGCGCTGCCGTTCATCAGTACGACGACCAGCGGCTTGCCGGTGGCGGCCAGGGCTTCAAGCAGATCCCGCTGCACACGTGGCAAGCCGATATCGGTTCGGTCGCCGCCATTGAAGCCCTCAACATGTACGGGCATTTCCTCCCCTTCGAGTTCCGGTGAGAGCCCTACGAAGGCCACCACGACGTCGGCGCGCGAGGCGGTCGTCACGGCCTCCTCGCGCAACACGTCGGTCGGCGGTTGCCACACAAGCGTCAGCCCGGCGCCGAACAGGGGCGCGCGGTGGGCATACTCAAGACGGAAGTTGTGCGGATTCACATCCGCGAGGTGGACCTGGAAGGACGGGACCCTGGGGCTCTGATTCTCTTGGGTGAAGTTAGTCATCAGTTTGTCATCGAGGTAGACGCGAAAAGTCTCGTGATTGCCGCAGGGATAACAAGGGGGCTGACTGATACCGAACGTGTAGTCGCCGGGCCCGGGCGGCGTAAGCGTCCCGCTCCAGCGGACGGCGAAGGCTTTCATCGGAATCCCCGGCGCTGGAGAGGCGGCATTCCAGTCAAACTGAATCCGGGCATCGGTGCGAACGACCGCGGGCTTGCCGGAGAAGTCGGTGTTCGCGAAGTATTCGGCCTTGAGGCCCCGCTTCGCCTTGGTGCCCGCCGTGCGAAAAACGGTGCTCGGGACCAGCACGGGCAGATCCGCGACGTATGCCGAGCCCTGCGCGTAGAGGACCTCTGCCTTGCTGGCGAACTGCTTGCGCAGACCGTCCACGGGCAGCACAGGATTGGAGGGTACGCCGCTGTAGTTGCCCTCGAGTGCGACCAGTGACTCGGCATTGGGGCCGATAGCCGCAATCCTCTTCACGCTCGGTTTGAGCGGCAACACTCCATCCTGGTTTTTCAGCAGCACCATGGATTTACGTGCCACCTGAAGCGACAGTTCGCGGTGCTTTGGCGAAATGACTTCGGACATGGGGATCCCGGAGAAAGGAACCATCTCCGGCGGGTCAAACATGCCGAGGCGTATGCGCGACGTGAACAGGCGTTTGACTGCGGTATCGATCTCGGTCTCTTTGATGAGCCCGTCACGCACGGCCTTCACGAGCGCGACGTACTCGTTGCCGCAATTCATGTCGGCCCCGGCGCGCACGGCCACTGCGGAGCCGTGCGCATCATCGGGTGTGTAGTGGTGACCGGTAGTGAGGTCGCGCACGGCGCCGCAGTCCGTGCAGACGTATCCTTTAAAGCCCCAAGCATCGCGCAGGATCTTCTGAAGCAAGAAATCGCTGGCGCAGGACGGCACGCCGTTCACGGCGCTGTAGGTGGTCATGATGGACCCCACATGCCCGTCCACGACCATGACGCGGAAGGCAGGAAGGTAGGTATCCTCGAGATCGCGCGGTTCCACGTTGACATTGAAGCCGTGCCGCTCAGTCTCCGGCCCGCTGTGCACGGCGTAGTGCTTGGGTGTGGCCACCGTCTTCAGGTATTTGGGATCGTTTCCTTGCAGCCCCGTCACGTAGGCCAAGGCCAGCTGGCCGGCCAAAAAAGGATCTTCACCGTAGGTCTCCTGGCCGCGTCCCCAGCGCGGGTCGCGAAAAATATTGATGTTGGGCGTCCAGAACGTGAGACCGTAGTACATACTGTGGTTACCCTCTCGCTGTGCCTGGTTGTACTTGGCGCGGGCCTCGGTCGCGATAACCTGGGCCACGCGATGTATTAGGTCGGCGTCCCAGGTAGCTGCCATGCCGATGGCCTGCGGAAATACTGTCGCGTAGCCGGAGCGGGCCACCCCGTGCAGCGCTTCGTTCCACCAAACGTAAGAAGGAATGCCGAGGCGGGGAATGGCGGGAGCGTCGTGCGTCATCTGAAGAACCTTTTCCTCGAGCGTCATGCGCGAGACGAGGTCATCCACGCGCTGCTCCACCGGCAGTGCAGGATTTAGGTAGGCTGGTTGAGAGCCGGTTCCGGTATCCTGCCCGAGGGCCGTACCCCCTGCAAACAGAAGGATTGAAATACTCAGAGCAGCTAACGGGCAACAAATCCACATCCTGCAAATGCGCATATGCATTTCTCCTTTAGGCAATGTCCGCATCATTCGATAGTCATTCGATCCCTGGAGAGAGCCCCTCGTCGGAAACACTGGACAAATGGTGATAGACTTCCCAGCCCCGGTAGTTGCTCAGTGCCTCGGCAATGGCTCTACCGCAATGGCTTTTGTTTATCGCAACGTGGTGCTCGAAGCCGCGCTTGCAAACGTACCGGAGGAGGTTCTGTAGGCGCGGGATCTTTACAACCCCGAAACCACCAAAAGTATGGAGCGGATCTGAGGTAAGCTCTCCTTCACCAACGTACGCCCGCAAACGCCCCTGAAAGTCGTCACTGGACACTCGACAAAACGTAAGCGGTCCGCTTTTCAGCCTGCCGGATACTGTGCCAAACGTATTCTCTTTGCCCACCGTTCCCGCAAGGATCTCTTGAAAGTCCATCCTGGGCTGCTCAAGTAGGGAATTAGGGAAATTCGAGCAGTGGAAAACAACAGCCTTATTGGGATCGTTGTCATAGTTGTTGTTCCAATCGACTATGGCACTCGGCTCGCCTGACGCTAGTTGGAGGACATACATGCCTATTGATCCAGCAATGTCTGTCTCACACGCACTCGGTAGGAGGCCTTTCGACATCATGCTCATGACCGTGCATGGGACGATACCAAAATATTCCTCCATGGCAGTCCAGCACTGAATGGACGACCCCACCAGTTCGTTCGCCTGCATCCAATCATCTACCACCACCGCAAACTTGGCCATTTTGAGTACAGCCGAGGTGGGAACCCCTAGAACGGTTACATACTCTTGAATACCCGAGAGCTTATTCTGCACTTTCGGATCGTCGTCCAACATGCGGCCAATTCGCCCGAAGACTTCTGAAAGGTCAAGCGTTTCTACCGAGATGCCAGCCCGCTCCATGAGTTTCTCGCTGAACCGCACGGTGTTGAAGGCTGTGGGTCTCGCACCAAGAACGCCGACTCGGACGTTCTTCAATCCTGTTACAATCCGACAAGTGGCGGCAAAGAACCTGAGATCTGATTTGAATGAATCCGTAGCGGGTGAGACACAATGAAGTCCCGTCAGCGTGTACCGGATCCCGTATTGCCATAGGTTGTTACAGACCGAAATCTTCCCGCAGAAACTGTCGCGCCGGGCGGCGACATGCATAAGATCGGCCTCATCTGGAAACGCATGGATCAGTACTGGGACATCGAGTTCGGACATGCGAATCGCATTAGCGACACTTTTTTCATCCCCGAAATTCGGGAGACTCACGAGAATCCCATCAATGTCTCTGACATGCTGCTTGAACAAGTCAGCACATTTGCGGGCGTCCTGGAGGGTCTCAACTGATCCAAACTTCGTATCCTTAGGGGTCAGGCAGATAGCGCCGTAAGCTTGCTGCTCCAGTACTTGGAGTATCTTCTCGCGACCGTCCCGTGCGAGCTGGTCCGGAAAGAAGCCGCGATTGCCAATGATTACGCCAAACGTCGTTGTTCTCATGACAAATGTCCCCTTTGTGCGAAATCCGTGGACCTACCCCAAATGAGATCACCCTGGCAAATCAGACCCTCCGTGCTTTCCTAGGAGGGTCTTTTGGACACTCACCAGACGATGTGAACACTTCGTTACTTCAGAATCACGTTACCCAGGAAACCGCAGTTCTCGCCTTCCGCGTCCCGGATCGAGACACTGATCCGGAAACAGTTGTCCGGAACCAAGAGGGTTGTTTCCAGGCAGACCTCCTCGCGGGGGTCCACCGAAAGGAGGATCTCTCGGCCCAGTTCTTCACCTTGGGCGCTGTACAATACTGCCTCAAGTTTTCCAGGCGTGAACACGCCGAAGATTCCTCGCAAACTCACACGACCACTCTCCACTCGACAGCTAAGCGGCTCACTGATAACACCAGCCCAGACTGCATTCCGAATTGGGTTCGGGGCCCGCGTTGCCGACCAGTACACTGGGAAGGAATACTGTTCACCGGGATCCAGCGCAGCATAAGGGCTTAGTGTTTCGGACTCGAAGAAATATGGCGTCTTCTCGGGGTCGTGGAGCAGAGTCTGGTCGAAAGGTCCTCGGGAAATCGTGCCGGGGCCATTGCTCCACGACTCGACCGACGCTTTGTCGGGATATTCAGCCCCAGAGAAATACTTGAAATTCTCCACGAGGCAGATGTTCTTCTGACCGTTGACGACCGCATACCAACCCTGGTCGGAATCAGCACCAATCTTTCCAGCACGGTAAAGATATCGGACGCGTAGCATGCGGCCACCATCGATCACTTCGTAGCTGGGATGCTGGACGTCGCCCAACAGCTTCGTGTAGCCCTCTGGGTAGATGCTACGCGGGTTGAGCGGAATATACATGAACAGACCTGGACTAGCCTTCTTAGGGTTATTACAATCAGCGGCATTGTGCTGGATCAAATGCCAGATGCTCCAGCGGATCTGGCGCCTGCTGATATTTCGCATCAATTGATCTACCCTGATTCTTGTCGTTCCAGAGTACACATGGAAAACCCGTTCAAACTGAACACCGGTCCGCGGATCACTGGGGCTGATCACACGAACGGCAACTTCATCCGACGTCTCCTTGACGACCTCGGCCTTGAACCGACTCCCATCCAATGTGTAATAAGGAACACTCGGCCATTCGTCGTCGCTCATCCAGCCTTCCGGTGCCGGCCAAACCTTGTCTCCTCCATAATTCGCCCCGCCAGCCCCCAGGTTGTTCTGCTCCGGCGGTAGCACTTGTCCCGCAAGAGCAGCGTTGACAAAAAAATACTCCCAGTCACCAAGGAGAAGTTGGATGGCGCGTCCGCCTAAGTCGGGAGCAACAAGCAAGCACACAAGGTTATTCGACAAGCGATAGACATCCCAACCCATGTACTGGGTCTTTCCCAGCGTGGCCGAGTAGAAACCCTTGCACATAGCCTTGGTGAACCCCCTGCGAGGTAATCCGCTACGCCAATCTCTTTTGGTCCAACAATCCTCCGCTAGAACAGGCATAACGCGCGGGCGAAAAGAAATTCACATCCTGATCAGACCCGGGGCCGTGAGGTTCTCTGAGCGAGCACGCCCATGGCAACCCCAAATGATCACATGACACCACCCCACCAAGTATCAATACTCGCGTGCAGTGGCTCATCATAAGCAAATGCCTGAATTGACATCCCGTGGACGACCAACAGCGTTCCGTAAACAATGAATAGGATGCCAACCGGCCATCGAATGTCGAATCTCATGTCGGTTACCAGAAGATGATGTTCAGTGCGGTTGCCAGGACTAAGATTGCAAGAGCCCAGGTTCCCGGTCGAGCATACCAAGCAAGTCCCTTGTTCCTTGGCATTTCAGTCAATGAATAGACTAGGCCCACCAGCTCTTCTTCGGGCTTGGAATTAGTGAAGAAGGTCAATACAATAGTCACACTGAAACAGATTGCAAAGGCCCAAATCGCCTGGTAGAAGTTTGCTGCCATTTCGCTGTGATAGCCAATGAAATTGAAACGATAAAGCATGTAATGCGTTGCAGCTCCGGCCATTCCCGAGAGAAGTCCGACGAATGCAGCGTTGGGACTGGTTCGTTTCCAGAACATCCCAAGAAAGAAAGTTGCAAACAAAGGAGCAAGGAAGAATGCAAAGAGAAGTTGGAGGTAGTCCATGAGATTGTTGAAGCGCAGGACGATAAATGCGGTGGCTCCTGCAACCACGACCGCAAAGATGGTGGCTAAACGCCCCACCTTCATGTAATGGCCGTCGGGTTTGCCTGGGTTAATGTGGACTTGGTAGATGTCGTAGGTCCAGACCGTGTTGAATGCAGTGACGTTGCCTGCCATTCCAGACATGAAGCTTGCGCAAAGGGCGGTAACCCCAATCCCCATTAAGCCCGGGGGATACAACTTACTCATTAGCGCCGGAAGGGCGTTATCGTAACGGCCACCTAATAGCTTTTGCGTCGTCGGATCTAAGGCAATCGCCACTAAGCCCGGGAGGATGATCAGGACTGGACATATCATCTTGGGTATTGCTGCAATGAGAGGAGTTCTTTGTGAGGCGAGCATATCTTTGGCCGCCAGAGCTCGCTGGATCACTAAGAATTCGGTACACCAATACCCGAAGGAAATCACTAGCAGGCCAAATATGGTCCCGAACCCGTCGATGCCCATCGGGTTCTGACTCGGGTGCCATATGGTGGCCCAAGTGTGGGCATAACCCGGGCTCGGCAACTTGGACACAAGCCCCGCATAGCCTCCCACAGCCTTCAATCCCAGAATCGCCAGGGGAAGGAAGCCAAAAACAATCAGGAAGAACTGCAGTACTTCGTTGTATATCGATGATGTGAGCCCGCCCAGGTAGATGTAAATTGCTACCACGCCACCTGCAACAAGAAGGTTGGCCCAAAATGGCCATCCAAGCAGTCCTTGAAACAAAATCGCCAGGGCGTAGAGGTCGATGCCCGAAATCAAGAGTGTCATACTTGCGAATGTCATCGCATTGAGGGTACGGGTTTTCTCGTTGAACCGCAGCTTGAGGAACTCAGGAACACTCCTTACCTTGCTCCCGTAATAGAAGGGCATCATGAAGATAGCGACGAAGCACATCGCTGGCATGCCCGCCAGCCAATAGAAATGGTTGACAAACATGCCGTATTTCGCCGCGTTTGCAGCGTGTCCCATTACCTCAAGCGCACCCAGGTTGGCTGACATGAACGCTAGGCCCGTTACCCAGGCAGGCATGGATCGCCCGGAAAGAAAATAGTCTTCGCTGCTCTTCATCTTGCCGTGCAACACCCAACCGATGCCCACAACAAAAACGAAGTAGATAGCGATGATCGCGTAATCAACAATTGCCAGGTGTATATGCATAGAAGCACCGAGCGTTCCCGATCTGGCGCGTTTCTCCGAGTTGGCCTCCTTGGTCTTAGAGCCTCATCTTGGCCACACGGCAATCTTCTATGGCTTGTTGGCTACCTGCCGCGAATCGCCGGTCGGCCGGGCTTTCGGCAACTCTCCTGCAAAATCAAATCTTAGGTCCGCAAGGGCTTCTCCACTTCCGCTCCGAACATCCAGAATAAAGAAAGAATCAACCATCTGGGTCCGATCGACTTTCACCAAGACAGGATTCCATCCTGGTCGCAGCTCCACTCCTCCTATCACGTTTTCGTTGGGAGGGAGCACCTCGGAATGGACCAGTTCCCTCCCGTTCAGCCAGAGTCGGCATCCCTGCTGGCAAGTTAACTTGAACCGAGTCTCGGTTTTCTTAGGGCTGTATATTTGCGTGTACGCATAAGCGACCGTCCAGTCGTCGAAGCGTCCCCCGAGATTCACGCGATAGCCAAGGGTCGTGGATGAGATCCAAGCGGCCGTCTTGCTGGACCAGGCCGTAGCTGGCTTCCAGCTGACGTTGCCATTCTTCCCCGGATACGACGCGCCATATGAGAATTCTACCTCTGGCGGATATTCCAATCCGAGACCGATCCGATTTTGATTGTTAAATGGACCGATTACGGCCCAGCGTTGTATCTCCCCTGCTATCTGTTTTTTGCGGTTCGCAACCTCTTGCTCGAAAGTCTCTTGCTGCTTCTGGCCCAGTGGGGCGTCGGGCTTACGGGCGATTGAGTCAGCGTAGCGCACCAGATTCATAAAGAGACGATCTGCCAGCGGATCCTTGGTCAAGTTGTCCAAGAGTCGGAGTTGGCAAAAGATGACGTGGCCTTTTCCCACAGGAGTGATTACTAGACTGTGCACCCAACGACGTCCGTAATCGCCAAACGCATTAACAAGAAGACCGGCGACAACTTCGTCCGCAGGCGTCTCCAGAAGGCGGGCGGGTAGAATTTCAGCGTAATGTTGGTCAAGCACAATGTTAGACGGCAGACCATCTGTGATCGGGTGTGCCCGTATCCACTGAGTGGTAAACCCATCGGGCACGGAAATCTTCACCGCCATTGGGAGAACGCCGAGCTTTTCGACCACCTCATTAGTATCCAAAGGCAGCTCGAAAAGAATAAGGGTCGAACCTTGGCGGGCCAGCTCAGCAAGGCCTTTGAGCTGGCCGAGCGGATAGTCGAGGAATGAATCAGCGTTAGCCGCGACCATGTAAACAT
>Ga0315277_10011278_pt1 | contig 11273 bp, 7 predicted proteins | sample YL17G05_15_MG_FD_203695 | JGI IMG/M metagenome (GOLD analysis project Ga0315277, IMG submission 203695) | Sediment microbial communities from Yellowstone Lake, YNP, Wyoming, USA - YL17G05_15 | ecosystem: Environmental > Aquatic > Freshwater > Lake > Sediment | place: USA: Wyoming | collected...
GTGGAGATCCCGGCAGGCGTCGAGGAGGGCGCGACCCTCCAACTGGAGGGTCAGGGGGAGGCCGGGGAGCTGGGGGCGAGGCCGGGGGACCTGTACGTCGTGGTCCACGTGAAGGAACACGAGATCTTCCGCCGGCGGGGACGGGACCTGCACATGGAGCTGCCGATCTCGTTCGTGAAGGCGGCTCTGGGCGGGACGGCGGAGGTCCCGACGCTGGCGGACGGACCGGAGGAGCTGCAGATCCCGGAGGGCACCCAGGCCGGGGACACGCTGGCCCTGCGGGGGCGAGGCTTGCCAGACCTCCGGACGGGGGTGAGGGGGGCGCAGTACGTGACGGTGCGGGTGGTGACTCCCACGGACCTGACGAGCAGGCAGCGGGAGCTGCTCGCCGAGTTCGCCCGGGAGGGCGGGGACCAGGTGGACCTCGCCAAGGGCTGGCTCACCCGGCTGCGGGAGGCGATGCGCGGGGAGGAGGACGAGTGACCGGAGGCGGAAGGCAGGAAGGGGAGCCGGAGCGGCTCCCCTTCTCGTTGGTGGCGACGCGGACGAGTCAGCTAGGTCTTGACCGCGACTGGCTTGCCGAGCCGGGCCGACTGCCAGGCGGCCTCGGTTAGCTGGATGACGCGAAGGCCCCAGACAGGAGGGGTCTGGGGCTCGTCCTTCCCCAGGATGGAGTCCACGAAGTTCTTGTCGGCATTGCCGCGGTAGCGGACCTTGTCGGTGACGTCTTCCGACTTGAGCTTGCCGAATCCCTCGCCGGTTCGGGTCTGGAGGAGGATGCGGTTGTCGCGGATGTAGACGGCGCCCTTCTCCCCGTAGTAGGTGACGTCCTCCCACCAGCCGGGGGCGTCGCCGACGACGGCGATGCTGGCGACGGCTCCGCCCTTGAAGCCAACGGTGAGGCTGGAGTTGATGTCGACGCGCGCGCCGCGGTTGTCGATCTTGGCGTAGACCTGCGCGGGCTGGAGGTCGCTGACCCAGAGGATGATGTCGAACAGGTGGCTGGCGGAGTCGTTGAGCTGGCCGCCGCCGCTGAGCTTGGGGTTCTGGCGCCAACTGCCGCGCGTGCCGAGGAGCCACTCCTGGCCCTGAAGGGCGGCGACGTAGGTGACGCGGCCGATCTTGCCGCCGGCGACGAGCTTGCGGGCGGAGCGGAAGGCGGGGAAGAAGTGGCGCTGGTAGGCAAGCATGAGGATGCGCTTCTTCTGCTGGGACTTCTCGATGACGGCCTTGGCGTGATCGACGGAGCAGGTCATGGGCTTCTCGACGAGGACGTGGAGGCCGCGGTCGAGGCAGGTCATGATCTGCTCGTAGTGGGTGGTGTGGGGGGAGGCGATGATGACGCCGTCCATCTCCACCGCGTCGAGCAGGTCGCCGTAGTCGGCGAAGCTGGGCAGCTTGGCGAGGTGGGGGAAGGCGCCGGTGATCCGCTGCAGGCTGGCTTCGCTGGGGTCGGCGAGGCCGACGACCTGGGCGGCCCTGACCGGCGCGAGCTGGTTGAGGTGCATGCGCATGATGCCGCCGCATCCGATGAGCCCGAGTCTCACTTTGCCTTTGGCCATGTCTCTGGACCTTTTCACAGAAGTCGCGCCAGGCCGGGACCCGACGCGCTCCGGCGGTCTTCGTCGCGGCACCTGGGTTTCCTGCTCTTGGGCGAGGGGGAGCGGGGTCGCCGAGCCGGGTCAGGCGTGGCAGAGGCGACGAGGGAGGGCTGAGTCGCTCTCCACCAGGGCGTGGAGAAGCTGCTGGCTGAGCTGCTCCCGGAGTGGCCGATGAGAGGGGCAAGCCCAGAGGTTGTGGAGCTGCGACGGGTCTTCCCGCAGGTCGAACATCTCGCCATACTCCTGGCCGCCGTAGAGGGTGAGCTGATGGGTCTCGGTGACGAGAGTACGAAGGCGAAGCCCCAGGTAGTCCTCGTCGTTCTCGATGACCACGGCATTTCGCACTGCGGGGGCCGCTCCCGTGAGGATGGGCACGAGGGATCGGCCCGGCCAGGGGGCAGGCACGAGCGGGGCCTCGGGCTGCCGAGGCGCGGGGCCCTCAGGGATCGGTAGGCCGGCGAGGTCGAGGATGGTCGGCGCGAAGTCGAGCTGGCTGGCAAGGGCCGCGGCGCGGGCGCCCCGAGAGAAGCGCCTCGGCCAGGACCAGACGAACGGGAGGCGGAGGAGGCCGTCGAAGTGGAAGGGGCCCTTGTTGAGCATCCAGTGGTCGCCCATCATGTCGCCGTGGTCGGACATGAACACGACCACGGTGCTCTCGCGCAGGCCGGTCTCGTCGAGGGCCTGCAGCACCCGCCCGACCTCCCTGTCCACGAGCGAGATCATCCCATAGGTGAGCGCGAGTATGTCGCGGAGCTGATCGTCGGCGATCCTGGTGGGGGCCATCCTCCCGCTGAGCCGAAGGCCTTGCTCGAAGGTACGGCGGAAGTGGGGAGGGAGGCTGTCGAGCTCGCCCTCGCGGCGGGCTGGCATGGGGACGCCGGCCGGGTCGTACATCCCGGCCCAAGGCCTGGGCGGGCAGTAGGGGTGGTGGGGGTCAGGGAAGGAGCACCAGAGGAAGAATGGCTCCGGGCGGCCTGCCTGCGCGCGGAGGAAAGCCGCGGCCCTTTCGCCTATCCAGGTTGAGTTGTGCAGTTCGTCGGGGATGGCGGAGATCCAGGCCTGCTCAGCGCCCGATTTTGCCGGCAAGCCCGCCTCGCGGGAGAGGAGTCGCTCTCCCTCGGGGTGGGCGGCGCGCAGGAAGCGCACGTAGTCGCCCCAGACCCAGTGGCCGTGTCCTCCCACGAACTCGACGTTCTCGAGGCCGTAGTAGGGGGAGGGAAGGGCGGTGACGCGGTTGGAGAGCCACATCGGCAGGCTCTCGGGGAAGTCAGCGGGGTCGAGCTCCGCGGGCTCGGTTCCATTGGGGATGCCGAAGGGCCGGAGGTGGATCTTGCCGATCCCGTGGGTGCGGTAGCCGGCGGCACGCAGCGCCTCGGTCATGGTCGGGGTGGCGTAGGGGAGGGGGATGCCGTTGGTGCGCACGGTGTGGGCACGAGGGGTGAGCCCGGTGAAGAGCGTGGCGCGCGCGGGCATGCAGAGGGGATTGGCGACGTAGGCCCGGTCGAAGGTGAGCCCCTCGGCGGCGAGGCGGTCGAGGTTGGGGGTGCGGATGACCGGGTTCCCTCCTCCGCCCCAGTGGTCGGCGCGCTGCTGGTCGGTGACGAAGCAGAGGAAGTTGGGCCGGGTTGACATGACTCCTCCGCCGGCCGAGGCCTTGGCCGGGAGAGCGGACAGACCATACCGCCCGCGGCGAGGCCGCGCTTCGCCGGTCCAGGCTAGGCTGGCTCGTCGGCCTTCGGCTCGCTCTGGGCGAGATGGATGCAGCCGGGCTTGTGGCGGGCGACGACGGCGGTGGGAAGCTCTATCTTGCCTCCCGCGTCGAGCGTCACCACGACGGAGTTCCGGATGACGTTGATCTCCTGGATCTTCCCGCTTCCGGCCTCAGTCTCGATCCGGCTGCCGACCTTGGGGAGGCACTGCTTGGCCTCGGCGTAGTGAGCGTACTCGAAGTTGAGGCAGCACATGAGGCGGCCGCAGGTGCCGGAGATTTTCTGGGGGTTGAGGGAGAGGTCCTGCTCCTTGGCCATCTTGATCCCGACGGGGTCGAAGGTGGTGAGGAAGGTGGTGCAGCAGAGGGGCCGGCCACAGGGGCCGAGGCCGCCGCGGAGCTTGGCCTCGTCGCGCACGCCGACCTGGTGGAGCTCGATGCGAGTGTGGAGGGCGTGGGCGAGGTCGCGCACGAGGGCGCGGAAGTCGACGCGGTGCTCGGCGCTGAAGTGGAAAGTGAGGCGGGAGCCGTCGAGCGTGGACTCGCAGGTGATCAGCTTCATGGGGAGGCCGTGCTCGGCGATCTTGCCGGCCGCGACCTCCATCGCCTCCCTCTCCCGGGCGCGGTTCCCCTCGGCGCGGCGGAGGTCCTCGGGGGTCGCCTTCCGCTCGACGGGGCCGAGCTCCTCCCCCGCCTGATCGGGGGCCACCTCAATGGGCCGAGCGCGCGCGACGCCGACTTCGAGGCCGTGAGCGGTGCGGGCGACGACGCGGTCGCCGGGGGCGAGCTCGAGCTGGCCGGCGTCGAAGCGTTGGACGCGGCCGGTCGGCGAGAAGTATATATCAACCAGTCTGGGCATCAGGGACTCCTCATCTTCCGGCGATGACGCGTTCCCGCCGCTCGTGGCGGAGCGCCTCCTCTGCCAGGGGCAGCTCGGCCAGTTCGTCGAGGGTCCTCTCGAGACGGGCAAAGAGCTGGTCGGTGTCGGCCTTGCGGCGGGAGACGACCACCCGGTCGTGTGCGGTGAGGGCAATCCAGATCCTGACCTGGGCCGGGAGCGCCCGCTGGAGGCGCTGAGATAGGGAGGAGGTGAGCCTCCTTCCCTCGGCGAGGCGGAGGGAGACCAGGTTGCCTTCGGTGGTGATGGTCTGGACCCCGGCGGCCGCGGCTCTGACCTTGAGCCTGGCCAGGCGGATGAGGTTGTGCGCGGGAGCGGGCAGCGGGCGGCCGAAGCGATCGGCGATCTCGGCCTCGAGGTCGTCGAGCCGCCGGTGGTCTGGGGCGCTGGCGAGCCGGCGGTAGAGGTCTATGCGCAGGTTGAGGTCGGGCGCGTACTCCGCCGGGAGGTAGACCTCGACGGGAAGCTCCACGCTGACCTCGGGGCGGGCGACGGGCGCCTCGCCTCTGGCCTCGAGGACGGCATCCTCGAGCATCTGGAGGTAGAGCTCGAGTCCGATCGAGGTGACGAAGCCGTGCTGCTCGGGGCCCAGGAGGTTGCCGGCGCCGCGGATCTCGAGGTCGCGCAAGGCGATCCTGAAGCCCGAGCCGAGCTCCGAGAACTCGCGGATGGCAGCAATGCGCCTCTCGGCCTGCTCGGTGAGCTGCTTGAAGGGGGTCCACATGAGGTAGGCATAGGCCTGGCGGTTGGAGCGGCCAACCCGGCCGCGAAGCTGGTAGAGCTGGGCCAGGCCGAGGCGATCGGAGTCGTGGACGACGAGGGTGTTGGCATTGGGGATGTCGAGGCCGTTCTCCACGATGGTGGTGCAGACGAGCACCTGGGCTTCGCCGGTGTAGAAGTCGAGCATGGCGCGCTCGAGCTGCCGCTCGTCCATCTGGCCGTGCGCGACCACGAACCGGGCGTGGGGGACGAGACGGCGGAGGTGGTCGGCGACGTGGTTGATGGACTCGACGCGGTTGTGGACGTAGTAGACCTGGCCGCCGCGGTCGAGCTCGCGCAGGACCGCCTCGCGCACGGTCTGGTCATCACGCTCTGTGGTGCGGGTGATGACCGCGGTGCGGCCCTCCGGCGGGTCGTTGATGAGGCTCATGTCGCGGATGCCGCTGAGGGACATATGGAGGGTGCGGGGGATGGGGGTGGCGGTCATGGTGATGACGTCCACCGTCTCCCGAAGCTGCTTGAGCGTCTCCTTGTGCCTGACCCCGAAGCGCTGCTCCTCGTCTACGACGACGAGGCCGAGGGCCTTGAACTGAATGTCCTTGGAGAGAAGGCGGTGGGTGCCGACGATGATGTCCACGGCGCCGGCGGCCAGGTCGGCTACGGTGCGCGCTTGCTCCTTGCGGCTGCGGAAGCGGCTGAGGAGTTCGACGCGGACGGGGTAGGGGACGAGGCGCTCGCGGAAGGTGGTATAGTGCTGCTGGGCAAGGACGGTGGTGGGGACGAGCACGGCGACCTGCTTGCCGTCCATCACGGCCTTGAAGGCGGCGCGGATGGCGACCTCGGTTTTGCCGTAGCCGACATCGCCGCAGATGAGGCGGTCCATGGGGCGCGGGGACTCCATCTCTCGCTTGACGTCCTCAATCGCGGCAAGCTGGTCGGGCGTCTCCTCGTACTCGAATCCCTCCTCCATCTCGCGCTGCCAGGGGGTGTCCGGGCCGAAGGCGTGGCCTGGCTGGCGATGGCGGGCGGCGTAGAGGCGAACGAGCTCGCCGGCGAGCTCGCGGGCGGCCTTCCTGGCGCGGCGCTTGGCGCGCTCCCACTCGCCGCCGCCGAGGCGGTGGACCTGGGGGCGCTGCTCCTCGCCGCCGAGGTACTTCTGGACGCGATCGAACTGGTCCGTAGGGACGTAGAGGCGGTCGTTCTCCGCGTACTCGATGAGGATGAACTCGCGCTGCGCGTCCTCCGCGGAGCGGCGGACGAGGCCGCGGTAGATGCCGATGCCGTGGTTGATGTGGACGACGTAGTCTCCGGGGACGAGGTCGGTGAGCGAGCCGATCGGGGCGGCCTCGGCCGCCCGGCGGCGGACAGGACGCCGGAGCCTGCGCCAGCCGAAGATCTCGCGGTCGGTGAGAGCGGCAAGGCCGGCCCCCGGAAGACGGAAGCCCTGGTTCAGAGGCCGGGTGGAGATGACGATCTGGCCCGGCCGGGGCTGCGCGCCGGACTCCTCCCGCACGATCCCGCCGAGCCCCAGCTCATCCAGCATCTCCACCAGACGGTCGCTCTGCCTGGTGGCGATGAGGATGCGCTCAGAGAGCTGCTGCCAGCGGCGGAGCTCGTGAGCCATGCGCTCGAGGTCGCCGGCGAACTCGTCCATGCGCTGGGAGGAGATGGTGGCCTCGAGCGCCGAGCGCCTCAGAGGAGCGGAGCCGACCAGGCAGAGCTCGAGCACGCGGCGCTGGTCGAGGAGGCGGAGCGCGTCCTCGAGGGAGAGGTGAAGCCGTTCGGGGAGCGGCAGCAGCAAGCCCTGGTCGAGGCGCGAGACCTCCACCTCCGTCAGGTCCTCGAGGAACTCAGCGTAGTGGTCGGCGAAGCGGCCGGGCTCGTCCACGATGACCGTGGAGTCGGCCGGGAGGTAGTCAAGGACGGTCGCGGGCTGGGGGTAGAGGAAAGGCACGAAGTACTCGAGGCCGCGCGGGTAGGACCCCTGGCGGAGGGATTCCAGAAGAGCAGCGACGCGCTCCTCCAGGCGTTCGGCCTCAAGATCCTTGCTGTCGGCGCGGAGGCGCGCGGCCTGTTGGGCGAGCGCCTCCTGGATGCGCGGGACGGCGCGCTCCACCGCGTCCGGGGTGAGCAGAACCTCCCTGGCCGGCATGAGGGAGAGGGCGTCCACGCTGCCGAGAGAGCGCTGGGTAGAGGGGTCGAAGGTGCGGAGGGATTCCACCTCGTCGCCGAACAGCTCCACTCGCACGGGCCAGGAGACGCCTGCGGGGAAGACGTCCACCACGCCGCCCCTCACGCTGATGTCGCCCGGGGCCTCGACCATCTCCTCTCGCTGGTAGCCCAGGTCGAGGAGCTGGCGGACCAGCTCGTCCCGCTCGAGGGCCTGCCCGGGCCTGAGCGTGAGCAGGGCCGGGCGGAGGGCATCGGGGGGGAGGGCGCGCTGAAAGACGGCGGGGGCGCCGGCGACGACGACCACGGGTTCGGCTGCCAGGAGTCGGCGGAGCGCGAGGTGGCGATCGCCAACGAGGCGGGGATCAGGGGATACGTCCTCGTATAGGAGGGCCTCCAGCGAGGGGAGAAGCAGGACTCCGGCGGCGTCGGGCTCGGCGGAGTCGTCTGGGGTGAAGGCCCGGATGTCCTCGTAGAGGCGCTCGGCGCCCTCGCTGGTGGGGGAGATGACCAGGAGCGGGGCCGTGGAGGCGTGCGCGAGCCTGGCGATGACCAGAGCCTTGACGGGCTCGATCAGGCCGTCAACGCGAACCCGGGAGGCGCCCGCCGAGGCGAGCCCCTCCTCGATCTTGACCAGCTCCGCCCAGCCGTCCAGGGCGGAAAGCAGCCAGCTCATGCCAACCTCAATATACCAATCCGGGAGGAGAGGTGTCAACGCGAGATGGGGTAGGGGCTTCTGTCGCCTTGTCGTGGCCCAGCAGCGGTGCTATCATCTTGGCGAGGCCAAGCGAGGGCCAGACAGGATCTCCCAATGCTCGTGATCGGCTTAGCACTCCCGGCGTTGGCTCTGGTGTCCGCGGCGCTGCTGGCGCTGGAGGTCCGGCGGTTCAAGGCCGGCCGGCACTTCATCTCTCCGAGGCGGCTCGGGCTGAGGCTGGTCGCGGGCGGGCTGATGATCGTCCTGCTGGCCGCTGTGTTCGTGGGGCTCTTCGTGCTGAAGCTCCTGGAGGCGGCGTCGCGTCCGCAGCTGTTCCTGACCTACTGGTCGGCGTGCCTGGTGAGCGCGGTGGTGCTGATGCTGGTGATGCTGGCTGACCTGCGAGAGGTGGCGAATCGGTCGCTCCAGAGGAAGCACGAGCTGTGGCGGGATATGGCGCAGTTCGTCGCCAAGTCAGGGGGGCGCCGGGAGTCGGGGGAGAGCGAGCCGCCTGTGGACGAGGCGAAGGAATGAGTGGGCCGGAGGACGCGCGCTGGATGAGGCGAGCCCTGCGGCTAGCGGGGCGGGGGAGAGGGTGGACGAGCCCGAACCCGATGGTCGGCGCGGTGGTGGTGCGGCGCGGGGAGGATGTGGGGGAGGGCTACTACCAGAAGGTCGGGGCGCGGCACGCGGAAGCGCTGGCACTCGAGAGGGCCGGGGAGGGGGCGAGGGGAGCAACCGTCTACGTCACTCTCGAGCCTCACAGCTACCAGTCTCGCAACCCCCCGTGCACAGACGCGCTGGTCGCGGCAGGCGTGGCGCGCGTCGTGGTCGCTTCGCTGGACCCGAATCCGCAGGTGAACGGGGAGGGGGTCCGGCAGCTCAGGCGGGCGGGGATCGAGGTTGAGGTGGGCCTGCTGGAGGAGGCAGCGCGGGAGTTGAACGCCGGCTACGCGAAGCGGGTCAAGACCGGGCTCCCACTGGTAGCCCTGAAGGCGGCGATGAGCCTGGACGGCAAGATCGCGACGGCGTCGGGGGAGTCGAAGTGGATCACGGGGGAGCGGGCGAGGGCCTATGGGCATCGCCTGCGCGCCTCGCACGACGCGGTCGTGGTGGGCCTGGGGACCGTGCTGGCCGACGATCCGGAGCTGACGGTGCGGCAGGCGCGGGGAAGAGATCCCCTGAGGGTAGTGGTGGACAGTCGGGCGCGCACGCCCGAGAGCGCGCGGCTGCTGGCGAGCGGGGACAGGCCGGCAGTGATCGCGGTGACGGAGGCGGCCCCGGCTGCGCGGCGGCGCCGCCTGGCGAAGGCCGGGGCGGAGGTCTGGGTCGTGCCCGCGGCGAGCGACGGCGTGGAGGTGAGGGCGCTTCTCGGGCGCGTCGCCGAGGCCGGGGTCAACAGCGTGTTGGTGGAGGGCGGGGGCAAGCTGGCGGCCAGCGCGCTAGCCGCGGGCGTGGTGGATCGTGTATACTTCTTCGTGGCGCCTCTGATCATCGGGGGAGAAGGGGCGCGCACGGCGGTGGAAGGGGAGGGGGCGCGGCGCCTGGCGGAGGCATGGAGACTGCGGAACCTGCGAGTGCGGCGCGTGGGGGAGGATCTGCTGATCACAGCTGAGGTACTTGGCTCGGAGGGATGTTCACAGGGCTGATCGAGGAGGTGGGAGAGATCGCGGAGGTGAGCCGCGGCCGGGCGCTGCGGCTCGCGGTGCGAGCGCGCCGGGTGTTGGGGGACGTGACGGTTGGGGACAGCATCGCCGTGAGCGGGCCCTGCTTGACGGTGGAGAGGCTGGCAAGCGATCGGTTCTACGCGTCGCTGCTGCCCGAGACGGCGGAGGCGACGACGCTGGGCGAGGCGCGGGTGGGCCGGCGGGTGAACCTGGAGCGTCCGCTGCGGGCGGGGGACCGGCTGGGCGGACACCTGGTCCTGGGGCATGTGGACGGGGTAGGGGAGGTGGCGGCGGTGAGGGAACGGGGAGAGACGAGGCTGGTGGAGGTCGTCTGCCCGGCGGGGCTCGAGCGCTACCTGGTGGACCGGGGATCGGTGGCCGTGGACGGGGTGAGCCTGACGGTGCGGTCGCCCACGGGGAGGCGGTTCGGGGTGGCGCTGGTGGGGGCGACGCTGGGGGCGACGACGCTGGGGGAGCTGCGCGCGGGGGATCGGGTGAACATAGAGGTGGACGTTCTGGCCAAGCACGTGGCGCGGCTGCTAGGTTCGAGGGAGAGCGACGAGAAGCTGGCGGCCTGGCTGGCGGAGGCTGAGTAGTGACGGAAGAGAGCAACGGGAAAGCGGTCATACCGGCCGAGCGGGCGATCGAGGAGTTCAGATGCGGCCGCTTCCTGATCATCGTTGACGACGAGGATCGGGAGAATGAGGGGGACCTCGCGATCGCCGGGGGATCGGCGACGCCGGAGGCGATCAACTTCATGGCGCGGGAGGGGAGGGGCCTGATCTGCGCGGCGATGACGCGGGAGCGGCTGCAAGAGCTGGCACTGTTCCCGATGATGACCGAGGAGAACGCCCTGCACGGCACGGCGTTCACGGTGTCGGTCGACGCGCGAAGGGGGACGACGACGGGCATCTCGGCCTACGACCGAGCCGCGACGGTGCGGGCCCTGATGGACCCGCTGACGCGGCCGGACGACCTGGCGCGGCCGGGGCACTTGTTCCCGCTGCAGGCGCGGGACGGGGGAGTGCTGGCGCGGGCGGGACAGACGGAGGCCTCGGTTGACCTGGCGCGGCTGGCCGGGCTCTACCCGGCAGCCGTCATCTGCGAGATCATGGCCGAGGACGGGACGATGGCCCGCCTTCCACGGCTGATGGAGTTCTCCCGGAAGCACGGCATCCCGATCGTGACCGTTGAGTCCATCATCAACTACCGGCGGCAGCGGGAGAAGCTGGTGCGGCGGGCCGCGACCTCCCGGGTGCCGACCCGGTTCGGGACGTTCGCGCTCCACGCGTACGAGAGCGTGGTCGACACGAAGCCGTACCTGGCCCTGGTGTACGGCGAGGTGGGTCCCTCGCCGACCCTGGTGAGGGTACACTCGAGCTGCCTGACGGGGGATGTGTTCCACTCAGAGAGATGCGACTGCGGGGACCAGCTCGAGCGCGCCCTGGAGATGATCGTGGCGGAGGGGTCGGGGGTGCTGCTCTACATCCAGCAGGAGGGGCGGGGCATCGGGCTGGTCAACAAGATACGGGCCTATGAGCTCCAGGAGCATGGGCACGATACGGTGGAGGCGAACCGGTTGCTTGGCTTCGCTCCTGACATCCGCGACTACGGGATCGGCGCGCAGATCCTGCACGACCTGGGGCTGCGCGAGATCCGGCTGATGACGAACAACCCGGGCAAAGTGGTCGGGATCGAGGGGATGGGGATACGGGTGGTGGACCGGGTGCCGCTCGAGGTGCCTCCGACGCAGGCGAACCGGGGGTACCTGCGGACGAAGCGTGAGAAGATGGGCCATCTGCTGTCCGGAGTG
>Ga0315277_10011280_pt1 | contig 11271 bp, 10 predicted proteins | sample YL17G05_15_MG_FD_203695 | JGI IMG/M metagenome (GOLD analysis project Ga0315277, IMG submission 203695) | Sediment microbial communities from Yellowstone Lake, YNP, Wyoming, USA - YL17G05_15 | ecosystem: Environmental > Aquatic > Freshwater > Lake > Sediment | place: USA: Wyoming | collected...
TAAATATGGTATCGACGCTTATGCCGGCTCTGAGCCGGATATTAGCAACTGCATCTTCCGGGAAAACAGCGATAGCGACCTATTCGGCTGCGAAGCCCGTTACAGTTGCACATCACAGTCAGGCCGAGGCAATATCGACGCAGACCCCTGTTTTGTTGACCCGAATAATGGCGACTATCATTTGCTCAGCGAGCGCGGCAGATACTGGCCCAGGCCCGACGTGTGGGTGCTTGATAAGGTGACAAGCCCCTCTGTTGATGGCGGCGACCCGTATGATGACCCGGCTGATGAGCCTATGCCCAACGGCAGCCTTATCGATATGGGCGCATTCGGTGGAACGCCTTTTGCAAGTATGAGCGAAATCAAATGGCTCGATGGCGACGTCAACCACGATGGCATCGTTAACCTAGTCGATTTAGCAATGCTCGCAGAGAATTGGCTAAGGGATGACAATCCCTGACAATCGCAATGAAGTCGTCATGAGACGTTTACCATACATTTTTGAAAGGAGCGAAAAATGAAAGGTTTATGTTCAATGATTTTCGCGTTTGTGTTAGTAACCAGCGCAGTCAGCCCAGCGGATTCCTGGCAGGTGGTTTATCAAACAGATTTCTCTACCGACCCTGGTTGGACCACTGACCAACCCACGAAATACTATTGGGATGCGGCAAGCCAAACGTATCATATCCAACCTGAGCACCACTATCCGGGTTATCAACCGAGCAGGTATGCCTACACACTACTGCCCGAAGCCATAGAGGGAAGCTTTGAATTACGATGGGACATCAAACCAACACGCTGCGACTGGTCAATAGGTATTTACTTTGGTATCCGAGACGAGAATCTCAGACTTGGTTCTCATGATATTCAGGCTGTATTTGGCAATCCGGACGGGGGTCATATGTATGGTGCCGCTGCTAATGGCGCCTGTGGCCCTGCGTGGCAAGACACTTATATGGGATGGGCTGTCCAATGGTACACATGCAACCTTACGTACGACGCCGGAACAACCATGATGACGTTCGACATCAGGGACCAAGGCAGTGCCAGTAGTATTTGGACCTGTACCATGCCTGTGCCCTGCGGCTTAACAAATGACCTTAAGTATTTGGGAACCTCGAGTGGTGGGATAGGAGATAATGGCACGTATCCCGGTATCAACCCCTGGGCGGTGGCAGAAGCCTACATTGACAACGTTGTCCTTCTTGTTCCTGCTGTTGGGCCAGTAATACCTCCAATTGCCGATGCAGGGGATGATATAGTTGCAGATGCAAATGAAGAAGTAACCCTGGATGGAAGCGCATCTTCTGACCCGGATGGCCAGATCATCAAATACACCTGGAAGCGACTTCCTGACGGCGTGATTATCTACTCAGGTACTGACCCCAACTGTCAGACAAGGGCCTTAGGCCGGGTAGAAGAGCTTATAGAGTTAACCGTTACAGATAACTCTATGGCCACCGCAACCGATACGCTCAAAATCATCAGCCGAACCACTGCGGACCTGCAGGACCAGCTTGCTGCAATGCAATCTCAAATAGACCAGGTGGAGCGGCAAAATCAGGAGCTTCAGGCTCTGGTAGATGAAATCAGTTCTTTTCCACCTATAGCACAGTGGCTCAGAAGGGTCATTAAATTGGGCGACCTAAATGGGGATGACCAGGTAAATATGACCGACTTCGCCCTGCTCACAAAGGGCTGGCTACGTTAGGCAACTTAGCAGGGGGATGACAGTACACGGCTGGATCAACCTCGGGCCGAAGTGCCCGGAGTCTAAAACTCGAATTGCTCTTTGAATACGGTCTGGAATTCGTAAACGTTGTCGAAATCGTCGATTGAATCGGTCGGCTGGGCGCTCATCCATTTGTGCCTTATCATAAGATATACGATCTCGCCGAAGTCGCGGGTCGTCTCGATGCCCCAGGTCTTGAGCACGAGCAGGGCGAGCCTGCCCCACTTTTCCACTGCCAGCTTTCGCATTCCCTCGCAGAGCATCTGGCCGGTGACGTGCCGCGGCTCATCCGCCACCTTCTTGGCCGTGAACCCAAGCCCTTCATAGACAAAACGAATCGCCGCGGGGCTGAACCGCCCATCTTCCCTGGCAATAGTCTCAAGATTCTTCTTCTGCATTAGTCAAATCACCATCGCGCACAACACATTGTCATTCCGACCAAAGCCCCTTAGGGGCGACATAGAGGAATCTTCTTCAAAAAGCCTCGCCAAAGGCGAATCAACAATTTTGAATTCCGATATTTGGTCTTTGAATTACCTAACTTACTTGTTGCCCGGGTTTGGCGCCTGGGTCGGCGGTGAGCATGAAGATTTCTTTTCCGCCCGCGCCGGATGCCAGGATCATGCCTTCCGATGTGCCGAATTTCATCTTCCTGGGCTTCAAGTTTGCAAGGAAGATGACGGTCTTGCCCGTAAGCTGGTCGGGTGTATAAGCCTTCGCTATGCCCGCTAAGACCGTCCTGGTTACGCCGCCGACGTCCAGTTGCAGCGAGAGGAGCTTATCGGCTCCTGCCACAGGCTCGGCCTTGACCACCTTTGCGATTCGCAGGTCGAGCTTGGCAAAATCATCAATCGTGCACTCAGCCTTGAAAGGCGAGCACTCCGGCGGTGAGGGTATCTGCTGCTCGGCCGCTCCGCTGGCTTTCGGCACACCGCCATCTTTACTTTCTTCTATCATCGTATCCACCTGTTTCCTGTCGATTCTCTCGAACAGACGTTCGAATTCGTTTATCTTGTGCTCCTCAAGGACCGTATCCACATCCGCGAAGCTCAACTCGCCGATATTGAGGAATGCCTCGACCTTCCGGGCGTACAGTGGGAGGATGGGCTTGAGGTAAATAGTAATAATCCGCACGGCGTTTATGACTGCGGTTAAAACGCTCCGCGTCTTCTCCGGTTCGGTCTCTATCGTCGCCCAGGGCTGATTCTGCTCTACGTAGCGATTCGCCTCGTCGGCCAGCGTGCTGACCGTGCGGACAGCAGATGCGTACTTGAGGTCCTCGTAGTCTCGCATAATCTGATTTTTAGCCGCCGCCAGCTTTCTAACGAGCTCGGCGCCCAGGTTATCCAATCGCCCGATCCGCCCGCCCAGCTTCTTTGTGAGCATCGGGCCGCTGCGCGATGCGAGGTTTGCATAATTGCCCACCAAATCGGAGTTCGTCCTGCCGACAAAATCATCGATCCCCAGGTCTATATCGCCGATGCCGTCGGTCAGCTTGCTGGCGTAGTAATACCGCAGGCACTCGGGATTAAGGTGTTTGGCGTAAGTGCTCGCCTTAATGAACGTGCCGCGGGACTTGCTCATCTTCTCTCCGTTGACGGTTAAGAAACCGTGGACGAAGAGTCTTCTTGCGGGGCGAAAGCCCGAACCCATCAGCATCGCCGGGAAGAAAAGCGAGTGGAAGTACATAATATCTTTGCCGATGAAGTGGTACAGCTCGTAGTCGGCGCCGTTCCAAAGGGTATCAAAATCGAGGCCGTTTCTGTCGCAGTAGTTCTTCGCCGAGGCCATATACCCGATGGGCGCATCCAGCCAGACGTAGAAGAACTTGTTCTCCTCGCCGGGTATCTTGAACCCGAAGTAAGGCCCGTCACGAGATATATCCCAGTCCTTCAGCCCTGTGGTAAACCATTCATTCAGCTTGTTGGCGACCGATTGCTGCGTATAGCCCTCGTCGATGAGCTTTCTGAGTCTGTCCTTGTAGTCCGCCAATTTGAAGAAATAATGCTTGGATGTCTGTGAATTCGGGGTTGCACCGCAGGTGGCGCAATAGGGATTTATAAGCTCAGTAGGCTGATAAGTGGCGCTGCAGACTTCGCACGAGTCTCCGTACTGGTCCTCTGCCTTGCACCTCGGGCAGGTTCCGCGAACATATCTATCCGGCAGGGACATCCTGCAATTTTCGCAGTAAGTCTGCTCGACGTTCCGCGTCACAATCGAGCCGGCCTCCTTCAGACGAGCGAAGATAAGCTCGCTGAAATGCTTGTTTTCGGGCGAGTGCGTCGAATAGTAATTGTCGAATTCAATGCCGAAGCTATCGAAATCCGCTTTGTGCTCCGCGTGCATCCGACCGATCAACTCCTCCGGCTCAACGCCGGCTTTGCGGGCGCTCAGCATAACCGGAGTGCCGTGAGTGTCGTCGGCGCAGAAGTAGAGGCACTGATTGCCGCACATCTTCTGAAAACGCACCCATATATCGGTCTGCAGGTACTCGACCAGATGACCGATATGTATAGGCCCGTTTGCATAAGGCAGGGCGGAGGTAACAACGATTTTGCGAGGCATCTATCTTCCCTGATGATTACTGATTGTCTTCTTCGGGGTCTTGCCGGTTGATAGTGTCGGCGGCATCCTGCGTTTGCTCCTCTGCGTCATCCGGTTTGTTCTCTTGCTCGTCGTCTTGTTCACTATCATCGGCGGATCGTCTCTCGCTGCCGTACCTCTTATTACCGCTCCTGCGTCTGCCTTTGCCGCCGGTTTGCTGCGTTACATTTCTTCTATCCTCGGCGGAATCGTTATCTTTGTCGGCGCCGGCCTGATTTTTCTCGACGTAGGGGCGGTTTTGAGCCAATACTTTAATTTCATCCACCGGCCAGGCGGTTCTGACGCCGCCGTCGTATTCGACGACAACTAACTGCGTCAATATCTGAGTATCGACGACTCGGCCCTGGCCGTCCTTCGTGGATACCCATGCGTTCCTTCTGGGGAGTCTTTTTTTCAGTTCCGTATAGGTGTTGTCCTCATAACGCAGGCAGCATTTCAAACGTCCGCAGTACCCGGATATTTTCGCGGGGTCGAGTGTGGCCTTTTGCATCTTCGCCATCCGCATATTGACCGGCTGGAGAACCCTCAGGAATCGCTTGCAGCAACATTCCTGGCCGCAGCTTTCTATGTCACCCAGAAGCTTGGCTTCGTCGCGAGAGCCGATCTGACGCATTTCGATGCGCGTCTGGTATTCGTGTGCAAGGCGCTTTACCAGGTCGCGAAAATCAACCCTGCTGTCCGACATGAAATAGAAAACGACCCGTTCGCCGCCGAGTATGTGCTCGGCATCGACTATCTTCATCGGCAGATTCAATTCCCTCACAAAGCGCCTGCAGCACTCGACCTCATCTCTGGCGATTATCTGCAGATGTTCCTGCTCGCTCGTGTCGGCATGCGTGGCGTACCGCACGAACCTGCCGCCCTTGTCGGGAGGAAGGTCGATTTGGCTTTCGCCGAAGTACTCTGCTGCATCTTTCTCGCTCAATCTGAACTGGCCGCCTCGGTAAGAATTCAAAGGCCCGATGAGATGCCCCAATTCCAGGCCCTTGTCCGTTTTGACCACGACGCCCGCAGCGACCTTGGGTATATTGCTCTCGTTATGCTCGAAGAATCCGAGCAGATTCATCCGGCCATAGCGGACCAGCATATACTTCTTATTCCTGACCTGCTTAGGCCTGCTGTCTGAGTTTTTTGTCATTCACGCCTTCTCGGCTCGTAATTATCATTGGCTGATACTGCTTAAACACTGATTGTATCAGACTCGGCCAGATTAAACAATAACTGCTCAAAAACGAGCTTTTCATTCACACCGGCCTCGATCCAGCGCAGTATTTCATAGCAGTCCGCGATCTTCTCCGCCAGCTCTTGGGCTGCAAATCGCCCCGCCAGCTCTTCTATCCGCTTCTTCTGATCGAAATTTACGGCTTCCTTTTCGGGTTTAACACCCCGCGTCATAGCATCATGCAAAGCCGCTATAACCATTGCGACGAGACTCTTCGATGCTGCTCTGTCGATATCCTTCTTGCTCGTGTTCTTGTCGAGCTCGCTCCAGGCATCCGCTATTGCCTTGCTACTATCCAGAAAACGAGCGGCAACATCGGGGACATTTTCAAATTTCAGCTCCGCGACGGCATCGACAAGACCCTTCTTGACGGCATATGGCCCGGCATCCGCCAGCTCGAGCTCAGCCCAGCGGCAGGCCAAACCAAGGCTGCCCTGCGACAAGCGTGAGAAGTAAACCGCCTGATCCCGGCCCAGCCCCATCTGCAAAAGCCTTTGGATTATTCTTTCCTCGTCAACGGGGCCGAACCGAACGATCTGGCAGCGAGATCGAGTCGTCGGCAGCAATCCCTCCAGGCGAGTGCACAGCAGTATAATGCAGCAATACCCCGGCGGCTCCTCCAGAACCTTCAAGAGGCTATTCTGCGAGGCGGCATTGAGCTTCTCGGCCTCGCTGATAATATAAACCTTCCTCTGCGACAGCGTCGGCCTTGCGCATACCTTTTCAACAAGAAACTCTCGAATTACATCGATCGGCAAATCCACCGGCGTCTTTCTGCCTTTCGGCTCTCGGACGAATTCGACCAACTCCTTGTAGACTAGATTGAAGTCCGGATGCGAGTTGGCTTCGACGGCGCGGCACGATTGGCAAACGCCGCAGCTATCGGCTGTCTCGACGCCGCTTTTCACAACGGGGTCTCGGCAAAGCAGCAGCCTCGCCCACTCCAGGGCCGTCTTGAACTTGCCGACGCCGTCAGGACCGGCAAAGATATAGGCGTGAGGAACCCGCCCCGCACTAAAAGCCCTCTGCAAAAGCGATACCGCCTTGTCCTGGCAGAAAACATCCTTCAGCGACATTAGTCCCCTCCGGATGCAAAAAACGCCTCAACACTTTTCATTACCCTGCCGTGCACCATCTCGACCTGCCCGCTCGCATCGACAATCAGAAAACCATCGTGCTCGCGGGCCAATTGCAGAAAGCCCTCACGAACTTTTTCGTGATACGCTTTCGGTTTGGCCTCCATCCTGTCTCGTTTGCCCGGCAAGCGGCAGGCGCAGGTCTCCAGGTCAACGTCGAGCACTATAGTCAAATCCGCCCAGACTCGCGCCAGAGAATCCGTAGCGAGTTTGATGGCGTTGCTCATCCCGAACTCCCCGGCATTACCCTGATACGCGAACGTGCTCGATACCCAGCGGTCCAGAACCACACATTCCTTCTCGCGCAGGGCCGGGACTATTCGCTCCTGCCAGAGCTGCGCCCTCGCCGCCAGATACAGCAGTATCTCCGTCCTTACCGTCATCGCCAGGTGTTCGGGGCTCAGAAGAATATCTCTTATACGCTCCCCGATAGTGGTATTGCCCGGGTCGCGAAAGCTGCTCGTCGGCACTCCTTGTCCCCGCAGCCATTGCGTCAAGAGCGCGGCCTGCGTCGTCTTGCCGCACCCATCAGGCCCGTCAAGCACAATAAGCTTGCCCGATACTCTGTCCTTTAAGCCTAAGCCTTTGCCGCTCAACCTGGGTCCCCCTTGTCTATTCTCTTGTTCTTTCCGGCCGTCTCAAGTAACCGCTCCAGAGAATCTGCCACGTTCAAAGCTCTGGCCCACTTCTCAAGATATTCCACGTCAAGTTCATCGCCCTGTACCTCTATAACGCCGAGCGCTTCCCGAAGCTGTTGTTCTGAGCCGCTGTTCTTGGCCCACTCAAGTTTACTCAAAATGACGTCCTCCGGAGAAGCTATGAAGACATCCGATCCCAACTCCTTCCAGCGCTGCTGTTACCCTTTTCAGAAGGTCTGCCTGACTGTTCACGTTTCCTTCTCTCCAAATGCCTCTTCGAATAGCCTCTCACCCAACGTAAGGCGTACCGCGTCGAGCCGAATTGCCTGCTCATCCCAATCGGGATGGCGGTGTCTGACGCCATCCTCGACGATCCGGCGAAGGTTGTCGCTTAATTCGAAGGTCATCGCCGCGCGGCCGGCTATCCCGATCCTGCGAAGAACTTCGTTTTGTCTGTAAGCCGCTTCCGACGTGGTGTCGGTCCGTATTGCATTCATCCGATTCTCAAATCCCCGTTACTTATTCAATCCCACTTGCCCTTCAGGGAAGAAATACAGGCAGAATTCCGCCTCTGCGAACTTCACCCCGAACAAAGCCCGGAACTGCTGCTCACTGCTGACGCCGGCCACCGAAAAGGTGAACTTGCCTCCTTCCTCCAGCGACAGCGTCTTGAGAACCTTGTTTGCCTTCTCCTCGACCAGAAAGGCCGTGCCCTTCTCTTTCGCCGTCCAGTCAATCTCGAACCCTTCCGCAACAAGTTGTTCACGCGGAAACAGCCGGGCGCCGCCGTCGGGGGGCGTGCATCCGCCTATCACCGACAGCGCAAGCAGCAATCCGGCCAAACCAACCAGATTTCTGACTTCAAGGTTCTTCTCAATCATCTTCTGCTCGTCCTTTCACTTGGTTAAGCGATAGACAAGAAAGCGTCTTTGCTTCCTGCTCCTATTGTACTATTCCATTGGTTTCTTTCAAGAACACTCTCCCGCTTAGGATTTTCCGTCGTCGGTCTCTTCTTCGCCACCCCGTTGTGCCCGCAAACCGCGTCAAACGTAGTGTTCGGGGGTATGATATTCGTTTGAGCCCCACAACTCAGTTTCGACCCGCCCGATTTGACAGAAGCAATGAGAACTGGGCGGCGCCCCGTCTTTCAACTCGAATTCACTCGGTCGCCCTTGTTCCAGATACTACTACCGTTAGCGCTGCACAAACGACGAGTACAGCTTCATTTCGCCGACTTCTTCTTGGGCGACGGGACGAAATACAGAGAGAATTCAGCTTCAGAGAGCTTAGCTCCAAGCATCTTTTGAATCCGATCAACCATCTGATCAACCGTCTCCCGCTCGTCAACGCTGAAAAAGAAATCGAACTCTCCCGCCTCCATTATGTATTGTGTCTCGATGATCTTGCTTTTTCCGGCTGCCGACATAACCACATACGCGGTCCCGTCTTGAGGCGCTGTCCAGTTGATCGTCGTGCCCCCGCCGACAAGATATTTCTCGCGCGGCAACCCGTCCGAGCCGAAGGGGCCTTTGTGTGCGGATGCGCAGCCCACAATGGATACGAGCGTCATCGCCGCAATAGCCCCCGCGAGGAGGCCCGGAGTTCTTGTTGCGCCTTTCGTCGTCATCGTCATTCTCCTTTCTAAGCAATACAACTGAAGATTTCTAATTCGCTCGGGGTCGAGCCTACCTGGTCAACTGGAAATTCTCGTCGCCGAGGAGCTGTTTCATTTTTCGGCAGAATTCCTCATCCGGGTTGACGCTGAGTTTCTTATCGACGCTGGCCCGGATACTGCCCCTGCTGGTGCGGACCGCTACGAATAGGGGGCTTTTGCCCTTATGGCGCTCGCATAAGCTCCTGATCTCGGCCACCTTCTTCTCGCTGACATCCTCGGCATCAAGGCTGATCCTCACCTTTGCGGCGACTCGCTCTTTGATCTTTTCGAGCGGTATCAAGTCCGAGGCCAGAATGTTCGGCTGCTCCCGCCTGAAATCGAGCTTGCCCTCGACAAAGACAACGGCATCCTCTTTCAGCAAGTCGGCGTACTTTTTGAGCACTCGCGGAAAGAGCACGACCTCAGCCTGCCCCTGCGGGTCCGTGAGGGTGAATACGGCCATTTTTGCCCCGGCGTTTTGCCCGGACTTGGTCAGGTTGTATCTGATCCTGGTAATCATTCCGCCGATGACGACTTCCTTCTCGCTCTGCTCCTCAGTCAGTTGTGAACTGTTATGGGTCGAGTAGATGCTTATCGTCTCAGCGTGGTGGCCGAGCGGATTGCTGGTGACATAGAAGCCGAGCACCTCCTTCTCGTAAGCGAGCATCTGCGGCTCCGGCCACGGCGCAACGTGCGGCAGCCGGTCCTTGTCACCGGAATAATCCGTCTCGGCCGCGGCCCCGAAAAAGCTCATCTGCCCGTTCGCCCGGTCAACCTGAAGGCTCGCGCCGTTCTCCATAGCCTTCTCGAGCCCGGTCATCATCTGGTGGCGGTTGCCTCCGAGCTTATCGAAGGCCCCCGCCTTAATCAGTGCCTCTAAAACCTGCTTATTCGCAGCCCGCAGATCGACGTTCTCGCAGAAATGGAACAGGCTCTTGAACTTGCCCGCCTTCTTGCGTGCAGCGATAATTTGTTCGACGGCCTTTTCGCCGACGCCCTTGACCGCCGCCAATCCGAACCGTATGACGCCCTTATTCTTGCCGTCGTCCTTGCCGATATAGAGAGGCGTAAAATCGACTCCGCTCTCGTTGATGTCCGGTGCCAGGACCTCGATGCCCATCTGTCCGCACTCGCCGATGTAATCGACGATTTTGTCGGTGTTGTCCATTTCGTAAGTGAGCAGGGCGGCCATGAACTCGACGGGCCAGTGCGCCTTCATATAGGCGGTCTGGTAGGCAATGAAGGAGTAGCGCGTCGAATGGCTCTTGTTGAAGCCGTATCCGGCAAATCGCTCGATCAGCTCGAATATCTGCTCGGCCTCCTGCGGCTTCATCCCCTTGCTGCCGCAGCCCGCCACGAACCTCTCTCGCTCCTTTGCGATGGTCTTGAGTTTCTTCTTGCTAATGGCCTTGATGAGCGTATATGCCTCGCGCAGCGGGATATCGCCGAGCCGATTGCATATCCGCATCACCTGCTCCTGGTAGGTTATAATCCCGTAGGTCTCATCGAGGACCTCGGTCATAATGGGGTGCGGCAGCGACCACTTCGCCCCGTGCTTGCGGTCGATATAGTCCGGGATGAGTATCATAGGCCCGGGCCGATAAAGCGCGTTCGCCGCTATCAGGTCCTCTATCCGGTCGGGCTTCATACGCATCAGAAGGTTCTGCATGCCGCCCGATTCGAACTGAAAGACCCCCTTGGTCCTGCCTTCGCCAAAGAGCTTGAATACCTTGCGGTCCGTCAGATCGAGCTTCTCCAGATCGATATCGACCCCGTGAATCTCACGAACCAGCGTCTTGGCCCGCTCCAGCACGCTGAGAGTCTTAAGGCCAAGAAAGTCCATCTTGAGCAGACCGACCTTCTCGACCATCGGACCCTCGAACTGGGTAATGATATCGTCCGACCCCGAAGCCTTGTATAACGGCACAAAGTTGGTCAAAGGCTCATCCGCTATCACCACTCCCGCCGCGTGCACGGATGCGTGACGAGCGAGCCCTTCGAGCTTCTTGCCTATATCGATGACTTTCCTTGTCGCCTCGTCCTCCTTGTACAACTGCTTAAGCTCAGGCTCGCTTTCCATCGCTTTATCAAGGGTCATATCGAGCGAGAACGGCACGAGCTTGGCGAGCTTGTCGGCCTTATCCAGCGGCACGCCCAGCACCCTGCAAATATCCCGGATCACCGCCCGCGCCTTCATCGTCCCGAAGGTGATAATCTGCGCGACCTGCCCGTATTTGCGCCGCACGTAGTCGATGATCTCGGCGCGGTGGACCTGGCAGATATCG
>Ga0315277_10011282_pt1 | contig 11270 bp, 5 predicted proteins | sample YL17G05_15_MG_FD_203695 | JGI IMG/M metagenome (GOLD analysis project Ga0315277, IMG submission 203695) | Sediment microbial communities from Yellowstone Lake, YNP, Wyoming, USA - YL17G05_15 | ecosystem: Environmental > Aquatic > Freshwater > Lake > Sediment | place: USA: Wyoming | collected...
GGCGGAATGGGCGTGGTGTATAAAGCCGAAGACACTAAGCTCAAGCGCATTGTTGCTCTTAAGTTTCTACCTCACCACTTCTCCGCTGACGATGAAGTAAAACAGAGATTCATCCATGAAGCTCAGGCAGCATCCGCACTGAACCATACAAATATATGTAGTATTCACACCATCGAAGAATATATTGAACCCGCCAAAGAGACGGCGGGCAAGCAACAGTTTATCGACATGGAGTTTGTTGAAGGGAAAACTCTCGGCGTATTACTGAAGGAGAAAGGATTATCACTGAAGAAGATTGTGGATCTTGCCCTTCAAATTGCAGAAGGTTTGAATGCTGCGCATAAGAAAGGGATTGTCCATAGAGACATCAAACCAGATAATATTATGGTAACGGATGAAAATCTGGTAAAGATTATGGACTTTGGCTTAGCGAAGTTGAAGGGTTCATCGAAACTTACAAAGACACATTCAACTCTTGGTACACTTTCCTACATGTCGCCTGAGCAGGCACGTGGGGAAGAAGTTGATCAGCGCTCCGATATCTTCTCACTCGGAGCTGTACTGTACGAAATGATAACAGGTCGGCGACCGTTTAAGGGTGAGCATGAAGCAGCGATCATTTATTCTATTCTGAATGAAATCCCGGAACCGTTAGCAAGATACAAATCGGGCGTTCCCGATGAGATCCAGCGGGTGATTGATAAAGCATTAGCGAAGGAAAAAGACAAACGTTACCAGCATGTTGATGAGATGGCAGCGGATCTGCGATCTGCGGTACCAAATTTATCAAGCACCATTGTAACAGTAACACGGAGATCAAAAGTACCATGGATCGTTGCCGCTGGCGTGGTAGTGCTTGCTATAGCAGGCATTTATCTTTTCTATCCCAAATCAGTTCCAACTTCAGCAAACAGTAAAACCATTGCTGTGCTTCCATTCAACAACATGAGTGGTAATCAGGAGGATGAATATTTCAGTGACGGAATAATGGAAGATATTCTAACTCAATTATCTAAGATTGCCGATCTCAACGTCATCTCACGGACGACGATGATGCAATACAAGAGCACAAACAAGCCGTTGAAAGAAATTGGTAAAGAGTTAAATGCTGGCGTCGTTCTCGAAGGCAGCGTCAGACACTCGGGCAATCGCATCAGGATTGCAAGCCAGCTGATTGATGCAGAAACAGACCGGCACCTCTGGGCTGAGACATACGACAGAGAAATGCAAGACGTGTTTGCCATCCAGAGCGATGTAGCCCAGCGGATAGCCGCGGCACTGAAAGCACAACTCACCCCTGCCGAGAGGGAACGCATAGAGAGGAAACAGACGGAAAACACTGAAGCATATCGACTTTATCTCAAAGGACGATTCTATTGGAATAAGCGTACAGCGGCTGATTTGCAGAAGGCAATAGATTGTTTCAACCAGGCGATCCAAAAAGATCCCACGTACGCGCTTGCCCATTCAGCTCTGGCTGAGACATATATAGTTCTTCCACAGTACACAGGACTCCCGACCAAGGAGTATTTCCCAAGAGCTGAAGCCTTAGCTAAGAGAGCATTGGAGCTTGATGAGAATCTCGCCGAGCCACATGTTGTACTTGGAGATATCAGGCAAATTATTGCCTGGGATTCGCCTGGTGCTGAGAGAGAATTCAAGAAAGCAATTGAACTCAATCCTAATTATCCGACAGCTCATCATTGGTACTCCGAGATGCTCCAATACGTCGGGCGCTTGGACGAGGCGATGCGTGAAATCAAACGAGCACAGGAACTTGATCCGTTATCTCTGGTTATCAATGTCACTGTGGGCGAGGTGCTTTACCACATGCGTCAATATGATGATGCAATCGAACAATGTAAGAAGACAACGGAGTTGGATGAGAACTTTGCTACATCCCATTTTTTGCTCGGGCTGAATTACTTCCAGAAAGGAATGCTAGCAGAAGCGATGAAGGAGTGTGAGAAGGGCAGGGTGCTTGTGGGAAGTAGCCCATTCGGACTCGAATGGCTTGGATATTGTTATGCACGATCCGGGAAGGAGAGCGAAGCACGCAAGGTGCTGAATGAGCTCCTAGCATTTTCAAAGGGAGGATATGTCGTATCTTCTGGAGTCGCGATCGTCTATAATGGGTTGGGAGACAAGAATAAAGCACTGGAATGGCTCGAAAGGGCTTGTGAGGAGCGTGATATGGACGTCCAATATGTCAAGGTAGATCCTTTATTGGATAATCTTCGCTCTGAACCGCGGTTCAAAGCCTTGCTTCACAAAATGGGGTCGGAAAAATGATCGGGCAAATCCCAAAATTTCCCACGAGCGTTTCTCAGCGAGTGGTTGAGATTTTGAGGATCCCGACTTCTTTATTCGGGACCCAAAGGAGTTCTCTATGATAGGACAGACAATTTCCCATTACAAGATACTGGAAAAATTAGGTGAGGGTGGAATGGGCGTGGTGTACAAAGCCGAAGACACCAAGCTCAAGCGCACAGTCGCTCTGAAGTTTTTACCTCCCCTTTTCTCAAAAGATGATGAAGTAAAACAGCGCTTCATGCATGAAGCTCAGGCAGCATCCGCATTGAACCATGCAAATATATGTGGCATCCACACCATCGAAGAGTTTGAGAATCCCGCCTCCGCCCCGCACGGCGGGACTTCGGCGGGCAAGCAACAGTTTATTGACATGGAATTTGTTGAAGGGAAAACACTCGGTGTGTTGCTGAAGGAGAAAGAATTATCACTGAAAGAGGTTGTGGACATTGCTCTTCAAATTGCAGAAGGTCTGAATGCTGCGCATAAAAAAGGGATTGTCCATAGAGATATCAAGCCAGATAATATTATAGTAACTGATGAAGGTCTTGTAAAAATAATGGACTTTGGCTTAGCAAAGTTGAAGGGTTCATCGAAACTTACAAAGACACATTCGACTCTTGGCACACTTTCCTATATGTCGCCTGAGCAGGCACGCGGGGAAGAAGTTGACCAACGCTCCGATGTATTCTCACTTGGGGCTGTACTGTACGAAATGATAACAGGTCGGCGACCGTTCAAGGGTGAGCATGAAGCGGCAGTAATGTACTCGGTTATGAATGAGACACCAGATCCATTAGCAAGATACAAATCGGATGTTCCCGATGAGTTGCAGCGAGTGATTGACAAGTCACTGGCAAAGGAACGAGACAAACGTTACCAGCATGTGGATGAGATGCTTGCTGAGATGAAATCTGTCAGTAAGAAATTAGAAGTAGTTACAGCTGAGCAACCAAAACCACATAGACGAAAAGGTTTGACCGTAGTCGCAGGGATAGTTGTCCTGATTGGTCTTTTACTGGGAATAAGATTTCTTCTCTTTTCGCCAACTGAATCAGCCCGGATGATTACATCTCTTGCCGTTCTCCCGCTCCAGAATCTTTCGGCGGATCCGGGGCAGGAGTACTTCTCCGACGGGATGACGGAGTCGATCATCAAGGAGCTCTCGCAGATCAAGGCGCTCCGTGTGATATCGAGGACATCGGTGATGCGATACAAGAACACCGAGAAGTTGGTGCCGGAGATCGCCCGGGAGCTCGGAGTCGACGCCGTTGTTGAAGGCTCGGTTCTTCGTGCCGACAAAGATGTTCGCATCACGGCGCAGCTCATCGCGGCGGACCCGGAGAGGCATCTCTGGGCAAAGGATTTCACGCGGAGCCTTGAGAACGTGCTTCTTCTCCAGAGCGAAGTTGCGCAGGCGATTGCGGTTGAGATCAGAATTGCCGTAACACCGAACGAACGGGAGCTGATCACCCGGGCGCGGCGGGTTGACCCGGAAGCCCATGAGGCATACCTCAAAGGCGAGTATTTCGTCAACAAGGCGGTGCCTGCGGATGTCTACAAAGGCATCCCCTATTTTCAGCAGGCGATCGCCAGCGACTCAACGTATGCGCTCGCGTATGCGGGCGTCGCGAAAGCATACGGCTATCTCTTGGGCCTTGGGGTACTATCTCCCCGGGAGGGGTATCCGAAAGTCAGAACGTACGCCGAGAAGGCGCTCGCTCTCGATTCGACATTGGCCGAAGGTGTTGGGCTCATCGCGGATGTGAAGTACTGCTACGATTGGGACCTCAAAGGCGCCGCAGAGTACTTCAGACGAGCGCTCGAGCTCAATCCAAACCTTGCTGATCTTCACCTGGATTATGGGTGGTTCCTCGCGGGCCAGGGCAGATTCGATGCCGGTATCGCGGAACTGAGGCGGGCAAGACATCTGGATCCTCTCTCTGTTGTCATGACTCAACAACTTGCCCAGATATACGCGTTAGCGGGACGATACGACAGCGCTCTTGCGTACGCGCAACGGGCCGCCGAAATAGACAGCACATTCCCGCTTATTGCTATGACCAGATGTACTGTCTATCTGGGGCAAGGTGCGTATGCCAAGGCCATCGAGGAAGCCCAGAAAATGATTTTACTTGGCAACGTCTCCCGCGGTTTCCGTGATCTCGCTATTGCGTATGCATTGTCCGGGCAAACCGACAAGGCACGAGATGCACTTGCAAAACTGCTCAAGTGGATGGACGACCACTATGTTCCACCCGTTTTTGTATCCAGGGTATATTGCGCCCTGGGCGATCGCGAGCGTGTGTTCGAGTACATGGAGAAGGGGTACGAGGGACGCGACGAATATCTGATTCAGCCAGCGATGATGCCTCCCTGGTGCGGTTTCATCAAATCGGATCCACGGTACAAAGAGCTCATGAAGAAAGCAGGCGTCGAACAATGATCGGCAGGACGGTCTCACATTACAGAATTCTCGAGAAACTCGGTGAAGTGCCAACATTCCCCACGAGCTTGCGAGTGGATATAAGTTTGAGCATCCCGCACATTCTGAGCTTGTCGAAGGATGGCGGGAGTGGAAAATGGAGGTGTGGTCTATGATTGGGAAGACAATTTTTCACTACAAGATCCTCGACAAGCTTGGCGAAGGCGGAATGGGCGTTGTCTACAAAGCCCACGACCTGAAATTAGACCGTGATGTGGCTTTGAAATTCCTAACACATTATCTTACGAGTGATCCGATAGAGACAGAACGCTTTCATAATGAAGCCCGTGCAGCCGCTGCATTGACACATCAGAATATTGCCGTTGTTTATGAGATCGGTGAATACGAGGGACCCGCCTACGTTGGTGCTCCGGCGGGCAAGCAGGTATTTATCGCGATGGAATATGTAGTGGGGAAAACATTAAAAAACACTGTAGGGGCGATTTATGAATCGCCCCTACCGATGAATAAAATACTGGATATCGCAATCCAGGTGTGCGACGGACTTGCCGCGGCTCACGAGAAAGGCATTGTACACCGCGACATCAAGCCGGATAACATAATGATCACACCTAAGGGGCAGGCGAAGATTACCGATTTCGGACTTGCTAAACTGAGAGGCGCGACGAAGCTCACCAAAGCTAGATCGACACTTGGGACAGTGGCGTACATGTCGCCGGAACAAGTAAGGGGTGAGGAGGTCGATCAGCGCACGGATATCTGGTCGCTCGGCGTTGTGTTGTACGAGATACTCGCCGGTCATCTTCCGTTTAAGAGTGAATACGAGCAGGCGACCATATATTCTATCCTGAACGAGGAACCAAGGCCGATTGTTGAATCGCGACCGGATATTCTCGCAGAACTGGAACAGATTGTTACGCGGATGCTGCAAAAAAATCGCGATGTTCGATATCAGAACATTTCTCAGGTAATTGCGGATTTGCATGAGCTCAAATCAGGCGTCGTAACGGGTAAGCATTCCACCGACAAGCCACGACCATCCATCGCAGTGTTGCCTTTTGCCAATCTGAGTGCAGATACGGAACAGGAATATTTCTGTGACGGTTTGGCGGAAGAATTAATACATGTACTAACGCACATCGAAGGTCTGCGCGTTGTGGCCCGGACATCAGCTTTCGCATTCAAGGGCAAACATATGGATGTCAGGGAGATTGGGAGGAAACTGAATGTCGAGGCGATACTTGAGGGAAGCGTGCGGAAATTTGATAACCGGCTGCGCATTACCGCTCAACTTGTCAAGGTTGCCGATGGTTTTCACGTATGGTCTGAAGCCTTCGATCGTACTATGCAAGACATTTATGCCATTCAAAATGAAATCTCTCTCGCAATCACGGAACACCTCAAGGTCAGGCTACTGGAAGGAGAGAAAGCGAAACTCATCAAGCCCCGGACACACAATATCGACGCCTACAATCTGTACCTGAAGGGGAGATTCTTCTTCAATCAACGGAAGGACGCCAGTATCAGGAAGAGTATCGAATGCTATTCGAAAGCCATCGAGATAGATCCTGATTTTGCACTTGCTTACACAGGATTGGCTGAGTCCTACATTTTCTTGGGGGATTGGCGTCTGCTTCCTTTGGAGACCGCTTATGCGAAGGCACGTGAAGCTGCGCTGACCGCACTTCAGATAGACGATTCGCTTGCTGAAGTTCACTTGTCTGTTGCGGAAATTAAGCTGTTCTGCGATTGGAACTGGCGGGAGGCAGAAATAGAATTCCGTAAAGCATTGACTGCAAACCCGGCGCATGCCGAAGCTCATCATATGTACGCTCATTATCTTGAACTGTCAGGTAAGTTTGACCTGGCCTTAGCTGAAATTAATCGTGCTCTGGAGCTGGAGCCTGTTTCCCCAAGTCTCCATGCATGCGCTGTTCAGGTATTATTCTATGCCAGGCGTTATGAGGAGGCAATACGACAGTGCCATGCAGCCATGGATATGGCGCCAACGTATTTTGGTTTATACGGATGGCTTGGGATCGCCTACGTGCAGTGCGGGGTATTCGACCGCGGGCTCGAAGCATTGGAGAAAGGCCTTCAACACATTCCTCAGGACCCTCGTCTCCTAGCCTTAACAGGATACTCCTATGGCATATCCGGTAAAAAATCGCGTTCACAGAAATACCTTGAACAGCTTGTTACCCTGATGACCAAGAGACATGTGGATCCATACTTCCTATCATGGCTTTATGTATCTTTGAATGATAGAGCAACCGCACTTACATGGTTGGATAAGGCGTACAGTGAACATTCAGAGTGGTTGCCATGGATGATGGTTGATCCACTCCTGGATGCGCTACGTTCTGACAGGAGATTCAAGGAAATACTTGGAAAACTGAGGTTAGAATAATGATTGGGCAAACAATATCACATTATCCCGACAAAAAACGTCGGCCTGCCCGCCATATCGAATTCGCTAAGGCAGGCGGGGACGCCAAAGGATGGCGTAACGTCCTTTTTACCATAACGAGGTAATATTTATGATAGGTCATGTGATATCCCACTATAAGATATTGGAAAAACTTGGCGAGGGGGGTATGGGGGTAGTATATAAAGCCCACGACACCAAACTCAACCGTGATGTCGCATTGAAGTTCCTACCGTCCGAACTAACTCGTGATGCAGAGGCCAGAACACGCTTCATCCTGGAAGCACAAACTGCATCCTCCCTTGACCATCCGAACATCTGCACCATGTATGAAATTGGCACGACGGAAGATAATCGATCGTTTATCGCTATGGCTTTTTATGAGGGAGAGACGCTGAAAGAAAAAATCGCGCATGGTTCACTGCCGGTTAAACAAGCAACAGAAATTGCAATTCAGATCGCACAGGGTTTGCAGAAAGCTCATCAGCGGGGTATCGTTCATCGGGATATCAAACCAGCAAATATCTTTCTTACCGTAGATGGAATTGTAAAGATTCTCGATTTCGGCCTCGCAAAACTCAAAGGATCAGCGAAACTTACTCGGAGCGGCTCAACAGTCGGCACAGCAGCCTATATGTCTCCTGAGCAGGCACGAGGTGAAGAAATTGATCATAGATCCGATATTTTTTCGTTTGGAACCGTTTTTTACGAACTCTTGACGGGAAAACTACCCTTCAGAGGAGAACATGAAGCAGCATTGGTATATTCTATCGTTAATGAGGCTCCAACACCTGACGGCTCTATTCCCCAACGAATACAACGGATTATCGATCGGTGTCTACAGAAGGATAAAGAAAAACGTTACCAGCATGCAGATGAAATTATTGATGAAATTCGGAAAGTCCAACTCGGCACAGGAAATGTAGTGGCTACGATCCCAAGATTTAAGCGGTTGCGGTGGATATTGGCTGGTCTTCTCTTCATTATCGCACTGGTTGTTCTTTATGTGGTTCTGGTCAGAACTCCGCAAGATGCAGAAAGAAAATCGATTGCTGTCCTGCCGTTCACTGATTTGAGTCCTGAAAAGGATCAGGAATACTTCTGCGACGGAATGTCCGAAGAAATCATCAACGCACTCACGAAAATCCCCTCACTGTATGTTGCTTCAAGAACTTCTGCTTTCCAGTTCAAGGGAAAGGATACCGATATTCGCACAATCGGAGAGCGATTGGATGTCACAACGGTGCTTGAGGGCAGCGTTCGAAAATCAGGCACTAACCTTCGGATAACCGCGCAGCTCATTAAAACTTCCGACGGATATCATCTGTGGTCTGAAACATATGACAGAACTTTAGATGATGTTTTCAGTATACAGGAAAGCATTTCACGTTTTATCGTAAACGCTCTTAAGCTTAAATTAACTCTTGGTGAAAATGAACGTATTGTTAAGCAATACACAGATGATCTAGAAGCGTATACACTATACCTGCAGGGTCGTTACTACTGGAATATGCGAAGTGAAGACGCAATGCGAAAGAGCATCGTTTACTTCAATCAGGCCCTGGAACATGATCCCCAATACGCACTGGCATACTCCGGTATTGCAGATGCCTACACTGTACTCGCTGACTGGGGCTTCATTTCTACCGGAGAGGGCTATCCTAAGGGATACAGTGCCGCGAAACGAGCATTGGATTTCGACAGTTCACTTGCCGAAGCTATCACCACAACAGCATACATCAAGTATACATATGAAAGAGATTATCCGACGGCTGAAGTACTATTTAAGAAAGCAATTGGTTTGAATCCGAATTATGCCACCGCACATCAATGGTACAGCGAATTTCTCGGCGCTTTGGGAAGACGAGATGAAGCTCTTGTTGAGATAAAAAAAGCATCTACGCTAGATCCGACCTCGCTAATCATAAGTACTCACGAAGGCGCTATTTATTATATTTCACGCCAATATAACAAAGCAATTATGCATTTGAAAAATGTATTCAATGCAGATTCAAACTTTTATCCCGCATACGTTTATTCGCTTCTGAGTTACTACGAACTGGGTAATTTTAAAGATATGGTAATTACAAACCGCAAAATGGCTATCCTCGAGGGAGCAGATGCTCAGGATTTGGCAAATTATGATAGCGCATATTCAAGAGATGGGGTAAAAGGAATTTATCACTGGCAAATTAATCGGTATAAGGAAATGTCAAAAAGCAGGTATATTTCAACAGACCGGGTTGCGATTTTTTATACAATCCTGGGTCAAAAGGACTCAGCTTTCTATTGGCTATCTGAAGCATTAGAAAAAAGAGCGCCGTTACTCTACACTCTATATGTCTGGCCGGTATGGGATAAATTGCGCGACGATCCAAGGTACGATGTACTTCTGAGGAGATTGAAATTTAAATAAGACCATTTTTCCCGTCCGGACCAATGGAGTAACGGTATCCTTCACCGATTCCCGATAAGTATGAGCAATCTGAAATTGGCAAAGATCACACAAACAAGTTACTTGATGACCAGCATCTTCCGAACTTGAGTAACGGTTCGACCTGGATTATGGGAATTCGCCACTTCAAGACGATAGAGGTATACTCCGCTCGCGACACCTGAAGCATCCCATCTCGCGACGTGTATACCTGCCGGATCAATACCTTCAACCAATAGTGCTATCTCCTGACCAAGTATATTAAAAATTCTAAGCAGTACCTCGCTTACATAGGGCAGCGAATAGCTAATTGTTGTTACAGCGTTAAAGGGGTTTGGACTGTTCTGGAAGAGTTCGATGGTCAACGGAAGCGTGGTTCTTGAGAATGGCCGGTTATCATCTTCCGGCGGTGGGGGCGGGAGTTCGGGAATAGTCACAATCTTTATTCTTTCCGCGGCAGATCTCTCTCCGCCATTGCTGGCTAGAATGAGTCGCCCCGCCTGACCTGCCTTTACCCAACACCCCCTCCCCGGCTGTATCGTATCAACCAATACGTATTGAACGGTATGCCCGAAGAATTCGGAGGTTATCATACCCGGAGGTATTGAAGTTATGTTTGTAACATCGACAGGAACAGCGATGGAACCGATCATGTTCCATCCCTCAGCTATATCAATGGTATCTTCAAGGAGACTACTTCCACTCATCGGGAACGTTTCTGATTCATGATATTTCAACCAATATCCTACACCGTTGCTGAGCGTATCTTTTTCGACATACACGCCTTCGAATGCATATGCGGGGCTGATCGCGTTTGCGTACAGTATTTTTTCCCTCGCATCACTCACGACCATTGGTACCGAAATAAGATTCCACCTGAAGTGTAACCGGGGTGATCTTGCAATCAACTTCAACACGTAAACATCCGGATCAACGATGACAATGCTATCATTTATTTTCATGTCGGTGGTGGTTCCGTTTAAATAAGCAAGTTCAACATCTCCCCCATAGGATGCCTGAACGAGTTCTTTTGACCACCGAAATGTGACTGGATAATCACCGCCATCAACAATTCCCGGTGAGAATCTAATATAATATGTGTCAATTTGTGATGGAGAAATGAATGGTCGGATGTCGGTCCATGAACCATAACCGAAATCTGATGATGAAAAAAGCGGTCTGACAAAACGGGCATCGAATCCACCCGGGAAAAGTGGCGGAATTTCAAATTCACCTTCTGCATAGTCTGCACTCGTACACTCATCATCGACACCCCAGATGCCTGTACCGGTATTCGGACGTGTCCCGCAGTGTAGCTTAACAAACGGCGTCCCTCTGTTATCGTTGAATGTGAGTGAAAACTTTACCCGAGACGGAATTTTATGGATACCGAAGTCCGATATCAGAATGTTATCGTAACTATAAAAAGTATACGCCAGCGGCTTCCCAACCCTCGGATAAATCTGTTCCCATCCCGATTGCACATTGACTTTAACTGTACACTCTCCGATAGGAACATGAGAAAAATTATAATACCCTTCTAAATTTGTAAAGGAAGATTCTGCGCCCAGCGGACTGATAAATTGGACCGACCAATCTGTAAGCCCCGGTTCGCCATCTTCCCGGATGCCGTTTTCATTGAGATCATGGAA
>Ga0315277_10011284_pt1 | contig 11269 bp, 10 predicted proteins | sample YL17G05_15_MG_FD_203695 | JGI IMG/M metagenome (GOLD analysis project Ga0315277, IMG submission 203695) | Sediment microbial communities from Yellowstone Lake, YNP, Wyoming, USA - YL17G05_15 | ecosystem: Environmental > Aquatic > Freshwater > Lake > Sediment | place: USA: Wyoming | collected...
CATTATTGGTAGTTGTGGCGATTGGTGGGCTGGTCTTGGTGTTCTATTTCGAAGGAAGGCGGAAAGGTTTGATTTCGTTTCTGATCGTCATCGCCTTTGCCGCCGCCGTGCTGCTCCCACCTTTGCGAGGAGAGGAATTCACCGGCAACATCGTGGCGGACATGATTTTCTATGCGGGGGCTGTTTTGGCGGCGGCCGGAATCTTGGTGGGAATGTATCATCTGTTGCGCGGGATTCTCGCCGTTTTTCCACCGCCGGTTCGCCGACTCATCACACGGCCTTTCCGCTGGCTCATTCCGCTTCGCGAGACGCAGCTCGCCCGTTTTCTGCTCAGTCTGGGCCTCTCGCTTCGCGCCAGGATTCCGGCGTCCGAGGCGCTCGAATGGGCCGGCGAGACCGTGCGGGGAAGGCTGCGCCGTGATGCGCGGCGCATGAAGGCCATGGTCGAGCAGGGCCGCAGCCTTTTGGAAGCTCTGCAAACGTCGCCCTTGTTCCACGGGCAAGTCGGCGCCCTTCTGTCGCTGGGCGAATGGCACGGCACCGTCGCCGACGACTGTGTCGAACTGGCCGACGAGTTGCGCGCCCAGGCCGAGGGGGCCGTCGCGCGCCTGAGCGCCTTGGTTGAATATCTCAGCAACCTTCTGCTCGGCATTATCATCGGTCTCTTTGTTGTCGCGTGCTATTTGCCGCTATTTTACATCCCGATGGCGGTCCATTGAAAGGGAATGGTGATTTGCTATAGCGTGCTGGTTTGGAGTCCTCGCTTTAGCCTGTTGGTTGGGCCACAAAACTCAGCCTGAAGGCTGGACTCCGAACTCATCATCTCAAGGGAGATAGACGACCAGTGATATTCCATATCTCCAAACCGGGGGTTTTCGTCCCATGATTGCCGCTGCCGGAAGCATTACGTCCGAAGAATTCCTGCAATTCAACGAGCAGTTGCTCGGATTGGTCCGCGCGCGGGTGCCGCTCGACTCGGGCCTTCAGCAGATGGCCGACGAGATCGAGGGCGGCCGCTTGAGGACTTTTGTCGCATCCGTCGCCGACGATCTGGGGCGCGGTCGCCAGCTCAGCCAGGCGCTGGAACGGTTCCGCCCCGAGATTTCCGACTACTATATCGCACTCCTGCGGGCAGGCGAGAAAGGCGGTTCGCTGGCCGAGATTCTCCATCATATTGTCAGCGAGACACGCCGCCAGATTGATCATCGCCACGCCGTGGCAGCAGCGCTGGCCTATCCAACGATGATCCTCTTGATCGCGAGTGCTGTATTTGCGTTCATCTGCCTTGTGATTATCCCGCAATTCAAGGACGTATATCAGGAGCTCGGCGCCGACCTGCCGCAGCCGACGGCCTCGTTGATCGCCGTCGTGGACGCCGTGCGCCATAGCTTCCCGCGGGTGGTTGTGGTCGCGGCTGTCCTTTTCACCGTTCTGGGCTTGTTCATATCGGGCCGCATCGCACGTCCCCTGCGCGACGCCTTGCTGGTTAACCTGCCCGTCATCGGTCGTTTCGTTCTCAACGACATTGCGATCACGTTCATGCGCTGCCTGGGGTTTCTGCTGTCGCGCAATGTGACGATGGCCGACGCCCTCGTCCTGACGCAGTCGGTTCTGCGCAATGTTCTTGCCCAGCGGTTTGTCGCCCAGGTTCACGAGGGTATCCTTCGCGGCGAGCGATTCAGCGACATGCTCGACCGACATCCCTATTTCCCAATGTCCACACGCTGGATGATTCGCCTCTCGGAAGACCGAGGCGACCTGAGTCAAACGCTCCTCGATCTGGCGGATTTCTATCAGACCAAACAGCAGCATTTGCGCCAGACGTTCCAGGGAATGATCGAGCCGGTCTTGATTGTCTTCCTGGGTTTGGTCGTTGGGTTTATTGTTGTTTCGCTCTATCTGCCGTTGTTCACCATCCCCAAGATCATCAAGTGAAAGGATGAAGGGAAAGAGGAAGTTTTGAGTGATGAGTGTCGAGTTGGAGACAGGAAATGAAAGCGGTTCACCCAAGATTCTTGTGCGCCAGCCCCAGTTTGACCTGGTTGCTGTTTGGGTTTCATTCCGTAAGGATGCGTGAGAATGGCCCAGCAATTCATTGCTGGGAAACCGATGTTCCTCTCTCTGTCAAGTCCCGTAGGGACGGCAGAGGTCTAAGCCAGTTCCAGGGTTTTCAATCGTCCCTACAGGACTTGGAAAAGGGGGCCGTGGCTCCTTTCCCAGGAGTGAATTCCTGGGCTATTCTCATTCGACCCTTTCAGGGTGAAAAGCTGGCTCTGAATACCGGGCTGCAATACCGGTGCTCAATAATCCGAGAAGGATTATTCAAGTTTTGATCTGATGGCTGAATACCGACGGCTGACTGCTGAGGGCTGAACGATGAAGGCGAAGTATCCGCGAGACAGAAGATCGGGCGTGACGCTTCTCGAAATGATCATCGTCGCGGCGGTGATGGCCATTGCTCTTCTGGCAACGATCAAAGCCGTGACGATTGCGCGCGGCGTGACCGACCGGGGCGACATCCTCACGCGCATGATGCTTCGCGCCCATTCGGAGATCGAAGCGCGGAAAGCGCTGCCGTTCGAGCGCCTCACGGTCGGCTCGACGCCGTTGGCCGATTTGGATGACTCAAACACGACGGGCGTCGTGACTGTCTCGCGTTTGCTCGACTCACCCGGACTGCGAATCACCGCCGAGCTGTCGTGTCGAACTTGGCGCGGCGTCGAAGCCATTCGTCTCGCCGCCCTGCGCTTCCCGGAGGTTTCGCCATGACCCGCCTTCTCCTGTCCCGTGAACGTGAACGAGATCTTTTATCGCCCAGTCGCGCTTTCACACTGATCGAAATCCTAATCGTCATCGCGATGCTCTCCGTTCTCAGCACCGCTTTTTTCACCGTGTTCATCTATGCGGTCCGTGGCGAAGCCGAAGACGACCTTTGCTCGACCCTGCGGCAGGAGGGACTTTCGGCTGTTCGCGCCATCATCCGCGACACCCATCTGGCCCGCGGCTCGAGCGCCGGCGGCCTTGTCGGTGTTCTGATCGCCGACATCCGCACCGATACCCAAACGTTGCTCCTGGAAATGGATGGCGCGAGCCGGGAAGCAAAGCGCGCAATCGCCTATCGGTTGTCGGGTTCGCGGCTGGAGCGTGTGAACTGGAGCGACACAACCACCACGCCCACCATTCAGACGTTGTCGAGCCACGTTCGCGCTTTTCGAATCCTGCGATCGGGCAATCTCATCGGCGTGGAAATCGAACTGGCCATCAATCACTATACGAAGGATTTCACGGCGAAATATCGGTTTGCCACCCGCGCAGGCGGGGTTTATGGCGATCGAGTAGGACAGGTTGTCAACCTGTCCCATAAAGGAGCACGTCTGTGAATCATTGCTTTCGAGCAAGAAGACATCAGCAGCGCGGCGTGACGGCGTTCTGCATCCTTTTCGCCATCACCATCCTTGCGATTCTTTCGCACAATATCGTCAATCAAGCGCTTATGAATTACCATTTGGGCGCGCGCGTGCGCGATACGGTCGTCCTTCAGCAACTCACCGACTCGGCTGTGGCGCAGGTCCTGTATCACCTGAATCGAGACAATCGAACGCAAGCCGTGGCGCCGATTCGCGAATCGTTCGGTATCGCTCTGATCGAGACCTCCGAAACGGAGAAGGGTCTTGCACTTCGGGTCGTGGCCCATACGCCGAATGCGGAGCGAGCGCGCGCGTCGAGCCAAACCATCTTTCACCTCGCGCGCGACGGCAAGGGCCAGTGGCGCGTCGCGACGGCCCAAGAAGGACCGGTTCCATTTGGGGGCTAGCCATGTCTGACATAACAAAGAACCTTGAGGCGGAAGAACCGCAAGTGACGCCACAGCGTCGCGCTTTCACTCTGATCGAGCTCCTGTGCGTCGTCGCGGTGATCGCCATTCTCGCCTGCATCGCGGTTCCCAATTTCCTGGAAGCGCAGGTGCGATCGAAGGTGGCCAGATCGCTCGACGAGATGGAGGTCATGGCCGCTGCACTGGAAGCCTATTGGATAGATCATCGCGCTTACCCGCCAAATGTAATCGAGATGCTGGTCGTGCGACTGCCGACCACCGCCACGCTCGCCGATCCCCGGATCGTTTGGTCGCAACGTATCGAAGTGGGCGACAATCTGTGGCTTTGCGAAACCTCGAATTCCGTGACGCGGCGGGCGGGCAGGGTCGCCAAACCGCCCGCCAGCGATTGTCCGCTTGCCTACAATTTCGCGACGCTCTTTCGCCTGACAACACCGGTTCCCTATCTTCATGTGCTTCCGATGGATCCGTTTTTCTCCAGCGCGTCTTCGGGAGGTAGGTACTATCTCTTCAATTCACCGTCCTTTTGGGCGGCCCCCGGCTCCACAACACCCACCCTGTGGCTCATGAGCAACATGAGACCGTATGGGTATTTCAACTTCACCGGCGTCAGGCCGGACGGACTTCCCGTCGTCGGATTTGGCCGAACGCTGCCCCATATCCTCACGTCGTTCGGCCCCGATGTGCGACCTTCGTTCACGGATGCGGAGATTCAATTTCCACCGATCTATGATCCCACCAACGGCACTACAAGTCTTGGCGATTTGATCCTGCCCGCAGCCCAGTGAGCCATTTGGTTCTGCATCTGCGCATTTTCTTTCTCCATCGGTTTCACGCCCAGCCAGGCATTATCAACACTCCAACCAGCCACCTGCGGTTTTCTCCGAGAAGGAAAAATAATCGCACAAACCATCGTTTTTCTCTTGACGCATACTGTTTATATGTGAACGATGCAGACCTGAATGAGATGAGGAGAAGAAATCTATGAGCCTTCAACACGAACTCGGAATGCCCAATCCGATCACACGGCCCGGACATGAGGCCGCTCTCAGCGTGGTTCTGACCGGCAACCTGTTGGTCAAGGAAGCCGACCGGATCGTGCGCCGTTTCCGTGTGACCGACTCGCAGTTCAATGTTCTGATGCTTCTCAAATACCAGTCGAATGGCGGCAAGATGAGCCAAACCGGCTTGGGCGAGATGCTCGTGGTCAACCGCTCGAATGTCACGGGTCTTGTGGACCGGATGGAACAGGCGGGATGGGTCAAGCGGATGCCCGACGCCGAAGATCGCCGCGTCAAGCAAGTCCAGATCACCGCGGCGGGTCTTCAAGTGGTTGAGCGCGCCGAAAAAGCCTATTTCGCCCGCATCCGGGACGTGATGAGTTCCTTGTCCGCCGAGGAGAGTGCGCGCCTGTGTCGCCTGTTGGAACGCGTCCGGGCCGCCGTGCGCGAGACCGACCAGGCGAATCGCGCTTGACGTTGAACAAGTCGCCCGCCGAAGATACACCCGTCGAAAGCCTACAGATCGCATTCGGCGAGACGTAAACAGCAGGAAATCATCGGCGGGCGGGCCAGCCCAGCCGGAAATCCAAAGGAGGAGATCATGAAACAATCGGAGCTTACACGGAGAGCGTTTTTGCAGAAATCGGCGCTGGGCGCATCGGCGCTTGCCATGGGTGTCGGAAGTCGGGCGCGCGCCGGGGAGGAGGAAAAGGAAGTCGCTTTGGGCGTGATCGGCGTTGGCGGGCGAGGATCGCACCTACTCAGAAAGGCCGCCCGCATCGAGGGTGTACGGATCGTGGCTGTCTGTGACCTTCTGACCAACAAGGTGGCCGACGGGCAGGACATCGCCAAGAAGGCAAATCCCAAGAATGATCCCAAAGGCTACACCCGGTTCCAGGAAATGCTGGAGAAGGAGAAACTCGACGGCGTGATTGTCGCCACTGAGGTCGGCAACCACGCCAAGTGCGCCGCTCCGGTGCTCGACGCGGGGTTCAATTGCTTCTGCGAGAAGCCGATGGATACGACGGTCGAGCGGGTGGACGCCATCGTCAAGGCCGCGCGCAAAGCCAAAGGCTTTCTCCAGGTCGGATTTCAGCGCCATTACAATGTGGGCTATGTCAAAGCGATCGAGAGAATCCATAAGGGCGACCTGGGCAAGGTCAGTTTCCTCCAGGGCCATTGGCACTGGCCGTGGAATATCGGCGGCGGCTGGGTTTCCGACATGGACCTCGGCGGCGGCGAACTGGTCGAGCAAGCCGGCCACCATATGGACGTGATGGCCTGGGTCATGAAGTATGAACATCCCATCGAGTGCACCGCCATGGCCAACATCAGCCGGAACATTTCTCCCGATTCCAAACCCATTTCCGAAGACCATTCGGCGGTGCTGTTCCGCTTCCCGGGCAATGTGGTGTTCTCCTACACGCATATCTTCTATGCCCCGCAGGTTTGGCAGGACGAGTTGATGTGGGCGTATGGCCAGAATTGGGGCGTGGACTTGGTCAAGAGCGAACTCTATCAGGGCGACAAGGCGGTCGTGCCACTGGGCGAAGGCAGCGGCACTGATTGGGACAAGGGAACGGATACCGAGCTCGAGGCCTTCGTCGAGAAAATCCGAAAGGGCGACAAGGAAAAACCTTTGTCCAATGTCGAGACCGCACGGATTGCAACGCTGATGTGTCTTATGGGCCGCGAGGCTTTCCGCGACGTCAAGAGCAATACCTTCAGAACGAAAATCGTCACGTGGAAAGACCTCGGAACGACGACGGACCTGTAAACCCGGTTGCTGAATACTCAACGTCTTCTCTGGGGGCGGTCTGGGCAGTTCGCAAACCGCCCCTTTTCACAAACCAGACTGGTGCGGTCGGGCGTTCTGGGAACCATCGTTGAGGTTAAGACCGCTTGGGGCGACAACTGCGTTCCGATGGGTACGCGACTGTAGCAGTCATTCGAGAGGAAAATCTGGATTGGGAAATGGCGTTATTCGAAATATCGAAGAAGCGCTTTTTGACATATAAGGACGCAATTTCCGTTATCATTATAGAGATTATACTGTTTATCTTTCAGGTCTTTACGCCCCGGACAGGTCGTTAACCTGTCCTACTTACGGAGGCCAACATGTTGCAGCGCGTTTCTTATCTCTGTGCCGCGGTCTTGATGGTTGCGATGCAACCGGAGAGATTGGGGGCAGAACAGAGTGGGACTGCTTTGCTTTCCACGAGGTCGCCGTTTCGATTTGAAGAGAGCGACGGCAAGTTCCTGAGACTGTTCGAAGGCGACCGGCTGGTGCTTGTCTATAACTTCGGCATGTTGCTCAAGGAAGGCGTGCCGGAGAAGTACCGACGATCAAGCTATGTCCATCCCATTTATGGCCTGGACGGGGAAATCCTCACCGACGATTTCCCGAAGGATCACTATCACCACCGTGGACTGTTTTGGGCGTGGGTGCGCGTCGAGGTGGATGGCAAGACCTATGATCCCTGGGCAGTCGGCGGCGACCTGTTGGCGAAGTTTGAACAATGGCTGGGCCGCGAAGTCAGGGAGTCAGACGTCTCCTTCGGAGTCAATAACGGCTGGTATGTTGGCGACCGCAAGGTGGCCGACGAAAAGGTCGGATTTCGCATCGGGCGCGCCGACCTCATTGGCCGCGCGATTGATGTGGACCTTACGATTGAAGCGACCGATAAGCCGGTCCGCATCGGCGGCGAGTTGCCGATGAAAAAGGGTTACGGTGGATTCGGCTTCCGATTCGCGCCGCGCCAAAAACCAGTCGTCATGTCAATGGCCGACGGAAAGCAGCCGGACAATGTCATTCGAAAGGTGAGTCCATGGGCCGACTACTCGGCGCAATTCCAGGACGCAAAAGCGGTCTCGGGCGCCGCAATCTTTATTGACCAAAGCCACCCGGGATTCCCAAACTCATGGCTCCTGCGCGAATATGGCTACATTGGCCTGACATGGCCGGGCCTTGACCTGTTTACGCTCGAACCCGGCAAACCGTTGCACCTTCGCTATCGGCTGTGGATTCATCGAGGCGACGCCGTCAGCGGTCGTGTCACCCAGGCTTACGCGGCCTACGCCGGACAGGAGAAAGCCCAACCCGTGGCCAGCCGCGCGGTTGCTGAGAAACGTCCAGGAGTAAGGTGAGCGATTCTCCCTGCTTCATCCCCTTGAGCCTTCTACGGTTGCCGGACTTCAACTGCCTGCCCCCCTTTCGCGCCACTGATCGCGTGGGCTTCGGATATGGAACGATACGGACGTATGGAAGGCCAAACGCCTGGCGCGCGATCGAAAGAAGGAGTCAAAACGGGGAGAATTGGAGTTGACGGCAACAGCGCGGCTGTCTCACATTGTAGGCAGCCGGTGAAATGGACGCGGGCTGCGTGTCCCTCAAGCAGAGAGCAGTCGGGCGGGGCATGACTGAAGTGCCATCGAGGACGCGGCCGTCCTGGCCTGCCTGCTGAAAATGCTTCGGTCAATCCCCCGGTGGCTCAGAAAACTCAACTCTTTCATGCCGGGGGCACGCCCACTAAGTTCGAAAGGCCTTTTGTCCATTTCACGCTGAACCTGGACACCGAATGCGAATGATAGGCCGCCAACTTGCCGGTGGAATCCACGCCTACAGGGTTGCTGCCATGAGACAGCCACGCCCTTTTGCGCTGCATATGCTGACCGTCGCCTTGACAGTCGAGCTTTTCCTGGCGGCCGTCGCTGGACACGCTTTCGACCCTGCAAACGGTGACTTCGCCAAAGAGGCCCCGGAGCAGATACGCGTTCTCTCGTACAATGTGGAAGGGGCGTTCATGCTGAATAGCGATCTGGATGGGGCGTTCGAGCGGATCATCAAGGCCATTCAGCCGGATATTATTGCCTTTCAGGAAATCAGTTACATATGGCCGGAGCCAGGGCCTCTGCGTGAGATCGGCAAACCGAGCGCGGACAAAGAGGCTATCATCTTGCTGGACATCAAGTGGCGTCTCGAGAATTATTTCCCGGGGACGACATGGACTCTTCTTCGTGGCATATTTGATAATGGTATCTACAACGCACTGGCCACTCGCTTCGAATTCGTTCCCGGCACAACGATCACGGGCACGATCCCTTACTCTGGCGCCCGCGGTGTCACGGCGGCGCTCATTGATCTGCCCGATACCACCTTTGGAGTCACCGACCTTTACGTCATGGCGGTTCACTTTAAGTCGGGTCAGACATTGGACGACCATCGGGAGCGCCAGAGACACGCCGATGCGATCGTCAGCTGGATGCGCGACGCTCGCACATCAGGCGGCGGTATTGAGCTTGCCAGCAGCACCCCCATGCTTCTTGTGGGTGACACGAACCTCGGCTACAACGGACGGGGGGATGCTTGGCCCTACCATCCAGCGCGGACCCTCCGTGATGGCGACGTTTTCGACACGATGACCTTCGGGGCCGATTCCTCCCCGGACTGGGACGGTACCGACTCAACTGACGCTGCTCCCTATGATCACATCAACGGCAACCCCCATACCTGTTCGAGCCGAGAGGCGAGTCCTACTTCGCGACTGGATCGCTTCATTTACACCGATTCAGTCCTTCACGTCGCCCATCGTTTCATCCTCAACACGCAGACAATGTCGCCGGCAGCGCTGGCGAAAGCCGGCCTTCAGTCCGGCGATACCGCGGATGCCTCGAACCACTTTCCGGCCGTCGTTGACTTTGCTCTGGGGTCCAATCCGCCGGGCCGGCTCCTCATCAATGAATTCAGCTATGACGACCCCAGCTATGACGATCATAGTTTCGTCGAATTCAAGAATGTCGGCGGGCAAGAAATCAACCTTGATGCGCCTCTGGACTATCACCTTCTGAAGTCGCAGAACAATCTGCCCACAACACATCCTCTGGCGGAGAATCAGAGCGCCGATTTTGATCTTCAGGGGGTGGTTCCCCCCGGTGGACTCTTTGTTCTCTTCGACTCGTCGGGGGAGTCCTCCGCTATTGCCACGGCAATTGAAACGGCGCTGCCCAAGCTGCAAAGACAGGACCTTCCGAGTTTTAGCCTGAACAATGGACCGGACGCCGCCATCGCGTTAGTGACGGTCGAATGGACGGACGTCACATCTACCGCCGACACGCTTGTTGAAGCCTACCTGTACGAAGCGTCCTCTCCTGGTGGCAGATACTTCTTTCAAACCGACAGCGACAACAACTTGCTGATCGAGCTCTGCGGAGTCCAAGTTTCGACGCTCAATCTCATTTCCGACACACTATCGTTTTCGCGTACCCTTGGCGACGAGACGCTGAACAGCTTCGCCAACTGGAGGAACCCCGACAGGGCAACCCCCGGAGAGGAGAACGGATCCGGATTGCTCCCGCCCCGTCCGGGCGATATCGTCATCAACGAGATTGACTATGATTCCCCGGGAACCGACAGCCAATCTTTTGTCGAGCTCAAGAACGTGAGCTCCACACCTATAGATCTCTGCCACCTTCAAGTCGTCGGTCTGAACGGCAGCAGCACCGAAACGTACTTCACCTATCAACTCGGACCCAACGTGTTGGCCCCCGGCCACTACTGGGTTCTTGGAACCACGGGCGAGAGCTTAGACATGTCGGCCGCCGTGGACGAGACGATGTCGGGTGTGGGGATTCTCCAGAACGGTCCAGACGGTATCTTTTTGCGCCTGGCTACTTCGCCGACCGTGGTTATTGATTCCATTTCGTACGAAGGCCCGAGGGCACATCCGCCAGGCTCGCCCGACAACGGAAACGCCGGGGCCGATCCCGGTGGTGCGGACAGAGAATCACTCGGGCGCCTCCCCGACGGCAGAGATACGAACGCAAACGCAAATGACTTTGTTGTTCAGGACGCCAGTCCCGGCGCGCCAAATGGCCGCACGTCTGTTGAACATTGGACGCTCTATTGAAGGGACGTCCTCGAGCCAATGAGCTGCAAGTGGGGTCAAGGCCCAGTCGCTGCCGGCTCCGACGGAAAAGATTCGCGCAACAGATCCCAGGGCTGTGAGAAGAACATCTTCGCCGAGCGGAATCGAAAGCTCGCGAAAGGACGTGAACCTGTCGCGTAAGCGCTGGCGCTGCTGGAAACTCAACCCAAATTGTGCGGTTCGATTTTCAGAGAGGTCGCAAATCCTTAATACCAAAAGAAATCCAACTGGAATGCAGTTGAACTATACACACTTTTTTGCGCGCTTGATTCTCAGAATTTGTCCCTCTTGTTCCTTGAGTTATGGATCAGAAGCGGTTGCGACTGCACAATTTGGGTTGAGATTTCGTTCTCGTGCATAGCGCGTGTCCTCCAATGGCTCATGTCGGGTCTCAAGACCGAAAATCCAGCGCAAAGACGGTAGAGTAGGGGGGGGGCGCCCGGACCCCCCCCACACAACCCGTGGATTGTGGTGGTTTTAAACGTCCACGAAGAGCAGGATGGGCAAGA
>Ga0315277_10011285_pt1 | contig 11268 bp, 9 predicted proteins | sample YL17G05_15_MG_FD_203695 | JGI IMG/M metagenome (GOLD analysis project Ga0315277, IMG submission 203695) | Sediment microbial communities from Yellowstone Lake, YNP, Wyoming, USA - YL17G05_15 | ecosystem: Environmental > Aquatic > Freshwater > Lake > Sediment | place: USA: Wyoming | collected...
TCGCTGCTCACAAAGAATACAGAAAGAGGAGGGAGACAGTGCACGCAGCAGAACTGCTTGCATCCAGACTCTTCCAAAAGGACGCTTATCCTGACAGGGCAGATATCAGTTACTGGACGAAATTCAGATATCCCTTCTGGTGGACAGATATACTATCATCACTTGACTCATTATCCCTTATTGGCGTTGCAGTTCGAAGTCAGAACGTCAGAAGAGCACTGGACTGGTTTGTAGCGAAGCAAAACGAGAGCGGTGTCTGGAAAGTATATCTCCTTGCCAGCGCTGACGACAGGAGATATAATGACCTCTGGATCTCACTGGCCATCTGCCGGGTGTTCAAGAGATTCTACACAGGGTGATTCCAAGCAGCTGTTTCATATGAAAACAAGCGCCAGCGTGGCAACGTTTCCGGGGGTGGCACAGAACCGGTCCTGCGAAGCAGTTCGTGAGGACAGTGTCTACTTGTGCAGCTACCATTGTGCCAAAAGGGCCGCTGTTGTCAACGACCGGATTGGGCAAACAGGAACCGGTGGCGGTCGATTTGAACGGTCGGCCTCAGGGTCATGAGCCCTGCGGGAAGTATGATCTAGACAGGCGTTTATGCCGGCTTCTGTGTGGGCTCTACAGTTTCAAGACGCCCGAGTCTACCGAAGTACATGGCAAGACCGACAAATAGTGAAACTATGCAGACATTCAGCAATAGAGCCAGACTTGACAATTGGGCCAAAGCAACATACTCCGAGGGCTCCAAGTGTCCTTCATGCTCCAAGAGGATTGCATACGAAGTCCCCTCAGCGGCTAACCACAAGAGGGCGGTCAGGACCAGCACGACAGAATATGCCTTGACTGTTGTATGATGATAGGTATCCATCCCCACTCGAATGTATGCCGTGTCCAGGGTGAGGGACAAACCTGCAAACAGTGACATGATCCTGAGTATCTCAATGGGGAGATCTGTGGGCCCAAAAAACAGGTCATATGAAGCATACTCGGCCGCCAGCAATAACATGCTACCGATCCCAACGGTTCTCATCTGTCCAAGTGCGCGGTCTTTCGAGTTACGACCTCGGTGTTCTCGGAATTCCTCGACACTGGCGCCGGGCACTTCAGCGTTCGCGCCTTCTGGTACTGGACCAGAGGGCGAGTGTGTGCCTCCTCTTCTTGGACGAATCTCGCCCAATATGATGTAGAAGCCCAACAGAATCAGGCCAATGAACAACATCTGGAGCGCGATCACTTCGTCTACGCTGACCCCGTAGCCGAACAAGGCCGGCGAAAGGAGTTCGCCAAGTGCGCCTGTGGCCATCGCAGCCGCGGCAAGGAGCACATGTGCCACTGTCCTCTCATTCATGCCTTGTATCCTCCCTCATGTCCAGTTCACAAGCATCCCTTACTATAGACATCGCAGCTTTTCTCCATTATTGTCCAGTGAAGACTGGGACGGTGCTTGCGCCGCTATAGCACATTGTCAGCTGAGATTTGTCTGTGCCATAGACCACGGAGAATTGCAGCGAAGTGGGAAAAAGGAAGTGGTCGCGGGGGGTCGATTTGAACGACCCCTCTCGGCTGTCATGGTTCTGGACTCTTCTTATGGCATGCCACATCCCATGAGAATCAGTCTGCGACTGTTTCATGAAACTGATGCGCCATGGCCCATGGAATGAGCTTAAATCCATACATGCACATACATACACAGAGTGTGAGAGGAATGGGTTACAAGACAATCTCTCTCTCAGACGAGGCTTACGAGATTCTCAAGAAAGCGAAGAGAGACAGTGAGAGCTTCAGTCAGGTCGTCATCAGACTAGCCAGTAGACGGTCACTCGATGACTTCGTTGGATGCATCTCCAAGGAGTCCATCGAGAGGATGTCTGCCGCAATAGACGCCTTCCGGAAAGGGCGAGGTGAGGTCTGGTCCGAGAGTATGGAAGAGATGATGGGATGAGGCCCCAATGATAGCTGACTCATCTTTCATCATTGACCTCATGCGCGAGAGCGAACCGGCTCTGAGGAAGCTGGCAGAGATCAGAGAGAGTGGCCAGCCGCAGTATGTCACATCTCCTACAGTCATGGAACTGGCAGTCGGTGTTGCACTGGCCAGTCTGCCCAAGGACGAGCAGAAGAAGGTCGGCGATATCCTGGGAGGTTTCCAGGTCCTCCCACTGGACACGGTCTCCGCATGGCGCGCAGGGATTGAAGTAGGACGACTGCGAAAGACGGGCAAGATAGTGGATCCGATAGATGGACAGATAGCAGGAATAGCTCTTCAACATGACGAGTCCATCGTGACACGGAATGCGGGGCACTTCCAGATGTTCAAGGGCCTCAAGATCGAGCCCTATTAGCTCCCCACTACGAGATGACGGGAAATGCGGTACAGTCGATAGGTTACCCCGACGCCTAGCATGTAGATGCGGGAAACGCCATCAGTCATCGTCGCAGGGTTCCCGGGTCTTGTACAGGTGCCCCAATCACGTGGATTGCTGACGGTTGCACGAAGAGTGAGCAGGCACGACTGACCGCGTGTATGATTCAGGTCGGAAGGGAACCGGTGGCGGGCGACCAATCTGAACGACCGATCTCGGGGTTATGAGCACTGCGGGATTCCCGATGGTCTTCAAAAGGCAGATAAGAACTGCACTTGAGAGAAAGAGCAATTGCTATAGTTCTGGGCGAGGGAGTCTGTGTCTGTAGAAACGCTAAGCACGTTGCAGAAACAGGTGTTGACTCTCTGCCCAGAGCAGATGCCAAACAAACCAAGGAGGTCGGTGGTTGTCAAAGACATGCCCGAAATGCGGGTCTGATATGAAGCCAGATCTAATGATATGGGCCTATGGCTCAGCAGGACTAGTGTGGCACAAACAATCGAAGTTGGCTGGATATCTATGCGGCAGCTGTGGATACGTGGAGATCTGGCAAGAAGGTAAGTGAGTCCGACCCATCTGGTCAGTATCACTGAGATGCACCTAATCACAGAAAGAAGAAGGGTGGTAGCGGGGGGTCGATTTGAACGACCGATCTCAGGGTCATGAGCCCTGCAGGCAGAGAAGATGTCATGAGGCAAGATCATGCTAGGACTATCCTAGCGCACCTTGTCCTTAGGTGCCGAGTCATAGCGACTGAAGGTTGGGACTGAATCCAATGTGGGCAAGCGGCCATCATCGCTGCTTTTGACAAACAGAGCTTTGAACTAGCTAGAGTTAAAAGCAAGGCGAAGAATCCCAAACGGTAGCATGATCGGAGGGACATAGAGATTGAAGCGGTACATACCAATCATAGGCGTTGCCATTCTTCTCTTCTGCGTTTCTTTTCTTTCGGATAGCTCTGTTGCTGAAGAAGGTGCATCAAACACCGTTTTCTCAGTTGCAGACGACTACCACTATGATACGACACTCTACATTGGAACCTTGGACCACAGCTATGTCTATTCAACGTTGTCACAGTACCAAGGTATCTATGGCGACTTTGAGGTGACTTCTCCTGCGTCAGGGGCTGATAAGATCATAACTTTCTTCATCTGTAATGACGCCAACTTCGATCTCTGGGAGGCAGGCAAGGACGCTTCGTGTTATCTTCTTCAGGAGAGTGTCGGAAGCTACTCCTACACGTTCAGAATTCCCTATGCCGACACTTACTACCTAGTGTTTCAGAACTATGCAATCTTCCTGACCAAGACGGTTCATGTGAATCTGTACATAGATGAAACGCCACCAACCATCGACATCAATCTTGACAGCGGCGCCTCATACTCCGGTGTCAAGGAGATAACAGCAACAATCACAGAAGCAAGGTTCGATATTGATGAGGTGAAGCTGTACATTGACGATGTTCTGATGGACACAGAAAACGATGCCTACTTCAGCTATTCATGGCAAACTGGAGAATACTCGAATGGGCCTCACGTCGTGAAGATCTGGGCATCTGACAATGTTGGCAACACTGGGTATGTCACAGTCACCGTCAATACTTCCAACGGGCTTCTTGGAGGCGGCCCCATGGGGGTCGTGGTTCCGCTGACGATAGTAGGTTTTGTCGGGATTGTCGCAGTAGCCGGATATGTGGCTTTTTCACGAAGGAAACGAAGTACCGGTTTGGGCGAAGCTCCCATCGAAACTGGAACTCTGGGGCCCGCACCTGATACTGCACCCTTGCCGAGCTCATCTATGGTCGAGAGTCAGAACATTGGGTTCTGCCCCCATTGTGGCACGCCTAGACAGATGCCAGGGGCTCGCTTCTGCCCCAACTGCGGATATCAGTTCCAGTCATGACTCGCAGGCTGAGAAGATTACTGGTAGAGCCTTTGACAATTATGGATCCATACTGTATTGAGGTGCATGTTGTGAAAACTCTCAGAATCATGTTAGTAACTCTCTTCGTTCTCTTGATTTTGGTTCCGGCAGTGCCAATTGGAGCTCATACAACCAGTACCCAAGAGGTGGAAGAAACAGCATCTCTTACTGCTGATGACGAAGCAGAAGAGTCTGCTCCAGAAGCAATCAGCAAACCTCTTGTAGAACAACCGAGCACTGAGGCAACAATCGAATATGCGGACCCATCACTGATACCAAAGTACAGACCAACTGGATTGGTTTTCGAAGACATGGAGAAGTTTGAGGATTTCAGACGAGGAGCGAAAACAAGCCCTGCTGTCGCAGAAGAATACAGCTCTCCGGGTGCACCTAGTCCACCTAGTGTATCCAATCTTGTCGGACTTCCTCCCATCGGAGATCAAGGGACTCAAGGCTCATGCACTGGATGGGCTTGGGCATACTATTGCCTTACCCACCAAGTCGCTGCCGCGAATGATTTCTGGGATACAACAATCCCGAGCCATCAATTCAGTCCAGCATTTGTGTACAACCAAATCAACTATGGCACTGATTCCGGGTCGTATTTTTCAGACGCGTCAAATCTTCTGTGTGATTTCGGTTGTGCAACGATGAACACAATGTCCTATGATCAAGACGACTGGGTTACATGGCCATCTGAAGCAGCATATTATGAGGCCATGAGGTACCGAATAACCAGTGAAGCGTGGGATAGTCTCTACACGAATAGCGATTTGGAGGTTCTGAAATCATATCTCGCTGCGGGAAATACGGTGGTCACTGGAATCTACACTCGAACTGCATTCTATAGCTTTAATGCAGCCAATAACATATACACGACAAGTCATGCAAGTGGGGAATTAGGTGGGGGTCATGCAGTTTGCTTGGTAGGATATGATGATAACAAGGCTACGACTGATGGACCCGGGGCTTTCTTGCTTGTCAATTCTTGGGGGAGCGGTTGGGGCAATAATGGTCTCTGGTGGATGTCATATGAAGCCATCAAGAGCTCCGCTCTATCTCAACAGATTTTCTATTACTGTGATGTGATAAGTCAACCATATACTCCCAGTCTTGTTGGATCTGTGAGAATATCTCATGAAAAGCGCGGAGACGTCCTGAATTCGGGATTCCTTGTTTCTCTGAAGTACTATACCTCTACTACATGGCAGAAGCCCTTCGGAATCGGCGCCAGTATGGCTGATGATTCAGGATTGTATCAGAACCATCCATTTCCAGGAAGTCACATTCTATTCGACTTGAGTGAGGCATCTCCTCACCTCAGTTCCTTCGTTGCGAATGAATTCATCCTCGAAATAGGCGACTCAGTTTGGCCAGTCTCTGGAGTGCTTGAAAGTTTCACCGTTACCTCTCTCGAGTGGTCCGTCGAAGCAACCTCTCCTCAAACGCCTCATGCAATACCAGACAATCAACCTCGGGAAGAGGTGAGTGCAAACATGACTCTTCCCTCTGTGAGAATCGACCCTCTGGACACATACGTGGGTGGAACTCTAGAGATCACTGGAACATCTCAAGGGGAGTCTGAAGACACTGTTCTTGATGTCGGATTCGAGCCTGGCTCCTTTGCCACTCCATGGTACACGAATGATGCAAACTCGATTAATGGAAACCAACTCTGGGGTGTTGATCCGTATCACAGTTATTCTGGTGGCTCTTCAATCTGGTGCGGAGGCGCCCCAACATCAACTGCAGTCTACACTGAACATTTCAATATGCTTTTCTGGTTCTGGCCTGCGGGATGGGCTCTATACAGTGCAGGTGCGAATTCCTATCCATGGGGGCCAACGGGCTCCTTTTTGAGCTACCAGATTTCCTGTTCGACCGGCGGACTCTCAGGTGTCAAAGAGTGGGCAGTTCAGGGCCCGCTTGACCTATCCGCTGCAACCGAGCTCTGTCTTACATTCTGGATGGACTACGAAGTTCAAGATGCCCTATCTAATAACTTCGCTAGTGTCCTCTATTCCACTGATGGATCGGTCTTCACTTATCTGAAGAGATGGTGGGCTCCAGTAGGAGCAACATGCTCGTTTGTTGGTGAACAAACAGTAATGTTGCCTGAAGATGCTATAAGCTCAACACTATACTTTGCCTTCATTTTCCAAGGCGATTACTCTGGTAGCATGACTGTAGATGATATCGACATCTGGGACATAGGATCGGAATACGAGAGTGAGGCTCACTCCTATGCCTATTGTTTTGTTGATTTGAGTGACTTCGGTTCTGCAACGTTGTCATTTGACTATTGGGCGGATGTTGAAGACGGATGGGATTGGTTCAGTCCTGCCTACTACATTGGTTCCTCTTGGTCCACACCTTATTCTCTTGGTAGCACGACTGGATGGGCGCATTCAACACTCTCAATCCCCACAGGTGCCACTAGAATAGGGTTCTATTTCCACAGTGATTCATCAGTAGTGAGGCATGGTGTCTATGTTGACAACGTGCAATTGATTGGGTTTGTGAACGCCACATCTACCACTGAGATCTCAAGAGATGGAGTGTTTCAGGGTATTGCGACTGGTGCGAGTACATGGAGCTACGAGTGGGACACAACTGAGGTATCAGATGGTGTGCATAACATAACTGCATCTGTAGCCTTTGGTGCTTCTACGCTATCTGATACCAAAAGTACCTTTGTAGATAATACAGCACCCCTCCTTGCCTCTATCACTGACATGTATCAGCGCGGGGGGAACATCACAATTGTCGGCTATGCCTACTCCCTTGGTGGGTCGTCGATTGTGTCGTTGGAGTTCTCATCAGGAAACGTATCTGTATACTTTCAGAATCCTGTACAAGTGACATATGTCAACATATGGACATTCCAATGGACGCTAGCAAACTCAACACGAATTCCAGACGGCCATTATGAATTCAATATGACGCTGGCAGATTACGTTGGCAACGAGCATACTGTTCCGTTTTCGCTTACTGTCGACAACCGCGTCCCTGCCATATCTCCGCCTTCGGATATTGTGTATGTTGTAGGAACAACAGACCACGATATCTCATGGGAATGTACTGACCTGAATCCCGACTACTATGAGCTATACCGAGATGGTGAATTGATATCGACTGGTCCATGGACAGGCGGACTAACGTATTCAATTGACGGACTTGCTGCAGGTTCATATAACTTCACAGTAGTGTTCTACGATCTTGCGGGCAACTCTGCGAATGATACTGTTCTGGTTACTGTCGACCCGGAACCGTGGTATGCGACACCAATGGGTACCATAGTTGTCATGGCTGTCGTTGCGGGAGTGGTTGTGGCAGTCGGAGTTGTACTCATGCACACTAAACGCAAGAGCTAAGCTGAGATGTTGATACCGAGATTCGTTTCTCAGCATGAACACTCGTGTAGTGTTGGACAAATGGTATACTCCAACTGGGACTACTACGTTCACATGCTTGTGTGGGCACTTGTATCCTTAGCGGTCTATTGGTCGTTGGGTGCTCTGCTCGCGTTCATCGAAGTCGGGACTTCAGACTCCAGGTTCCTGTCCTTCTTGAGGACGCTTCATTTCATGATGCTCGCCGTAGAGATCCTTGTGCTGCTGTGGATAACATTCGAATTCCTACAAGCAAAACGAGAATGACAACAAAGCGGGAATAGGAAGAAGAAGTGGTAGCGGGGGGTCGATTTGAACGACCGACCTCAGGGTTGCTTAGACGCAAGCCAGCATGAGTACAGTCTTCATGTAGCCCTTGGGCAACGCAGTACACAGAATCGCCGCATATCCGTGGCCGCGCCCTACAATGGTATACACTCCCCTCGTCACTCGCTACGACCAGTTCACGAAATGTCTTCTGGACGTCCGAAGTGAATAGTCAACCTTCCTGTTTATCTGTGGGGACAGTCTGTCCTGACATCTGACAGATGCAAGATGCCTAGAAGAGAGAAGCCCATCAGGAGAGAGGCCAACATCGACGAGCTGTCAAGAGCAGTTGAGAAGGCACGGGATTACCTGACTGGGAAAGGTATCGACATCGAGACTGTAACACCGCAAGACATGATTGCGTACTTCGATGGCGAAGCCCCCAGTGATGACACCACGACGCTGAAGGACATCATGCACCAGCGTTGGTTGATGATTCACGAGGTTATTGAGGTGAGCGAAATGAAGAGAAGGCATCTCCGCATCTCTGTGTTGACCCTTCACGACCATCCGTGCGAGGCTCATGAATGTCATCTGGCTGCAACTAGGACTGAGTTCAGACTTGCACAGCAGGAGAATGACTCCGAGTGGCTACGGATGAGGGTGCCGCTGATACGTTCTTGGCAGAATGACGAGGGGATGACAGACGAGATATGGGCGATGTATCTCGAACTTGAGAGAGAGTTCAAGGAATACCTCTAGTGCGCTAGTCACCAGAACTGCTTGCCCAGTTGAACTTCCTCTGGAGGAATGACAGATCATCGAGAAGCTTGAAACCCTGTCCTTCAGGATAAGGATAAGATTGTGGCTGGTTTCGTCACATGCCCGGACATCGGTCAGTCATGCAACATATCATGATTGACTCAAAGGGAAACTAGAAGAAGTGGCAGCGGGGGGTCGATCTGAACGACCGATCTCAGGGTCATGAGCCCTGCGGAGTGCTACGTCCTCCCATGCTCTTTGTGAGATACTCCGCTATCAGCAATGGATTCACGGCATCGGTCTCCATGTAGCGAATGAATGACTGACAATCAGTCCTCCAGAGGCGGACGATGTCTTCTCCCTTCTGCACGACATCGGTTAGACTGGCCACTGAAGGCTGACCTAAGCCAAGACGCGGGTCTTTCAGGTTTCTGGAAACCGATAAGATCAGCCGTTGGCTTGAATTCATTCCTCATACTTTGGTCTTGTCGTCCCCCTTCGGAGCACGACAAAAAGGCATGAGTCATGACTCATACATACGGAGCAAAGTGACCTTTTCATCGCATCGCGTCAGGAAGTATGCCATGCCCCAACCTAAAGAACCAGCAAGGAACGGCAATACTCTCAAAGATCTCACGGGCAAGGAGTGGGTCCGGCATACAATAAGCTGGTTCACGCTCAAGGTGCGTCCGCACACAACGGAAGAGATAGATCATCCGGGGAAATATCCAAGTCGGTCTAGAACGTTCCAAGTGTCCTCAACTTCTAGGGTGTGCGGAAGCCGAACCGCACCCCCATCCATTGTCGAGGCTGCATACAGACAATCTCACGGTGACCTGCCTGAATCCAAGCCTACTGCAAGAAATGTCAAGGTGACTGTGCGTTGTAGCACCTAGCCATAGGACATCTTCGCGAGCTCTGATACTGCTCCGTTCTTGCTTCAGGTGCATTCTATCTGCTTGTCAACCACGGGTCTCTCTCGCCGATTGCGCGATACATCGCCGTGCGCAGTGCGATCTCCCTTGGGTCATTCGGGAACGAGGTACCCAGGCCATTGAGGACATAACCGTATCCTATCTGATTCTGCGGGTCGGCAAACCCGAATGAACCACCTGTCCCCGGCATCCCATATGGGCTGAGAGGGCCGGATGTGGTCTTCGGGTCGGGCTTTGAGAAGCCAAGCGAATAATATGTCTTCACTCCCAGAGCCACATCTCGGGGCCCGCGCAGAGGCACTCTAGCTGGCGTCGCCAGTTCTCGGAGGGTTTCTTCACGCAGCCCGAGCTCCTTTCCACCTGCCGCGAAGACACCGTATGCATGTGCAATTGCACGAGCCGTTCCCACACCTCCGCCAGAAGGGACCTCATAGTTCCGGGCATAGAGGCGATCTTTGTCCAGACAGAACTCTGTTCCCACTAGGATACGACGCGCCGCTGACCGCGGATTCATGACCGCGAGAACGAAACCGATTGGTGCAGAGCGCAGAGCTGAGATACCGAACTTGATCTCTCTAAGGGAAGCAAGCCTAGCATTCGGGATATCCTCAGGAAGCCGAATGTAGAAATCAAGACCAAGAGGCGTGGCGATCTCATCTTGGAAGTACCGCCCCAGACTGCGGTGTTTGAGATCGACCCTGCGCAAGAGTTCGCTCTGGTAGAAACCTAGAGTTAGGCCATGATAGCCATGATGCGTTCCTGGCTCCCAAGCTGGTTTCTGTCGGGCTAGGACCACAGCAAGGCGGTCGAGGTCTGCTATGGTTTCTCTGTCACCCAGTTCATCGAATGCAAAGAGCCCTGCCTGATGTGCCATCAGTTGGCGGACAGTGACCTTTTCCTTGCCTTGTTGGGCAAACTCAGGCCAATACTTTGAGATAGGCTCATCGTATCCAAACAGCCCTCGCGAATGAGCGAGTGCCATAGCCAGACCTGACAGTCCCTTTGTGGTCGACCAGACAAGTACCATTGTATCTTCTTCCCAAGGCTCCCCAGTAGCTTCGTTCCTAATGCCGCCCCATAGGTCCACTACCTTTTCCCCGCGGTAGTAGATACAGCAGGCGGCACCAAGCTCATTGCGAATCTCGAAGTTCTCAACGAAGGCTTCCTGCACAGCTTCAAAGCCGGGCTTGACGTAACCTGATATCACACTGCTTTCGGTCATTTCGATTCCCTTTATACGGTAAGTCATCGGCTTACGCCAACATTCTTGGAGCGAATTCAATCGAAGTATTCGCTGCTGGTCAAACACGCGGAACCCTCCGTACACTATAAATATCGCGTAAGCCCGACTTCCAGCATTGGAAACTTCGGCCCCAAAAGAAGGGATGAAGTAGTCCAGCGATACCGACCTTCTCAAGATTCGAAATGAGGTTCTTTGTTCATGACTTCGCAAAGGCAGGACTCGCAAGTGAAGCACGATAGGTCGGGAGATGCCGTTCGTTTCAAGGAGATATCGCGCAGATCCACTAGGCCCATGGAGCTTCTCAACAACCTCGCACCCAAACATCGCATCTACGGCTTGGTCGAGATTGATGTCACCAAGGCCAGGAGCTTCATCTCTGA
>Ga0315277_10011286_pt1 | contig 11268 bp, 9 predicted proteins | sample YL17G05_15_MG_FD_203695 | JGI IMG/M metagenome (GOLD analysis project Ga0315277, IMG submission 203695) | Sediment microbial communities from Yellowstone Lake, YNP, Wyoming, USA - YL17G05_15 | ecosystem: Environmental > Aquatic > Freshwater > Lake > Sediment | place: USA: Wyoming | collected...
GTAGCATGGAATATGCAGTATGTAGTATGGTTTTTTATTAATCGTCCCACATCGCGCATACTATCTGCTACATACTACATACTACCAAACTTTTATGCTATAATTATACTATAAATTCTAATTATAATCTAAATCTTAACAAAAAATCTATGGGTGAAGCAAAAACGCCGCTGTCGGCTGACGGCCGCGATGCGGAAGAAAATAAGTATGTCGCTCTTTTTTCTTATGTTTACATTCTTTTTTTAATTCCGCTTTTGGCCAAGCGCGATTCTAAATTCTGCCAATTTCACGCCAAGCAAGGCCTGGTTCTTTTTGTCATTGACATTATTGCCAGCCTGTTTATGTGGTTTCCCGTTATCGGCCAGCTTTTAATGTTCGCTCTGGCCATCGTTTCCGTCATCGGCATTATCAAAGTTTTAAACGGCGAATACTGGAAAATTCCTTATATCTACGACTGGAGTGAAAAAATTAAAATATAATACAGTAGCATGGTTTATGTAGCAGGTAGTAAGGAAGGTTCCATACTACCTGCTACTTACTGCATACTACAATTTTTATGCCTAAATTCATCAAATTCTTCTCCGATCTGCGCATCAAAGATGTTCCGCAAGTCGGCGGCAAAAACGCTTCTCTGGGCGAAATGTATTCTTTGCTGGCCCGCAAAAAAATCAGCGTGCCCAATGGTTTCGCGACCACGGCCGACGCCTACCGATTTTTCATGAAAAAATCCGGCTTAAAAAAACAAATCAAGGGTATTCTGGCCGATTTAAAAACCAAGGATGTGACAAATTTAATGGCCCACGGCAAAGCGGTCCGCGAAGCGATTATGAAAGCCGAATTGCCTTTAGCCCTGGATAAAGAAATCATTACCGCCTATCATCAGCTTTGTAAATCCGAAGGCCGTGATGTTCTGGATGTCGCCGTCCGCTCTTCCGCTACGGCCGAAGATTTGCCGGACGCTTCTTTCGCCGGCCAGCAAGAAACCTTTTTGAACATCCGCGGTGAAAAACAGCTTTTGGAAGCGGTCAAAGAATGCATCGCTTCGCTTTTCACCAACCGCGCCATTTCTTATCGCGCCGACAAGGGCTTTGACCATTTTAAAATCGCTCTCTCGGTTGGCATTCAAACCATGGTTCGCGCCGATCTCGGCTGTTCCGGCGTAATGTTTTCCATTGATACCGAATCCGGTTTTCGCAACACGGTTTTAATCCATTCTATTTACGGTCTCGGCGAAAACATTGTGCAGGGCCGCGTTAATCCGGACGAATTTTATGTTTTCAAGCCGACCCGGGCCATTATTTCCCATGCTCTGGGCAAAAAAGATTTGCGCATGGTTTACAATAACGACAGAAACAAACAAACCAAGAATATTTCCGTTCCGCCAGCCGATCGCGCTAAATTTTCCATTACCAATGAAGAAGTTTTAAAGCTTGCCGACTGGGCTATTGAAATTGAAAGACACTACAACAAACCCATGGATATTGAATGGGCCCTGGATGGCCGCAAACGGAAACTTTATATCATCCAAGCCCGGCCGGAAACTGTGGAAAGCGTCAAAGATCCGAACGTTATTGAAAAATACCGGTTAGCGGGTCGCGGCGAACTTTTAGTGGAGGGCCAATCAGTCAGCAACAAAATCGGCACCGGCATCGTTAACCGCATTATGGACGTTTCCGGAATAAAAAGCTTTAAGCCCGGTCAAGTTCTCGTCACCGATATGACCGATCCGGATTGGGAGCCGATAATGAAAATTGCCTCTGCCATTGTGACGGACAAGGGCGGGCGCACCTGCCATGCGGCCATTGTTTCCCGCGAACTGGGCATCCCCTGCGTTGTCGGCACCACCAGCGCTTCCCGGAAACTTAAAGGCGGAATGAAGATTACGGTTTCCTGCGCCGAGGGTGAAAAAGGTTTTGTTTACAAAGGACTCCTCCCCTTTAAAGTCTTGCGCGCCAATGTTAAAAATTTAAAGCGCCCGAAAACAAAAATCATGATGAACGTCGGCGAACCGGACATGGCTCTTTTATCATCCTTTACCCCGAACGACGGCATCGGGCTCGCCCGCCTGGAATTCATCATTAATAACTATATCAAGATTCATCCTTTAGCCTTATTAAATTTTAATAAGCAAACGCCGGCGGTTAAAGCGCAGATTGAAAGAATCACCTTCCCCTTCCGCGATAAGCGGCAATTCTTCATTGATAAAATGGCTTCCGGCGTCGCCACGATCGCCGCTTCGGTTTACCCCAAAGATTGCATTATCCGCCTGTCTGATTTTAAAACCAATGAATATGCCAACCTGATCGGCGGCACCGCCTATGAACCGGTTGAATCCAACCCGATGATCGGCTGGCGCGGAGCCAACCGCTATTACACGCCGAAATTTGTTCCGGCCTTTGACATGGAATGCGAAGCAATGAAAATAGTCCGCGACAAAATGGGCCTGACAAATTTAAAAATCATGATTCCCTTCTGCCGGACCATTGAAGAAGGCCAGCGCGTTAAAGCGATCATGGCCCGCCACGGCTTGGTCAGAGGCAAGAACGGCTTGCAAGTTTACGTGATGGCGGAAATACCGACCAATATTATTTTGGCTGATAAATTTGCCAAAGAATTTGACGGTTTTTCCATCGGCTCCAACGATCTGACCCAATTAACCCTAGGCATCGACCGCGATTCCGGCGGAATGCTCGGCATCGCCGGCGTTTCCAATGAAAAAAATGAATCAGTTAAAATTTTGATTTCCCAGCTTATCAAATCAGCCAAAAAAACCAAAACTAAAGTCGGCATCTGCGGCCAAGCGCCCTCCGATTTCCCGGACTTTGTGGAATTTTTGGTCAGGGAAGGAATCGACAGCATCTCCCTTATTCCGGACACGGTCATTGATACGACGATAAATGTCCTGAAGGTTGAGAGAAAAATAAAGAGATAAGTTTCCAAATAAAAAATCACCCCGTTTAAAGCGGGGTGATTTTTTATTCTATTTTTACAATTTTCTTTTTTTCAATATTTCCTCTGTCTTTTTGCCAAGCAATTCATGCCGCTTCGACTCATCGATCTCAAGTTTAATCAGATCCTCGTTGGCACGCTCTAAATCTTCCAAGCCTTCAACCATCCCCATTAATTCGTTTATCTTTTTCTGCTGCTCCATCTCCTTTGTTGTCCGCGTGTAAATTTTGGCCATCATTTTTTCATATTCATCGCCTCCGGCCAAATTATTCTTAAATTCATCCTTGCTGGCTTGCATCTTGGCATCACTGGTATTAAAAAGACAGCTCATCATTTTCTTTAAAACCCGGCCCGAATTATCATCTTCTCGAATTAAATTATTTTGATCTTTATCGTTTTCCGGGTCAAGCATCGCATCGTAAAGAGTCGCGGCACCGCTGCTTATATAGGCGCGAAATTTAAATCCTTCGGGAATTTCTTTACGATATTCCGCCATAAGCCGATCTTTTTCTTCCTGACTCTTGGCGTTAAATTCTTTTTCTGCAATGCGGTTATAATGTAAAATAACCTTCTCTTCGTTAAAATCCAAATAACGGGCAGCCTCGGGATCAGTAGACAACTTATTTTCGATCTCCGAGCATAATTCGTTAAGCGATTCACTTTTAATTATATCACTGCTGGTGATAATTAAGCCGAACTCATCGCCACCATCACGAGTGGCAACATAGGAGAGGCCTCTCTCCGAGGCAAAAGAAGTGATTTCCGGATTATCCAAAACTTTTTTAACCATCAAGAGATAAGCGTCGCCTTGCTCATGCGAAGCATTTAAATCATTGATCGCCTTCAAGCCGTTCAAATCAAGGCTGATCCTGGCCACCTTCTTTAAAGCTTCGGGTGAAGAATCTTTTTCTAAAATATTACAAATTCGCTGTTGAGACTCAAATTTGGAAAATCCTTTATTCGGCATCATTATCTGTTTACCCTCATTGTCTTTTCCCATTTCCGCCATAAAGCCGTTACGCACTTCAGCAGCAGTTATATCAATTTGCTTCTTTAAAAATTCTTCAACATTCTCTTTTGAAACATCTTTTTGGCGTTCTCTGATCTCGTTTATTTTCTCTTCCGGAACGCCATATTTTTGGAACTCCTGTAATTTTTCTTCGGGCAAAACAACCTGTTCGACTTTATCGCAAAAACTATTTATTCCTTCAAACCTTCTCATTACCCGATTTTTCAACTCTTCCGGCATGCCTTCGGTCGCCGTGACCACCATTTCATGCAAAGGCGGCGCAAACCGTTCACGCACTTTGCGTGAGGCAATTACTAAATTCTTTTCCAGACCTTCTTCTCTTCGTCTTCTTTCCTGGTCTGCAAAACTTTCATCTTCAAAAGATTTAACTTTTTTTTCGTTCATATATTTTTATTTAAAAAATTAAGAAAAAAGGATGATTTATCTTTTGGCCGGAAAATTATTCCGACTATAGACAAACCACCCTTAGCAAGTGACTTCCTTTTCTTTTTTTCCTTGTTTCTTTTCTTTTTGAAAAATATTTCTGGTATGCGCCATGCTTTCACGCAAAAACGCTTCTCTTTCCGGGCTTGGCTTGGCCGGCTCGTAATGATTAGCTCGGCGGAGCTTTTCCAAAATTCTTTGGTTGACCTGTTCGTTATTCATGACGACTCCTTTCTTTTTTTTGTTTGTTTTTTTCATGGGGGGGTTTTGTTTTTTAGCAGGGGGTTTAAGGGGGGTTGTTTTTAGTTTATCATGAGGTGGGTGGTTTTGGCTAATTGCGGGAGAAAGAAAAGAAAGAGAGAAATCAAAGAACGTGACCCCTCGCGGGGCGCCCCAATGGGCAATTTCTACCTTGACCTTACTACAAATAAATAAATTTGTCAAGGGGGGCGGTTTTTCTTTGCTTATTTTAGCTCTAAATTACAATCAACTTTTATTTTTTTCCAGGGCGTAAAATCTTTACGGCGGGCGTGCCAATATCCGGCCGCGGCAATCATGGCCGCATTATCAGTAGTATATTCCGGCGGAGGAATCTGACAAGCCAAGTTTTCTTTCAGGCATGCCGCCAGAAAATCCCGGCGTAAAACCGAATTAGCGGAAACGCCGCCGGCCAACATCATTGTTTTAATTTTATATTTTCGCGCCGCTTTAACTGTCTTGCTGATTAAAGTTTCAACCACAGCGCGTTCAAATTCATAGCAATATTCAGGAATTTTATTCTGCCAATCTTTATCTTTCTGAATTTTATAAAGCAAAGCGGTTTTTAGGCCGGAAAAAGAAAAATCAAAATCACCGGAATTAATCATCGGCCGCGGTAAAACAATGGCTGATTTTTTCCCGGTTTTGACAAATTCGGCCGCCGTCTTGGAAACAATCGGCCCGCCCGGATACCCTAAATTTAAAAGTTTGGCCGCCTTATCAAAAGCTTCACCGGCCGCATCATCGCGCGTCTCGCCGATAGTTTGGAATTTTCCATGGCCTTTCATTAAAACCAGCATCGTGTGTCCGCCGGAAACCGTCAGCACTAAGGTGGGGAATTTAATTTTACTTTCCGGCTTGATAAAATTTCCATAAATGTGCCCTTCTATATGATTAATTCCGATCAGAGGCAAATTCCAGGCGTAAGCCAAGGTTTTAGCCGTTTCTATGCCAACAATCAAAGAGGTTATTAAGCCAGGTCCAATCGTTACCGACAAAGCATCGATTCTTTTTTGCACCTCTTCTTTTTTTATTCCCGCCTTTTCCAGAGCTTCATTGATCACCGGCAAAATATTCAAAATATGCTCGCGGGCCGCGATCTCCGGCACGACGCCGTAATATTTTTTATGAATTTCTATCTGTGAAGAGACAACATTGGACAAAACCTTAATAGCACCGCCTCGGCCATCAATCACGCTGGCGGCGGTTTCATCACAGGAAGTTTCAATGCCTAAAATTATCATAAAATACAGAATTTAAAATTTGAAAAATGGAAATTTGCCAAAATTCTCAAACCAAGCAAAGTATTGACTAAAACTTGAATATAATTTATATTAGTATCATAGTTTACAGAAAAAATCCAGCCGAAAGCGGATTTTTATTTTTAATTTTTGGTCCCTTCGTCTATCGGTTAGGACACCAGGTTTTCATCCTGGTAAGAGGGGTTCGACTCCCCTAGGGACTACTAAAACAAAAACTGGCATTAAGCCAGTTTTTTTATTTATCAGGACTCCAGCAAAAATTTTTTATTACAACCTGCTTGTTTTCTTATTTACAATTAATATTGATAACAAAACAAAGAATCCTACCGCCGAACCGAGAGCCGAGATGTTAAAAGTGGTTTGAGCAGAAGAGTTGTCCCAGATACGGCCCAAACCATAACCGCCGGCGATAATGGCTAAACCGGTGATAGTATGAAAAAACGCGTAAGCGCTGCCGCGCATTTCCGGCGAGACGATATCGGCGATAAGAGCGCGGCCAGACCCTTCGGTCAGAGCATAAAATAAACCGTAGAATCCGAAGAGCAGGAGAGCAACTGCAACGGATGATTCATGCGCGAAACCGAATTCCACCAGAGCTAAGATCAGCCAGCCAACGGTGATAAACGGCAATTTTCCAAACCGATCGCTGAGTATTCCTATCGGATAGGACAGAATCGCGTAAACCAGGGTGAAAGCGGCAAAGAGCACCGGTATCCATTGCGGAGAAATACCAACATTATTCGCGCGCACCAAAAAAAGCGAATCATTTATTTTAGTAAGCATGGCAACGGCGGTACCAATGGTAAATACCCAGAATTGCCAGGGAAATCGGCGGTTGGACAAAACGGGAGCCTCCTTAGCGGCTATCGCTTTCGGCTCTCTCAAGCCGAACATAATCAACGCCAGGGCGATTGCCCCGGGAATAGCGGCAACTAAAAAAATAATCCGATAAGTATGGAGGGTGGGGGCAAACGACAGAAGAATTGCCGCAGCAACTAATGGCCCAAGCACCGATCCGGCAGTATCTATTACCCGGTGAAAGCCAAAAACACGCCCAGTAACAGAAGCCTCTGACGAGTCCGCGATAAGCGCATCGCGCGGCGCGTCTTTGGTGCCCTTGCCCACTCCGTCAGCAACACGAAGCAGCGCGACCGAAGTAAAAGTTGAAGCTAAAGCCAAAAATGGCCTGGCCAGCGAAGAAATGCCATACCCGATAAACACAAGAAATTTTCTTTTTTTGAAATGGTCGGATGTTACTCCGGAAATAAATCTGAAAATACTGGCTGCCCCCTGAAGCATTCCGTCGATCAGCCCGATCCCGGCGTGGCTCACGCCAAGCAAAATTAAAAATGCCGGAATCACCGGAGTGATAAGATCTTGCCCAAAGCCCGAGGCCAGCGCTACGAAAGCGACGATAATTACATTGCGGGGAATTTTTGGCCTGGTATTTTTCATATTAAATCGCCTCAAATTTTTTCTTCATCTCTTCATCTAAAGCAACATGGTCTTTTTCCACGTTCATAATCGCTTCAAAAATTTCCCTGACTCTCGCTTCAATCGCTTCACTCAGGGCTTTGGCGTAAAAAATAACCGCTTTATTTTCTCTTTTATAAGATTCCTTAATACATTCTTCCGGACCAGAAGGACAGTCTTCTTTTACCTCGGGCACGTTTTCCAATTTTAAAAGTTTGCTAAAAACCGAAGCATGCTCGCGCTCCACCTTAAATAACCCTTTAAACATTTTCGCCGCCTCTTTATTCGCCAGCTTATTGGCCGCGGCTAAATAAAAAGCAGCATTGGACAGTTCCAGTTTTAAAGCCTTCTCTAAATTTTGGCCGCTCTTTTCGCTTATAACCAAACCGGCATTGCTATCCTCCCAATTATGCGCCAATTTCATTTGCGCCGGCGCTACTCCGCAAAAAGGACAGGAAGGCGGAATGCTCCGGCCCAAATAAACTTCTCCGCAAATATTGCAAACATAAATTTTCATATCAATTCAATTTCTTTTTAAACCAGTCAACCGAAGGGATCAGCGAAGGATTAGCACCGTTAAGCATCGCCAGATAAAAAGTCAGCCAGGAACCGAATTGCAAAAGCTCCAGCGCTTGAATCAGTTTTGTCGCCCCCGCCAATTTATATTCAACCGCTTTAATTTTATTTTTTTTAACAATTTCCATCGTCAGCCTGAGGCGTTTTTGAATACGCGGGCGGTAAAAATTACTGGTCAAGAAAATAAAGGCCAAATTTTTCTGATTATTCTTGGGGTTGCCCAGGCTTTCCAAGCTGTAATGATTCAAGTCCGGCAAAACAAGATATTGCGCAAAGTTTTTACTGTTCTCACAGAATTGATTGCGCAAAGCGTGCAGGCTGCCTTCTAAAAATTCCCCGCCGATTAAAACAACTTCCCGGCCAAAAATTTCCGCAGCGATTTTTTTGGCCAAATTTTTATTTTTTCCCGCAGCCAAATCAAAACGAGAATTGTTTTTTTCCAACACCGCGATTATTTTATCAATTTCACCGCTGGTAAAAGAAGTAGCGCCAGCTTTTACCAAAATATCCAAAACAAAAAATAAACCATATCCTAATCCAAGCCGCGGCTGAGCAGAAGGATTTTGCTCTGATGTAAAAATTATTCCCGGAAGATTTTCTTTCTCTTTTAAAATTGCCAGTTTGTTTCCGGCGCCGGCCGCAGTCACGACGGCAATTTTCGCCCCGCGTTTTTTGGCTTCCGCATAGGTGCTTAAAGGCTCTTCGGTGTTGCCGGAATAAGAAGAAATGATATAAAGCGTGTTTTTATCCACGAAACCGGGAACATCGTACCCCGGCTCAATTAAAATCGGCAATCTTAACTCTTTCTTAAAAACTGAAGCGATAATCCGCGCGCCCAAATTAGAACCGCCCATGCCATTAACCACGGCGCGGTTAATTTTTTTATAAGCGGCTGGAATTTTTATTTTTTTCAGCTGCTTATAAGCATCTTCAATCTGTGCCGGCAATAAACTTATGGATTCGGCCACAAGACCTGTATCCAAATTTTTCATTTGTTTTAAGTTATTAAGATTTATGATCTTATTATATCATAAAAAATTGATAATTTGGTAATTTGAATGTTTGGCAATTTAGTAATTTGTCCAAATAACCCAATATCCTAATTACCAAATTATCATTTCATAACATTGACTTCTCCCGAATAAAAGGCCAAAATAATAGGAGTAATGAGTTAACTCTTAAAAAACAATATCATGTTTAACACTCTTCATTCTTTTTTGCCTACTCCGGTGCTGATTTCCTTCGGTTCGCTGCGGATTTATTGGTATGGTTTGTTCGTCGTACTCGGTGTTTTGGCCGCCATGACCGTCGCCCTGAAAATGTCCAAAAAATTCAGCTTTTCGGCCAACAAAATTTTCGATTTTTCCTTTTGGATGATTATTGCCGGTATTGCCGGAGCGCGAGTTTATCATGTTCTTTTGGAATGGCCTTATTACAGCCAGAATTTAACCGGCATTTTTAAAGTTTGGGAGGGCGGACTGGCGATTCATGGCGGGATAATCGGCGGGCTTTTGGTTCTTCTTTATCTTGCCTGGAAAGAAAAAATAAATTTTTGGCTTTTAGCGGCAATTTTCGCTCCGGGCATCGCTTTAGGGCAGGCCATCGGCCGCTGGGGAAATTATTTTAACCAAGAGCTTTTCGGCACGCCGACCAATCTTCCCTGGGGGATTCCGGTTGATTTAATGAACCGGCCGGTTAACTTTATTTCCGCTGAGTTTTTTCACCCGACATTTCTTTATGAATCGCTTGGCGATTTAGCGATTTTTATTATTTTGCTTGTTTTAATTTCTAAATTTCTTAAAAATAAATGGTCGAATTATAAAATAATCTTTTTAAGCTATTTGATTCTTTATTCGGTCTTGCGCTTTGGGATTGAATTTTTACGAACCGATATTACCGCTTATATCTCCGGCTTCCGCTGGCCGCAAATATTCAGCTTGGCAATAATTATTGTTTCTTTGATTCTAATATTTTTCCCCCAAAAGAAAAAAGAAAAAAGCGCGATAGCACCGCCTCCTCCGCTGAATGTTTAAAATTAATAAAAAGAAATTAATCTTGAAATGATAAGATTCTCTTGATAATATACATTCGGATTAAAAATCGCCTGGCGGGTCTTGTCCGCCGAAGTCCGCTTCAGCGGACGAAGGCGGGTATCGTATATCGGTATTACCCCAGCTTTCCAAGCTGATGAGAGGGGTTCGACTCCCCTTACCCGCTCATAAACAAAAACATCGGCCTATTGCCGATGTTTTTGTTTATATGTTTTGGTTTCGGGGAGTCGAACAGGTTGCGAGCGAGATATGAGTTGAGGCGGAAGCCGAAACGAATAATCGAGCGACGCCGACCATTCGGGGAATGGTCGGCGGGCAACCCTGGACAAAGGAGCGAGGCGGTCCGCCAGCTGGCGGATCCGCCGCCGAGCGACTGCGAAACTCCCCTTACCCGCTCAAAAAATAAAAACGGCCCTTTTGGCTGTTTTTATTTTTTGAATGGTTAAAATGGGGAGTCGAACAGGTTGGAAGCGAAACAATGTTTGCGAGGGAACGAGCAAACAGCAGTTGAGCGACCGGCAAAGTGCTGGGAGCACTTTGCCGCCAACCCTGGACAAGAGAGGCTGCCGTTTTTCCGGCGGCGGCCGAACGCGATGCTTAGTAGCCGAAAAACCTTTAAAAACATTTTGCTAACTAAAAATTCCGTTTCCAATTCGGAAACGGAGTTTTTATGAAAAGCCTCATTAATTATTATCAACAAGAATTGACAAAACCCAATAGGTCTTCCTTCCGAAGAAGGAAAGTCGCCGCCAGACCATAAGCAAAAAATTCCTTCCTACGGCTTAACGGGCGAATTTGCCCTTAAGATCCCACATCTCAAAACCACGGTTTTGAGGAATATCAGGATCAATAGAAAAAAATAATCAAAATCTTGTTAATTATTAATGTGGCTTTCTGCTTTTATTATAGCAAAAAAATAAAATTTTTAGAATTACCAATCTAACTCTAAAATAAGCTAAAAAACATTGCTGGACAAAATGAATTTCAGCGGATATAATAAGGTTATATCTTAAAAATTGGAGGGGTATTTTCTATCATGTTTGATTTAGAAAACAAAACTATCGAACCAAACGGCAATCAGCCTTCGGTTGAGCCAAAAGAAAATAAAGCCGGTAAAATGAAAATATTTTTAAAAATTTTTTTCTTTGCCGCTATTTTTTTTATTATCGCTTTTACTCTTTTTGCCAGCTGTTCCAATATTTCCGAGCCGGTCAACTCTTTTATAGATAAAATTCCTTTAATCGGC
>Ga0315277_10011287_pt1 | contig 11268 bp, 8 predicted proteins | sample YL17G05_15_MG_FD_203695 | JGI IMG/M metagenome (GOLD analysis project Ga0315277, IMG submission 203695) | Sediment microbial communities from Yellowstone Lake, YNP, Wyoming, USA - YL17G05_15 | ecosystem: Environmental > Aquatic > Freshwater > Lake > Sediment | place: USA: Wyoming | collected...
CCCTCGCGATGAGCCAGCTTGCAACGATTGTGTTGGCTAAGATATTAGGTCCCGGTGATTTCGGCCTCTATGCTATATGTCTCGTCTTCATCAAGTTGCTGATTTTTGTTTCAATCTTTGGTCTGGATTCGGCGGTGATTCACAGGCAGACGGACATCGACAAAGCGATTGAGACCGCATCGACTCTCCGGTTCATCCTCTCATTGCTTCTAGCGGCTCTACTCTTTGTTCTTGCTCCGCTGATCGCTGAGACAATCGGAAGTCAGGAGCTCGTTACTCCACTGCAAGTCTCCGGCATTGCGATAATCATAGCTGCATTTGGATTTGAGACTTTAGTGAGACTGTCCAAAGGTCTTCTGTTCAAGTCTGTAAGCATTACGAGAATTGTCAATATTGCAACCTGGTCAGTTACGGCACTTGTGCTTGCCTATCTGGGGTTTAAATTCTGGTCCCTGCTGTTTGCATATATCGCCGGCCTAGTTGCAACAGCAGTTGCACTGTGGATCATTCGACCTTGGAAGATACGATACAGGGTCGACCGCCCCATCGCGCAGGAGTTGGTCAGATACGGCACTTTCCCTCTCGGAGCTGGGCTCCTGACGCTTCTGGTCTGGAATGTCGACAAGCTCGCTGTGGGCGCGATCCTGGGAAGCTCGGCGATCGTGGGGTCCTACTATATCGCCATCAGCTATGGAACGATAATACCCAGCCTATTCACTGGCATTACTTCGACCGTCCTGTTCCCGACCTTCTCAAAGATCCAAACCGACTTGACGGGACTGAGAGAAAAGTACCTGAAGGCTTTGAAGTACCTGAGCTATATATCAATACCAGCTGGTGTTGGCCTCGCAGTGATCTCTAGGACCTTTATACTGAGAATCCTTGGTCCTGATTGGTCAGCAGCAGTCGCTCCTCTGGCAATCTTCTCCGTTGTTGGGATTCTGGGCTCTCTGACATCGCCTGCTTCTAGCGTTTTCTTGGCAACCGGAAATCAATACAGGATGTTTCGTCAGAATTTGGTGATGGGGGTGTTCTTTTTTGTGCTTCTAGTCCCAGCCATATTCTACTGGGAATTGGTCGGAGTGGCTGTCCTGTTCTTGCTTGCAGCAATCGGATCACTCGTTTGGGTGTTCCTCATGGCTGCTGACATACTACAGTTCTCCCTTGCAGACGAACTGAGAATGCTGACGGTGCCCGTGGCCGCTTCAGCAATAATGGCGGTAGTGGCATTTGGCGTAGGGACTCTCATGGGCACTACATTGCTGAGTCTTGGAAGCCAAATAGTGATCGCGATTCCATTGTACTTCGCCTGCGTCTTCATCATGACAAGGGGAGAGATTGTAAAAGAAGCAAAGGGTCTGCTCGCCTCAGCACGAAGGAAGTGACGCTGCTCATTTGCGCTTCTCGCGGCAACCCATCTGAAGCAATTGTATCCCCATTCCTTATCCCGACGAGTGCCAGCGCGGCCCTGATAAACGCATTATTGCGTTTCATTGTGTGCAGAGGCGGCATCTGCCGTGACTTCCGTGATCTGAACAGCCACCTGTTCCGACCGTCTGCAGTATCCCAAGTACTTGTACTTGACACGACATTCTTTCACATACTCCTGAAACGCCTTGAATTCATGGTTCTGCCATCCCGGGTAATTGAAATACTCATCGAACACGAGGACGGCCCCGTTCAAGTCCAACTTTCGGAGAAGGGAGAGCACGGTCCGCGCAGAGGAGTATAAGTCGCAGTCGACGTGGACGAAGGACGCTTTTTGTCCAACACGATCCTCAACAAATTTTGGAAGCGTCTCATCGAACCAACCCTTCACCAACCTTACATTGCTTTCCACGCTAGGGAGTTCGTCGACTCGAAAAGAACCTTCAGGGAGATTGCTCCACCAATCCTGAGGGAGGCCTTGAAAAGAATCGAAGCCGAAAATGAGCGCCCCACCGTCTAGGCCGGAGACTCTCTTGGCAATATGATTCAACGAATCCCCCTTGTATACACCGAATTCCATGTATAATCCGCCCTTTTGAACGGCCTGGAGTGCGTGGTCGATGAGCCGGTACCTGTCGTCGAGAATGGGAATGCCCACCATATTTGCCTCGGCATATTCGGCGGAAGTCATCAATGCCCTTCTGCGAAGCTCTCGGTATAGATCTACTGCGTCGTTGTCGAATGGTTGGTCGAAAAGGTGGCCGACAAGACTGCGAACCCGTTCTTTCAGACTCAAGAAAATTCCTCTGTGTTAATATATGTGGTTGGAGAAGAACCTTTCGCCTTGTGGGACTGACAGAGGCGCTGAGAGGAGTGAACTAGTCATTTGCTTTCCAAAAAAATCCACAAGATCGAATCAGGCATTGACTACTTGGTGGCTACCACCAAATAGACTCCTATGAGAGGGCGTTTATTGGTCCATGTGACAAACGGGACTCTCTCCATTGCCTCACCTGCGAAGTTGACCACCCACCGAATACCGAGACCGAACAAACCTCGTACGCTGTGTATGCCGCCTGAGAAATGGTAGCTCAATTGGTCTTCGACAAGGTACGCGAACGTGCCAATAGTGGAACAGCAATCCAGCACTTGCACGTGATTGAAATTCTTGAATAGCTTCATCAGACCTGCGTCCGTCCATCTCCAGTAGTCGCCAGGACAGGGGTGAACAGGGAAAACGCCGTGAGTACTGAGAAGAACCATGCCTCCTCTCTTCAATACTCTTTCGATTTCCTTGACAACCGCGAATGGATCATCGACGTGTTCAAGTACCTGGGTACAAAGAACAAGATCCGCACAATCATCACGCAAGGGCAAGAATTCAGCGGAACTGAACGTTCGGGTTTGATTAGACGCACTGCTTGGCGTTTCCTCAGAGGCTTTGGGATCACCGGCTGCTGGATAGTCAAAACCCAAATAAGTTATATTGTCCGGGAAGAACTCGCGATATGGCATATCGCCACAGCCGATATCAACCACGACTGAATTCGCGGACAATCCTCTTTGACTAACAAACTGCTCTATGTAATTAGAAAGCCGTCTCAAAACTAGATATCCGGATGTCCGCCTCGCGGGATGCGCCCTTGTTCCTGAACGCACTTTCATAGGTTGTTCTTGCCTCCCAATATGAGATCCCCCTGAAGCAATGCGGAGTATGGGGATTCATATCTTAACTGTTATCTTCCGCGCCCGATTTATCCAGATTCAACGTCGTGCAATCCCTCCAACTCAGGTCCACCCTCGAGGAACCTCAGAGTCATCTCGGGCACCCCGTTCCCGAGGATAGGACAATGAACAGAGAAGTAAGATCGGATTCGACGATGTCACAGGAAGAGGATCCCTATCCCGTCTCCGATCTGGCTCTGATCCTTCACGATCGACATGTTCCGATACTTCCCCATCGTCTCCTTCCAGAACGACGGTACCTCGCCCACCATATCGGGCGGGCCGGGGCAGATGTCGTGGAACGCGATGATGCCTCCCTTCCTGACGAGGGGGGAGTACATCTCGAAATCCTTCCGGACGCCCTCGTAGATATGATCCCCATCTATGAACAGCAGGTCGATCATTCCGCCCCCGAGAATGTCCTTGAGCTTTTTGATCGTCTCCTCCTTGTGTGAATCGTCCCTCAGCAGTATAATCTCCTGCGAATCCCGCGCGAACGATCGGATCAGCGGAATCCTCCAGCGCTCGTATCCTCCCCCGAACGGACCGCCTGGCAGATCGATGCTGATTAGCCTCGCTTTCTTGTCTGCGATCTTTGTCATCAGATAAAAGGTCCCGCCCTTACCGGTCCCGATTTCTACGATCGTCTTGGGCTCGATCTCCTTGGCGACTTCGAGGAAACGCTGAATCTCCTCGCGGATCTGGATCGGGAAGAAGGATATCCCGAGATGATTGAATTCAAAACTCAGACTCACGGCATCACTCAGGTTGCTCAGAGATTGATTCATCTCCCTGAACCTGCGGACCGCATATCGGACCGCAATCCGGCCGAAGAGGGCTTGATCAACCTTCTTGACTCTTCTCTTTATTCCGTTGACAAGCGTCATGGCGTCGCCCTCTGGATGGAATTCCGGCATCCATATTCGAGGGTGCAACCGGATCTGAAAGTCATTTCAACCCCATAAGTGACCCTCGTAAATAGTTTTTTTCTGGTCAAGGGTTAAAACGATGAAAAAGCAATCATGCTGGTCTTATCGTTCTTCTCAAGAGGCTCAGGAACTCCCTCACGTCCCTCCCTCCGCTGGTCACATGCAGGGCGAAGATATAGATGGCTGCTCCGAGGGCGACCAGGACGGCGAGCGATATGATGGATACCGGAAGTAACTGTGAAAGCAAGAAAAGCACAGCGAATGCGATTGTGGCGCTGATGATCGACGGAAAGATGTTCCGGACGACCGACACGAAGCTCTCGTTGAACAGCCTCGCGAATACTGCTAGGAAATATATCATCACGGCGAAGGAGAGTGCTGTTGTCAGTAGGCAGGCCCCGTTCAGCCCCCACCATATCGTGACGGGGTAGATCCCGACCACCAGCGCCACCGCCTGCACGGAGGCCTGGATGGACATGTACTTCGGCTTCCCGATCGAGATGAGCACGTTCGCCGAAGGGGTGATGAGGGAGCTGAAGAACCCCTGGAACGACAGTATCGCCAAGGGAACCGCCACGGGCAACCAGGAGGGCCCCAGCACGACCTCGACGAAGAGCGGGGAAAGCGCGGACAGCCCCATGCCGAGGGGGGCGGTGAATATGGAGATCATCCGGATGCTCTGGAAGTACCCTCTCTTCAGGCGCTCGACGTCCCCCTTCATCCTCGCCAGTGTGGGGAATAGCACCTTGTTCACAGTCGCGGCGATCTGGTCTCCAAGAGTCCGGCCGATTCTAACCGCCATCACGTAGAACCCGAGGACCGCTATTCCGAGCACTTTCGCAATTACCACCTGGTCGAAGTTGAAGATCACGAAGGCCATCAGGTTGACGATGAGCAGGTGCTTGCCGAAACCGAAGAGCTCCTTTGCAAGATTGTAGTCGAACCTCGGCCTGAACCTTGAGTGCTCGTAGCGTATCAGCACGAAAACGAAGGCCACCCCTCCCGCGATCGTGCCGACCACGAGACTCCAGTAGGAGAAGCCCATGACCGCGGTGGCGATCGTCACGATTGAGAAGGTGGCAGATTGCACGACCGCGGCAATCGCCAGAGATGAGAACCTGAGGGCCCTAGTGAGCAGGGTCAGCGCCGGGAATCCTAGGGTGAGGACGAACAGGCTGACGGTGAGGACGAGCACGACCTGCGGCACGGCGGAGTGCTGGAAGAACCCGCCGAGGTACGGGTACAGGAGGATAACTGCCAGGAGCATCAAGCAAGCGATCAGCCACCGGAGGAAGAAGCCGACCGATATCGACTCGTTTATCCTCGTGTCCCTCTGAATGACGGCGGATATGATCCCCGAGTCCTGGATGCAGTAGAAGAAGGCCATGAAGACCAAGCCGATGCCGAATATCCCAATGTCGTCCGGTGAGAGTATCCTGGCGAGGATGATCATCGTCACCAAGTTGAGAAGCAGGGAGAGTATCTGCGCTATGCCGGTGTAGGAGATGTTACGGCTGGTCTGGGTCTTGAGCGTTATCAACGGGCGTCGTATGGATAGGGGTTGGAGATGATTCTTTCGGTGACCAGGGTCCTTAATCGTAATCGTAGATGAGCCTCGCGATCCAGATTTCAAATAGCAAGATTTAACTGGTGGGAGCGAAATCAACTTTGCTGCGGTCTCATCCGCAGAGAGATCTCCATCGTAAGCCCCCAGATGGATGATTATGATAGGAACTGTGAGAAGAATGAGATTATCGCCCATTCCATCATTCCGAATGAATGTCGCATCAAATCATCATTTAATTTTCAGGGGGAGGTTGCCGAAGGGAGCGGATGCCATCGCGGTTGTCTGCTTCATTCTGCTCTCGGGCATCGCGTACATGACCATATACAACGGATCTGACGATGGCCAGAATGAGACATCTCATCAAAAGGATTATCCTGGCAGAACACTTGTGCCATACTATTGGACCAATGGTAACTACCCGGCCTACGAAGCCATGGGAAAGTATGACGCGAACGGGACTCACGTCTTCAATGCGAGCGGGATTTGGCTCTACCACCCGTATGCAATCGGGAGGTTGGCCTGTGAGATATACAATCACTGGTACTACACGAATGACTCGACTCAGCTATACAAGTTCAGAGACCAGATCGCGTGGATGAGGGCAAACGAGAAGCAATTCGGAGACCACTCGATTTGGTATTACAATTACACGGCGAGCGCCAGACAGACGAATCCTTGGTGGTCCTCTCTCGCCAACGCCTGGATCATCGCATCGCTCCTAGATTCATACGCGCTCGATAAGAACCCCATAGACTTGGAAATCGCCTGGCGCGGGATCAAAGCGTCCCAGTACAGCATGGAGGATCACGGAGTCCTTACGAACTGGAGCGGCACGGTCTGGTACGAGGAGGAGGCGACGAACAACACGCTCGTGGTCCAGACGCCGTCGCACATTCTGAACGGGATGATCTTCTCGATGTCTGGGGCGCTGTACCTTTACGAATTCAATAATTCGGCTTACGGTAAGCAGCTATTCGACGACGGCATGATAGCCATCAATACGCATGTGAAGGAGTTCGATCTTGGGATGTGGGAGAAATATTCCATCGTGATTGCCCGAGCGAACCCGCCGTATGTGGGACTTCACACTTATCTCTTCGATTGGCTATACGACACGACGAATGACACGAATATGCATGCCTGGTGGTTGAGATCGTATTGGATGACCCAACTCCCATCGATAGGCTATACCCCCTCTAGCATAACTGCGAGCAGCACGGTGGACCCTAGCAGTTGGGGTACCGATAGACTGATGGACAAGCAACTAACGATTTTCTCGCTGAATCGATATTGGAGCGGCTATGTTCCAGTGACCCTGACGGTCGATCTGGGCTCAAGCAAATCGATGAACTTCATCGGCTTTTATGGCATCGGCATAGGATCGGCTCCAGGGAATTTCACCATCCACACAAGTCTTGACGGGAGCAATTGGGCCTTGCGCGGCACGATTCTCAACTCGACCGATCAGGATAAATGCCTGGCCTTCAACGATTCGATTCAGGCGCAATATGTGAAATTTTCAATCAAGAGCACCAATGCCAACTGGAGCGTAGTTGGACTTGACGAGGTTGTCATCGCGAATCTCAGCGCGGACTACCTCTCTGAGGCGAAGGTTGCGATCGAGGACCACAGGTTCAGAAATGTTGACGGGAGGCTGGCCGGGACGGTTCCGGTCGGAACGGCGATCTACATAGACGGAAACCTGACGACTGATGTCGGCGGGTCGACTGGGAAATACTGCTACTCTCTCCCGAATGGGGGGCACAGCATCCAGCTTAGATACGGGGGCATTTGGCTCAACAAGTCCATTTATGTCAGGTTCGCACAGACGGTCTATTACAACGCCACTGCACAGACTTTCAATGACAACATTCCGATGGCCGTGGCCGGTCCTAACAGGACGGTAGTATGGAATACGACAGTTGAATTAGATGGAACGGCATCGCACGACGACCAAGGAATAGTCAACTACACCTGGACGATCTCCGACGGGGGCTTGCAGGTCAAGTACGGCGCCGTAGTCACTTACAGATTCCAGCAGCTGGGAAATCACACGGTCAGCCTGCGGATCAGAGATCCGAACGGTCTGCAGGATACAAATTCAATTTGGGTCGACGTCCTGCCTGACAACCCGCCAATCGCAGTCGCCCCGTCATCCGAGCTAGTGACTGAAGGCGAGATATTTCAATTAGATGGCTCGTTGTCGACTGATGACGTCGGTATTGTCGAATATGCATGGTCGGTGGCCGCGCTCAGCGTGACGTTATACGGCGAGCAGGTCGATATGTCGATCATGACGCCAGGGGTCTACGTGGTCGTATTGACGGTCAAGGATACGAACGGGTCTATGTCGAACGATTCATTAATCGTCCGTGTGGTCGGAACGGCTCCACTTGTCGCGGATGCGGGTGCTAACCAGACAGTCACGGAGAGGACCAGGGTGACCTTCGACGGGAGCCTGTCGAACAGCGGTGCCGGCATAATGAACTACACATGGGAGTTCACATATGAGGGGACGGAGGTCGTCCTTTACGGCCCTGCTCCATTGTTCTATTTCAACGCCACAGGGACCTATATAGTCACATTGACGGTGCTGGATGGGTCTAGCCAGACCGACAATGATACGGTCACGATAACAGTCGAGGGGGGAATCCCGATACCTGAGGCCGCGGGATTCTTGCTCATCTCCTGTATATTCGTCATCATTGCAGAGGCGGTCGTCATAGCATTCCTCATGAGGAAAGGACGCAGGACCTCTCTTGACACTAAGAAACCTCCGGAGAAGCCGAAGAAGTGATATCAGGAGATCGAATCCGGACCATCCATCAGCCATAGTTTGGTGATTCTTCGAACTCGGACAATGATAATATAACCGTCCCATCATTATGCGCACCGGTTCTCTGAAAGGAGAGTCTCGACAATGACCCAGGTCTGCAAGCGCTGCATATACAACGAGAAGACCCCGGGAATCTCATTCGACTCCGAGGGGATCTGCAACTACTGCAGGCAGCACGAGCAGCTTGACAGGGAGTACCCGACCGGCGACGAGGGCTGGAAGAGGCTAATCGCCATCGCGGAGAAGATCAAGCACGACCAGCGCAAGAAAGAGTTCGACTGCGTGATCGGCGTGAGCGGGGGCTGCGACTCCTCATACCTCTGCTACCTGGCGAAGGAAAAGCTCGGGCTCAGGCCCGTCGCCGCGCACTTCGACAACACCTGGAACTCGAAGATATCCGTCGAGAACATCCAACGGGTCCTCAAGAAGCTCGACATCCCGCTCTACACCTACGTAATGGACAACGACGAGTTCAGCGATCTCGCACTTTCCTTCCTAAAGGCCTCCGTGCCCGAAATCGATTCCCTAACCGACATCGCCCTGACGACGACGCTCTACATGGCCGCCGACAAGTACGACGCGAAGTACATCTTCAATGGGCACTCGTTCAGGACGGAGGGGATGACCCCGCTCGGCTGGTTCTACTTCGACGGCAAGTACATCCAAAGCGTTCACAAGCAGTACGGTACGGTGAAAATGGACCGCTTCCCGAACCTCTGGCTGTCGAAATGGATGAAGTGGCTCCTCAAGGACATCAAGAGGCTCCGGCCGCTCTACTACATCGACTACCACAAGGAGGATGCAATGAAGTTCCTGGTGAAGGAGCTGGACTGGCAATGGTACGGCGGGCACCACATGGAGAACCGCTACACGATCTTCTGCGACAACTACATCCTCCCGAGGAAGTTCGGAATCGACTTCAGATACGTCGAGTTCTCCGCGTTGATAAGGTCCGGCCAGATGACGCGCGACGAGGCGCTCGAGAAGATACAGAAGCCCTACGAGTTCGACGAGTCGATCCTGGTCGAGGTGAAGAAGCGCTTGAGCATCGGCGACGAGGAGTTCGACAGGCTGATCGCCCAGCCTAAGCGCACCTACCACGACTTCAAGACCTACCATCAGACCTTCAGGCGAATGCGCCCGTTCTTCTGGCTGATGTACAAGATGAACCGCATCCCGAAGAGCTTCTACTTGAAATACACGAAGTGATTTTCTCATTAGGTCAGGATGATAGCGATTGTCGACATCGGCATTGGGAATCTCGGCTCGATTGTCAGCATGCTGGAGAAATGCAAGGTCAAAGCCCTACGCACTTCAAGCGCATCGGACATTGAGAGAGCCGACAAGATCATCCTTCCGGGCGTCGGCTCCTTTGACAACTTCATGAAGAAATTGGATGAGTCTAGACTGATACCGATCCTGGGCAAGAAGGCTCTCGACGAGAAAATCCCGATAATCGGAATATGCCTGGGGATGCAGATCCTTGGCAAGAGGAGCGAGGAAGGGATGCTTTCTGGGCTTGGCTGGCTCGATGCAGATACTGTCAAGTTCAAATTCAAGGCAGACGACGGACTCAGAATCCCTCACATGGGCTGGAACACAGTGAAGATCCATGGCGAGCCCTCGATATTCAAGGACATGGACGAGGAGCCCAGGTTCTACTTCGTGCACTCCTACCACCTAGTCTGCAAAGATAAGAAGGATGTTCTTGCCACTACCCACTACGGGTACGATTTCGCATCGTCGGTGAGAAAAGGGAATATCTACGGCACGCAGTTCCATCCGGAGAAGTCGCATAAGTTCGGGATGAGGCTGCTGAAGAACTTCTCGGAGCTCTAGCATGTTGCGCGTAAGAGTGATGCCCTGTCTACTGCTTCGCCAGTCGAAGCTCGTCAAGACTGTGAAGTTCGGGAATCCGGATTACATCGGCGACCCGATCAATGCGGTGAAAATTTACAACGACAAGGAGGTCGACGAACTGATCTTCCTCGACATCACTGCAACCGTCGAGAAGAAAGACCCTCCGTTCAAGATAATCTCCGAAATTGCATCCGAGTGCTTCATGCCGTATACATACGGCGGCGGAATCCATTCACTGGAGGACATGAGGAGGATATTCAACCTGGGCGTCGAGAAGATCGCGATAAACAGCCAGGCCGTTGAGAGTCCTGATTTCATCAGACGGGCCGCCAAGGAGTTCGGGAACCAGAGCATCGTCGCATCGATAGATGTCAAGAGGAAGCTGATTGGGAAGTACGAGGTGTTCACGAAGAGCGGAACCAACCCGACCGGCCTGGGCCCTGTTGAGCACGCGAAAAGGATGGAGGAGATGGGCGCAGGGGAGATACTTCTCACTTCGATCGACAGGGACGGGACCTGGGAAGGATATGACCTCGATCTGATCAAGACGGTGGCTGAGGCCGTCAACGTTCCGCTGATAGTCTGCGGCGGTGCAGGCAGCATTGAAGATTTCAGGAAGGCAGTGGATGCAGGCGCTTCAGCGTGCGCGGCCGGAAGCATGGTGGTCTACCAGGCGAAGAACAGGGGAGTGTTGATCAACTTCCCGAAGCAGACCGAGCTCAGGACGGTGCTCCCTTGACAGATAACCAGTTGAGAGTTTTGCACGCACCGGCAAACATTGCAGGTCAGGCGACGACGATCTCGAGGGCACAGCGGGAACTCGGCATCAAGAGCGATGTGCTTGTCTTCAACCAGAACGTCTTCGCGTTCGATGTCGACATCGACCTGAAGATAGATTCGAGACCCTGGGGGACGAGGATACT
>Ga0315277_10011289_pt1 | contig 11266 bp, 7 predicted proteins | sample YL17G05_15_MG_FD_203695 | JGI IMG/M metagenome (GOLD analysis project Ga0315277, IMG submission 203695) | Sediment microbial communities from Yellowstone Lake, YNP, Wyoming, USA - YL17G05_15 | ecosystem: Environmental > Aquatic > Freshwater > Lake > Sediment | place: USA: Wyoming | collected...
GGCCTCAAGCAGAAGTCGCCCAGCCCGTGGGAGAACGTCGAGCAGAAGTACCCCGTTGGCGCCCGGGTCAAAGGCCGCGTGGTCAACGTGATGAACTATGGTGTCTTCGTCCGGCTGGAAGATGGAATCGAGGGACTCGTCCATATCAGCGAAATGAGCTGGACGCGGCGGCTGTCGCATCCCAGTGAGATGGTCAACCTCGACGATGATATTGAGGTGGTCGTGCTCAACGTGAACAAGGAGAAGCAGGAGATTTCTCTGGGCATGAAGCAGACCGAGCCGAATCCGTGGGAGCTGGCGGCCCGCAAGTACCCGCCGGGAACCATTGTCACGGCTCACGTCAGAAGTATGACGAACTTCGGTGCGTTCGTGGAAATCGAGCCCGGCATCGACGGGATGATCCATATCTCCGACCTGAGCTGGACCCGCAAATACGGCCATCCGAGCGAGGCCCTGCAGAAGGGCGAAGAAGTCAAGTGCGTCGTGCTCGAGGTGAACGAGGAAAAGCAGCGGATTTCGCTGGGCATGAAGCAGATGACCGAGGACCCGTGGATTCACGCGATTCCCGAGAAGTACATCCCCGGCCAGATCATCAAAGGCAAAATCGCCAAGCTCACCAATTTCGGCGCTTTTGTGGAACTCGAGCCGGAGCTGGAGGGCCTGCTGCATATCTCGGAGCTGGCCGATCACAAGATCGATAAGCCCCAGGATGTGGTCAAGCCGGGCGACGAGGTCGAAGTCAAAATCCTGAAGGTCGATCCCGAAGCTCGCAAGATCGGATTGAGCCTGCGAAGAGTGCAGTGGGCGGCGGCCGAAGAGCATGCGGCGGCGGCACCTGCCAAGAGGATGCCGAGGCAGCAAACTCAGGCTGCCGCCGGTGATGCCGGCGGTGATACGCTCCGGGTGAAAGAGGCGCTGCAGCGCAAGGCCCAGGCGAAGGCGGCCCAGGCGAGCGAATCGCAGGAGCCTGCCGCCCAGCCGCCGGCCGAAGAGAAGCCGGCCGCCGAGTCGTAGGCGATCGTGGTTGGACCAAGGCGTCTCATCTGAAGGGGCGTCGCCAGGGTATATCCTGGCGTAGTTTCCGGACATTGTCGGGCCTTCCCAGAGTTGGGGGAGGCCCGCTCTCTTTATATGCTGGCGAGCCGGTCACAGGCAGCCGCTGGTTCGCCGACAGGTTGCATCTGCCAGGCGTGCCGGCTAAATCCGCCCTTCTTACACGGATTAGGAAGAATCCTTGCGCGATGGGACGCGGTCATCCTGAGCCGAAGGCGAAGGATCCGGCCTGGAGACGAGAGGTTTCTCTTCTGCGCGGCCCAGATCCTTCCCTGCGCTACGCTTCGTTCAGGATGACATACCGCGCACGAATTAATCATAAGCCGTATTACGTGTGTGGTAGGTTCTCTTCTGAATACTCGTAGACAGGTCGTGCGGGTATGGGTAAAGTGGGAAACCTGCATTGCGAGCAATCGTAATTTGATGACAAAAAAGGGAAGATTTTACTTGACGTGAGTCCGACGACCGGGTCAAATTAGGCCGAAGCTCACGGCGGCAATTCATAGTTGGCACTGAGGTCACGCGCTATTTGCGTAGACCTGAGGTACCGGATGTGATGGCATGGTTGCGGCTGTGGGCGTACCCGGAGGCGGGGTCCTACCGATTCGCACGGCGCCTTTCGTGCATGGTCCGATGGCTCCGAGGGGCTTGTCCTTTCCGGGCGGAAAGCGAAAACTAAGCGGAAACAGCGGTTCCAGACAGGTACGGGTCGGATGACAGTGCCGCCCGTTGAGGCGAATGCCGCGCGCCCATCAGCCCGCGGCCTGCCCTCAACGGCATCGGCCTTGGCTTGTCGCCAAGGCGGGTACTTCGTCTCTGTCTGGAACGGCAGCGGAGAGAGCTACATGGGTAGACGTCGGTCGTTTCTACTGCTTGCGCTGGTCCTTGTGCCGGCGACAAATGCGCTGAGTGGCATCGGTATTTTCGAGGAAACCAGGGACATTCACCCGGCGGGGAGCGTCGGCAAGACGGAGTCCGTGGGACTGGTTGATAAGAATGGCACGCTTGTGGAGCAGTACGAAGTCACCAGTTACGGCAGCGACATTTGGGGTACCCGTGACCAGTTCCACTGTGCATACCGAACGATGAGCGGAAACTGGCGTGTCTCGGCCGACTTCCAATGGGCGGCCACACCGCCGAATCCCTCGTCTAAAATGGGCGTGATGATCCGTGCCTCCACGGCCGAAGACTCCGTCCAATACGACACGGTTGTCACGGATTTCGTCGGAGGAATGAACATTCGGACCGGTATGCAGTGGCGTGCTGCGACGGGTGGGGACTCCAGCGAGGAATACGTCCCGGGCAAGGCCGCGGGACGCCTGGGCATTCAGCGCGTGCTCATCGGTGGTGAGATTCCCGCCATTGAGAGCATCGCCGATTTTGGCAATGGCTGGGAACGTGTCGGGAGCCTCAAGATTCTGCCGGATCTCTCGGATACATCGCTTCTTGGAGTGTGTGTCGCGTCGCACGATGCATCGAAAGCGGCCACGGCTCTGGTAACCGACGTTGTGTACGAGAGGGCCGAGATGGTTGGCCCGGCTCCGACGATTGCCGTGATTCCTGCCGGCTCGGCCAAAGAGGCCGCTGCGACCAACCGGAAGGGCTTTGTGGTCCGAACGGTGAAGGCCCCATTTGCCGAGGGCTGGGGCCGTGCCGAGATGGACAAGCTGCTGGACTTCGGCGGCACCGGTCCGGCCGGCCTCGGTCCCGATGTGGCGGCGGGTGGCGTCGAGGAGGGCTCACGGGAAGTGAGGTTCGTCAACCTGTACGACTCCGGCGGTCGCGGCGTCTTCAGCATCGCCAATGGCTACGGGGACGAGACGTTCCCCGGCATCGATTCGTACGAGACTCCGACAGAGAATCCGGCGGCCGGCGATGACGACGACCACTTCGCCACCGAGGTCCTGGCGGTGATTCATCTGACCCCCGGCCTGCATGTCATCGGCGTCAATGATGACGAGGGCACGGTTGTGGAAATCGGCGGCGTCGAGATCGGCCGCAGCGCCGAGTGGAAAACGGCCTCCACCACCGACTTCATCTTCGAAGTCCGCAAAGAGGGCTTCTACACGCTGCGTGCCCGCCATTTCGAGGACAGCGGCGGCGCGGCACTGGAAATGCACGAGGTCGTCAAGACTGCCGACGGCTCCTGGAAGAGAATCCTGCTGGGCGATGTATACCACGGCGGCTCGGCGGTCTACGTGCCGGAGCCGGCGACTATTGCTCTGCTCGGCCTCGGCGCACTGGCTTTGCTCTGTCGCAAGAGATCATAGGAGTGTCTACGATCGAAAGGATACGTCTGGTAGTCTCTCTTGCCGTGCTCCTTGTCGCCCCGGGCACGTTCGCAATGGGGATTTTTGAAGCCGCGAGGGATATCGGCGACGCCTCGGGCGCCGGAAGCACTCAACTCGTGGGCTATGCCGAGGTGGATGGCAGGGTCGTCGGCCAATACCTGATTACCGCTTCCAGTGGCAATATCGGGGGCAACCAGGACCAATTCTATTTCGCATATCGCAGGATGAGCGGCCCGATGCGCCTCAGCGCCCGCTTCCAGCCGGTAAGCGGCCTCGACGGCAGCGTTCTCGAGCCGTGGAGTGAATACGGTGTGATGATCCGAGCCTCGGGGGACCCTGCGGCTGTCAACTACTGCACCACATCGTACGAGGAAGAGTCTCTCGTCCGGCACGCGTGGCGAGATGCGACCGGGGCGGGCAGCTCCGACGAGCACCTCGCGGCAGGTGCGATCCCCGGTGCGATGCAGCCCGTTCGCCTGGGCATCCAGCGAGTTCTCATCGGCGGGGAAATCCCGGTCGTTGAGAGCCTGGTCGACTGGGGCCGGGGTGCCGGTTGGGAGCGGGTCGGCACGCTTGCGATGCTGCCCGATCTGCCGGAGGAGGTCCTTGTTGGTTTGTGCGTGACATCACATTCGACCGGCCGTGTAGCCCAGGTCATGGCGAGCGATGTGGTCTATGAGACCCGGGTCGAATTGGTGGGTCGGGCTCCGGCAATTGCAGTGGTGCCTGCTGCGGGGGTTCTGGCAGCGGCCCCCAGCGGAACTGTGGGCTTGCAGATTCGCACGACCAAGGCGGTGTACACGGAACGCTGGGGTCGTGCCGAAATGAACAAGCTGCTCGACTTCGGCTGCACCGGTCCCATCTGTCAGGCGCCCGGCCTGCCGATCCTCGGAACCGAGACCGGCGAGCGGGTCTCGATGTACGTGAATCTGCACGATTCGGGCGATCGCGGCGCATTCAGTGCCGCCAACGGTTTCCCGGATGAAAGCTTTCCGGGCATTGATGCTTTCCAGTCCCCAACCGCCGACCCGGCAGGTGGCGACGAGGACAACAGCTTCGCGACGGAAGTGACCGCCGTTGTCTATCTAACGGTCGGTTTCCACCTCTTTGCCGTGAATGACGACGATGGCACCATCATGGAGGTCGGTGGCATCGAGATTGGCCGCAGCGGCGAGTGGAAGGATGCCTCAAATACCGATTTTATTTTCCAGGTCGGGCAAGAGGGCTACTATCCGCTGCGTGCCCGTCATCTCGCGGGCACCGGTGCCGCCGCACTGGAGCTGCATGAGGTCGTCAAGGTCGCCGATGGCACTTGGAAAAGAATCCTTCTGGGCGATGTGTCCAACGGCGGCTCCCCCGTTTTCTCTGCCCCGTAACGCGTCTGTCATAGCCGGACGGGTTTCAACGAGCCGCAATCGCCGTGGCAAAAAAGGTGATTTCGCGGGTGTTTGCTCCATTAAATCAAGGTCTGTGTCGCACCGTGCGGCACAGGCCCCAATGCTTTTCAGGTGATGGTTGCCGCCCTAATCGCCGAAAGTTATAATCAGACAGATGTCGATAATAGATCCGTCATTATTGGGAGGTCATAACAATGCTGGTATGGATCTTCCGGGTCATGTTCTGGCTGGTGCTGGTCGCCTTCATGCTGGCGAGCGTCAGCTCGACCGAGATCGCCGCCCATTCGGACCAGCCGGCCAATTTCAACGGTGTGGTGATTACCGGCTTCGGTATGGGGATTTTCGTCTTCCTGCTCGACGCGTTGACGCCGCGGAACCGGCTGGCTTCCCTGGCAGGCGTGTTCTTCGGCCTGTTGGTCGGATTGCTCATCAGCGGGGCCCTGGCGCCGATTGTGGACATGATCAATGATTCCTACGCCCTGCAAATGATCCCCAAAACGGTGGCGTCCATCAAATGGATCATGGGCATTTGTGTCTGCTACCTGACGATCACGATCATCATGCGCACGAGGGACGACGTGCGATTCGTCATTCCGTACGTCGAGTTCGCCAAGCAGACCAAAGGGGCGCGGCCGCTGGTCCTGGATACCTCGGCGATCGTGGACGGACGCATTGCGGACCTGTGCGAGAGCCGGCTGTTCGATGCCCCGGTGACCGTGCCGCGCTTCGTGCTGAATGAATTGCAACTGGTGGCGGACTCGGCCGACAAGCTCAAGCGCAACCGCGGCCGGCGGGGCCTGGACGTGCTCAAGAAGATGCAGGCGAGTACGGTGATCGACGTGGAGATCGACGAGAGTTCGACCGCGGAGATCGAGGACGCCAAGGGCGTCGATCAGAAACTGCTGCTTTTCACCAAGGTGTGCAATGGCAGGCTGGCCACCACGGACTACAACCTGACCAAGGTCGCCCAGGTGCGGGGCGTGGACGTCGTAAACATCAACGATCTGGCCAATTCGCTCAAGGTGGTGGCGCTGCCGGGCGAGACCATGCAGGTCCGGGTCGTCAAGCCCGGCGAGGAGGCGGAACAGGGGATTGGTTACCTGGATGATGGAACGATGATTGTCGTCGAAGGGGCACGCAACAAGATCGGCCGGGAAATCATACTGAGCGTGACCAGCTCCCTGCAGACCTCGGCCGGCAAGATGATCTTCGGGCGATTTGAGTCGTTCGCCACGCAGGAGGCGAATGGGGATGCTCGTCGGTCGTTGCCGGCGGCGACGCGCAGGCCGGCCAGCACGAGCACGTAACCACCATAGGCGCGACAGGGACCTATAGGACGTATAAGGACCTATGGGACCTCAGACACTTTGCGCTTCGGGCGTCGCTCACCCCGGCACCGCCACGTACTCTCGCGCGAAGGACCGGCGAAGACACATCAGGCACGTAGCGGCGCCCAAGACATATCCCGCGGCAAAAAGCGACCGGTGGAAATAGTCCGCGTAATCCGGCTCGGTGATGTGTGTGCCGCCGAGGCAGAACGAGACAACGACCATCATCACAGACAGCAGCCAGCCGGCCCAGTCACCGTACGTGACCGCGAGGGGCCTCCCGTGGGCACAGCGGTACAAAATCACCACGGCGAATAGGAACATGCCCAGGGATACGAGGACCGGATAGAGAACCGGCGCGGCCCAGATCACCGGGATCAGGAACAGCACATCCCAATTCATGATCGAGGCGGGCCAATCCAGTAGGACCTTGAGCCAGACATAATAGAAGATGTCCCAAATCGCAAAAATGACCAGCCAGTAGGCGGCCCGCTCCTGCCGGGTACTGCCGAAGAGCCACGCGGCCGTCAGGGTCAGCGTAAGCGTGGCCGCCTCGCGTCCGATCTCGGTCAGCAGCAGCCGCCTTCCGGCCGAGGTCACGGCGAATACCTGCATCGGGAACGTGAAACCATCCGGGTGAAACAGGGCTCGCAGGTACACCACGACGGCAGACTCGATGTAGCCGAAAGCCATGCTGAAAACGACAGCGATCAGGAGCCGCTGGAGCATCTGTTTGGTCGGATTCGTCATCCTCGCCCGAACCTCCCTCTTGCATAGCAAGCAGAGAAACTCGCACCCTCTCTGACGTTGTCATCCTGAGCCGAAGGCGAAGGATCTGGGCACGGAGCGAGAGATTCCTCAAATATGCAGGCCAGATCCTTCACTCCGCTTCGCTCCGTTCAGGATGACAAGTCGTATGCGAAAACTAACAGTATGCAATCTCATTATAGCTCCGCCAGTGCCTCCAGCAGTCTTGGGATGATCTCCTGCTCCGGCACGGTGGCGGTCTTACGGCCGTGGTGGTAGAAATAGGCCTTGTCCTTGGCGGCACAAATGGCGAAGTCGGCATCGGCGGCTTCACCCGGGCCGTTGACGATGCAGCCCATCACGGCGATGCGATAGGGCTTGTCGATTTTGTGCAGGGCCTTTTCCACCTGGCGGGCCAGCTTGACTACGTCGATCTCGGCCCGCCCGCATGTCGGGCAGACAACCAACTCGGGTCGGCGACGCCGGCGCAGGCCCAGGGCAATCAAGATTTCTTCGGCCATCCGGGTCTCGATGACCGGATCACCGGCGGCACTGACCCGAATCGTGTCGCCGATGCCTTCGGCGAGCAGGGTGCCCAACGCGACGGCGGACGGAATCCTCGCGTCTTCCGGCAGACCGGCGTGCGTCAGGCCCAGATGGATCGGGTATTGGAACGCCTGGGCGATGCGCCGGTTGGTCTCGATCGTGCGCACGGCGTCGCTGGTCTTGGCACTGAGCACCAACTGGTCGAACCCCCGGCCCTCGAAGAGCTGCACGTATTGCCTCATCTCCGCCAGCATCAAGTCGATCCGCTGCTCCGGGGGAACCGGCTCTTTGCTGAGGTCTCGAATGCTCGCCTCGTTGACGCCGATGCGGATGGCGACCCGGTGCGATTTAGCGGCATCGATGATCCGATAGATGTCGTCCCGGCTCTTGATATTGCCAGGGTTCAGCCGAATCTTGGCCGCCCCGGCTTCCATGGCCTCGATGGCCCGTGCCGGACTGAAATGGATATCGGCGATGAGCGGCACGCTGACCTTCTGCACGATCCGGGCAAACGCCGCCGTATCGGCGCGCCGTGGAACGGCCACTCGGACTAACTCGCATCCCGCCTGCACCAGCTCGTTGATCTGCCCGACACAGCGGTCAATATCCGTCGTGGGAACCTTCGTCATCGACTGAACCACGATGGGAGCGGACGAGCCAAGCCGGACGGAGCCAACGTGTACGGTTGTCGTGTTTCTTCTTTCTATCACGAGCGAATTGTAGCTTGCCCTGTGCGGCCGGGCAAACTAAAATGCTTCCGGCGTACTGCCGCAGAGTCTGTGAGGTACTTGTTCGAGAATGCGCGTAAAGGATTGTGTGTCCACGCAGGTGCGAGTGGGGCATCCGCTGGCTGAACGAATCCGTCATTCATTGATAAGGGCGCTATGATCTCAGTCGTGCTGTATCTAATGGCCGCTTTGGCCTTCGTCTATGTCGCATGGGGTCTGGTGCTGCTCTTTATGCAATCGAAGCTGCTGTATCGGCCCATGCGGGAAATCAACTTCACACCGGCCGATCTGAACCTGAAATTCGAGGAGGTCACCTTTCAAAGCGCCGACGGGGTCAGGCTGACCGGCTGGTATGTCCCGGTCAAAAATGCCCACCACACCGTTCTGTTTTGCCACGGCAACGGCGGGAACGTCATGCACGTGCTCGACAGCCTTAACCTCTTATCCGAGCTGGGATTAAGCTGCTTCATCTTTGATTACCGCGGCTATGGCAAAAGTGGGGGCCGGCCGACCGAGGCTGGCATGTATCTCGACGTGCAGGCCGCATACGATTGGCTGATTCGCGAGAAGCGTGTGCGGCCGGAGCGGATCATTCTGTTCGGACGCTCGTTGGGCGGCAGCATTGCCGCTTACCTTGCCGGTCGCGTCCAGTGCGCCGCCCTGATCGTCGAGAGCGCCTTCACTTCCTACCCGGACATTGGCGCCAGGTTCTACCCGTACCTGCCGGTGCGGCTGTTTGCCCGGTTCCGCTATGATACGCTGGCCTATATCAAGGAGGCTGGCTGCCCCGTGATGGTGATTCACAGCCGCGACGACGAGCTTGTGCCGTTCGAGTTCGGCACCCGGCTGTTCGAAGCGGCCCACGAGCCGAAGCAGTTCGTGGAGATCTTCGGCAGCCACAACGACGGCTTCCTGATCTCCGGCGACCTCTACAGGGAGGCCTGGGCCAAATGGCTGGACTCTGTGAGGGACTGCCGGTCCCAGACCGTGGTTAAAGCCTCGTAGCCCGCCGGGATTATCTGCATTTGGCGGAGGTGGAGACAAGCCATGATCGCCAACTGTGCCAAGCTGCTCTTCCTCTTGCTCAGCACCGTCGCATTTCTGCCGGGGGTCTCGCACGGCGGCTCGGATACTTATCACGTTTGGCAAAAGGTAGAGATTACCCTTGAGGCGCGGAAGACCTATGAGAATCCCTACACGGAGGTCTCGGTCTGGGTGGATTTGATGGGGCCGAAGTTTGCAAAGCGCTGTTACGGTTTCTGGGACGGCGGGAACCTGTACCGCGTCCGCGTCTTGGCCACGCAGCCTGGCTCATGGAAGTGGGTCAGCGGCTCGAACCAGGACGACACGGGCCTCAACGGCAGGAAAGGCGACTTCAAAGCCGTGGCCTGGTTGAAGACGGAGCAGGCGGCGAATCTTTGCCGCCGCGGGATGGTCCGTTCGACCTCGAACGGCCATGCCTTCGAGTGTGCCGACGGAACCCCGTTTTTCCTCGTAGGCGATACGTGGTGGTCGGTCGGGACGTTTCGCTATCCGTGGCATGACGATGATCACCGCCGGCCGATTGGGCCGGGTGCCGGGTTCAAGGACTATGTTCGGTTCCGCAAGGAACAAGGGTACAACTGCGTTGCGATGATCGCGGCCTTCCCGAATTGGGCCAACGACGGCCGGCCCGCGCATGGGCAGACGGACGACGGCACAGTGCTGCGTTCGGCCTGGCAGCAGGCGGGGACCCAAAGCGCCAAAGACATGCACGACGAGGAGGGAAACAGGGCGTTTCTTTTTCCGGGAAAGGTGCCCGGCGAGGAACAGACCTTTCCCGACCTGGACCGCATCCATCCTGCCTATTTCCGAAACGTCGATCGCAAGGTCGATTATCTGAACGCCAACGGGATGATCCCGTTCCTCGAGGTGGCGCGCCGGGATATCGGGCAGGCCTGGAAGAAATACTACGGCTGGCCCGAGTCGTATGCCCGCTATGTCCAGTATATCTGGAGCCGGTACCAGGCGAATATCTGCCTCTTCAGTCCGATCCACTTTGATTCGCCCGGGGCCACCATCCCGGCCGACGACTGGAACGCCGCGGCCAACGCCGTCATCGAGAAGTATGGTCCACCACCCTTTGGAACGCCGGTGAGCTGCAACTCGAACCCGTCGTCGCTGCGGGACTTCGGCCATAAGGACAAGGCCCGGTGGCTGACCTTCCACCAGATCGGCAACGGCCAGCGGACGCACAACAGTTATGAATTGCTCACGGAGATCTTCAAGACTGACCCGGCTCTGCCGGGGATCAACGGCGAGCCGTACTATACAGGGATGGAGCGGCCGGGCTGGGAGAAGGATGCCGGCTCCGCGGGCGAGGAGGGCGCCCCCGGCGGCAGTCTGCTCTCGGCCCTGTACTGCCGCTCGGCCATGTACGGCAGTGTCCTCTCGGGCGGGCTCGGCGGCCACATCTACGGGGCTGGAGGCTGGGACGGCGGTCTCTGGGGTGGCAACATCGAACCCGTTGCGAAAACCCATATCTGGGAAGTTGTCCAGTGGGAATCCGGCGACCAGATGCGCCATCTGGCTCGCTTCGTGCTGTCGGAAGGGCGCAAGTACCAGCAGCTCGTGCCGCATCCCGAGTTGATTCAGCCGAATCGCTCCGGGCCGGAGAAGGACTTCGTCGGTTGGGCTTACTGTGCCCGAACGGATGACAAGCAACTCTTCCTCCTCTACTTCGAAAAGGATTGCCCACACGCGATCGTCTCCGGCGCCGTCAACGGCCGCCCCTACGAATTGAACTGGTTCAATCCGCGAACCGGGGAATGGATCCGAGGCGGTCCACTGGAAGCGAGCGGCGATGGAATCATCCAGTTGCGGCTTTTCCCGGATGGCGAGACGAAATCCACGGTCGATTGGGCCTTGAAGCTGACCTTCGTCAGAAACCGTTGATGTATCTCGTAGGGTGTGCCGTGCACACCTTCTCCTCTGTCGAGGGCCCCTTCGTTTCGGGCGGCGATTTACTTCAGCTCTATCGATCCATTGCCGGTTTCCAGATGGAGCATGCCGGTGCCTTCGCCGATCCGGCCGGTGACTCTCTTCTTGTTGACCTCGCCGGTCACGGTGACGGGCAGGGCCGTGCGGATCGATCCGTAATCCGTGCTCAAATCGACCCGGCCTGAGAAACCGGCAGG
>Ga0315277_10011290_pt1 | contig 11266 bp, 9 predicted proteins | sample YL17G05_15_MG_FD_203695 | JGI IMG/M metagenome (GOLD analysis project Ga0315277, IMG submission 203695) | Sediment microbial communities from Yellowstone Lake, YNP, Wyoming, USA - YL17G05_15 | ecosystem: Environmental > Aquatic > Freshwater > Lake > Sediment | place: USA: Wyoming | collected...
CCACCGGGGGTTTCCAGGATGATATCTATTGATGGTCCAGAGAGCCCTTCGATTTGATCGGAAACGGCGAGCAGATCCGTGTAGTCAATCCCAAGCGGAGCAGTAGCCTTGTCCGGTCGGCCGCTCAAATCCGCAGCAATCGTCATAATCGAGCGTCCTCTAATCTCTGCGATTCGTGCCAGCTGCTTTTTTCTCTCTCCCTCGATGGAAGGATAACCGGTGAGCCGATCCAGGTATTCTGAGTAAACTCCCATGGCTGGACTCCGCTGGTTCTTGAACGCCGCAAGTTAAAAGAACCATAGATTTCCTGACTTCTTCTGTCAGCCAAGTCAATTCTCTTTTGACCCACTGCGGCCCACGAATTCGGCGACCAGAATTGGCGGACATTCGTGACAAGGGTCGGTCAAGAGTAAAAACAGTTATCCTGGCGGCGTTCCATTGCCGTGACGTGCGCGGGTTTTCCGTAAGGGCCTCGATTGCGCCGGGCGTTTTGTGACTCGGTCTTTGGGTTGTCGCTGCCGAAGCGCGACAGGACATTCGTGCACGCCGGTGGGATTTCCGCCTCCTCACGTCGGCGGCTACGTTGCAGGCGCTGGCGCCGCGGGTGCCGCATCGGGCTAATGTATCAGAAGGTCGCCGGAGGATCGGCAGCGGCTAGAGCTTCTCGACCACTTCAACCAACTCGGCCAAATCCGTGATCTCGAAATCGGGTCGCGCCAACCCGTCAGGATAGGGTTCGCCGTCGCGGTTGAACCAAACCGACCGCACGCCGGCATTGATCGCTCCCATCACATCGAACTCGACCGAATCGCCCACAAAGACGAATTCCTCGGGCCGGCAAGGCACACGCTCCACGGCCATTTCAAAAATCCGCGGGTCGGGCTTGGCCGGCCCGATCTCTTCCGCATACAGTTTGTGGTCAAAGAAGTCTTCGAGGCCCAGCACTTCGAGCGGCGTGTTGGCGTTTGAAATGATGCCCAGTATGTAGCGCCCGCGAAACCGGCGCAAAGCCGTCAGCGCGCCTTCATAGGGCGTCGCACATTGAAAACGATGCGCGGAGTAGATGCGGGTAAGTTCGGGGGCTAATTCGTCGCCATGGCCACAGAGCGTCAGCGCCCGCCGAAAACTCTCCGTTCGGATTTCGATCAGTTTCAACGACGAGCTCTCGGTCTCCTTTGCCACTTGTTCTCGCAGTTGAATCAAATGTTCAAGACTCAGGCGGCCGCGCGTGTCGGGCAGGCGCTCATAGAGATGTTGAAGGGCCACGCTCAAGCCATGGCGCCGAACGCGCTCGAAATCATACAGCGTATTGTCCACATCGAAGAAGATGGCTTTAATCATAAGTTCCCTAACGATGAATGATGAACGATGAACGATGAATGAAAAGCAAAAGCCGACAGAAACAAAAGTAATCGGATTCCTCGTTCAGCGTTCAGCATTCCTCGTTCATCGTTACATTTTTTCGGGTGCGCTGATTCCCAGCAGACGGAACCCGTTGCGCAAAACAATCCGAACCGCGACGAGAAGCGCCATACGCGCCTGCATCAGAGCGTGGTCGTCGGGCTGGATGACACGTCCTTCCGGATCGCGCGTTCCCCGCGTGAAATAGTTGTGAAACGTGGCCGCCAGGTCGCGCAAATAGAGCGTCAGTCCGTGCGGTTCGAGGTCGCGCGCCGCGCGTTCGACCGTTTCGGGGAATGCGAGCAACAGTTTGATAAGCGCTTGCTCTTCGGGCAAGGTCAGGCGTTCGAGCGGGCTGGCCTCGATGCCTTCCCAGCGATAGCCCAAGCTGGCGGCCTTTTCGAAAACCGAGCAGATGCGCGCATAAGCATATTGAACGTAAAAAACGGGGTTTTCGTTCCAGTCGGTCTTGCGCGCGAGGTCCCAGTCGAAAACCAAGTGGCTGTCGAGTTCGCGCATCAGGAAAAAGAACCGCACGACGTCGCGCCCGAGCTCGGCGACCATTTCCTTGAACGTAATGAAGTCGCCCGCGCGCGTCGAGAGCTTGGTCTGCACGCCCGACCGAAGCAGCGTCACCATCTGATAGAGTCGCCAGCGGACGCGCGATGCGTCGTGGCCGAGCGCTTCGAGCGCGGCCCGCAGTCGCGGCACATAGCCGTGGTGGTCGGACCCCAGCACGTCCACAACCAGATCAAAACCGCGTTCGAACTTTTGATCGTGATACGCGATGTCGGGCACCAGATAGGTCATGCTACCGTCGCTCTTGATCAGAACACGATCCTTTTCATCCCCGAACTCCGTGGTGCCAAGCCACACCGCGCCGTCCTGTTCATAAACCACACCGCGCTCGCGAAGCTTCGCCATCACCGCCTCGACCCGCCCCGCGCGATACATTGACGTTTCGGTGGTCCAGACGTCGAAACGGATGTCGAGGCTGTTGAGGTCTTCCTCGATCAGGCGTAGAATCTCTTTGACCGCACGGGCGGTGAAGATCTCCGCGTCTTGCCCCGCGGCGAGTTTGTCGCCTTGTTCGTTGTGCAAGCGGCCGGCAATCCCGACCAAATAATCACCGCGATAGCCATCGGGCGGCAATTCGGCCTCGCGACCGATCGCCTGAAGATAGCGCGCGCGAAGCGACTCGCCCAGGTTGCGCATCTGAACGCCCGCATCGTTGAAGTAGTATTCGCGCGTCACCGTGTAGCCGACGGCTTCGAGAACGCGCGCCAGCGTGTCGCCGGCGATGGCGTTGCGGGCATGGCCGATGTGCAGCGGGCCGGTCGGGTTGGCGCTGACAAACTCGACCTGTGCCTTCTTGCCCTCGCCGAGCCGGCTGCGTCCGAATGCATCGCCCTGTGCGACGATATTGCGGATCGTCGCGACCACGCCTTCGGATCGCACCCGAATGTTGAGGAAGCCGGGTGCGGCAACCGAGACCTCCGCAACCAGCGGGTCGGACGGCCAATGCGAAACAATGCCTTTGGCAATCTCCAGCGGCGGCCGTTTCCAATGGCGGGCCAGCAAAAATGCGACCTGGGTTGCATAGTCGCCGTGTTCGGGATTCTTCGGCGCTTGGACCGACGTATCCAGCGTTTCGGGCAGGGCAATGCCGAGCGTCTTGCTATAGCTTTCGACGGCTCGACGGACAATTTCTGCCAGCTTCGTTTTCATTCCGCACTCCGATGCGTTCGTTCGACTGACCCAACGAATGTCCCTTGTCATTTCGCGGTTTGTCAAGACCAGCCGGAGAGAAAGGTGAGAGCGCCTCATGGCGCGTTGCGCCATCCAGAAAGAAATGAGAAGTTCGGTTCGGAGTCCAGTCATATAGTTGATTACCATAATCCCGCCGGCAGGCTGTTGCCGTGGCAAGGCCCAACAGTGCGAGAAACCGGCGGTGTCGTATTCTCATCTTCCACTGTCCCGATTCCGGATTTCAGATTCCCGCGCGCAAGCGTTCGCGGGCGTTGTTCCCGCCACCAAGCGATAGCCGGGAAAACATGAAAATCAACGACAGGTTGCCAACCGATCCTGCTTCATTTTCGTGGAATGCAAGGATCACAGCAATTGAGGGTCATTTTCGACGGGCAAGTTATCATTCGCCGGCGGTTGTTCGACGATCGTGTCGTCGTCAGGCGGGACATCCGTGGGAGTCGCTTCTTCGGCTTCCGCCTCTTGCTCGAGGTCCTGGAGACGTTTGATCTTTCGGCCCTTGCGATCCCGTTGGTCAACGACCTCGCGGATGTCCGCCACCGTCACGGTGTGGAGTTTCTCGTCGCGGTCCATGACTTGGACCGTCTGGCGCAGGATGTTGCGATCCACAACGATCCCTTCGTCTTGATCCGTTCGCACCAAAACACCGACCGGCGGGACGCCTTGGGCCAGCTCGACATAGGTGGGTTCTTCGTAAGCCAGACAGCACATCAGCCGTCCGCAGCAGCCCGACAGTTTCGACGGCGCCAGAGCAATATCCTGATTTTTGGCCATGCGGATGGAGATCGGCTTGAACTCGCGGAAGTAGCCGGCGCAGCAAAGCCGCTTGCCGCAAATGCCGTAGCCGTCAATGATCTGGGCTTCATCGCGCACGCCGATTTGCCACAACTCGATTCGGGCATGCAGCGTGGCCGCCAGATCGCGCACCAGGGCCCGAAAATCCACACGCTTATCGGCCGTGAAATGGAAGACGATTTTGTTGTGCGCCTCGTCCAGTTCCACGGTCGAAATCTTCATCGGCAGACCATGCTCTTCGACCTTGCGCTTGCAGACGACCATCGCCTCGCGCTCGCGAGCCCTCCGCGTACGCCATTTGGCCACCTCCTCGTCGGTCGCAAGGCGGATGACACGCGCAAAATGCACACATTGGTCGGCCATGGAACATTCGTGCGACTCGATGGCCGCCACAAACCCCAGCGTTTCGGATTTCTCGCGCGGAACAACGCAGACGGTGCCTTCCTGCACTTCAATTCCGCCGGTGAGATAATACTTCGGCATTTGTTCTTCGCCGAATTTGATGGCAGCCAATTTGACCATACTTCATCGCCTCGCCGTCCGAATGCCTAGCAGCAACGAGCGGGGGTGTCAATGATTTCCCCGTTCGCCGGCGCAGGGAAGATTCACTTCATTCCACTTCGGTCGCACTTTTTCCGCAACGGAGCAGCAACCCGGGCGGCATGGTCTCGGCTCGCGCCCTGTTGAACAAATCTCATTTTCTTCCTCGCCAACCCAGGAAATCCCAAAAGTCCGCCCTTGCTGACACGCGGGTTGCAGCGAGAGGCCGGAAACGCAGTAGCCCAAGCGTAAGCGCGCGTGGCTTTTCTTCCAAACACACACTCCGGGAGAAGGACTTTTGGGATTTCCCGCTCGCCAACCCTTCGGATGCAGAAATCTGTTGATTCGGCGGCGAGCTTCACATACAAGAGAGCGACTTTTCGAACAAGTGGAGAAGGGAACCCAATGCTGAAAATCGCCAGCTACAGTCTGCGGGGACAGTTGGTTCGGGTCAAACTGAACTGCACTTGCGGACACAGCAGAATTTTCGAGGTTCAAGAAGAGAAGAAACAGATCTATTTTTGTGGTAAATGCCGGAGTCGAAAAACCCTCGAAGAACTGAAAAAAGAGGCGTCCAGCTATTGGCGATCGCGCAACTGGATGATCGACTGTGAACCGGATCAGCGTGTGCAGCCGCGCATTCACGTGGATTTTGCCACACGTCTGACGGTCAAAGCCTCGCACCTCTCACCCCCCTATTGCACGCTTCGGGGGCGGTGTTTGGTGCTCAGCGAGGCTGGAATGCTGATCGTGGTCGAGGATTTCCGCGAAGCCTATTTTCAGGACATTACGTCGGCCTACCGCCTCGCGGAGGTCGAAATGACCGAACCGGTCCCGGATTTGCCGACCCCGCTGACGGGCCGTGTCGTTGGCGTCAGTTACCGCCCCGAGGAATTGCCCCAATGCCGGATCGGCATCTCTCTGGAGGGTCTGGGCAAGGAAACAAGCGACATGTTGCGACGATATGTTCAGGCACACCTCGCTCGCAGCACATCCTCGGATTGCAGAGAGCAAGCCCCTCCCGCGGACAAGACAAATATGCACCCGGTGTGAATGAGGGGCGCATTTTACCTTGGGTCTCCTACTGTTCACAAAAGAAAGGACCCGGCGTGAGTGCCCATATTATTGACGGCAAAGCAATTGCCGAATCCGTGCTGGCCGAAGTCGGCCGTCGTGCGCAGACGTTGCGCGAGACGAAAGGTGTCCAACCCGGTCTGGCCGTGATCCTTGTCGGCGACAACCCCGCCTCGCAGGTGTATGTGCGGACGAAACACCAAACCTGCGAGCGGATGGGTTTTCTTTCGGAGGTTTATCGCCTGCCCGCCGATGCCCCGCAAGAGGAGGTGGCCGCCCTTATCACCCGGTTGAACAGCGATGGGCGTATCCATGGGATTCTCCTGCAAATGCCGCTGCCCGACCATCTCAACGAGCAATTTCTTCTCGAACTCATTGATCCCCGAAAAGATGTGGACGGTTTCCACCCGGTCAATGCAGGCCGGTTGGCTTTGGGTTTGCCCGGGTTTGTCCCCTGCACGCCGTTGGGGGTGCGCGAGTTGCTTGTGCGAAGCGGCTGGGATCCCGCGGGACGATTCACGGTCATCGTCGGGCGAAGCAACATCGTCGGACGGCCGCTTGCGCTTCTGCTCATGCGCAAACAACGCGGCAGCGACGCCACCGTTTGCGTGTGCCACTCCCGCACTCCCAATCTGGCCGCTCTGGCGCGCCAGGCCGATATTCTCGTGGCGGCGATCGGCAAGGCGCGTTTCGTCACCGCCGACATGATCAAGCCGGGAGCGGCTGTCATTGACGTCGGGATCAACCGAATCGAAGATCCCACCAAGAAGAGCGGCCACCGGCTGGTGGGCGACGTGGACTTTGACGCGGCGCGCGAAGTGGCAGGCGCCATCACACCCGTGCCGGGCGGCGTTGGCCCGATGACCATCGCCATGCTGATGCACAACACGGTTCAGGCAGCCGAAGCCCAGAGTGAAGAGTAGGATACGTTGTCAACCTGTCTGATCTGATCCCCAAAAGTTGAACGCTGATGGAAATGTATTGCGATCACTGTGCGACAACGCCGCTTGACCCGCGCGTCGAGCAGGCAATGCGCCCCTTTTGGCGCGAGCAGTTCGGCAATCCCTCGTCGGTCCATCGCGCCGGCCAGCGGGCGCGTGCGGCGGTCGAACAGGCGCGCCGAACCGTCGCCCGCGCGATTGGCGCCCAGGCCGACGAGATCATCTTCACCTCTTCAGCGACCGAGGCCAACAATCTCGCGATCCGCGGTTCGTTGGCGGCGGCGAAAAAGCGCCCGGTCCATCTGATGACGGCTTGCATCGAACACGCCTGCGTCATCGAAACGTGTCGCAAGGTCGAAAAGGAGAACAGCGGCTGCGCGGTGACGGTAGTCGCGTGTCGCGATCGCGGTGTCATGCAAGTCGAGGACGTGCTCGCGGCGCTTCGGCCCGAGACCCTTCTGGTATCTTTGATGCACGTCAACAACGAGACCGGCATGATTCAACCCGTGGTCGAATTGGCCCGCGCCTTGCGCGACCGCGGCGTTCGGTTTCTGTGCGACGCCGTGCAGAGCCTGGGTCGCGTGCCGCTGTCGGTTCAGGAATTGGGCTGCGACTATCTTTCGCTGAGCAGTCACAAGATTTACGGCCCGCAAGGTGTGGGCGCGCTCTACGTCCGCAGTGGCGCGGCCCTCGAACCGATGATCGTCGGCGGCGGTCAAGAACAAGGATGGCGCGCAGGAACCGAGAACGTCGCCGGCATTGTGGGCTTCACGGCGGCCGTCGAACTGGCCGTTCGCGAACAGAGCGCCCGCCGTTGCCATCTCGAACAATGCGAGGCGGCGTTTCTCCAAGCGCTCAAACGCGCGGACGTTCCGTGGCGCCTGAACGGCGCGGTATCGCCGCGTGCTTCCGGCATTCTCAATCTGAGCTTCCCGGGATTCACCGGCCACGATTTGGTGATTGCCCTCGACCTCGAGGGAATTGCCGTATCGGGAGGAGCGGCTTGCGGCTCCGGTGTCCCGGGACCGAGTCACGTTCTCGAAGGCATGGGGCTGGCGGGCGAGCGGCTCCAAGGCGCCGTTCGGTTCTCGTTTGGGATGACCAATACACCCGAGCAGGCGACTTGGGTTGGCGAGCGGGTTGCCGCATTGGTTCGCCGCCGAACGACCTTGCGCGACTGAGAGATTTCCAGCGTGTTTTCCGCTTATACATTGAGCCTGTCGTGTCTGCTTCTCGGCTGCGTGATCGGCGCCGCGATCTGGTGGATTGTGCGCGGGCAAAAACGCCGAAAGCGCGAACGGGAGGAAACTTTGAAACGCCGAATTCAGGAATATACGAGCCAAGATTTTGTCGGCGGCCACACGACGGTCGAAGACCTCGAACGCCTGTATGGCAAGAAAGGTTGAAACCGCAGGGACCACAGATTGCATAGCGCAGCCTTTGGCCGCGCTTTGAAATCTGTGGTTTATTGGAGAAGGCGCCTTATGGGCTACAATGTCTATGTCACGTGGCGGATTCCGGAGCCGGCGCTGGAATTGCTCCGCCGCGAATGCGAAATCGTCGAGGTCAACCCCGAAGATCGTCGCCTCACGCGCGCCGAACTGCTCGACAAGATTCGCGGGCGCGACGGCATTCTGTGCATGTTGACCGACCTCATTGACGAAGAGGCCATGCGTGCCGCCAACCGCGTGTGTGGCTTCGCCAACTATGCCGTCGGCTACAATAACATTGACGTCGCCAAAGCGACCGAGCGGGGACTGGTCATCACGAACACGCCCGGCGTCCTGACTGACGCGACAGCCGATCTGGCCTGGGCGCTTTTGTTTTCCGTGGCGCGGCGGATCGTCGAATCCGACCGTTTCATGCGCGCCGGAAAGTTCAAAGGCTGGGGGCCGATGATGTTTCTGGGCGCCGACATCACGGGTCGAATCCTGGGCATCGTTGGCGCCGGACGAATCGGCAGTGCTGTGGCCCGCCGCTCGCGCGGCTTCGGGATGAAAGTGCTGTATTGCGATCCGTCGGCCAACGAAGCGCTCGAAAAAGAGGTCGGCGCCCGGCGCGTGGCCTTGGAGGAATTGCTCGACGAAGCCGATTTGGTTTCCGTCCACGTCCCGCTGACCGAGCAGACCCATCACCTGTTCGGCGCGGAACAATTCCGGCGAATGAAGCGAACGGCGATTTTCATCAACACGTCGCGCGGACAGATTCACGACGAGGCGGCGCTGGTCGAGGCCTTGCGCTCCGGCCAGATCGCCGGCGCGGGGCTCGACGTCTATGAAGACGAGCCGAAAATGAAACCGGGCCTGGCCGAACTCGACAATATCGTTCTGTGCCCTCACATCGGCAGCGCCACGATTGCCACTCGCACCCGCATGGGGATCATGGCTGCTGAGAACCTGATCGCCATCGTCAAAGGCGAGCGCGCTCCCCATTGCGTCAATCCGGAGGTCTATGAAAAGGGACGGGCCGGAAAACGGTAGGTCCCCGTGGGCGGCCGCTCACATGCGCGAGAAGGGTTTGCCCACCCCTTTGAAGAGTTGCTTTTCGGCCAGACGGCCATCCATGAAAATATACTTCTCACCCTTGTCAAAGTAAGTCCACATCTCGCGGAGTATCCCGTTCCTGATTTGCGGATCGCGCTCCTGGGGATCGCCCCGAAGGCAGAGCACCTGGAGCTGATCGGAGAGCGGGACTTCTTCGGACTTTGCGGGCGAGCGGAATTTCACCTCGATTTTCTTGTCCTCATAAATCCACGAGCGCCGCAGGTCGCGGAGCTTCCTGGCGCGAACAATCGGGCCGGCTTCGCGGCCGCTCACAAGGTCGCCCTGCTTGTTATACCAGAGGCGAAAATAGTCCGGCTTGCCGTATTTTTGATAGACTTCATTTTCGGCCGGCGAAAGCAGATTCAGTCGCGGCCATCGGGCATCGGGAACCGCCAGATTGTACGAGAAATTCGGGTTGACATTCACAGGCGGTTCCATGCCACAGGTGGCAAAGCCCGTGATTGCCGCCGCCAAGGCCAGCCAGGCAGCCAGTCGCATGGCCTTTGCGAAACGTTTGTATTCAAGGGTCATTCCGAACCTCCGCGATTCTTCTTTCTTGTCCTTCCGCTGAGATCGTCGTAATTCCGCCGCTTGAAAGCAATGAAAAAACCGGCGCCAAAAGACGCTGGGGGTTGGAATCCGGCCCGCAACGAGCGCGCGCTTTCCTGATCTGCCCAGAATCGCGGGCAGGATGCCCATGCTGCCGCCTTATTCTCGTTCCACTCGCGCGCGGTCGAAATAGACGTAGCCCAATGCATTGCGCACGACACCACTCACGTGTGGTTTTTCCATATAAAGCGTGACGTAGTAGAACAGCGGCGAAACCGGCATCTGGTCCATGAGAAGCTTCTCGGCCTGGTGAAACAGGCCCATGCGCTTGGCCGGATCGAGTTCCTCGCGCGCTTCCGAGATCAGGCGATCATAGTCGGCGTTCGACCACTTGCAGTCATTCAGACCGCTGCCCGTGATGAACATATCGAGAAAGGTCATCGGGTCGGCATAGTCGCCTGTCCATCCGTGGCGACAGAGGTCATAGCCACCCGAGCGGCGGTGGGTCAAAAGCACTTTCCATTCCTCGACGCGCAGTTCGACCAGGACGCCCAGGTTCCTTTTCCACATGTTCTGGAGGACCAGGGCGATCTTTCGATGGCGCTCGTCGTCATTGTAGAGATAGGCGACACGAGGGAAACCGCGTCCGCCGGGATAGCCTGCCTCCGCGAGCAAGCGACGAGCCGTCTCGACGTCGGGGGCTTGAAAAAGATTGCCGCCGACGTCGCGGAAATCGCTGCGCCCATCGGCATCGCGCACGCTCGGCGAGACAAAAGCCAGAGCGGGTTTCTCGCCACCCTGGCAGATTTTGTCGGTGATCACGCGACGGTCAATCGCCAGGCCGAATGCCCGCCGGACGCGCGGGTCGTCGAAGGGCCGCCGCCTCGCGTTGAAACAGATGTAGTACGTGCCGATCTGCGGGAACGAGCGAAACTCGGCCGTCTTACGAAGACGCGCAATGGACTCGGTCGGTATCTGATAGGTCATGTCCAACTCGCCGGTTTCGAACATCGCCAGCTCGGTCGAGACCGACTCGATGGTGCGAAAAATCAGTTCATCGAGCACGACATTCTGCGCATCCCAGTGGCGCGGGTTCTTCTTGAGAATCAGCCGGTCGTGGTGGCGCCACTCGGCCAGAGAGAACGCTCCGTTGCAAATGTATGTCTGCGGCGAGAGCGACCAGTTGGGATTGTTTTCCACGACGTGACGCGGCAAGGGCATGTAGGTTTGGTGAGCAAGGAGTTTGAGGAAAAACGGCGTTGCGGCGCGCAGGCGGATTTGAAGCGTTCGCGGATCAAGCGCCCGAACGCCCACGCGCGAGGAGTCTTTCTCCTTGCCGCTGTTGAAGTCCTCGGCTGCTTCAATGGGGAAAAGCATGACGGCATATTCCGCCGCCTGGACGGGATCGAGAATGCGCTTGAAGGCAAATTCGAAATCGCCCGCTGTCACGGGTTGGCCATCCGACCAGAACGATTCGCGCAGATGAAACGTATAAGTCCGGCCGTCGGGCGAGATTTCCCACCGTTCGGCGACCCGGGGAATGATTTCGTTGCCGCTGGGATCGGTTCGCGCCAATCCATCGAAGCAATTGGTCATGACGGTGGCTTCGGGGATACCCGTCGCCTTGGTCGGATCGAGCGTCTCGGGCTCGGTGGC
>Ga0315277_10011294_pt1 | contig 11265 bp, 11 predicted proteins | sample YL17G05_15_MG_FD_203695 | JGI IMG/M metagenome (GOLD analysis project Ga0315277, IMG submission 203695) | Sediment microbial communities from Yellowstone Lake, YNP, Wyoming, USA - YL17G05_15 | ecosystem: Environmental > Aquatic > Freshwater > Lake > Sediment | place: USA: Wyoming | collected...
CTCTTGCCCGTGCTCACGCAAAGGTTGGAAATATACCTAAAAGTGCCGCTGATGAAATTACTAAAAAAGCAACAACCAAGTACGTAGATGTCGGGAGGGTAAAAAAGATAGAATCTGAAACAAAACATGACATAATTGCTGTTACCCGAGCACTTGCTGAGGTTTGCAGCGGCAATGCGGGTAAATACATTCACCTTGGGGCAACTAGTTACGATATTGTTGATACAGCTAACGCTCTACAATTTGCTGAGTCGACCGAGTACATCAGAAAAGGTTTAAAAGAGCTTAGAAACACCTTTGTTGGTCTTGCTAAGAAACACAAAAAAACAATAATGGTCGGTAGAACACATGGTCAACATACTATTCCAATTACTTTTGGTCTTAAGATGGCAGCTTACGCAATGGAAGTAGACAGGCACATGGAAAGAATATTCGAATGCAAATGCCGTCTTCTCGTTGGTAAACTTTCGGGTGCTGTTGGTACAGGTGCGGCTCTTGGGGAAAACGCATTAAAACTACAAGAGGAAATGCTTAAAGAGCTCAAACTTGGCACGGAAGATGTCGCTACTCAGATTGTTTGCCGTGATCGCTATAACGAACTTTTGGGTGTTCTTTGCAACATTGCAACAAGCATGGAGAAGTTTGCAACTGAGATTCGTAACCTACAACGTGACGAAATAGGTGAGGTATCAGAAGCTTTTGAGGCTAAAAAACAGGTTGGCTCCTCCACAATGCCACACAAGAGAAACCCGATTACTTGCGAACAGATATGCGGCCTTGCCCGCGTTGTCCGTGGATTTATTATTCCGACTTACGAAAATTCGATACAGTGGCATGAACGCGATCTATGCAACTCTGCGTCTGAAAGATTCACCATTCCTCATTCGATAATTCTCACCGACTGGATTGTATACCAGACTAATAACGTGTTCAAGAACATGGTGGTTTTCCCAGACCGAATGAAAAAGAATTTAGAGATTTCAAAGGGACTACCAATGGCAGAATCACTCATGACAAAGCTGATTTCAAAAGGCATGGGCCGAGGAGAAGCACACGAGCTCATGAGAAAGACATCTATGAAAGCTGTCTCACAAAATAAATCTTTGAAAGAAGCATTTTTAGAGGAAAACAAGAAATTAAAACTACTGACAGAAAAAGAGGTTATAGAAGCTTTAAAACCTGAAAACTACCTTGGCTCAACTGAAAAAACTATAGAAAAAGTAATCAAAAAACTTGAGAGATAAGATAGCATGGATAAATTAGAAAGATTAACTGCAAATACTGCTGAAGTCGTCACAATCGAGGAACTAAAAGAGGTTCTAAAAAAAGATAACCCGCGGGCTTACATTGGTTTTGAGCCATCAGGCACCGTTCACATTGGTTGGAAGATTTGTACAAACAAAATTAAAGACTTCTTAGACTGTGGTTTCGATTTCACCATTCTTCTAGCTGATTGGCACGCTTATATCAACGACAAACTAGGTGGCGACATAGAGAAAATCAAGCTCTGTGGGAAGTACATGGAAGATTGTTTTTCTGCAATGGGCGTAGATGCAGGTAAGATTACTTTTGCATATGCAAGTGAATATGCAGGTGATTCAAAATACTGGGAGCTTGTTCTGAAAACTTCTAAAGCAACATCGGTCGCCCGTGTTAAACGTGCTATGGATATAATGGGCAGAGATGCTGACGAAGCGGACAAGGATCTTTCTAAGCTATTTTACCCGGCGATGCAGGTCTCAGATATCTTCTATCTCAACCTGGATGTTGCATACGGTGGTATGGACCAGAGACATGCACATATGCTTGCAAGGGACGTCGCTAAAAAACTGAATAAAAAACCACCGGTGGCAATTCATACACCCCTTCTAACTGGCTTGCAAGCTGGTGGAAGGATGGACCCAATCGATTCAAAGATGAGCAAAAGCAAACCTGATTCCATGATTTCAATTCATGACGATCCTGAAAACGTAAAAAGAAAGATCAGCAAAGCGTATTGCCCTGAGAAACAAATCGAAGGGAACCCGATTCTTGAAATCTGTAAATTTGTAGTTTTCCCTGAGTTAAAAGGTGAGAAATTTTTAATCCAAAGGCCTGAGAAGTTTGGTGGAAATCTAGAGTTTGGATCTTACGAAGAGCTTGAAAATGCGTACGCACAAGGTCTCCATCCACTTGACCTGAAGAACGCCACAACAAATTACATAAACAAGATTTTAGAACCAATTCGCAAGTATTTTGAAAAGCATCCTGAGAATTATAATAAGATGAAAACTCTAGGGATAATTCAAAGCTAAAATCCTGGACGACATTTTTAGAGAAAGATAAAGCACAAAGACTTCGGCCAATATGGTAAGTATGTAAATAGCAATTGGATAAGCAAAGTAATCTCTAATCATGCTTCCCAAGATAGCGGCAGTGCCAAGTACCGCAAAAAGCAACATAGCAACACTATAAAGTAACATTATGTCCGATTTTTTACCTACGTACTTAACACCGAGTGGAACCGATATTATCACTCCAGCAATATAAGAAAATACTAGCAACCATATAAGAAAAACTATTTGATCAAAACCCATGAATATAGAAATATAAGGCACAAATGGGATCGACGTCAAAAAACATAGAGCCAACGCAGATGTTTTACCATAAATAAATACATCATTTTTTACAGGAATATGTCTAACTATCCACATGGTTTTCTCTTCGTTTAAAAATAAGTTTAAAGCAGGAAAGACGGCCGTGTAAACTACAACTACATAAACACCCAGAAACACAAACATAGCCGGTAAAAAACCACTTATTGTCTCTCTTAGCGCCGCAGGTATCAATATTTCTTCGCCGTACAAGAAAAGATAACCTGTGAAAAGACCGGTTGACACAGAAGAAAAAACAAAGCTGAAGAGAAGTTTATCTCTCCACAGAACTGTGGTTTCCCTATAAAATAACGCTTTGATTACGCTACGCACCTTTACCTGCGCCCTCTCTTTCAATCGTTCTTTTCTTTTAACAAATAGATACGTCGGTATGCTGTTTTTAATGCTCCATGCAACATGCAAAGCAGCTAACGGCAACATGGACGCGGCGTAGAGCATGCTTCTAGAATTTAAAATGAAACCCAACAAAATTAGCGCTGGTAAAAGTCTGTATTTTCTTGGCGAAAAAAAGTTTATAGAAACAGCAGTTCCAACACATGCAGCCGTTATCACACCTAAAGTGAACAGCAGATATTCCAGCGGATAATACACATTAACGCTAAAAGCAGCAAGTGCTACTAGAAAAAAAGACGAAAACGCAAACCATATCACCAACTCCATAACTAAGACTGCAAGAAATATTTCAAATACAGTCTTTTTTTGATCAACCTGAGTTGAAAGCGAATAAGACAACGGGGATGACATTATAAAATGATTATAAACATCAGCCGCAGATTTCAGAAAAAACACAAAGAAAATCGTAAAAAATACGTCTTCCAAACTAACGTTTAGATTTGTTTCTATGTTCAAAATAAAAAAAGTTGCGTAAGCAAATATCAAGATTGAAAAAACCATCATCCCCGTAAAAATAAAGTAAAGAACCGGTGCCTCTCTAATCTTTTTGATTAAATCTCTTGTATTGTCCTTTAAAATTATTTTTGATGTTTCAAACATCATTTTCATCCTTTATATGAAAGTATGCTTCTTCCATGCTTCCATGTTTAGACACCAATTTTGATACTTCGTCAAAACGAACCACACGTCCCCTCATTATTATATAAACAAGGTCAGCTACTTTTTCAGTTAGTTGCGTCGAATGGGTTGCGATTACTGCTGTTCCTTTTTTGTTTTTAATAAACTCTTGTATCGCTCTTGAAGTGAGCGGATCTAGACCATAAATAGGCTCGTCAAGAAGCAGATTTTTTGGGTCGTGCATTATAGCCGATGTAATGGAAATTTTTTGTTTCATTCCCTTTGAGTAACTGCCGATTTCATAATCAAGAGAATCGTATATCCCAATCATTTTTGTTATCTCGTCTATCTTGTTTTCAGCACCTTTTACTTTTCTGAGCGATGCAATGTAGAATAGAAATTCGCGCCCTGTCAATCGCTCGTACATATCAGGCATTTCTGGCAGATATCCAATTTGTTCTCTGGCTTTTATAGAATCTTTTACTATAGAAAAACCATCGACAATTACTTCACCTTGATCAAACGGCAGTATGCCTGTACATATTTTCAATAGTGTACTTTTACCCGCTCCGTTCTCACCCATTATAGCAATAACGTGCGAATCGTCGAATTTGAAACTTACGTTTTTTAGCGCAATAATTTTACCATAGCTTTTAGTGACGTTGTTTACGACGATCATTTCGTAAGGGCATTAACTTCCGAATTAAAAAGATATGCAAACGATCTGCTAATAAAAAAAAGTGCAGGGTAATAGATTTGAACTCATACCTATCTGTAGAAAATTATGTTTTGTTTGGTTTTTTCCAAACATTTTCTGACGGTATATAAATAAAAAATGTGATGCAGGGCGCCAAAGTGATAAACAATGAAAAAAACAATGTTAATATTGATATGCGCAGTTGTGATGGGCGTGTCAGCAATGACAGCTGCGGCCGAGGAGAGAGAAAACAACATAGACCAAAATTTACAAGGCGATGTACAATCAACCGAAGAACCAATTTTAATTGCACCTGGCCCAGATTCCACAGAAAATGGATCTGAAACACCTTTGGTTATATCACCAGCATCTGGTGATAGCGTCCCTTTTGTTTCAAGCAGTGTTGCTGAGAAAAATAATCTCGTAGAAACCGCAGGAATACCAATTTTAGGTATGACTTGTGTCATTGCAATTGTAACAATATTGATTGTTGTAATTTACAAGAGAAAATAAGATTGACCTCCCTCCACCACTCTCTTTTTCTTTTATTTTTTTATAGCTTCAAGAAAATATCTTCTTCATCTCGTTATTCAAAACTCAAATTTTTTTGGCTCTTTTTTTAGAAGATTATCAACATCATCGCTTACATCTGAAATTGATCTGAGTTCCCTGTTTGTGAATGTTCTAGAGGTCTCGCCACTTGCAGAAATACGATGCAGCTGCCCCCTCAATCGGGATACCTCATTCCGAATTTGCTCTTGAAGTCTGAAATTTTCTTCACGCAACTTATCAATTTCGCCTTTAAGATGTTCTATATAATCAGCTATTATCGGATTGATTATATCAGGAGAGAGACTCACCATCTCTTCTTCTTTTTCTTCTATTTGACCAACTGAATTATCCTTTGGTGAAAAATAGTTCCACAAAGCTTCCCGTAAAAGGTCGCTATGACTTATTCCCTGCCTGGTTAACTGGCTAACTATTCGCTCCTCTTTCTCAGTTAACTTTAATCCGATAGTCTTTCCCATTACATCCACTCCGAGTGCAATTTGTGAATAGCCTAGTACTATATATAAACTTTAATGTTTGTACTATAAAAAATTAAAAAAATCAATACATTTTACATTCTATACATCTGAAAGACCCATCCTTTCTTGGGCTTCTCAACACGTTTTTTCTTACTTACTTTTAAGATATTATCAACATTTATATCTGATTCTTTTTTCTGATTAGGGGACATATCAGATGGCAGATTAGGTCTGCGGGTCTCCTCAAGATAAAACATAAGTCTATCGAATTTGTCATCTAATCTTTTTATAGAATCTTTGGTTTGATTGAAATATTCGTTCTGAAGAGAACTGTAAGAATCTTTCAAATATTGTGATTCTGTCGTATCTTTGCTTCTCCATTCTTGTATTTCATCGTTCAATTGACGTATTCGCGCGTTGAGTTGCTCAATGTAGAGGGACAAAAACTTGTCTTGAGTCTGGTTTACCTCCTCAGTTAGCTGGTTTACCTTTTGGTCTACCGGGTTTACCTGGTTTACCACTTCTCCTGTAGATTGGTAAACCGTTTGATTCGTTTGGTCTACCTCTTCTCCTGTAAAACGGTTTACCTTTTGGTCTACCAGGTTTACCTCTTCTCCTGTTAAGCGGTAGACCTTCCGGTCTACCAAATCAAAGTAATGTCTCAATGCATCTCTCAAAAGGGTACTATGAGATACACCTCTCTTGCATATCAGATCTATTATTAGTTCCTCATCAGGAGTCAACTTCAGAGATATTGTCTTACCCATCTAACGTCCATCCCATTTGGTATGAATTATACCAACAGCATATCATCTAAAAAGTACTTATATTTTTTTAGAAAAAAAGAATTTCTTTTATTTTAACAGTTTTTCATAATAAGATGAGGTGCCTTTATCTAGTATTTCGCGTATAATTCCTTCTGTTATTTTACCAACTCCTTTTATTTTTAATAAGTCACTTTTTATAGACGACAAAGGCTCTTTTATTTGCGAAATAGAGTAAGCAGCATAACCGTACGGAGATGGTTTTCCCTGGACTTTCAATAGATAATCGATATGCTCCAAGATAACAATCACAAGATCATTTTCACTTAAAACATCCTTGAATAAATCAAGCGGAACACGCTTTGGCATCCTATATTTTCTAGAGAGCATATCAAACGTTGTATTTACAGAGGCATAATACTCCTCGATAGCATTTCCCCATTTGGTTCCTCTGTAGATATGATTATACTCTACGAGCAGTTCAGGATAGTTCTGATTAAGTGTTTTTAAAAAATAATCTCTCTGTTTTCCATCTTTTAGTGTCATTCCACTGCATATTATGAAATCTACGCCAGTCTCACTTGCCTTACGAATCGTGTCTTCCATAACTTCGTATTTATCTGTTACAAATGGAATAAGTGGCAACAAAAACATCCCGCAGGCAATTCCCTCTTCTTTGAAAAAGGCGAGTGTCTCCAGTCGTTCACTTGGCGGAGGGACACCTGGCTCAAAGATCTTGCTGATTTTGTCATCGGCTGATGAAAAACTGAAGCTGACAATCGCTCCACTTTTTTCATTTATTTTTTTTATTAAATCTATGTCTCTTTTCACAAGCGTGGATTTTGTGAGAATGCTAACAGGAAAATTATATCCTGATAGAAGCTGCAATGCCTTTCTGGTCAGTTCATATTTTTTTTCAACCGGTTGATAGCTATCTCCGACTCCACCACCAACCATCATGTAGCTTCGCTTGAACGGAACACGTTTTCTTCTCGGGTTCAACTCGCGACGTAAAACATCAATTGTATTTACTTTTACTGCAACATCCTCGCCAAATTCCCCATCAACATAATACCCCTCAGAGCGGCCATCACAATAAACACAGTTGTGAGTACATCCACGATAAAAATTCATGCCATAACGAGAAATAAACCAAGAATCAATTTTATTGTGCGTTCGCAGTATAGATTTTGCTTCGATTTCCTTAACGGGCACTATTACGCCCTCTTTTCAATTTCTTTTTTATTGTTTTTTACGTACATAAACAATATTATAGAACAAACTGCGAGCACGAATGCAAAGACAAATGTTCCTTCAGGGGAAATGCGATCCCAGAGCAAACCCATAAGAAAACCACCTGGAAGAGCAACGAGACCGGTCATTGTATGAAATGTTCCAAGGGCAGTCCCTTTTAAATCTGATGGCGCGAGATCAACAACAAAAGCACGTTGAACACCATCTATCAACGCAAAGAATATGCCATAAATTATGAAGATGATAACAAGTAAGTAGAGTTGAGAAGTAAAAAGAAGCCCTAGCGACAAAACGGCGAACAGCATATATCCAAACGCAAGAACCGGTTTTCTACCAATTTTATCAGAAACCATTCCCGCAGGGATTGTAAACACGGTATAGATGGTGTAAAAGAGGACATATAGCAAAATCGAATTCTCATCACTAAGACCTATATTCTTTGCCTTTAGCAAAAGGAAGGCATACCCAAAGTTGCCCAACGCAAAGATAGTTGAAACTATAATGAAGAGTTTTAAATTCCATGGCAATTGTTTCATACTGACTTTGAATGATTTTGTCGGTTGTTTTGTTGGTCCGTCGATTCTCTTTTTTTCTCTAATGAAAAGCACGCACAGAACCGCGATGATACCAGGTATGAATGCCACTAAAAACGTATTCGTGTACCACAGTATCGGCAGCAGAAGAAATGCAAGAGCCGCACCCAAAACAGAGCCGAGGCCATCCATCGCCCTTTGAAAACCGTAAGCTTTTCCGCGTATAGAAACATCAGCTGATTCTGCAACGATCGCATCTCGTGGCGCGTCTCTAATACCTTTACCAATCCGTTCAACTACACGCACCAGAAGAATAAATGGCCATGATGTCGTCAATGCAAATAGAGGTTTAGTAATCGATGATAATCCATATCCCGCAAAAACAAATGGTTTCCGTCGTTTTATTTTATCAGACCAATAACCAGAGACTACTTTCAGCAACGATGCCGTTGTCTCAGCTGCACCTTCAACAAGTCCAACAACCCACGCACCAGCACCTAGAGAAATCAGATACAAAGGTATAAGCGGGAAAACCATCTGACTGCTGAGATCAGTAAAAAGACTGACGAAACCAACGATAATAATATTTCTAGTAAGTCCTCTTAAGAATGATATCTTATCAATATTGTATGATCTCATATTTTCTTGTGATATCATATTTGGATAAATAAGACCTATGGAAAAGACCTGAATCAAGGAAGCTGTAAAATAGATATAAGAGATTTAGATATAGTCGTAAAAAAATGGGGGCGATTGCCTATGAAGTTTTGTCCAAGATGTGGATCAAAAGACATAGAGTGGGTACTTCCGCAAGACCGGCAAAAATGGGAATGCAGAGAATGCGGATACATAGGTGCATTTATTGTTGAAGACGGAAAACTCGCAGATGGAATACACAAGGAATACCTTAAAAACAAAGAAAAGTTACGGAAATAGCTGGAGAGAGTTATGATTGCAGTTCAAGTGAAGAATCTTGTTAAACATTACGGATCCATTGAGGCTGTAAAAGGCGTATCATTCGACGTAAAAGAAGGGGAGATCTTTGGTCTAATTGGTCCCAATGGTGCTGGTAAAACTACGGTTTTGAGAGTCGTTTCAACATTACTTAAAATAAATTCTGGATCAGTAAGAATTATGGAATACGATATGGAAAAAGAGGCGGATAAAATCCGTAAGATTATAAGTTATCTTCCCGAAGATGCCGGGGCGTATAAAAATCTAACAGGCAGAGCTTACCTTCAATTCATTGCAAATTTTTTTGATCCGAAACAAAATGAACAAATGGTTCAACACGGCATAGAAATAGCAGATCTCGGTGAGAGAATCGATGATAGAGTTGACACGTACAGCAAAGGTATGATGCGACGTTTATTGGTTGGAAGGGCACTGATGACAAATCCGAAACTTGCAGTGCTTGACGAGCCAACATCGGGTTTGGACGTAATAAATTCCCAGGAAATTAGGAAGTTGATAAAAGATACTGCAAAAAAAGGAACCACAATTTTACTTTCCTCTCATAATATGCTCGAGGTAGAATATCTTTGTGAGCGTATAGCTCTTATATCGGGAGGAAAAATTGTTGAAGAAGGCAAACCAAAAACCTTGATGGACAAATACGACGCAGATAACATAGAAGAGGTGTTCATGAAGGTGGTGCATCAATGAGCGCACTTGGAAACATTATTAAAAAGGAAATCAGGGAATTACTCACGCCAGCGACATTTTTACCTATCGTAATAATGGCAATTATTTTCGGTTCACTGGGCGGCTCAATTCAAGGTGTACAAGAAGCAGCAAAAGAAAAACCGATTGTGGGACTTATAAATGAAGATAATAGCACATTATCTGCTGTTGCTGTAGATGTTATAAACAAAAGCGCCAAGGTAGTTTTCAATTCTACATCTGCATCTGATAAACAATTGGGATTAGATGCTGTAAAAAAAGAAAATGGAATCGCACTTATAGTAATTCCTAACAATTTTACAGAGGAGATACTAAACAACAAATCTGGACCCATCGAAGTCTACTGGATTATGAAGGGCGCTGGACTGATGGACTCTATTTCATCTGCTACTGTGGAATTTTTAATAACAAGCATTAACACCAACATATCAACCGAGCTTATTCAGAGAAATACATCCATCAATGCTACATTTGTTTTATCACCAACACAACGAGTCGAAACTACGTATTTCAAAGATAAAGAATTCAAAGGACTATCACCAAACACTCTAAGTGGTATGTTGTCGTCCCAATCATTTATTGTGCCTATCATCATGATGATGATCATAATGATGGCAGGAGGCATTGTTATCACTTCGATGGCTCTTGAAAAAGAAAATAAAACGCTAGAAACTTTGCTTACGCTACCTGTAAAACGAACCAGTATCGTCACAGGAAAAATAGTCGCTGCTGCCATTATTGGATTGATCCTTGCAGTCATCTATATGATCGGCATGGGCTACTATTTACAAGGATTGCAAGTTTCACAAGGTGGAGTAAATCTTGCTGATTACGGTCTAGTTTTAAATTCGGAGGATTTTTTGCTGATGGGCATATCACTTTTCGTAACACTAATTGCAGCATTATCAATGTGCATGTTATTAGGAACATTTGCAAAGAACTTCAAAAGTATACAAACACTAACTTTTCCGATAGCCATGTTTGCTATTATACCAATGTTTATCACCATGTTTACAGACTTTGATACTCTTCCTCTCGGGCTTAAAGGTCTGGTCTTTGCAATACCTTTTTCGCATACAATGATGGCACCAAGGGCATTGCTATTCGGTGATTATCTATTTGTGATTAGCGGAATAATTTACGTTGCAATATTCGCCATTGTTATGATAAGCATTGTCGTATGGATTTTCAAAACGGATCGATTACTAGTCGGAAGCACAAGGATGAAAAAATTGAAAGGACACTTATCAAAGATGAAAAGGTTCTAATTAAAGCTCGATTTCATTTTATCCTAAATTCTAAGTGCCTCAGATAATGCTTTAAATGCTAATGGCGCGTCTGATTCTTTAATTACCAAAAAGGTATCTTCTCTACAGTCCATTAAATGGACAACATTAATATCCTCCGAAGAAAGTGTTGAAAGCAAAAAAGCCGCAACTCCAGGAGTAATTTCAATTTCTTTTGGGTTTTTTATTTGTATAATTGCAAAACCGTAATCAATTTTTTTAATGGATAATTTATCTGCGACATTTTCTTTTATAAAGTACATGTATCCGCTAGGAGTTTTAGAAAAAGCAATTGAATCGATATTTAATGGTAATGTATGATGAACTGTTGCAATTTTATTATTTATTGAAAAAT
>Ga0315277_10011295_pt1 | contig 11264 bp, 9 predicted proteins | sample YL17G05_15_MG_FD_203695 | JGI IMG/M metagenome (GOLD analysis project Ga0315277, IMG submission 203695) | Sediment microbial communities from Yellowstone Lake, YNP, Wyoming, USA - YL17G05_15 | ecosystem: Environmental > Aquatic > Freshwater > Lake > Sediment | place: USA: Wyoming | collected...
CCGGGCAAGAGGTGGGCACCGGGCGGCTGTACTATAGCCTGTACCTGCGCTACTTTAAGCCGGTCGAAGAGGTGACCGCCCTCAACCGGGGCATCATCGTCAGCCGCAGGTACACGCTGGCCGGCTGCGACCCGGAGAAGCAGGAATGTCAGGCAGTAGACGGGGCGCAGGTGGGGGACGCGCTCCAGGTCAAACTGACCATCGTTGCCCCCAACGACCTGCACTACGTGGTGGTCGAGGACCCCTTCCCCGCCGGCGCCGAGGGGGTGGACCAGAGCCTCAAGACGACCAGCGTCGTCGGCCAGGCGCCTGAACTCACCCGCACCGACCGCTACGACCCGTGGGGCGGTGGCTACGGCTGGTGGTGGTTCAGCCATACCGAACTGCGCGACGAGAAGGCGGTGCTTTTCGCCACCTACCTGCCGCGCGGCACGTACGAGTACACCTACCTCATCCGCGCCAGCCTGCCCGGCGAGTACCGCGTCATCCCCACCCACGCCTACGAGATGTACTTCCCGGAGGTGTTCGGGCGGAGCGATGGGGGGTTGTTCACGATCGTCGAATGACGTGAAACGTCAAACGTGAAGCGTGTTCCGTGTTCCGTGTTCCGTCACGCAACACGGAACACGCACCACGCCCGGCGTACCCGCCGGCTTACGCTCCACGCACCATTAGCCGAGGCTCACACTCAGCTGCCGACCTGTCTCCCTGATCGTGGCCTGGTTCACTGGTAGACGACGTAGGCCGGCCGTGGCTCCAGCGCCAGCACCTGCGCCGGCGTCATGAGCGGCGTGTCGAGGTTGTAGAACAATTTGAAGCCCCCGTACTCAAAGCCCGGTTCCGCGCGATACTGGTTATAGTCCCCGCTCTTCGCCCCTGGCCCGCCATACCCATCGGCGTCCCACACCAGGTCCACCAGCGGGTAATCCTGGATGGCCGCCTTGTTCTCGATCATGCGGTTGTCGAACTGGTGAATGATCAGGATTTTGTGTTGCCCGCTGCGCTCGGCCACGCCGTTGAGCCAGGCCTGCACCGCGTTGAGCGTCTCCCCGTCTATGCGGCCCAGGTTCGTGCCCGGGATGCCATCTTCCCCGACTATGAACTCGGGGTCCACCGCCAGGTGGACGTTGGGTTCCTGCAAAAAGGGTTCCACGAAACTCAGTTCGCTCGTCAGCGGGCTGCGCCCGGGCTGAATGTCGAGCACCACCCACACCCCCTGCGCGGCGGCGGTGTCGAGCCACCAGCGCAAGGTCTCGGATGACAGGCGGTGGCTGTAACCGCCGTCCTCGCCCGGGTGGGCATCGGCGATGGTCACTACGGTGTGGAAGACCGGGACCACCTCCACGCACGGGTCCACCTGGCGATAGGCTTCGGCCTGCTCGCGCAGGAGTTTTAGCGTGGTGGTGACCTCGTTCGCGCCGAGGATGCCCAGGCCCCGCCCGATGGGGACGCCGTAAAAGGCCACCAGCCGCCGCCCGCCGATGGCCGCAGGAGGCGGCACAGGATCGGCTGAGCACTCGGGCGCCGGCGTAGGGGGGCTGTCCGGCACGGGGGCGGGTGTAGAAGAGGATACAACGGGTTCAGGGATGGGAGTGTCGGTGGGGACGGGCGTAGGAGTCGCGGTAGGCGTGGACGTCGGGGTGGGCGTGGGGCTGGGAGTGCGCGTGGGCGTGGCCGTGGGGGTCGGAGTGGGCGTGAAGGTGGCGGTAGGAGTGGCGGTGGGCGATGGAGTGTGCGTCGGCGTAGCGGTAGGGGTCGGCGTCGGCGTAGGCGGAGAAACCAGGCGCACGATGGTGGCACGGAAGGCCACCCCAGCCAGGATCAGGCCGGCGATCAGGACAATGCCGATGATGAGTTTCGAGCGTGATGACATCTACTCTCCCTGTGCTGGGCCTGAACGTACGGCCAGCCGAGGCCAGAGTGTACTGCAAGATGGGGATTCTGGCAAGGAGGGCGGCCTCGCGCACCACTTGACGCCAACTGAAAACTTGTTAGAATTGCCCAACGTCAAGGAGTTTCATCAGATGCACAAGCCCCGGGCCATAAAACTCGCCGCCGTACAGATGGATGCCAACCCGGCCCCGACCGCCGACCGCCTGGCGCGCGCCAACCGGCTGGTTGCCGCAGCCGCCGAGGCCGGCGCACATCTGGTAGCCCTGCCGGAACTCTTCAACACCGGCTACGCCTACGCCGACGCCAACTTCCGCCTGGCCGAGCCGCCGGATGGCCCCACCACTGCCTGGATGAAAGAGACCGCCGCCCGCCTGAACGTCCACCTGGCCGGGTCTCTGATGGTACTGGAGCGCGGCGAAATATACAACCGCCTGCTGCTCTTCGCCCCGGACGGCCGCCTGTGGCGCTACGACAAGAACCACCCCTGGGGCTGGGAACGGGCCTACTTTCGCCCTGGCCGCGGCCTCACCGTGGCCGAGACCGACCTGGGGCACGTAGGGTTGATGGTCTGCTGGGACGTCGCCCACCCCAAGCTGTGGAACCGGTACGCGAGCCGCGTAGACTTGATGGTCATCACCAGTTGCCCCCCGGACATCGGTAACCCGACCTTTTACTTTTCCGGCGGTGATGCGTTGACGTTTGACGACATGGGGCCAGCGATGGCTTCGCTCAAGGGGGCCGGGCGGGCGGTGTTTGGCCTGATGATCAATGAACAGGCCGGATGGCTCGGAGTGCCGGCCGTGAATACGGTGGGCTCAGGACACGTCAGGACCACCATTCCCAACAGCCTGGGCACTTTCCTGGCCTTCTTGCCGGTCGCTCCCTGGCTGGTCAAGTACCTTCCCCTGGCCGGCCGGATGGAGATGGCGTGCCAATTGGTCCAGGGCTGCAAAGTGGTCAACGCAGATGGGCGAGTCCTGGCGGAGTTGACGCAGGCACAGGGAGAAACCTTCACCGTGGCCGAGGTGACGCTGGCCAGCGAGAGGCCATCCCCCCGAGGCCCTCAACCTCCGTCGCGCGCTGCGTGGTTTGTCACCTTCATTTCAGACGTGCTGTTGCCGTCGCTCGTCGTCCCCGTCTACCGCAGGGGACTGCGCCGCCTATTGAGGGAGAAGGCCGCCGCGGCGAGCAGGTGAGCGGGCAGGCCGATTGGGGTTGTACATGGAAGCACGGCTGCTATCTATCGCCATCAAGTTCTGGCCCGGCTTGAAGGACCTGAGCGGGCTGGAACGTACCGAGGGTGTAGGGGACGTGACCGGCTACCTGTACTCGGCACCACTGGCGCTGGCCGGGCTGGTGTGGTTGGCCCTGGTCACCGACCTAGGCGTCGTGCGCGTGGCCTGGCCGACGCTGCTGCTCCTCCTGGCCCTGCACTTCCTGTTCGACCGGCTCGACTTTTACTTTTTTCTGCCAGTCCCACAGGCAACGGATGCCTTGTGGGGAGATAGCCTCTGGAGCGTCATCTCCTGGTCGGGAGTTCTGATGTTCGGTCCCACTGCACTGTGGCTGACCGTCTGCTGGGAATTGATCAGCCGTGCACAGCAGTGGTTCAGGTCGCGCTCGACCGCTGCACGCTGGAGCCTGGCCCGCAACCACACGTTCAACCTGGCACGTATGACACTCACTCCTCTCGTCGCCCTGGCCCTCTATCGGCGCTGGGGCGGTGTTTTCCCTTTCCCGAGGCTGGCGCTCGACGCCGTCCTGCCGGCCCTGTACGCGACCTTCGCCTGGTGGCTGTTGTGGGTGCTGCTGTGGATGCCGGCCATGCTCTTCTTCCTCAGACTTTTCACGTCGGCGGGGGGGGCGGTGGGCACATACGCCCGCTACGTGGCAATTGGGATGAGCTGGCACGCCCTGGCGACCCCCTTTGCGATCCTGGCCGCCGGCCTGTACGCCCAGAATGGGATGGGAGGGTACCTCTTTTTCGTCGCCGGCCTGCTGCTGGCCAGCCTGCTGGCTCACCAGTTGAGCCGGGCCGCCGAACGCAGCCAGCAGCGCTCCCGTGAACTGGAGAGACTCGAACGGTTGGGGCGGGCAATCCTCGATGCCCCGCCCGACGCTTCCACGCTGCCCGACATCCTGAAGGAACACGTCTCCACCATGTTCCCGCGCGGTCAGATCGAGATCCGCCTGTTCCCCGAGCGGACCATCCTGCACCACCCCACCGGTGTACCCACCGGCCCCGACGATTGGCCGCCGGTGGGCGCTGCGGCGTGGGAATGGCTGCGCACGGCGGCCGAGGCGCGCTGCTTCTTGCCGGGAGCACTCCGGCCCTGGGGAGAGCAGCCGAACAACGATGGTGTGGTCGTAGCCCCCATCCTCGACGTTGAAAACGCAACCCCCGTCGGTGGGGTCTACCTGGCGCAGCGCCGGCAGGCCAGGGCCATCCTCTACCTGTTGCCGGCCGCCCAGTCACTGGCCGCCCAGATCGGTTCAGCGCTGCACCGCGCCCAAACGTATGCCCAGACGCTGGCCCACCAGCGGGTCGAGCACGAGTTGGCGCTGGCCGGGCAGATCCAGGCCTCCTTCCTGCCCACCGCTCTGCCATCCATCCCCGGCTGGCAACTGGCGGCGACGCTGAAACCGGCCCGGGAGACGTGCGGCGATTTCTACGACGTGGTCCCCCTGCCCAATGGGCGGTTCGGCATCCTGATCGCGGACGTCGCCGACAAAGGGATGGGGGCCGCGCTGTACATGGCCTTGAGCCGCACACTCATTCGTACCTATGCCATGCAATACCACACGCGGCCCGATTACGTACTCCGGGTGGCCAACCGGCGCATCCTCATGGACGCCGACCCGGACGCCAGTATGTTCGTCACCGTCTTTTACGGGATTCTGGATCCGGTCAGCGGCACGTTGACGTACTGCAACGCCGGGCACAACCCACCGTACCTGCTCAGCGCCCCACACGGTGATACGGTCCGGCTCCTCGGCAAGACGGGCATGGCCCTGGGCGTCGTGGAAAACGCGACCTGGGAGCAGGCGGCCGTGCCGATGGCGCCTGGCGACGTGCTGGTGCTGTATACGGACGGCGTGACCGACGCAGAGAACGAGCAGGGGACGTTTTTCGGCCAGGAACGGTTGCTGGAGGTTCTGCGGACCAATCAGGAGCATCCGGCCCAGGATATTCAAGATACCCTGATCACTCACATCCACGACTTTGTAGGCCATGCGCCCCAGTTCGACGATATCGCCTTGATGGTCGTCGCCCGGGAAGCGTGATCCGAACGTAGCGGCAGAAACGGGGGGCGTGAAACGTGAAACGTGAAGCGGGCAGCCAACATCAAGACCTGGCAGGTTTGCCGGGTGTCCCGACGTACCCGTCGGGCCTCACCCGCAACCTGCCAGGTCTTTCCCTCCAGCCTACCCACCGGCGCCTGTGGAGCGGGCTGAGCAGCGACGATCCCGAGGCCGAAATCGGCATTCTGGGCATACCATTCGACAACGCGACCAGTTTCCGCAAGGGGGCCGCCTTCGCCCCGGCCAGGATCCGCGAACTCACGCCCCACATCGCCCCCGTTACCGAGGAGGGGCATCCCCTGGAGGGCTTGCGCATACGCGACTATGGCGATGTGGGCGCTGACCTGAACTGGGAGCGCTACTTTGCGACCGTCCAGGCCCGGGCGGCCCAGGTGTTACGCCACGCCAGGGCCATCTTCCTGGGCGGCGACCATTCCGTCACCATCCCGCTGGTCGCCGCTTTCAGCCAGGCGACCGCGGGCCGGTTGGGCATCGTCCACTTCGACGCCCACCCCGACCTGGCCGACGAGTACGACGGCCACCGCTGGTCCCACGCCTGCACTGCTCGCCGCGTGCTGGAACTCCCCAACGTCGAACCGCGTCACCTGGCCTTCGTCGGCCTCCGCTCGTGGATGGACGACGAACGCGCGTTTCTGGAGGCTCACCCGGAGATCGCCGTCCACACCGCCCGCGACGTGTACCGCCGCTCGGTCGAGGTCGTGGCGGAAGAGGTCGTCGCCCAACTGCAGGAGGTGGACGCGGTCTACGTCACGCTGGACATTGACGGGCTGGACCCGGCCTACGCCCCCGGCACCGGCGCACCGGAAGCGGGTGGCCTCTCCACGCGCGAATTACTGGAACTCTTGCGCGTGGTCTTCGCCCGGCTGCCGGTCCGTGCGCTCGACGTCGTGGAGGTCGCACCGCCGCTGGACCACGCCGACGTCACGTCGTTTGCCGCGGCCAAGGTGCTCTATGAGGTTTTCGGATGGACGAAGCCGCCCCGGTGGTCCGATGGTCCGATGTACCCATCGGCCCCCATCGGCACTCACCGGCGACGTCGAGGGAAATCGGACGAGGAGTAGAACATGCCATTGGATCAGACTGCCGTTTCCGCGCTGCGCTCCGAGTTTCCGGCGCTGCAACAGACCGCCGGTGGCCGGCCCATCATCTTCTTCGACGGCCCTGGCGGAACGCAGGTGCACGGCTCCGTCATCGAAGCCATGCGCCGCTACTACACCGAGGCCAACAGCAACGCCCACGGAGCCTTCCTCTACAGCCACCGCACCGACGAGACGACGGCCGCCGCCCGCCGTGCGCTGGCCGACTTTTTCAACGCCTTCCGGCCGGAAGAAGTCGTCTTCGGCCCGAACATGACGACTCTCACCTTCAACCTCAGCCGCGCCATCGGGCGCACGCTCGCCCCCGGGGACGAGATCGTCGTTACGCGGCTGGACCACGACGCCAACGTCGCGCCCTGGCTGGCCTTGCAGGAGCGCGGTGTCGCCATCCGCCAGGTGGACCTCGACCCGGCCGACTGTACGCTGGACGAGGCCAGCCTGGCGGCCGCCATCACCCCGCGCACCAAACTGGTGGCCGTCGGTTACGCCTCCAACGCCGTGGGCACGCTCAACGACGTGCGTCGCATCGCAGAACTCGCGCACGCCATCGGCGCGTGGGTCTACGTGGACGCGGTCCACTACGCCCCCCATGGGCCGCTTGACGTGCAGGCCATCGGCTGCGACTTCCTGGTCTGTTCGGCCTACAAGTTCTTCGGCCCCCACCTGGGCGCGCTGTACGGGCGGTACGAACTGCTCGAGGCGTTGCCCGCCTACAAGGTACGCCCCGCTGGTTCCACGCCGCCCGACAAGTTCGAGACCGGCACGGCGAATTTCGAGGCGCTGGCCGGCGCGACGGCGGCCGTGGATTACCTGGCCTCGCTGGGCCAGCGCTTCGGAGAGGAATTCGCCAGGCAGTTCCCCGGCTTCGAGGGACGGCGGCGCGACTTGAAAGCAGGGCTGGCCGCCATCCGTGCCTACGAGACCGGCCTGTGCCGCCGCCTGGTGACCGGGCTGCAGGAAATTCCGGGCCTGCGCATCTACGGCATCACCGACCCGGCACGCTTTGACCACCGCGTGCCCACCGTGTCCTTCACGCTGGCAGGTCTCACGCCGAACGAAGTCGCCCGGCGGCTGGATGCGGCCAACATCTTTGTGTGGGACGGTCACTTTTACGCGCTGGCCGTCGTCGAGCGATTGGGCCTGGAAAGCCAGGGTGGCCTGGTACGCGTTGGCCTGGCCCATTACAGCACCGCCGAGGAAGTGGACACGCTGCTCCACGTGTTGGCGGATATGCCGCGCGGCCGGACCCCAGACCTGACAGGTTGCGGGTGAGAGCGAGGATGTGATATGACTCTCATTGATCTGACAGGAACACTTGAACCCGGCATGTGGCATTATGCGCACGTCCCTGCCGTAGAAATCGAGCAGGTCGCGAGCATCGAGGCGGACGGCAGCGAGGCGCACACCTTCCGGCTGGCTACGATCTCTGGAACGTACCTGGAGACGGCCGCCCACTACTTTCACGGCCAGCCGACCATTGACCAGGTGCCGCCTGAGCGGTTCATCGGCGACGCGGTGGTCCTGCGCGTGGGGGAGAAAGGGCCGGCGCAACCGGTCACCATCCAGGACCTGCAGCGCGCGGCAGACGGCGTCGAAATCCGCCGTGGCGACGCACTCCTGGTGGCCACAGGGTGGGAGCACATGTGGAATGCCCCCAATTTCGTGGAGGACAGCCCTTATCTGACGATGGACGCGATGCGCTGGATCGTGGCGCACGGCATCTCGATCCTGGGCGGCGACATGCCGTGCTTCGACAATCCCCGCAAAGGTACAGGGGTAAACGGCGTGCTGTTTGAGAGCGGCGCGCTCATCCTGGCCCCATTGGTGAACCTGGGGGCGGTGACACAGCCGCGGGTCAGGCTCATGGCATTTCCGCTGAAGATCAAAGGGGTATGTGGTACCCCCTGCCGGGTGATCGTCGAGGAATAAACAAGACCCTAAAGGTGGCGATAGGAATCGCTTGGCGAAACCTTTAGGGTCTGGATTTGCTCCACCACCTGGCCCACTTCCAGCACGTTCCCGACCACGTAGTCCACGTGGCGCGAGCGCTGCGCCGCCTCGTCGGGCAGCGCATCCACCAATATCGTCGCCAGCCCCAGGGCCCTGGCCGGCCACAAGTTGCGCGCCGAATCCTCGACCATGATGCACTCAGGACCCTGGGCACTCAGGAGCGCCAGCATCTGTTCGTACGCATCGCGGTTGATCTTGTTGCGCAGGCCCACCTCTTCGACGCCGATCACCCGCTCGAACTGATCGGCCACCCCCAACGCCCGCAGCACCCGCCAGGCATATTCCGAGGTCGCGTTGGTGTAGACCACTTTGCGCAATGGGATAGAGCGCAACATCGCCGCCAGCACCGGGTCCGGGCCGAGGTATTGTTCCACCAGGACGTCGTGTACGAACGTCAAATAGTCGTGCACGTCTACGTCGTGCTCGGCGACCAGTCCTCCCATGGTAGTGCCATACTGCTGAAAGTACTGGTGCCGCAGGGCAATCGCCTCCTCCCACGTCAGCCCCAGGTGGTCGCGCAGCCACGTCTGGATACGGAGGCCCACCTCCTGCATCAGGCCGTTGTGGCGCGGGTACAGCGTATCGTCCAGGTCGAAGATGATGAACTCGAAGGTCATAACGGGGCGGAGTTGCATCAGCCGTGTGAAACCCGTGCGCACTCGTGGGAGAAACCTTCCATCACCTCCCACGCGTCGTTCTTCGTGCCATTGTCCAACGGATGTACTCATCCGCAATATCTCGAACATCCTGGCACAGAGGGTGTACCATCCGTCTCAGAACGTGCTCCGGCGAGGGCTCATAGGGTCTCAGGGCGTGGTCAATCAACACCCCGAAATGGCCAATGGCCCGTTTCACAACTTGCTTCATTTGTAAACCACCACTCTGCCATCGAAGAGAGCCATGCCGGCAGTCTCCTTATGCTGGTACATGTCAAAGCCCGATAGACTGAGCACACCGCCGATCAGCCGCTGCACTTGGGCTGGTGTGAGTAGCGCTCTCAATGAGAAACATCCACCCCCCCCTGCGTAGAGAGTCCCTCCCTCGAATTCCATCAAGAACGAGGGGTCTACCAGATATGGCTCGATGTCGCTCAGACCTACCTCGAACGTCTCCGGCTGGTAGGTATACTCGACGAAATTGCCATCTTCCCGTTTGAAGGAGATAGCCACCTGCTCCACTTCCAGTGTGTCCACGAGCAAGCACAGAAAACGTCCGATCTGGTCAGGTGGGATCTCGAGACTCATTCCACCTGGCGTGGCGCCAGCATAAACCTCTGGGTCAACTGTTCCACCGGCGGACAGGCCCCGCACGTAATTCAACACGCCAGCCAACTGGTCGGTTGGCACTTGCCGGATAGCGTCTAAAATGGCTCTTTCTGTCTGATTGGCGATGATACCCATAGACCCCTCCTGACTCACAGAGGTAATGAATGGCTCTACCTATTGGGTATTGTACTTGCTTCCATCATGGCGTCAAGTGCCGCCATGTCACGGCATACGAAACACGAAACACGTACCACGTGCTCATCTCGGCCAACACAAACAAATAGGGGCGACGTCGTGTCGCCCCTATTCTACGCTTGCTGTAGCAAGCCGTCTTTACTCCAATGCCTCCAGCAGTGCTGGCAGCACGTCCTTCGGCTCCGCCTCCAGGCACAGATCAGCCACCTGGAAGATCGGCGCCGCCGGGTCGGGGTGGATCGCCACGATGAACCTGGCCCCCTCCATGGCAGCGTTGTGGAACGTGTCGCCACGGATGCCCACCGCCACGTATACCTGCGGCGCGACCGTTACCCCACGCACGTCCACGATCTGCTCCGCGCCGATCCAGCCCGCATCCCGCGCCCCCCGGTCGCCGGCCACCTGCGCGCCCAATCTGGCGGCCAACTGCTTGACCAACTCAAAGTCGCCCGCCTGCCGCCCGGCCGCCACGATCACCGGAGCCTGCGCCAGCGGCACAGTCAGCGGCTCGAAGCCCCCGGCCGGCCCCACCACGTGCACGGCCGGCTCGCCCGGCTCCACCTCGAGCATCTTCGGTTCCCCCTTGCGGTAGGGGTCGAGGAAGGGGGCAGAGAACGCCCCCGGCTCGATCGTCAGGAACTGTGGCCGCGCCTCCGGGCAGGCCGCCACCTCAAAGTATTCTCCTCCGTAGATGGGGAAGGCCCCTTGTACGGTGCGGGTGGACTCGTCCAGGCTGGCACTCGTCACGTGCTCGATCAACCCGCCTCCTATGCGCTGTGCCAGCCGTGCCGCCAACTCCTGCCCCGCAGGGGTGGCACCAAAGAGGATGACCTCCGGCTTCTCCGCCTCAAACAGGTCGGACAATACCTTCAGGTAAGGCTCCAGCGCGAACTGGGCGAGTGCAGGATGATCGGCCACGCGTACCCCATCGGCCCCTGCCTGGTAGAGCGTTGCCGACAGGTCGGCCACGCCCTCACCAAGCACAACCCCGTAGACGTAGGCTCCCAGTGCACCGGCCAGGGTGCGGGCTGCGCCCAGCGCCTCGAGCGTCACCGGCGCCACCGCACCGTTCACGACGTCGGCCACTACCCAGATGCCGCCGCCTCCCCCTTCAGCCTCGGAGACTTCCTCCTGCTGCGCCATCAGCAAATCAAGATATGACATGTCTGCCATCGGCGTCCCTCCTCTACCTGCGCACCCGCTGCCCGAGTGCCTCGGCCACCGTCTGGGCCATCTGGGCGGGCGTACCGCTCACGCGCGCACCCCGCTCCCGTTCCGGTGGAAACTCCTGCCCGCGCCGCTCGATCAGTGGCTTGAGCGCCTGCGCTTCCATCAGGTCTGCCACATCCCACCGCTCCAGGGCGTTTGCCATCTCTTTCACGCCCCGATAGACGTTGATCAGGCGTGCGCCATCCGGGTAGCGGGGTTTGAGCACCCCCGGCAACACGGTGACGACGGCCGGCAGGTCCGCCTCGACGGC
>Ga0315277_10011296_pt1 | contig 11264 bp, 3 predicted proteins | sample YL17G05_15_MG_FD_203695 | JGI IMG/M metagenome (GOLD analysis project Ga0315277, IMG submission 203695) | Sediment microbial communities from Yellowstone Lake, YNP, Wyoming, USA - YL17G05_15 | ecosystem: Environmental > Aquatic > Freshwater > Lake > Sediment | place: USA: Wyoming | collected...
ACAGATGACGATCTCCGATCTCACGGGGATGGCCAAGAACCTGCGTATCGAAGGCTACGCCGGTCTTCGCAAGCAGGATCTGATATTCGCGATCTTGCAGGCCAACGCGGTGAAGCAGGGCAACCTGTTCGGCGCGGGAGTGCTGGAGATCCTGCCGGACGGATTCGGGTTCCTGCGCTCGGCCAACTACAACTACCTGCCGGGTCCCGACGACATCTACGTCTCACCCTCGCAAATCCGCCGCTTTAACCTGCGCAAAGGCGACTATGTTTCCGGGCAGATCCGCCCGCCGAAGGAAGGCGAGCGCTACTTCGCGCTTCTCAAGGTCCAGGCTATCAACAACGAGTCGCCGGACGAAGCTGCCAACAAAATCCTCTTCGATAACCTCACCCCGCTCTATGCCGACCGCCACATCCGCCTGGAAACCACGCCGACCAAGATGACCATGCGGGTGATGGACCTGATGACGCCGATCGGGCTGGGGCAGCGCGGGCTCATCGTGGCCCAGCCGCGCACGGGCAAGACGATCATTCTTCAGGACATTGCAAACGCGATCACCACGAATCATCCCGAGGTCATCCTGATCGTTCTTCTGATAGACGAGCGGCCCGAGGAAGTGACCGACATGGAACGGTCGGTGAACGCGGAGGTGGTGTCCTCGACCTTTGACGAACCGCCGGACCGGCACGTGCAGGTGGCGGAGATGGTGATCGAGAAGGCGAAGCGTCTGACGGAGTACGGGCACGACGTGGTGATTCTTCTGGACTCGATCACTCGTCTTGCGCGGGCGTACAACACGGTCGCGCCGCCTTCGGGCAAGGTTCTGTCGGGCGGCATTGACTCGAACGCGCTTCACAAGCCCAAGCGGTTCTTTGGCGCGGCGCGCAACATCGAGGAAGGCGGAAGCCTCACCATTCTGGCCACCGCGCTTATTGACACCGGCTCCCGAATGGACGACGTGATCTTCGAGGAGTTCAAGGGGACCGGCAACATGGAGTGCCACCTCGAGCGGAAGCTGGCGGACCGCCGCATCTATCCGGCCATTGATATCCAGCTTTCGGGCACCCGGAAAGAAGAGCTGCTGCTCGAACCGGACGTGCTGCAACGGGTCTGGCTGCTCCGGAAGATTCTGAACGAGCTCAATACGGTCGAGGCGATGGAGTTCCTGCTGGAGCGGCTGAAGAAGACGGATTCCAACAAGGAATTCCTGGAAGTAATGAACCAGTAGGGCCGCAAAGACTCCCAAGAAAAAACAGAACTCACCACGGAATACACGGAACACACGGAAATGGATCTCTTCCGTGTGTTCCGTGTATTCCGTGGTAAGAAACAAACGCCTCTTTTCATGATCGCCGGTGATTTGTGGAATCATGGGAGACTGGGGTGAGTGGTCCTCTTATTCGGAACACCTCGTTGGGGCTTGGTTTCGAGAAGCGACGGGCGGCAAAAAAAGGGGGCGGAGAAATCCGCCCCCTTTGTGTTGTATCAGGCCTTCCGGCCGGAAGGATGCGATCCCTCCGGCCAGAGGTTCATGCGATCCTAGTACAGCGACCAGGTCTGAGCAGCCGTCTCACCAGGCGCCACGCTGAGGATGTAGAAATCCTCGTTCGGGTCCGGGGTGCCTTCCACGTACCCCCTGCCGAAGGAGTCGCTCATGGTGGCGGCGGTTTTCACCGACAGCGCGAACGGCCCAATCGTGGTGCCGACGTCACAGACGACGTACGCAAGACCGCCGATGACCGTGACGCTCCTCACCGCTGTGCCCGTGCCGGAAGAGGTGACCGTGAAGTCACCTATATCGAGGCCGGAGACCGGCTCGGAGAACGTGACCAGGAAGACGACCGACGACGCGTTGGTGCCGCGCTTGGCGCCAAACGCGCGCTGCACGGAAACCAGCGTCGGGGACGTCTTGTCCACCGTTACCATGTTTCCATACAGCGTGGCGCTGCCGGTGCCATTGAGCTTCTTGGCGCCGACGACGCTGAGGATCGAGTCATCATCCGTCAGGCCGAGGTTCAACGTGCCCGACCCGCCCGAAGCGATCTCGACATTCCACGCCGTCGAGGGGTTGGTCACGAAAACGTGCTTGATCTCGGAACCAGCCGAAGTGCCCGTCAGCGAGAGCAGACCAGTCGGGAACGCGTTGATCTGGACGTTTTGCGTGAAGGTCAACGTGTAGGTCACGGTGGTAGCGTCCGTGATCGGGCCCTGCGCCGTGAGGATCTTAACACCCATATTCGCGTTGTCGTAGGTGATCGTCGGGTCACCGGTGGAGGCGAGGTTCTCGTTGAAAGCCACGCTCTTGGCCGCGCCGGCGGGAATGTGCGGGGTCAGCGTCCCGTTCAGCACGGTCACTGCCGAGATCACGATGGTGTAGTCCGCGCCCGTAACACCGTGGGGAACTAGCGTTCCCGTCATGTTCGCCGTCGAGACGCTCCCCGTCCACTGGATGTCGCTCCAGGTGAAGCCGGTCACGCCCTCAGAGAAGGTTACTTCAAACGTGATCGGGAAAGAAGCGGTTGGCGACAGCGACTGCGCCGTGATCTGAACCGTGGGCGCCTCGCCCGGGAAGTCGGACAGGGCGCCGGTGCCGGACAGGTTCACCGTGGTCGGGTTGTTGGCGGCGTCGCTGGTGATGGACAGGACTCCCGAGTACGTCACGCGGGAGGTCGAGGTCGGCGGCGTGAAGCGGACGACCATGTTCTTCGGCGCGTCGCCGGGCCTCAAGACGAGCGGATTGACGGACGAGAACGGCACGCTGTCGATCGTGAAAGCGGTGCTGCCCGTAATCGTGGCCGTCGTAACGGTGATGGGGCTGTTGCCGCCTGTCACCGACAGAGACAGCGTGGCCGTCGTGGCTTCGCCCACAAGCACCGACCCAAACGAGACGGGGCTCGGGAACACACTGACGTTTCCGTAGGTGCCGAGTTCGGCGCAACCAGCGGGCGGAGCATTGGGCGGAAGCGGGAATGGACGCCGCTTCCAGTCGTACCTGCTGTCCAGAGGAGCAGCGTAACGGATGGCAGCCACGCCCGCCTTCGGGAGCGTGACAACGCCCTTGCCGATGGCCGGAGCGCTCGCAACGAGGTCCACGTTGCCGCCGACTGCGTCCACGAAGTTGTTGCCGCTGTCATAGAACATACTCACAGCCGTGTAGGGCACCGTCCAGGAGGCGTCGGATCCGCCGACAAACAGGTTGTTGCAGAAGTCGAAGCCGGCCTCCGAGAAACCGCCCGTGACGTTCAGGGAAAGCTTCGGATGGTCCGCGAATATATCGTTGGCCACGTAGCAGTTGCTGGGGGCGCCGCGCCCGGTGATAAAGGCGCCGTCCGTAGTGCCGTTCGTCGTGCGGTTGCCAAGGAGCGTGCAGTTGACGAGGCGCGCATAGTACGGATGCGCCCAATATATAGCGCCGCCTTCCTCGGTTGCCGTGTTCCGGATGAACGCGGTATCGAAGCAGCGCAGGACGTAGCCGTCGGGCCTTTCCGCAAAGCCGCCGCCATACATGGCGGAGTTCCCCTCAAACGTGCAGCGGATCACACCATAGTTGGACCCGCCGCCCAGGCAGCACAGGCCGCCGCCGTACCCATTCGGAGCGCGGTTGTTCTTGAAGAGGACGTCTGTCGGCCAAATGTACCCTTGGGAGAATACAAGGCCGCCACCGTCGCCGTTCGTGGCCTCGTTGCCGATGAACTGGCACTCGGTAACCGCCGTGGCGACCTGGTCCACGAAGTTCCATAGGCCGCCTGCGGTTCTGCCGGCTGTGTTGTTCAGGAACCTGCAGCGGCGATAAGCGCTGCTTGCGGAGCCGCTGTCGTAGATGCCTCCGCCGTCAAGGCTTGCCCGGCAGTCGGTGATGACGCAATCGGTGAGGGTGAGTTGAGACGTGGCCCGGATCGCTCCGCCGTTGCCGCCCGAATTCCCGTTCGCGAAAGTGACACGGTCAAAGGACGAGGGAGCCCCGACGAGAAGGATCTGATGCGTCCCCTTGCCGTCGAGTTTCGCGACGTTCTCCGTGTACGGGTCACCCTGGCTGCGCTGCTCCGGTAGGGTTTCGGTGCCGACAAAGCCTCCGTAGAGGGCTGCGGGAGCCGTGAGGGACAGGGTGGTGGTCACGTCGTACGTTCCCGCCTTCAGGAATATCTGCATGGCGCCGCCGACATTGGCATTCGCGGCCGCTATCGCTTGGGCAAGCGTAAAGGCGTTGTCGAAGCCCGTCCCGGTGCCGCCGCCCTGGGGCGTGACGTACGCCGGAACGATCACCGTCGCCGTGTTATTGGACGCTCTGGCCTTTCCGCTTACCGTTACGACCATGAAGCTGATGGTGTACGATCCTACCCCTGGCGGGGCCCAATCCAACTTGTAGGTGGTCGGGCCGAGGGAGGTGCCTTCGCCAAGGTACTGCATGCCGCTGTAGAAGTACACCTTGCTGAGGGCCTCCGTGAATCCCGCGACGTTGGCCGTCAGGGCCATGGGGGCGGACGAACCGTAGCTCGTGCCTGTTGGGTTCACCAGGACCGCGGTGCCGGCCGCAAGCGTGGGAATGCTCAGGAACTCGAGCTCGATCAATCCCTGAGCAGGATAGCCGTGGTTGGAGGCAATGTAGAACCGGTAGTAGCCATACGGTCCCACTGCCGCCGGCAGGTGGAAACCCCTGTAGGCGGTCGCGCTCGTGCCGGGTATATCGGCAAGGTTGAACGGGAGGTCTCTCTGGGAGAACAGGGTAGTCCAGTTGGACCCGTCATCGGATCCGAGGAGATCGAAGTCTTTCACGCTCTCGGAGCCGGCGGGGGCGCTCCAGCCCGTGTACCAGTCAAAATACCCGACAGCGTTGATGGACTGGGGCGTAAGGAGCTGGAACTGGACCCACTCGGGCCTGTTCATCACGCCGCTGTAGGCGTCCCATCCGTTGCCAAGGTTGTTGTTGAATACCTGTGAGGCAGTCGCGCCGGACGAGACCGAAGCGGTGCCGTTCGCGGGATTGCCTGCACCCGTGACGTCATGGTCTGCAACCGAGCAATCCGTGCCTTCCAAGGGATAAACTTTCCCGTCGGAGGCGTACACCCTCGCCTCAAAATTCAGCGGAGTATCCAGAGGATGCATCACCAGCGGGGACAGGGGGTAGATGGTCGAGTAAACCGACCCGGCAGGCGTGGTGGACGTGCCCACCACAACCCCGTCCAGCAGGAATTCCACCTTGGTCACGGTCACTCCCGATGCGGGGGTCACCGTTGCGGAGAAGTTCACGACCTGGCCCAGGTTGAAGACCGTGCCGGTCGCGGGCGAGGTGAGAACACCCGTAACCCCGATGTCCGTGGTGGGCACAATCTGAATGCCCGACACGGCGGCGCCCTTCTGCGCGCCCCCGATGGTCAGGGCGTCAATCGTCTGCGAGGCGCCCGTCAGCCCCGTGAAGCGGCAGAAGTTCGCCGCGGGAGCCGTGCCGATCGTTCCGGGAGCAGTGGTCTGAGTGGCCTTGACGAAGATCCCGTTCCACCCCACGATCGGGTGGAAGAAGTAGCTCGTGGCGCCGATGCTGACTTGGCCGTCGGTGTCCGTCGCTACGCCATCCCGGTTCGTGTACACGAAGATGTCGTACGTGGGATAGGGGATGCCGGAGATGACGAACTGGGCTCCCTGTGCCAGGTTGCCTTCGATGTAGCCGTAGAACATCTTCGTGTTGCCACTGGTAGGCACGCCGACCTGGGCGCCCTGGCGATAGCCGGTGTTCGGCGCGGTCCAGGTCATGGACGCTCCGGCCACTACGGCGCCGTTGCTGTCCGTGATCGAGGGCATGGATCCTCCCGCCACATTCCCGGGCGCATTGTTCCAGTTGACCTGGGGGATGAAACCGGCCGAATCCGGCGGGTCAAGCGTCCTGCTGGCACTGGTACCGTTGCCGCGGAGGTTAATCCCGATGGTTGCGGCCTGGACTGTGGTGAGTCCGCCCCATGCAACGAGCAGACCCAGGCACAGCATTACAGCTAGGATTTGGATTCTCTTGTTCATAATGTTGCTGCCTTTCTTCAGGATTTGTTTTTCCTTGGTTTTTTGCGAAATCCGCGCCGTTCACAAAACCGCCGTACGGGGTCTGTTCACGGCGCCGGGGGAAGCTCCCCGCTTCTCCCGATTTGCTCCTTCACTACCGTCCCCGCCTGAGTCTGTTTTCATCTGATTCGGCGGAGAGGCCCTTTTCTTTCCTCCTCTCTCCCAGAAGTAGGGATGCTCCCCAGGGAGCATTTGCCCTGTAATGTGCACGGAGGAGGCTTTCGATAGGTCTCCTCCGGGGATGACCGCACAATCCGCGGCTGAAATCCGCAGTGTTTCTTCCTTAACCTGAGCCCTGGAGCAGGAGCGAGTGTTACCGCTTTGATTTCCGGCCCTGACTCACTCGCTCTGGATACCCCAACGCTGGACACCTCGAAGATGCCGAAAACACCATCAGCCCGACGTCTCTATCCCCCAGCCAAAATGAGGGCACTGCTTCTCATCCACCCTCTTATATTGTCCCTGCTTCCAAGCCGGGACGCCGCGCAAAATCGGATGTGCAAATACCTGGGTTTCCTTCGCGTCGTGTGTCTCGTCCCTACTTACACACGCTCTACGCTCTTTCCCCCTTCCTCTCCCTGTGGTCTGGACTGCGGAGACTTGGCGCACTCAAAGCAATGAGCCATCCACCTCTTCCCTATCTTCAGGTGTTTCGCCTTCCTTTGTCAAGACTTTTCTCGTGTTTCGACGGACTTTTTTCCTGCTTTCTCGTCCTCCGCTTCCGCGAGGGGAAGGGGTTGGAGGGCGTCCACCTCGATCTCAAAGAGGAGGTTCCCTCGGCAGACGGTGCTGCGGGAAAACACGGCAGGCAGCGATTCGAGGTTCTGGGCGGCGCAATAGCGTTGGAAGGCCGGCGCGTCGTTGAGATCAGGGAGGTAGACCACAGCCCGGGCCGCGTTCCGCCAAGTCATTCCTCGTGAGGCGAGGATGGCTCCGACCACGCGCATTGTCATATCAATCTGCCCGTCGAGATCGCCGACGTGAACCGTGTCGCCCTCCGCATTGATGCTCGCCGTGCCGGAGATCAGGAGCCGCGTGGAACCGGGAGTGGCGATTTCGACGGCGCGGCTGAAGGAACTGCCGTATTCGAGAGCCGGACACTGCAACGGAGAAGGAACGGCGAAGGCGCGAAGGTGGCCGCGGGTTTTCTCCTGGACGGCGAGCAACCCGGCCACCAGAGCGGCTCCGAGCGGGTTTCGTCCCCCGATCCCGGTGCTGGCGGGGACGAGACGGTTAAAGACCGCTCGCCGGGCGAAGAAGGCGGTGCGGACCTGGTTGAAGTCGGAGTACCAGGAGAGGATGTCTTCGTTGAAGAACCATGTGCGGACAACGTCCGAGAAAGCCATTTCCTGATTCTGAAGGGTCTTCTCCAGGCGGAGGAAGACATCGTGGACCTGGTCTTTCCGGCTCGCGCGCGCGTCTCGAGGATACACGCCGCCCAGGCGGCAATAGCGCGCCGAATCATCCTCAAACACGCTTCCCACCACAGTCCCATCCGCAAAGACGGGGTGGACGGGCACGCCGCTGACGGCCCAGATCTGCGTTCCGGCGAGGCCGGGGGCACCGTCTTCGAGCCAGGTGATGGGCCACTTGACCTGGCCGAATGCTTCCCGGAGGATTTCGAGCCCGGCGCCATTTCCGTCCTCCAGGCCGAACACGTCCTGGGAAATGATGGTGGCGCCTTTCTGCCTGATAGCCGCAGCGACCTCTTCCCATGCGGACGGGAGAGGTTTCCCGGGGTCGAAAACCGCAGTTACATGGATTTCCTCACCGGAGGGTCTGGGAAACGTGATGGTGCGTATGAGCGGGATCTCAGAGGTCTTGGGTGCGCGGTTGCGGGTGCATTCCATGAGTACAAGGGTGTCCTCTCCAAAGGTCTGTTACAAAGTAATCCCCGACGGTCTCGGAGCGCCGTGGGGTTTTGCGGCTGTACGGAGATGGAGTTGGGCGTTCAGTTCCTCCGGGGTCCGTTGGGTCCCGCTGGACTTGCCTGCGGACGCAGCCGCGGCTCCATAAGCATCTTGACGATTCTGATTTGCTCCGGATCGCGGGCCTCCTCCGCGAGCTGAAGGGCCTTGCGGAATTTCCTATCGGCCTCATCCACCCGGTTGGCCTTGCTGAGCGCGACAGCGTATTCGGCAAGCACCTGGGGGTTCTGGGGTTGGAGTTTCTCAGCCTCCTGGAAATGGGCGAGGGATTCGTCCATTCTGTTGAGTTTCGATAGCGCAAGGGCGAGATTCTTCTGACACATCCAGTCAGTCGGCTCCAGCTCGACGGCCTTGGTCAGGGCCTCGACCACGCCGGCATAATTCCCCTGGGTAAACTCCACCTGTCCGAGGTCGTTGTACAGGTCGGCATATTTCTGATTTTGGCTCAGGAGTTCCCTGCACAGGCTTCCGGCCTCCGCGAGCCTCTTGTTCTCGATCAGCCATTTGACCCGGTCGCACCCTTCGTGGAAGGCGATCAGGTCTTTGGGATCAGGTTTGTCCTGGTCGAAAGCGAAATCCTGCTTGACACTTCCTTTTGCGTATCCAAGGGCAGCCAGGGCGGCGGCGGCTTTCGGATCCCATTCGGGGGTTTTGCTTTTGCGCGGGGCGCGGACGTCTTTCTCGATCATGGACTTGAGACTCTGCTGCAATCTGGACGCAATCTCCGGTTTCTGCGTCAGGAGATTGCTCTTTTCCCCCGGGTCCTTTTCCAGGTCGTATAGTTCGGGCCGGGTGGTCTGGATGTATTTCCAGTTCTCCTGAACAAGGCCGAGAAGACTGTTCCCGCCGTACTTCGTGGCCATCAAGCTCTCACAGTAGAAGGAGCGTCCCGCCGGGGCGCCCGTCTTGCCTTTGACGCAGGCAGCGAGGTCCACGCCCTGCATAGGAGAGGGGGGTTTGATGTGAAGAAGACCGCAGATAGTGGGAACAAGGTCAATCAGGCCTACCGGTTCCTCCACAACGCGCCCCTGCTTTTGTCCGGGAAGCCTCACAATCAGGGGAACCTTGAGGGCGCTCTGGTACACAAAAAAGGAGTGTTTCCTTTCGCCGTGTTCTCCGAGCATTTCGCCGTGGTCTCCCGTGATGACGAGGAGGGTGGAATCGTAGAGCCCGAGGTTCTTGAGTTTGGCAATCACCTGTCCGATGCAGGCGTCCACGAAGGCGATCTCACCCGCATAAGGGTCCGCCCGGAACTGGGATGCGAAGGGTTCGGGCGGCTCGTAGGGCGTGTGGGGGTCATAGTAATGCAGAAAGAGGAAGAAGGGCAGGCTGCCGCTGCGCTGGAGGAAATCGAGGGCAAGGCTGGTGGTTTCGCCCCCGTTCCTTTCCGAATACATCGGATCCCGAGGATTGGGCGACATGCCATCCATGTAGAAGCTGAACCCTAGATTGAGGCCATACCGGTTGTTCAAAACGAATGCGCTCACTATGCCGGCGGTGGTCAGGCCTCGGGCCCTTAGCAGTTGCGCAAGGGTCGCCTGGCTGCCATCGGTGAACCCGTATTCGTTGTTGTCGTGGACGCCGTGTCGCGGCGGGTTCATTCCCGTCAGCATGGAGCAGTGCGCGGGAAGGGTCACGGGGATGGGGCTGTACACGTTCCGGAAAAGCGTGCCTTCCGCCGCAACGGCGTCTATGTACGGCGTGGTCTTGGAGGGATAGCCGTAGGAGCTCAGATGGTCGTTGCGGCAAGTGTCAATGCTGATCAGGAGGACGTTCCGGATACTCGGGGGTTTGAAGAACGTGTGCCATACCACAAAGCCTCCGGCCACGGCGAAGACAAGGACAGCGGCCGCGAGAAGGATACCCCAACGGGGTTTCCTCTTGCTTTTTGTCTCGCTTTTCCTGGTTTTCCCAGTTCTCTTGGCTTTCCTGGAAACCACACCGGCTCTCCCTCATCGCCCCCGCGTGCCACGTGTCCGTCCGCATTCCTAGTCCCGGATTCCTTGCGCGCCACGAGACTGTCCTGAGACCAAGATAGGCTAGGCGCTGGGAAACGGCAAGAGGAAAACTGGCCGTTCGCTGCGGAACCGGAGTCCCTTGAGGGGAAGTCGGGAAATGACGGAGCCGAGAAACGGAGCCGAGAAATGTCTTGACTTTGGCTTCCACCGGTTCCATACGGGAACTGGGGCGGGGACGGCAATGGCCGTTCTGAGCAATACCGCAGAGGGGGACGCGCCTGCTAATGAAACGCAGAAAAACCGAACAACATCAGGCAAGGAAGAAGGTGGGCAGAGGTTCCAGGCAAGCCCGTCGGAATTGGTTCCGGCTCTTGGCCGCGGCGGCGATTCTGGTATGTGTGGCTGGGATCGCGGCGCACTACCGCATGTCTATCGCCAGGTTCCTTGGGAAGTATCCCAACGTCGTTCTCATAAGTATTGACACCTGCCGGGCCGATCGTCTGAGTTGCTACGGCTATCCTCGCGAGACAACGCCCCGGCTGGACGAATTGGCGCGCGCGAGCATTGTCTTCTCGGAAGCCGTTACTCCAGCGCCAAACACGCTTCCGGCCCATTGTTCCATGTTGACCGGCATGCTCCCTCCTTCGCACGGCGTTCGCTATAATCTCAAGTACCGTCTGGGCACATCCAGTCTCACACTGGCCGAGATACTGAAGGCAAAGGGATATGAGACCGGAGCGGTTATCGGAGCCTTTGTTCTGGATTCCCGGTTTGGTCTGGACCAGGGTTTCGATACCTACAATGACGAAATGCCGACCGTTGCGGGCAAGAAGTCCGAGGAATCGGAGCGCCGGGGCGAAGAGGTCAGCGGGTTGGCCCTGAAGTGGCTGGACCGGGACCACGATAAGCCTTTCTTCCTCTTCCTCCACTACTATGATCCCCACACGCCCTATGCGCCTCCCGAGCCGTATGCCGCCCAGTTCAGAGAAGACCCCTACGCCGGTGAAATCGCCTACGTGGACCATTGCATTGGAAGCGTTCTGGACAAGCTCAAAGCCCTGAATCTGTACGATCCCAGTCTGATCATAGTGGTCGGGGACCATGGCGAGAGCTTGGGGCAGCACGCCGAGGAGGATCACGGGTTCTTCCTATACCAGAGCACCCTTCACGTGCCCCTGATGGTGAAGCGTCCGGGCCAAGAGCAGGGCCGGTGGATCAAGGAGCAGCGGGTGAGCGTTGTGGATCTCACGCCGACCATCCTGGGGTGCGCGGGAATCAAGGTTCCAGCCGATATGTCGGGCCGGGATCTTACTCCCTGTCTGGAGGGGAA
>Ga0315277_10011298_pt1 | contig 11263 bp, 9 predicted proteins | sample YL17G05_15_MG_FD_203695 | JGI IMG/M metagenome (GOLD analysis project Ga0315277, IMG submission 203695) | Sediment microbial communities from Yellowstone Lake, YNP, Wyoming, USA - YL17G05_15 | ecosystem: Environmental > Aquatic > Freshwater > Lake > Sediment | place: USA: Wyoming | collected...
CGTAGATGGGCAAAGTCGCGATATTGGCGCCGGAGGTGGCGGAGAAGATAGCCGCAGGGGAGGTTATCGAGCGGCCGGCGTCGGTGGTGAAGGAACTCGTCGAGAACTCGATTGACGCAGGGGCGCGGTCGGTGAGCGTCACGGTCGAGCGCGGCGGGAAGGCGCTCATACGCGTTTCGGACGACGGCGCGGGGATGGCGCGCGAAGACCTCGAGGTTGCATTTCACAGGCACGCGACGAGCAAGATCCGCACCGTGGATGACTTATTCGCGATACAGACGATGGGGTTTCGCGGGGAGGCATTGGCGTCAATCGCGGCGGTGGCGCGGGTGCGGATGGTGACGAGGGCTGATCCTTCGACAGAGCTCAGGACAGGCCCCTCTGCAACGACTGGCGCGGCCGCTTCGGCAGGGCTCGAGGCTGGACTCTCGGCAAAGGTCGGGGCGGGCGGCGCGGCTTCGACGGAGTTCAGGGCGGGCTCCTCGGAGGGGCCCGGGGCAAGTGCGTGGGAGGCTGTGGTGGAGCCGCCGGCGGCGGCGGTCTTAAAGCCCGCGGCGCGCGCGAGGGGGACGACGGTCGAGGTGCGGGACCTTTTCTTCAACATACCGGCGAGGAAGAAATTCTTAGGGCGCGACGAGACGGAATTAGGGCATATCACGAGGTTCATGCAGGCGGCGGCCCTGGCGTTTCCGGGGATCGCGATGAATCTCGCGCACGGGACGCGGAAGATTTTCGAGGCGCCGGCGGCCGACTCGGTGAGGCGGCGGGTGGCGGCGTTTTACGGGCAGGAACTCGCGGACGACCTCGTCGAGGCGCAAGGGGGGCGCGAGGGCCTGAAGGTGTACGCGCTTCTTGCGCCGCCGTTCTACTCGAGGACCTCGGGGTACAGCCAGTACATTTACGTGAACGGGCGGTACGTGAGGGACAGGGTGCTTGCGGGGGCGGTGTCGCATGCGTATGCGGGGATACTCGAGGCGAGGCGGTTTCCGATTGTGTTTCTCTACGTGACAATAGCGCCGGAGGACGTGGACGTGAACGTGCACCCGGCGAAGATGGAGATACGGTTTCGCGATTCGGGGGCGGTGAGGGGCGTCGTGGCGGTGGTGCTGTCGGAGGCGCTCTTGAAGGCCGACTTCGCGCCGAGGATTGGAGGCGCACTCGACCAGGGAGGTGGCGGGGGTTTCGGCGCGCAGGGGCCGAGGGCGGAGAATATCCTCCGAAGCATCGAGGCGTTTTATGAGAGGAGGATTGGGGGGCTGCCGGGGCCGTACGGAGCGGGCTCGGGAGGGGCGTACGGGCCGGGGGCGGGAGGAGGGGCTTCGGGGGGAGCGGCGGTTTCAGGGGCGGCGGGCGCGCCCTTCGGAGCGGCCCAGGGGCCGCAGGGGAATCTGCTTCAAGTGAGGGGCACGTACATCGTGCAGGAGACGAACGAGGGGATAGCGATAATCGACCAGCACGCGCTTCACGAGAGGATAATCTACGCGGAGGTGAGGAGGAGGCTTGCCGAGGGGAGGCTTTCGGGGCAGAGGCTACTCATACCTGACGTGATAGAGGTGAGCCCCGAGGAGAGGCTGGCGGCGGAGAGGTCCGGGGAGGTACTCGGGCGGCTGGGGATAGAGTTGGCGACGTTCGGGGAGGAAGCGCTCGCGGTGAACGCGTTTCCGGCGGTGCTCGGGGACGCGGACCGGGAGAGGCTCGTGAGGGACGTATTGTCGGAGATAATGCAGGCGCCGGGCTCGAGGACGATTGAGGAGGCGCTCACGGCGCTTGCGGAAGTGGTGGCGTGCCACGCGGCGGTGCGCGCCGGGGAGGCGCTCAACGGCGAGGAACTTGCGGCGCTCGTGGCGAAGGCGGAGGAGACGGAAGCGCGGTACGCGTGCCCACACGGGAGGCCGACGAAACTGGTGCTTACGTTTGAGGAACTCGAGAGGCGGTTCAAAAGGAGGTAGGGCTCAACCGCAGAGGGAAACCTGAGAGCCGGTCACCACGAAGGCACCAAGAGCACCAAGGAACACCAGGAAACATCCTGAGCCAGATGGACACAGATGAACCGAGATTCAAGGGAAACGCCGGGAATGCCCCGAACCGTGACGGCAACGAGAAGGCAGAGAGACAGCGCAAACGGGTGAGACCAGATACGAGGACAGACACTCAGGGCCGGGGAAGAAACGTGAAGGTGGTGGCGGCGCCGGATTCGTTTAAGGGGAGCATGTCCGCGGCGGCGGCGGCGAGGGCGATCGCGCGCGGCGTGCGGCGGGCGGCGCCGGGGGCACAGGTCGTCGAGGCGCCGATGGCCGACGGCGGCGAGGGGACGGTCGAGGCGCTCGTCGCGGCGACGGGCGGGCGTTTCGTCGAGGCGCGCGTCGAAGACCCTCTCGGCCGCGAGGTGACGGCGCGGTACGGCGTACTTCGCGGCAGGGCGACGGCAGTAATCGAGATGGCGGCGGCATCGGGGCTCGGGCTTGTCCGACCAGAAGAACGAAACCCGATGAAGACATCGACATTCGGGACGGGACAACTCATTCTCGACGCGGTCACGGGGGGCGCGCGGGAGATAATCATCGGGATCGGCGGGAGCGCGACGGTCGACGGCGGGACGGGGATGGCGCGGGCGGTGGGCGTCAAGTTTTTCGGTGAGGACGGCAAGGCGCTTACGGGGGGCGGGGAGATTTTGAGAAAGATACGCCGCGTCGACACGTCGGGCAGGGAGAGGCGGCTTCAAGGCGTCAAGATAGCGGTCGCGTCGGACGTGACGAACGTGCTCACAGGGCCGGAGGGGGCGGCGGCCGTCTACGGGCCGCAGAAGGGCGCGACGCCGGAGATGGTGAGGGAACTCGACGAGGGGCTAAAGAACCTTGCGGCGTGCGCGAGGCGCGACCTGGGCGTGGACGTCGAGAAGATGCCGGGGGCCGGCGCGGCGGGCGGGCTGGGCGCGGGGCTTGCGGCGTTTCTCGGGGCGCGAATCGAAAGGGGCGTGGAGATCGTCATCGAGGCTTCGGGGCTTCGCGGGAAGGTGCGCGGGGCGGACCTCGTTTTCACCGGAGAGGGGCGGGTGGACTTTCAGTCGGCGTACGGGAAGACGGTTTCAGGCGTCGCGCGGGTGGCGAAGGAAGAAGGAGTGCCGGCGGTCGTCTTGGCGGGGAGCGTCGGCGAAGGGGCGGAGAGGCTTTTCGAGGGCGGCGTGTCGGCGATACTCGCAATCGCGCGCGGGCCGGCGACGGAGGCGGAGATGATGCGCGAGGCGGAGGGGCTTCTCGAGCAGGCGGCGGAGGCGGCGATGCGAGTATTCCTTGCCGGAAGGAATCGGGCGCAGGAGTAAAGGGGCGGCGTTTGCGGAAGGCTGCGAAACGGGACATGGCGGAGCGCGAACTTATCAAGTGGATGAGGCGGCGCATCCGCGTCGATTCGAAGACGGTGCCGATAGGGCCGGGGGACGACGCGGCGCTTGTGGTGATGCCTTCGCGCAGGGAACTCGTGACGATCGACACGATCGCGGAGGGGGTGGACTTTGTCCTGCCGGACACGAGGGAGAAAGGACCTGCTCTATTGAGACGGGGCGACCCTCTCCCCTGCCCCTCTCCCCATTGGCGAGGGGATGATAAGGGCGGGCGCGCACAAGCCCTCACGAGGCGGGCAGAGTTCGGCCGTTCAGACGGGGTCAGGCCGGCGCGGGCGCGGGAGATAGGGCGCAAGGCGATACTCGTCAATCTCTCGGACATCGCGGCGATGGGGGGCGCGCCGTCGTGGTGCGTCGTGGCGGCGGCCTTGAGGCGGGGGCTCGGGGCGGAGTTCGCGAAGGGGCTTTACCTCGGCCTCGAGGAGGCGGCAGAGGAATACGGGTGCCCGCTTGTGGGCGGGGACGTCACGGGGTGGAATGACGGCGTTGTCGTGACGGTCGCGATGGGGGGAGTCCTTGCGGGGAGGCGCGCGATAACGCGCGGCGGCGCACGGCCGGGGGACGTCGTGTGCGTGACGGGCGCGCTTGGCGGGTCGATACTTGGGAAGCACCTCAGGTTCGAGCCGAGGCTCGCGGAGGGCGCGTGGCTTGCGCGGCACCATGCCCCTACCGCGATGATCGATATTTCGGACGGGCTCGGCGTCGACAGCGCGCACATCGGGGAAGAAAGCGGCGTATGCATAGAGATCGACGAAGCGAGGATACCCGTTTCGGCGGCGGCGAAGAGGCTCGCGCGGCGCGACGGGAAGACGGCGCTTCACCACGCGATAGCGGACGGGGAGGATTTCGAGCTGCTCTTTACAGTGGGGCGGCGCGAGGCGGCGCGGGCGGCGAAGGAATGGCCGTTCAAGACTCCGGTGAGCGAGATAGGCAGAGTATGCAAGGGGCGCGGGGTCGCGCTTATGCGGGCGGACGGGGCGAGGGAAAGGATCGACGTTGAAGGTTACGAGCACCTCGGGTAAGTTCGAGGTCTTGAGCGAGTCGCCGGAGGAGACGGCCGCGCTCGGGCGGCGGCTCGGGGAGCGGCTGTTTCCGGGCGCATGCGTGGCGCTTTACGGGGAACTCGGGTCGGGGAAGACCGTTTTCGCGCGCGGGGTGATTCACGGGGCGGGCGTCGAGGACAGCGTCAGCGTGACGAGCCCGAGTTTCGTCATCGTGAGTGAATACAAGGGGCGGCTCGCGATCCATCACATAGACGCGTATCGGCTGGCGGGCGCGAAGGACATCATCGACCTCGGGTCGACGGAACTCCTTTTCGGCGAGGCGGTGTCAATCGTCGAGTGGGCGGACAGAGTGGCGTCGGAACTGCCGGACGAGAGGATTGACGTGACGCTGGAGGTCGCGGGCGAGAGCGAGCGAAGGATAGAAATGCGGGCGACCGGAAAGGCGTACGAGGAGGCGACGCGCGGCCTCGACAGGGCGCTCACGGCGCAGGGATGAGCGCGCGGGCATGACGAAGGCCTGAAAGCACTTGACTGCCGAGCAAAGGAAGATGAACGAAATATCGAGGCGGACATTCATGGGAGCGGCGGCGGGGGTCGCGGCGGGAGCAATTGCCGGGACCGCCCTCCCCTGCCCCGCGGCGGAACAGGCGGCGGGGACGGGGAAGGCCGCGGTAACGGGCGCGACGGGCGCGGGAAGGGTGGTGGCGGTTTCGTCGGCGACGGCGTTTAAGGGAACGGAGATCGACGCGGCTGTCGTTTCGAGAATGGTCGAGAAAGGAACGGCGGCTTTCAGCGGAGGGGCGGCGGCGGACTTATGGAAGTCGCTTTTCAGGCCGGAGGACGTCGTTTCGATAAAACTCAACTGCATGTCACGGACCGCAAGGCCTAACAGGGCGCTCATCGACGCCGTCGTAGAGGCGCTCAAGGGAGCGGGCGTCAAAGAGAATAACATCATTGTGTGGGACAGGTTCGAGGACCAGTTGGAGCGGCGCGCGAGGCTCAAGATAAACAGGGGCGCGGAAGGCGTGCGGATTTACGGGACGGAGACGCCCGCGGACAACCTCGGCGGCTACGACGAGAAGGTTTTCTACGAGACCGACAAGGACACGCCGGAGTACCGCGCGTCGACAGGCACGAAGTCGCTTGTAACGAAGATCATCACGACCGACTCTACGAAGATAATCAACATGCCGGTTCTCAAGGACCACAACCAGGCGGGGGTGACGGCGTGTCTGAAGAATCTCGCGTTCGGGGCGATCAACAATACGGCGAGGTTTCACAAGGCGCCGATGTACTGCAGCCCGGCGATTGCGGACGTGTATTCGATTCCCGAGATACGGGGGAAGATTGCCTTGCATGTCGTCGACGCGCTGCGCGTCTGCTACAACGGCGGGCCGGACGCGCCGAATTCGGCGTGGGTCAAGAACGTCGGGATGATTTACGTCGCGCAGGACCCCGTGGCATGTGACACGATTGCGCTCGAGGTTGTCGAGAAGATGCGGGCGGAGGCCGGGCTGCCTGATCTTTACCAGACGTCGGGGCAGCCCGTACACATCCAGGCCGCGGCCGAGAAGGGGCTCGGGGTCGGGGACAGGGCGAAGATAGAACTCGTCGCCGTTACGGTGTGACGAGGGGCTGCGCTCGCCGCCGAGACGCGAAGACGCGAAACAGGAAGTTCGACCACACAGAAACGGCAAGAACCTCGAAGCATATCACCACAGAGCAGGCCACTGGCGCCAAGCGGGCGACCGGCCTGTCGTCCCTGCGGAAGCCAGACGCAGGCGAGCATCCTGACCGGTTTTCAGCGCCATTCTTACTCTGCGAAGTGGCGCTTCGCTCGGCAGCACGAGCCGTCAAAGCGGGGACGAGTCGGGGATTGTCGTTCTTGCCTCAAGCGGCGAAATTCGGTATACTTGTGGCTCGATGCCCGGGCCAGAGGAGCGTGAATGGAAGACGCCATTTCGAAGGCGAAAGTCCTCATCGAAGCCCTCCCTTACGTGCAGAGTTTCGCGGGGAAAATGTTCGTCATAAAGTTGGGAGGGGCCGCAATCACAGGCGGCGGGCAGGTGAGCGACAGCATCCAGGACATCGTGTTCCTTCAGCAGGTGGGGGTGCGGCCGGTGGTGGTCCACGGCGGCGGGCCGCATATTTCAGCCGAGATAAAAAAGCGAGGCGGGGAAACGCGCTTCATCAAGGGGCATCGCTACACGGACCAGGCGACGATGCGGGTGGTCGAGGAAGTTTTAATCGGCCAAGTGAACGTCGAGATAGTAAACGCGATAAACGAGGCCGGCGGCAGGGCCCAGGGGCTTCACAGGCATTTCCATAACCCCTTGATGGGCACGAGGAAGCGGCTGGCGGAAGAAAACGGAGACGAGGCGGACCTGGGGCTTGTCGGGGACGTCTCGACGGTAGACATCGAGGGAATAAAGCGGGTTTGCGAGGGCGGGGTTGTGCCGGTAATAGCCCCGATAGCGACGGGGCCGACGGGAGAGGCCCTGAACGTCAACGCCGACAGCGCGGCGGCGTCAGTAGCCGGGGCACTTAAGGCCGAGAAGGTCGTCTTTATGTCAGACACGCACGGCATAAGGCTCGACCCGAACGACGAGGAGTCCCTTGCGTCGTCCCTGACGGAGGCGGAGATACGGCAACTCATCGCCAGGGGCGTGATAAGCGGCGGGATGCTGCCGAAGGTGGAGGCATCGCTCGAAGCGCTTGCCAAGGGCGTAAAGAAGGCGCACATAATAGACGGACGGTTGCCGCATTCGCTGCTTCTGGAGATATTCACGGACCGCGGCGTGGGGACGATGATACTAAGGTAGAGCGGGAAAAGTAAGGACAGGACGCTCGCGCCGCGGCGAGTTGACGGAGAGCAGTCTTAGACAACTAAATGCTTGCCAAACGCATCATACCGTGCCTCGACGTCAAGGACGGACGGGTCGTGAAGGGCACGAAGTTCGTGGACCTGCGCGACGCGGGAGACCCTGTCGAAGTGGCGGCCCGGTACGACAGGGACGAGGCGGACGAGATAACATACCTCGACATCACGGCGTCGCACGAGAAGCGCGGGACGCTTTTGGACGTGGTCAGGCGGACGGCCGAGCAGGTTTTCATGCCGCTTACGGTAGGCGGGGGCGTCAGAAGCGTTGACGACGTGCGCGAATTGCTACTGGCGGGGTCGGACAAGGTCTCGATAAACACGGCGGCTGTGGCGGACGGGGAGCTGGTGAGGCGGGCGGCGCATCGCTTCGGGTCGCAGTGCATAGTCGTGGCGATCGACGCGAAGCGCAGGCCGCAGGGCGGGTGGGAGGTTTACACGCACGGGGGGCGAAGGCCGACGGGCCTCGACGCGGTGGAGTGGGCGGCGAAGGCCGAGGAACTCGGCGCGGGCGAGATACTTCTCACGAGCATGGACGCCGACGGCACGCAGAACGGATACGACCTCGACCTCACGCGGGCAGTCGCCGGGAGGGTCGGGATACCGGTGATAGCGTCGGGCGGCGCGGGGACGCTCGAGCATCTTTACGAGGCGTTCGCCGAGGGGAAGGCCGACGCGGCGCTTGCGGCGAGCATTTTCCACTACGGCACGTACACGATAAGACAGGCCAAGGAGTACTTGCGGGGAAAAGGCATCCCGATAAGGGCCTGAAGGACCGGGCACACAAGGAACCAGTCATGACAAATGAAGCGCTGAAGCTGGACACGCTCTTTTCAGTGGCGGCAAAGCACATGGCAAGCGACCTTCACATCAAGGCGGGCAAGCCGCCGCTTCTGCGGATCTCGGGGACGATAAGGGCACTCGAGACGCAGGAATTAGGGGCGGAGGACTGCGAGAGGCTTCTGCTGCCAATGCTTTCGCCCGAGCAGAAGAAACACCTCGACAAGTTGGGCGGGGTCGACTTCGCATACAGCGCTCCCGGCGTGGGGCGTTTTCGCGTGAACGTGTTCCGGCAGCGCGGCAGCATCTCCATGGCGGCGCGCAGAGTCCTCACGGACATACCGAACTTCGAGCAACTGCACCTGCCGCCGGTGATGTCGAAAATCGCGGAGTACGCCCAGGGGCTCATAATCCTTTCGGGGATAACCGGCTCGGGCAAGTCGACGACGCTTGCGGCGATGCTCGACCACATAAACGAGACGCGGCGATGCCACATCGTGACGATAGAGGACCCGATTGAGTACCTCCTGACGGACAAGAAGGCGTTCGTCAACCAGCGGGAGATCGCGATAGACGTGCCTTCGTTCAAAGTGGCCCTGAAGCACGTCGTGAGGCAGGACCCGGACGTCATCCTCGTCGGCGAAATGCGCGACGACGAGACCTTCGCCGCGGGCCTTACGGCGGCGGAAACGGGGCACCTCGTGTTCGGGACGCTTCACTCGTCGTCCGTGGCGAGCACCTTCGGGCGGATATTGGAGTTTTTCCCGCCGGCGCGGCACGAGGTCGTGCGAACGAGCCTCATGTTCAACCTGCGGGCGATCGTGTCGCAGAAGCTCCTTCCGTCAATAAAGGAGGGCATAAACCTCGTTCCCGCGACCGAGGTGATGCTCATGACGCCGATCATGAGGAAACTCATAAAAGACGGTGAGGACAACAAGATCACGGACGCCATAAGGGGGGGCGTGGAGGAAGGGATGCACGACTTCACGGAAAGCCTCAAGAACCTCGTGCTGAACGGGTTTGTGGAGATAAAGGAGGCCATGGAGGCGGCACCGAACGAAGAGGCGCTCAAGATGGCGCTCAAAGGCATACGCATCGGGACGCACGGGATATTAGGCTGAAAAAGGGCAAAAAGGCCGACCAAGAGCGTCAAAAGGACAAGCGGCGCGGCGGATGCGGACCGGACGGGGATGAAGGAAGCCCTTGTCCGCGGACGCAGACGTGGTTAAACTTGTTGACAGGCAAGAACAAGCGGCGTTCGAGAGGATACCAACTTGGCGAAGATGCATGAGCAGCGCACCTGGATGGGGGGCACTGCGGCGCTCTTTGGAGGGGGGGCCGCGCTACTCGTTTTGGGGTCGGAGGCCGAGGCGGGCGAAGTCATAGCGATGATCTACAGCAACCCTATAAGCCACATCTGGTTAGCGCTCATAACGATAGGGGCGGGCTTCTGGCTTTCGGCGCTAAGCTGGATAAGCAAGGACGCGGAGCCGGTCAAGGAAAACCCGAAACTGTGGACGCTTCTCTACTTTTCGGCGGGGGTATTCGCGTGGTGCGTGGCGTGGCTGCTGCCGCTGCCGATCATGTCCGCGATGATATTCGCCGCGGTCGTGGGAGGCACGTACATACTCTACGTCTACGTACGCAACCAGAAGGTGGCGTACGAGGACCAGGTCTGGACGCGCAAACATCTTTACAAGATATACCGGAGCGCGCTGTCGGGGCTGGGAGTGCGGGCGTACACCAAGGCGGCCGAGCAGGCGAAGTCCAAGAGGGAAACGACCGCCGTGCCGGTGAGTCTGGTGTCGCGCGACGGGACGCGCCAGGAAGCGGATACCGACGTAAAGACCGGAAGCGCTCTCCAGGCGGTGAAGTACCTGATATACGAGGCGGTTCAGAACCGCGTGACGGACATACACCTCGAGCCGAAGGGGTCAAGCGTCGCCGTGCGGTACCGCATCGACGGCATACTTCACAACACCGAGCCGCTGCCGCGCGACCTCGGCACGACGACGATCAGCGCGATAAAGGTCCTTTCGTCGATGGACATTTCGGAGAAGCGCCGGGCGCAGGACGGGTCGTTCAGCGCGGAACTGCCGGGCAGGATAGTCGACATGCGCGTCGCCACGAACCCGACCAACCAGGGCGAACGGATGATGATGAGGCTACTCGACCGCAACCAGGGGCTGATGGCGCTGGAGAACCTGGGGTGCACGAAGAAGATGCAGGACGACCTCGTCAAGTTCGCGACCAGCCCCAACGGCATGATGATCGTCACGGGGCCGACGGGGCACGGCAAGACGACGACGCTCTACGCGCTTTTGAACAAGATAGACGCCTTCCAGAGAAACATCGTCACGATCGAGGACCCCGTCGAGTACCAGCTCGAGAACATCTCGCAGACGTCGATAAACCCGAAGGCGGGGATAACATTCCCGGGGAGCCTGAGGTCGATGCTCAGGCAGGACCCGGACGTGATACTGGTGGGCGAGGTCCGCGACAACGAGACGGCCGAGATAGCCATGCAGGCGGCGATGACGGGGCACCTGGTGTTTTCCACGGTGCACACGGCCGACGCCGTGTCGGCGATATTCAGGCTGCTGGACCTGGGGGTGGAGCCGTATCTCATATCGGCGGCGATGACGAGCGTGTTGAGCCAGAGGCTCGTACGGGTCCTGTGCAACAACTGCAAGGCGCCGTACCGGCCGAAGCGCGACTTTCTGGAAAAGGCGGGGCTGCCGGCGGACAAGATAGAGGTGCTGTTCAAGGCGGTAGGGTGCGAGCGCTGCCAGGGGACGGGGTTTTACGGGCGAATCGGCATATTTGAGCTGATGAACATGAACGACGAGCTTCGCAACATAATCCGTTCGAGCCCGTCGGTCACCGAGATATACCGCGCGGCCCGGAAGACCGGCATGAAGACGATCGAAGAGGACGGGCTTTTGAAGGTGGCGCGCGGAATCACGTCGGTCAAGGAGCTCCTGCGCGTCTCCCGAGCGGACAAGATAGAACAGGAAGAACCACCGGAAGGGAGTTAGCCATCGCATTAGTCAACGTCATTATCGGCGTAATCGTCATAGGCGCGATGCTGCTTTACGCAAAGAGGGGCGCGCTGGCCGCGGTAGCGACGTTTCTGATGACTTTCATCGCGTCCCTGGCGGCGGTGAACTACTATACGCTCGTGGAGGAGCTGCTCGTGTGGAT
>Ga0315277_10011299_pt1 | contig 11263 bp, 6 predicted proteins | sample YL17G05_15_MG_FD_203695 | JGI IMG/M metagenome (GOLD analysis project Ga0315277, IMG submission 203695) | Sediment microbial communities from Yellowstone Lake, YNP, Wyoming, USA - YL17G05_15 | ecosystem: Environmental > Aquatic > Freshwater > Lake > Sediment | place: USA: Wyoming | collected...
AGATATCTCTTGACACCGTTGCCCCCCATCGGGGGCAACACACACACAAACCCAACCCCCACCAGCTCTAGCCAGAGGAGGACAGTTCTAATGAGTCGTGACAGCTCAATTCCAGCGTCTTTTTCGAGATAGGAGCGGCATTTACACAGGGTACGTGTTTAGCGTGCCGGCGCAGAGACGGATGGCGGGCCGAGATTTGCGTGCGGGGCAGTTTGGAGACATGTACCCCTACAACCGACGCATGCAGGGGAGCCCCTTGCGGGCTCCCGTACGGGAGGGGGCAAGCCCCTCCCCTACGTGCGGATACGACAGTTGCGTGCATCGCCTTCAGAAGGAGTGCCGCGACATCCAGCACGCTAAACACGTACATACAGGGCATGCTGCGATGTCGCACCGGGCAAGGGCGCCGGTTCTCTTGGAGTGCGCAAGTCGCAGACGCGCCTCGTGCGCGAACCGCGTTGACATAGCGCGACGGGACTGGTACAGTCACCCCAGACGGCACGAGGTTTCGAGCGGTGTGTGACGCATGTCCTCGGACTCAGACGCTGCCGGTTTGTTCGGAAACGGATTGACGGAGAAGAGGTACCTGTTTAGCGTTGTGTGATTCGGCGCACGAATGGTTCGCAGGGGCACGGTGGTGCCGTGCCCTAGGAATGGACACAGAGTGGCAGACACGAATGTCTGCCCCACCATCATGCAGGTGGGTGGCACAGCCAAACTCGTTTGGGGGTGTGCTCGGTGTTCTCTGTGGCTTGTTGTGCGCACTCGTCGTGTGTGGGACAGCCGCCGCTGGGAATCTTGCGGCACCCAAAAGTGCCGTGGTAGAATCCGCCTCCGATATCGGTTTGGGACATCAAGAAAGGGACATCTTAATGGTTCAACCTGATTTGAAACGGCTCGTTCAATCGTTAAAGAAACTAATGCTGGAGAATGGGGTTCACCGGGATGAGGCTACCGGGCTACCGTTCTATACGGGCTACAAGTATCTTACACTATACGATATAGACCTGTACTTTGAAGGGATCATGTTGTACTACGTGGGTGCGCGCGACTACACGAAGAACTGCATTTACCTGTTTTTGGGCATGCAGAAGGACAACGGACTCATCCCGCGGACTGTCCAGCGGAGAACGGCAAGCTGGACCAACGAGGAGAATCTGGAACACTGCAAACCGTTCTTGGCGCAAACGGCGTTGTTCATATCGCAATACGAGGGTGACTACTCGTGGATCACAACCGAAGCATTCCACAGGTTGCGGAAGTACCTGAATTACTGGCTAGACGATTGCGACCGAGACGGGAACGGGTTGAGCGAATGGAACAGCGCACCGCACGCGGGAGCTGACAACCAGTTCGAACGAGTCGGAGGATGGCAGGCGAATTACTGTGAAGGAGCCGACCTGAACTGTTATCTGTACCGGGAATGTCTTGCGCTGGCGAAGATAGCCGCCGCGACCGGCAGGGCTCAGCAGGCGGTTGATTTGCGTCGCGCTGCGGAAGCGCGCAAGGAAGCGATTCAGCATGTGCTCTGGGATGATAAGGATAAGATCTTTTACGATCGCGACAGGCGGACAGGTAAACCGATAAAGGTGAAATATCTCATGTCGTTCATGTCTCTCTGGGCGGAAGTTGCGACTCGCGATCAGGCAGAACAGTCTGTGAACCGCTATTTGACCAACCCTAAGGAGTTCTGGACGCCGTATCCCGCAAGCACTTATGCGCGCACGGAACCGTCGTTCGCTCAGGTGGCAAAAAAAGGGGATTACAGCCCGTGCAATTTCCGGGGATCGGTCTGGATACCGTACAACTACTGGATCATGCACGGGTTGAAAAAGTACGGGTTCGACAAGGCAGCGAAGGAGATCGCCGAGCGGTCGTACGATTTGTTGACGCTGCACCCGGTGCCGCGCGAATGGTACAACTCGGAGACAGGGGACGGATGCGGCGCCGATCCGTTCTGGGGATTCTCGTGCATAGCCGCATTTATGCCGCTTGAACTGGAGCACCAGTGCGACCCGACAGCGCTTGAGGATGCCGGTTTGCGCGACAAGATCGATAAGATCCGGGAACCCGTCGGTACCCTCGACGCGGAAAACTAGGGGCGCTGCTTCCTGCGCCCTCCGGCGGGCGAACACGAGGTTCGCCCCTACACGAGGATGTCCGAGCGTACATGACTTGCCTTGTTCTAGCCAGTCAATGTGGCATGAAACGGCGATAGTTGCGTTTCTGTGAGAGAGGGACCGTGAAAGCGCTACAGATAGTCAGTCCACGGCAGGTCGAGATGGCTGACGTGCCGATGCCTCAGATTGAGAGACCTAATCAGGTGCTCGTCCGGATTCGCGCAACAAGCATCTGCAACATGCACGAGTGGAAATCGTTCACGAACCATTATCGAGCTCATTTCAAATGCACCTACCCGTTGTCTCCCGGCTACCCTGGTCACGAAGGATGCGGCGAGATCGTGCAAGCCGGTGAAACGGTGCGCGATTTGAAAGTCGGCGACAAGGTCTTCCTCACAAGCCATGCAGGGCATCTTCACAAAGAGTACGTTGTCTGCCCAAGTGAATGGGCGTTTCGGCTCGAGCCAAACGTGTCGTGGGCTGATGCGGCACCTATGGAACTGTTCGCGTCTGCGCTTGGTCTTATCGCTGCGGGCAAACAGATCGCCGGATGCCGGTGCGTGGTGGCAGGCTTGGGCCCGGGAGGATTGGCGGTCGTCCAGATGCTTCGCGCATTTCACTGTGCCGAGATTATCTGTGTTGACCTGGTTGAAAGCCGGCTTCAAAAGGCGCTCGATATGGGTGCTGACGCAGTGATAAACGCGAACGATTCGCGGTCGGTCGAGCACTTGGTACAGCGTCAGTTCGAAACGGCTATAGATTGTTCGGGAAGCCACGAAGGGATCAAGCTGGCATTGCGGTTGGCTCGGTGTGAAGCGTTACTGTTCGGGTATAACGACGAACCGGTCGAGCTCGTGCAGGCGGACTGGTTTGTCAAACAGCTTGTCATCCGAACGGGGAACATACTTGATCAGAGCATCGCGAAGCGGACCGCCGTTTTGCTCAAACGCGGGCTTATTCAGCCATCGGCACTCATAAGTCACCGCGTTCCGTTCAGCGACGCAGGGTATGCGGAAGCTATGGACCTGATCGAGAAGCGCACCTGTTACAAGGTGTTAATGGAACAGTCGGATTGATAGTACGCGCGCCAACTGCGGTATGAGGAGATGAACAGATGGTTGGTTTAGCCGGGAACGTAATGCTAGCCGTTCTGTTTGCAGCGACGGCGACGGGACGGGTTGTTGAAGGGACATTGTCGCAAGATGTGCAAGTGAGCGCCAGTCCTGCCGGCGAACATTCTGCGGTTCAACCGGAAGCGGTTGGCGGTCCAACCGGAACTGTACACGTGATATGGCATGATTACCGCGCGGGAAACTGGCAGGTGATGTTCCGTAGTTCGTCAGATCGGGGAACGACGTGGAGTCGTGAGGTTGCGTTGAGTCAAAGCGGCGACGCTAGAAATGCTTCGTTAGTATCGGACGGGAAAGACAAGCTGGTTGTCGTATGGGAGTCGTTCGAGGCTGTCGAAAAGACCCGCCGCGGTACACGAGAACGCGTTCGCGAGACGGATTGGTCCATACTCGCGACCGTATCTGAGGACGGTGGCAAGACGTGGCTGAAAGAACGTGTGCGACTTGATCCCAGCCCTGACTGGTCGGGACTGGTGCACGCGGCGATGGACCGCGAGGGGAACGCGTACGTTGCGTGGTCAGAACGCATAGCGGGCGAGGATGCGCTGTTTTTCTGTCGTTCAACGAACGGCGGCATGAGGTGGGAACCTGCGCAGAAACTCGGCGTTCCCGAAACTGCGCCCGGAAAGGCAGGACACGTAGATCTTGCGTGCGATTCCGCAGGACATGTGTACGTGGTGTACATGAACGTTGTCCGAGACGGTGCCGGATTATCCTTTTTGCGATCGGACAATCGCGGTGAACAATGGCAGATTGTGAAAACGCCCGCCAAGACCGCGGCTAGTTTTGCGTCTGTAAGGTGCTCAGACGACGGGCGTGTCTGTCTGGTCTGGCTCGAACAGAAAGGTGGTGTATCGCTTGCGGTATCCAACGATTTCGGGAAGACATGGACACGCGACAGTATCCAGATCAGCACGCCGGCTGAAGGCAAACGGCTTATTACGTTTCCGCCAGACGTCGTTGTCGGTCCGAACGGTCGTATGGCGATCGTCTATGCGAATGATCGAACCGGCAAACTCGCTGCATACCTGAACGTGTCGCTAGATGGCGGGAAGACATGGTCCGAGCCCGTTGCTATGCAGACAAACGCCGCCGAAGGTTACTGGCGGTGCGACCCGCGAGCGCTATGGGACGCAGACGGACGGTTGTACGTCACGTGGCTCGACCCGAAGTACGGCTATCTGGATGTGCTCTTGAACTGTTCTGAAGATGGAGGCAAGACGTGGTTGAAAGAGCCCGTCCGGCTTAATACGAGCCCGCCGGGAGCTGGTGATTCGAAAAATGTCAGATTGGTGGAACTCGAGCCGAGCGTGGTCGGCACCGCCTGGGACAACCGATGGCGCGGGCATGGTGCGCCAACCGTTTTCTTCAACCGGTACTCGCGTGTGCGGCACAAACCGGCTTCTGTGCAGTCGCCGCCGGAACCGACCCGCGCACAGACGGTTCCTTCCGAGCTCAAACTGGAGAACGAGCGCGTCGCGCTCACGTGGCGTACGGAACGCAACAGAATCGTCCTTTCTGAGGTACTGCCCAAGCAAACCGGCGTTCCGATTAAACTAGCTGATGGCTCTGGCGACTGGCAGATACTGTTCCGCTCGAAAGAGGTCTTCAGCGAATCTGTTCAGGTTGACCCGACGGGTCTCAACTGTCGCTCTCTTACTCTCGAATCTGCTCGTGTAGCCAGATCGAAACTCGAAGCGCGATGGTCGGGTGTCACGGAGCTTGAAGGGAACCCGCTCGGGTTTGCAGTTGAAACAACGTGGGATTTAGCGTCCGACGCGATCGCTGCTGAAGCATCTATCCGCGTCTCCATCACGAACCCGGGTTCAATCCCGTTCTATACGTCGCACGTGGTGTATCCCCGAATTCGTATCAAACCGCTTGGCGAACCCGACTGCGCTGTGCTGCCGTTTGGAGCCGGATTCCTCATGCGCAGACCGTTTGGTGAAGGTGAAATAGACAAAGCGTTGCTGGGTGGTCCGGTTGCAGAACCGGGACATCTCGCAACACCCGTTTTCGCCTATTATGGCGAGAACTCGCGCAGTTGCCTTTACGTAGCAAACACCGACGTGCTCGGCACGCACAAAACGTACAGGTTCGAGAAAGGCGATGGGACGTTCGAGGTGGCGATCAGGCACGTGCCGGAGAATGTGTTTGATCGAAAAGACGTCGAATTCGGGTATCAGGTGCTCGTCGGAGGACTGAAAGGCGATTGGGTGGACGTTGCGGAAGAGTATCACGCCTTCTTTTCAAAACATGCGCCGTTCTATCGAGGACCTGTCGGCGCTGAGACGAATCCTGTTCCTGAACCCCTCAAAAAGATCGTCGCGACGGTACATGAAGGAGCTGGCAACGACGGCGACTCGCTTGATGCTGTCGAACGCGACCTGATGCAGATGACCCGGTACCTTGGTCCGGGACTCTATGGCAGATGGTATGGATGCAACTGGCCTGACAGGTTTGACGGGTTCTACGACCGCGGTTACCTGCCGGGAAAACCGACCTTTCATGCTGCGGCGCGCGAAGCCCAGAGGCATGGCGACATCATTGTTGCGCCGTACATCCAGGGGTCAGCAGCGTTGTTCTACCCGATGGAAATGGCGCGGATCGAGCATCCGACCGAGGTCAATCTCGGCGCATATCAGAGCGCAGTCGAATACGAAGATGGGAAACAGATGCTTATCCTCGGATTCGCTCATCCGATGGTGATGGAATGCACCGGAGCGCGATGGTGGAACGAGTACTTGCCGCGCCTCGTGACTGAAGTGATTGAAAAGACGGGTATCGCCGGAATATACGTTGACTACTTCCAATGGAGCGCACCATGTTATGCGCTGCATCACGATCATGCGCCGGGCGGTGGATCGTTTTACGTCCAGGGCAAAGTGAACCTGATCAAATCCATCCGCAAACAGATCGCTGCGTTGCCGGACGGACCTGGCTATCTCGCGGTATCCTCGGAAGCGGTCGGCGGCATACCGTTCTCGGAAGAATGTCACGTCATGTTTGACGATCCGCTGCGCGGTCTTGCCGATAGCAAGGGAGTGGTCAGCATCCCGCTGTTCCGGATGGTCTGTGACAACATCAAGATGTCCATGATCACCGGTGTGCCGGGCGATTTCGCACGAGGTACGGGGTTCGCCTGCTGGGAAGTGACAAACCGCGTCCTGACGTATGGTCAGGTGCTGGGGTTCGGCAGTTCGTTGGCGGAATTCTTCCCGGCGTTGAGCTCACGCGATTTCGCCGAATATTACGAGTACATGGGTCGTGTTGCATCGTTTCTCAGGGACCAGTATTTCTTCAAGTACCACAACGGCACGTTGATGAGAATGCCGGAAGTAACTGTCAATGATGCCGACGATCTCACAAAGATAGTGTGCATGAGCGAGAAAGCGACGGAACCGCAGCCGAGAGCGTTACCGTATTACACCGGCGCGGTCAATGCGGGGATGTTTCGCGCACCGAACGGCGATTATGCGGTTGCCGTGGCGAACCCATGGATAGGCGACCCGAAACGAACGCTCGAGGTGACGGTCGCTATTGACCGGACGAGGTACCGCGATTTTCCTGATAAGGCGCGATGCGTGTTTCATCCGAACGAACGCCAATCTGTCCTTGTGGCGGTTCCTTCTGGGAACACGATTGTGTTGACAGCACGGCTTGAGCCGGGGCAGATCGCATACTGGGAATGGGTTAAATAGGGCAGACAGATTGGAGAGGAAGGATCGATGGCGGAGTATCTAGTTACGCGAAACTTCTTTCAAGAAACAGCAGCAACGAAAGCGAACTGCGTTTTCGAGGCGATGATACTCGCTGAAGATGGCGATACCATCATTCTTGACCTAGGTGAATGGAACGAAGATGTTCGGATAGACAAGGCGGTGACCTTGTGCGGTCGAGGTGCGCGCGACGAGACGGTGCTTCGGGGTACGGTGAAAGTGACCGCAACGAACGTCACGATTCGCGAGCTGACCCTAGCGAGCAACGGTGAGGCTGAGACTGAGTCGCCCACCCAGCCTGTCGGTATTCACGCGGAGAAAGTTGAGAACCTGACCGTCGCCGACTGCATCATTCGCGATTGGAATCCGGGTATATCGTTGAAAACCGTCAAGAACGCTAGCGTCATCGGGTGCCTTCTGCAACGAAATAGCGGCACGGGGATCATGCTCGACGAATGCGAGAACTGTGAGGTGACCGGGAACGAGTTCACCGCGAACAGTTGGTTCTCGCTCAGGTTGCGCAAATCGAGCAACAACCGCGTGTGCGGTAACCGGTTCGAACTGTCCGGCTGGGCATCAATTGACCTCTTCATGATGTCACGCAACAACGTCATCTCGGAGAATCTCATCTACGGCGGGAATCTGGGGATGTCCATTTCGTCAGCGAACAATGTGATCGAGAAAAACAGGATCGAGAACTGCAATCACGGCATTTTTGTTGCGGACTGCCCGTTCGACCGCGTGCCGAACGGACAGGACCAGAGCCGACCTCATACTGATGTCAACCTGAGCAGTAACCGGGTTATCGGGAACGATGTCCGGAACTCCAAACGGGAAGGGATCGTTGTGAGACGGTCGTCCGGCACGGTTATCGAGAACAGCGTGATAACCGCGAGCCAGTTTAACGGGATCGTGATCATATCGGACAATACGCAAAAGCTGCGTGACAACCGCATCTCCGGATCCGTCCTTGCCGACGTGGCTGATTTGAGCAAAGGATACAAGCTCGCGCACAAACGCGGTAAGGTGCTCTGGGGCGACACGCACATGCACACGGAAATCTCCGACGCGTCGGGAAGCATCGCGGAAGGCATGATGTACGCGCGAGACGCGCTCGGGCTCGATTTTGTAGGGTCGGCGGACCATTCTGAATCTATGTTCACGGACAAGAAGAGCGACCGATGGGCTATGGTCCGCGAGGCATGCAAGAAGTTCAACGAACCGGGACGGTTCCTCGCCGTCCCCGGATTCGAGATCACCTACATGAACACCTGGTGGGGTCATTTCAACGTTTATTACGCTGATTTTGACGGGCCGCTTTTTGCCGCGGCGGATCTGGCGCTCATGAAACTCAATCCTGAAGCTGCGCCTCTCGAGAAGTTGCTTGAGGCGTTAAAGCGGGTCAAGGGCCGGCATATCGTCATCCGGCACCATTTTATGGCATGCCCGTGTTATTGGGACAGGACGGTTGACGATCCTGTCGTGATGCCCGGCACGGATATCTGCTCCATCCACGCAAACTGGGAACGGGATGGCGATATCTTCCGGAATGCGCCGTGGACGCATCCGATAACCACCGTGCGGCAAGGGCTCAAACGCGGGTTCCGGTTTGCGGTCATGGCAGGTAGCGATACCCATTATGCTCTGCCGGGCGATTATGCGTTGACGGCGATACTCACTGACGATTTCACCATAGACGGTATTTTCGACGCCATTATCGCTCGTCGTACCTACGCGACTACCGGAGAAAAGATCGATATAGAGTTCACCGTTGATGGATACGAGATCGGGTCGTCATATGTGCCGGATGGAGCACCAACGATTCGCGCGCGGGTCAAGGGAACTGGTGAACTCGAACAAGTCCAGATTGTCCGCGACAACTGCGTTCTCTATTCTCATCCGGGCGGACAGATCAGTGCTGAAATTGAGTTTGAGGATCGCGATTGGGTTGGTGCATCGTTCTACTATCTTCGCGTTGTGCAGCGCGATGGTGGTCAGGCGTGGACAACCCCGGTATGGGTAGACGGTAAAAAGTAGACAGCAGGCAGGGGAAACCCTTGAACCTTTTAGCCCTTGGACTGTGATGTGAACCGTGCACCCTCGTGTTCGCCCCAGAGTGACGTCACTACCATCCTGGAGCGGTGAACGACCTGACCACGCACTTTGTGTGCGCTCCCTCCTGCGTTGTCCGCGCAGACTCGCAATAACCGGCTTGTGACAGAGCGGGTGTTGTGCTACAATGCGGTTCGTGACGTTCTCGGAATCTCGCAGGTAGCACGCGCGTTCCGCCTGTCGTACAAGACGCAGGGGCGCGGTGGATTATAGCCCTTATGTGAAGTTCGGGAGCGAATGCCATGATCAAATTGCACGGGGTGGTCATTGCGTTACTCACGCTCTTCAAACGGCGCGGTCAAGAGATAGATTTTGTTGCGACCGGCGAACTGATCGATGCGCTTCTGAAACTCGATATCAACGGACTGTTCGTAGCAGGTAGCACCGGCGAAGGTCCGCTCATGTCCGTGGATGAGCGGAGATTGCTCGCTCATTTCGCGGTGGACCGTGTTGGCGGGAAAATTCCGGTTCTTGTTCATACCGGATGTCTCAACACGCGCGACACGATCGAGCTGACCAGACATGCCCGGCTTATAGGTGCAGATGCTGCCGTGTTTGTCCCGCCGTTCTACTACAATTTCGATGATCGCGCGGTGAGCGAGTACTGTTCCACCATTGCTCGGTCGGTTCCCGACTATCCCCTGTTCCTGTACAACATACCGGTGTTCGTCAAGAACGATTTTCCGCCGAAGCTGGTCGAAACCATCGCGAAGCGTCATCCGAACATCATCGGGATTAAGGATAGTACCGGATCGCCAGAACGGCTCAAAGAATACCTGCGGATACGTGCAAACAATTTCATAGTGATGTGCGGCGCGGACGAGCTCTCGCTTGACGGGTTGATGTGGGGCACGAAAGGGAGTGTTAGCGCGACCGCGAATGTCATTCCGACGTTCTTCACGAAGCTGTATGCGAACTTTCAGAGAGGGAATATCCGTGCTGCCCGAAAGTGGCAGGAAAAGATTCTCGAGGTAGGGCGTCTCGTGTGGACGCCAAACATCGTTCCCTTGATGAAAGAGATGCTCAGGTTGCTCGCGATGCCGACCGGTGCCTCACGCTCGCCCCAGCGTCAACTGACACGCGCAGAACGAACTCGTCTAGCACGCGGGCTGCGCGAGTTAGGAATAATCTAGTCGCTCAGGTCGCGCGATCCAGCTACGGCGGGTGCACGTTACCATTCAGCGAATGCACGAAACGTCTTTGTCTCGCCGAAGGCTCGCGATGCTCTCCGTTCCCTGAACGCCGTGTGGATAAGCGTTGCCCCTATCCCAATACAAAGCACTGCAAACAGGATCGCAAGCAGTTTCGGGAATATGATCACGAGCACGCCCAGCACGACCAGGGCGGCGCCGAGCATCATTTCAACCCGTTGCCATCCGTGCCAGTCTTCGAAAAGTTCCAGCCGTCTCATTCGGGTCACCTTCTTCGTTTCCTTGAAAACCTCCGTTTCCCGCGGTTCCGCCAAAAAGACCGCGCAGGCAGGGGGTGGTTACGCCCCACCTGCGCGGGCGACGCTAATTAGCTGTCGCTTTTTCGGGGCAGCAGCGACATCGCTGCGTTGGGGGGGAGGGAATCCATTATTAGTCCATCACCTCATAATCGGCATCTATTGTGCCGTCGTCTCGACCGCGATCGGTCTTCGGGTTCTCAAACCCTGCACCGGCACCTGCGGTCCGAGCACCGGCATATCCCTGAGCGCCGGTCGTTCCGCCCGCGCCAGCTCGCTGGTACAGTTCGGTCGAAACCGTCTGCCATACGTTCTGTAAGGCATCCGCGGCTGACCTGATCTCGGCTATTGCATCGCCTTTTAGAGCTTCCTTGAGCCTGCCGAGAGCCGTCTCAACACGCTGTTTCTGGTCGGAACTCAGCTTGTCGCCGAGCTCTCTGAGGTTCTTCTCAGTCTCGAACGCGAGGTTATCAGCCCGGTTACGAACTTCGACATGCTCGCGTTTCGCGCGGTCTTCAGCAGCATGCGCTTTCGCTTCAGCAACGAGCCGTTCGGTTTCCTCCTTGGCCAACCCGCTCGACGCTTCAATCCGTATCTTCTGCTCGCGCGCGGTAGCGCGGTCCTTAGCGCCAACGTGCAGGATACCGTTTGCGTCTATATCAAATGCAACTTCTATCTGAGGTACACCGCGAGCTGCCGGTATCAGACCATCCAGATAGAACTTGCCGATCGTCT